>Ga0137362_10003702_pt1 | contig 10264 bp, 18 predicted proteins | sample MadtaG_2_FD_104801 | JGI IMG/M metagenome (GOLD analysis project Ga0137362, IMG submission 104801) | Vadose zone soil microbial communities from Angelo Coast Range Reserve, California, USA - Mad1_100_16 metaG | ecosystem: Environmental > Terrestrial > Soil > Vadose zone | place: USA: California... | reverse complement strand
TGATGTCCTCCGCCCAAAACTCGCAACCCGGCGCTTTTCGGAATCGTACAACAAACCATGGCCTCCACTTTCCTCCATTGGATCCGGTCTCCTGCCGCACGAGAGTACTTCTTCAGTATGTTCACCACCTCTTTTGTCCTTGGAAGATCTGCTCATGGACGTACGCCATAGGCACTCATTTCTGGGGACCCGTTCGTGCCTTGCCTCCCATTCCATGGAGCTCTGCGATTGAACTTCACATTCAATTTAGGTCGCCAACTGGGGCCTCCCCCTCGCTGCCCTCTCTGACTTGAAAAAGGATGAAGAAGTCATCTCTGGTACCATGACTTCTGCTCTCGCAGCCTACTCGTATGTCCCAGTTATATCTGCTTCCGTCCCGTTCTCACATAGTCTTGAAAAGCATGGTCTTTATGCGATTCGGTACGTTACTTCACGCCTTCACTTTGACATCGTCCGATTGTTTTCATCTCAGCATGGAAAGTCGAGCCCCGAAACTACCTCCTATTTGCCTGCCATATCACCAATGCAACCGCGCAGCTCACGCAAGGTTATCGTTTCGTGAACTACTGGCATCGCGGTGGCAAGGAAAAGAAAGCTATCCAGGCCGCTCCTCCACCGGATGCTGCCAAAGGGAAAGTCACGGAGGCTGTCAAGGCTGCGCAAGCAGCAAGCCAGTCAACCAAGTAGTCGTGTACGGACTTTTGTCATATCCCAATCATTTAGAGGGTTGCACATCGTGCTCGCATCACACCCGAGGGGTCTAATTCAAACACGTTGAGATCGGAAACAAAGATACACTGAGAGGTGCCTTCGCCGCATTACCAAAAACCGTCGTCCGCATCACCATCTCCTTTCTTTTTCTTCTGCCCTCCACCTTGGGCCAGCACCTGCCGCTCGTACATCTCTGCGACCTACCACCGTGCCATCCGCACCATTAGTACTTGTGGTGACTAACATGTACCACCATCCCTCACCTGCTCCGGCCCTGTCGCATCGTCAACGCTTTTGTCATCCCGGACCCGAAGAAAGCGAGGAAATCGCAGTGAAATGCCGCGCTCGTCAATCTCATGCTTAGATAAGCCATCGGAAATAAAACTGTCACAAATGTGGCAACCTACCAAGCCTTGTGCCGCTGTATACACCGGACTTAAACTCAGGTCTGCCGTGAGCACTTCCCAGACGACCTTGGGCTCGAACCACACGTCTGGTTTTGCTCCGCCAACCTTGATGTCGCCACGTCCCTTCTCCGTTTCCAGAGGTTGCAATGCCGCGTAGTGCGCTGCTAACGCTTCCTCGCTGAATCCGGTGCCAATTTTGCAGATTGTCTGGTATTCTTCCGAGTCGGCGTCGTAACATGCGAGGAGGAACGCCCCGTACACGTTCGTTCGCTTCCCTTTCCCATAGTAACCACCGACAACGACAAGGTCGAGTGAGTCTCCGACACCAGCCAAGTAGTCCTTTTTTAACTGTCGCCAAGAAATGTCAGTTTTGCAAGTTGGGAATGATACGGAGTACTAACCTTGAGCCAGTTGACACTGCGTCTGGACGGCTCATAGTAGCTTGCTTCGCTCTCGAGCATCTTAACCATGAGACCCTCACAGCCATCTTTAACACTTTCATCAAGGAACGCTTGAATATCCTCCGTCTTTTCGCTCTCCGAAGATTTGGCGAATTGAAACTCAGAGTCAACAGGCTCAAAGTGTTGCCGCAGAAGCTCTCTCCGTTCTGACAGGTTTCTGTGCAATAGCGGCTTCGTACGACTGATCAACAAGAAGTCCCAAACTGAAGCAACAGGTAGAGAGGATACTCACTTCTCCGTTGAGGTAAAGAAGATCGAATGCGAAGAGACACACGCGCACTTGGATGTCTTCTACCTTCACATCCTTCCGCTTGCGTTTGCTCAGTTCCTGGAACGGCATCAACTTGCCCGTCGCTCTGTCTATGGCCACAGCTTCCGCATCCAACACGAACGATTTTGTGTTCTCCTTGATACACTATATATCACTTCGTGAGAATAATGTCCTCCCATAGAGAGATCGAAATCGTACATGTGGTAACTGTTCGACCAAATCCGGATATTTCTTGCTCATATCCTCCGAGTTACGGCTGAACACACCAACAGTGCCATCGGCAAGCTTGTGCACCTGCGCTCGTTCACCGTCGTATTTGTATTCGCAGGTGAATCGCTTGCCCTCGAAGCGATCTAACACCTCGCCAATGGCCTTTGTGGGCTTGGCAAGCATCGGTTTTAGCGGCACTCCGGGGGTCAGCTTACACTCCTCGCGTAGTTTGCTTACACCGGCACTGAGAAGCGCTGGGACGACCGCATCGTAGTTTGGCAGTTCACTGGCAGCACGGGTATATGGCACGGGGACTACTATCAGAGCATATCGACTTACCTGTAGACTGACTTGACGATGCTAGCCCCCTCTTCCAGCCGTGATGCTAACTTCTCTGTGCTCCATTTCTTTCCAGCTAGACATGAATATAAGCTCGTGGTGATCTTCGAGAACATGGTGCATACATTGTTCTTGCTCTGCCAAGACAACAGCATGGCCAAGAGCCACCAACACGGTACGTTCGGCATTGCCTATCCGCAGCTTGCCTTCTAAGCTCCGGACAATATACTTTGCCTCTTCGCCCTTACACGCGGCAAGAAGCTTTGTAACAATCGACACTTTTTTGCCTTGTGACTGGGACAGACGTTAGAATGCACCAGAGGCCGAACAATCGTGTAGTTCACCGAGTGGCCAGCACTGAGAGCAATTTCTTTCAGATTTGAAAAGACAAAAGGAACTGTAAGAGGCTTCGGTTTGAACAGAGTCTTCTGCATATTCTTGGAATTCTTCAGGAGTGTCTTAAGCATCTCGTGCTCCACGATGAGGAGTATAGCTCACCATTGCCACCAACCCGAGGTCACCCTCCCTTTTCAGCTCTGCCTTGATGAGTTGAAGGCTTCGCCCTGTGGACTCGCCTATTGCCTTGATGGGTAGACTCTCGCCGATACCAAGCTCGATACCCGTGTAATCTGGACTTAACTGTAGATGTCTGGATCAACCAAAAAAAGCACGAAACATGAGTAAGGGGGAGCAACGGACACGGTTGATACACAGGTAGACCGTCTTGAGCAACGAGTCGGTGTCTCCGGTTTTGCGTCTCTGGATGACAAGCAACATGAGGCTCGTGAGGAGAGATGTCTTCTCTATCCGCTTCGTAGTCGCCTCAATAAGTGCGAATGCCTTTGCGAGCGCAGCATAGGGTACACTAGGGGGATGTCAGCGAGGCAAAATTCGATGCTTCAACGATAAAGTACAGTCGACATACGGATCGCCGACTTTCCAACCTTCCACATCCATCTCATCTCTCCGATCCAGAGCAACTTGCGCACTAAAATGATAAGTTCAGTATTTGGCATCGGTTAGAAAATCGCAAATGTAAAAACGAGCAGTGGAAAGAAATCTGCACACGCACCTTTTAGACGCAGCTTTCCGTTCCTCTACGTCCTCCAACTCCTCCTCACCCGAATCGTTATCCTCCTCCGGAGGATCCGACTCTTTCGCGGTGACAGCCTCCTTGTCCCCGTCACGCATCTCGACGTCCCCTTCCTCCACAGCCGCAGCCGCAACCACTTTCGCCTTCGCCTTACCCTTCGCCTTGATCGTAGATTTGAGCTCCTTAGTCTCAGCCTTAGATCGCCGCGAAGTAGCTTTGGAAGAGCTGGCCACCGGTGTCTCCTCAGGTGGCGGTGGAGACGTAGAAGGAGCGGGGCTCAACGTTCGTGATGGTGCTTCTGATCGGAAAGAAGGATAGAACTAAGTGATAGGGCTCAAAACGCAAAAAAAAGCTCACCTGAGCTCGGCGCTGGGCCTTGGTCCTCATCCTCCCCCTCACTATCTTCAATCACCCTCTTCCGTCGTTTCCGCAATGGACCATGACGATCAGGCATTGTTGTCCCTGAAATGTGCAACGCTCAGCCAACGCACCACGCCAACCAGAAAAGAAAAGTCCATGCAAACGCTCGTGTACGCGCGCGCACGCCGTGACGTGGAGGATATAAAGCGCACGAGTGTACGCACGGTCAGAGCTGGTCACGGTCTCCTGTTTACGCTTTGAATTAGCGGCTGTGAAAAGAACATTTGCGTTCTGCGCGATTAGCGTGCGTGGCGCAAGTAAACCCGCGTCATTCAGGAGAATGACAATACGTACGTTCTTCCGATGATGTTGCCGGATCCGCCACATCAGCAGCACCATGGCCATCAGATTGAGGTGGACGAGCACTGCTCGCGGCGGGATTGCTCAGCTTCTTTGGCTTACTAGCCCACAACTCGGTAAGGCTGGACTGCTGTGGCGGTGCTTTCTTTCCAGGGGGCATAGTGAAGAACTTTGCTAATTGGTGACACGTAAGACGGAGAGGAATGGCGTTGGTGAATAGGGACGTGCCAAGAGTCTGTTGTCTCCTCATGCAATTGAAGGGGAGTGTATGCGCGACGCGTCGTGGACAAGCCGTGATGAGCGTAAACATGTGAAGAGGACACGTGATGAAAATGGATTCACGTCATTGATTCAAAGGTGTACTAGACTATGGCATCCTCAAAAGGTATGTAACTAGAGAAAACTCCCGCAAGCTCGCCGTACACCACATTAATACTCACGAACAAACACAGCAGATGACCTGGACAGGCAAATACCCCTATAAAAATGCAGAAAGTAGAGGGGACGGATGATGGGGATGGGGAATGTGTAGATGCGAATGCGATGGCCGTCAGGTGGCACTCATCATGCTGTAAACAGTGTGAGATCCGTGCAACCAACTAGGAAAGCGAGCTACCTCTTCCGTTTAGCCTTGGTCATCTCCTTGCGAAGGGCCGGTCCGTCGAGAGGTTTGAGGAGTTCAAAGGCACATAAAAGGTCTTCTGTCACGCTAATCGGCTGTCAGTGACCCAATCTAGAGATCACCCTTCTCTCACTCACCTCATGCAAGCTCCGTAGTTGTCAAATTCTTCGCCATCTCGTCAGCTTTCAACACCGGAATCCCACTCCGCTCACGCACCTCCACAATAGTTTGGTGCACTGAACACCGTGACCAATGTCCGATCGTTCCAGAACTCATATCCATCCTCCACTACCATATGCGCTCGACAGATCAAGTCCATGTCGTATCGCACAAGGAATTCGTTTATAATGGCCTTCCCGAAGCAAAAGCTGACACCGCGCTCGTTATCTTCCCATTCCAACGCGGTGTCCGACGGGTCTGACCATAATATGTCGTTTAACAGACCGTAGTCAGGCACATCCGTCGGTCGCTGGAGCGCCTTGATATCCTCCATGGATTGTAACGATGGCGACAGTCCGCCATGTACGCAGAAGATCTTGGAAGCAACGATAGCCGCGATTGGGAGGCAATTGAACACGTCGACGAACGTCCTCCATGTCTTTATGTTACACCGTCGCTTGCACTCGTCATAAAATCCGTACACTGTCGATCATCAGCCAAGATGGACGCCAAGAGATACCAAGCAGGAACGTGCTAACCTCGTGTGACGTTTGCGCACTCATGATTCCCCCGCAACAGAAAGAAGTTCTCCGGGTATTTAATCTTGTAGCAGAGTAGGAGTAAAAATGTCTCCAGACTCTGCTTGCCTCGGTCGACGTAGTCGCCAAGGAAGAGATAGTTTGATGCCGGTGGGAAACCACACATTTCGAATAACCGTATGAGGTCCGAGTATTGTCCGTGCACGTCACCGACTATTTTGACAGGCGGCGAGAGTTCGATGAGGGTTGGCTGCGAGAGAAATATCTCCCTCGAAGCTTGGCAAATTGCCACAATCTCGGGGTTCTTGAGACATAGCGATTTGCTGACCTTTCCCGTGTAACCGACGTCCAACAGTCGTTGGATGTAATCATCCACGTCAAGCGATCGGGCCTTGTCTTTACTACCCATTGGTGTGCCTGAAGACGCAAGGGAATCGCCTGGCATTGCACTCCCTGCAGAACCACCAGCAGACTGGACGGATCCGTTGTAAATGATAGCGGCGGAGGGAATATCGAGAGGAGGGGGTTTGTTAGGGTGAGGTGGCGCGTGTGAAGGTGATTGGGATGCGTTGGAAGATGAAGCTATGATATCGGTAGAGGAGCCGTTCTGCGCAAGAGACTTGGAAATACCTATGGCAGCACCCGTAGGACGCTCCCCGCTACCATTCGGTGTACCCTTCGAACCATCAGGCGACGATACGCTGATGGAAGGCATGCCGATAACTGAGGCCGGCCCATTGCTAGCGGCACGGGACAAGTTGGAGGGGGACTCGTTCGGACTCGTATCGCCTTCACCAAAACCGGCATCCCTTTCCTTATCTTTCCCACCTTTTCTTGACTTTTTGGAAGTCTGCTGGCCCATGGAAAGGCCGCGGGAGGATGCTGATGAGGTTGAATGTGGGCCGGGAGAGCTTGACCTAGACTTTGATAGTCTATTAGTAAAGACTGAAAGGAGAGATTGAGCCAGTTTGTGGCAGTGAAGGAGGGAAGTGACGAAATTAGAGTGGATAGCTGGAGGACAGAGTCCGACGATGGAGATGGAGGTCACGGTGATGACGGTGACGGTGACAGAGGTGGTTCCGGTCAGCCGGGAGGACGATGGTGCGGGAGCAGGGGTAACCGAGGCGCCCGCCAACCAATAATAGCCCGCAATCTATTTGGTCCTTATTTGGCTTGGTACAACCCTCAGTATCAGCCTTGCATGCATCGCTCAAGAGTAATCATCACGTTCAAGAGCATAACACATATTCCTGTATGCGACACAACAACCCATCACTAACACCTAAAACTTCCCGAATGTCTTGGTCGCCGCCTTGCTCTTTGCTACCCGCAACACGTTAAAACGCACCGTTTTCGATAGCGGTCGACATTGACCTGTGTGAACAATCACCTCAGCCTCTTATAATCAAAGTCGGGAAATCCATTGACTAACCAACAGTGACTATGTCTCCAAGATCGACCCGGAACGCAGGCGATACGTGTGCTGCGAGGTTCTTATGTCTCTTCTCGTAACGGTCTGCAAGCAGCAGGACGCCAGTGAGCTTGATAGTCAGATGCCCATAAAGTACCGGGACGTACTGTATTTGGGGACGTAATGGAGGTAGTCACGGCGGATGATAATTGTGCGCGTCATCTTGGTGGAGACAACACGCCCAGTGAGGATGCGACCACGTATGGAAATTTCGCCGGTAAACGGACATTTCTTGTCTATATTTACCCCCAGTGTCATGTCTATGGGCCATTCGACCAAAGCAAGAAAAACGCACGCACCGATATAAGTTCCGTTTATCGCCTCGGGGGGTGTCTTGAATCCAAGGCCCGCATCCTTATACCAACGCCTCTCCTTCGTCGACACCTTCTTTCCACCTGTCCATCACAGACGTTCCGTGGTCAGATTTGTCCTAGGGACCCATCTCTGGAAATGCGACACACCACGAGCCTTCGCATTTTGGAAGAGGGCCTGCTTTTGAAATGCCTTCTCAACCTACAAGAAAATTACGGGTCGGTCAGAAAGCTTCAGAAGAGACAACCTTTTACAAACTTGTTCAGCCATGGCGATAGTATAGAGAGCGTGGAGGGGCAGTGCCGAAAACTCGCGTTGTTTGAAGATTACTTTCACTGGCAACTCCCAAATGGGTAATCTAATTCTCAGCCACACCAAGACTAGCTATATAGCTGCCCGGGATCTCCCGTACAGGTATTTCATCGTAAAACAGCTCGGCAAAAACAAGAAACTGTCCCTAAGGTCCCTGTAATGACGAAAAGAAAAAAAGAGGATCTCGAAAGCAGAGTAAAATCATAAGCATAAACTTGTCCGCAGACACAGGTCAAGAGATATAATATATTGAACTCCTTGTCCGAGTGTCGGTACTTGCTTCCCATACCATCCCCGATCTGTATAATAAGCGTCAGGCCATAGTCATGGGAGGGGTGATGGCGATACATACATAACCACGTGCCGAGTTATCCACGAAATCCGTGACTTATCGTTTTTGGTCTCGTAATTGCTCTCGTCCGCGATAGTCTGGCGGGGGACGGTCGAAAGGATTTTCTGAACCAGACTCGCCGGGGTCACCTGGGGACCTCGACTGTTTTCTCTTGGGGTTCCGGGGCGGCACTATCGGAGTCGGAGGAGATAGGGGGAATGGTTCAGGAATTGCCTGAGGTGGGATACCACCAGACAGCAGTTGGTCTGAACTCCCAATGCTATGCCGCGGAACATGGCCCCCACGTCTACTGTCGCCACTGGTATAGGAACCCTCTACCCTGCGATCCCGACTATGTTGCGACGGACTCTCAGACCGTGCAGGAATGTAACCGGAGCCACCAATGGGACGACCATATTCCGCATATGGGTCGTATAGGTTCACAGGAGCGCTACTAGCCTCCATTGCACGCTCGTCGTCGGTGATAGGCGTGTCGATTGTTGGGTGTGAGCTGAAGGAACCAAACCGCTGTCGCATCCCAGGACCTGGGCCGAAGTCCTCGTCGTCAATCGGCGCGCGATTATAGCCAGCAGCAGCGAGTGTCGCTGAGACCTCCGACTCGTGTTCGATCCTGCGCCTGCGGCGCCTCCTGCGAATGAAAAAGAATATCCACAAGCAAATGGTTGCAGCTCCAAGGCCAACGATCAAAAAGACACCGGCAACAGCACCGGTGTTGTGGAAGAACCTATAATACATGAGCATATTGACATCGTGCGCTAGTCAGAAGCTTACTGGGAAGTGCTACCCGAACTATCATTGGCGCGTAGTGTCGGATTTGCAATCACCTCGGTGAAGGTCTGGATGCCACCATCACTCATAGTCGAGAGGAACGTTGAGGTGATTTCGAGGGGTGCAAATGAAGTTGTCTGCCCAAGACTGTTGGTCGTCTCAACGAACACTGTGCTCGAGAAAGTCGAACTAAATTCGTACCATGATTATGATTACGCAAGGAAATGAAATGAAAGGAAATACATACCTGGCACGCGGGGTAGTGGATGTAGATGTACTCGAAGGGGTGGAACTACTGAAACTACTGCTTGGGGTGGGAGAGGTAGTTGAAACCACCGTAGAGGGGGTAGCAGTAGAAGAGGTCTGAGGTGTAGTGGTAGTCTGCAAAGGGCTGCTCGAGGTGCTCGGTTGCGTGCTCACAGGCGAGCTCGTGGGAAATGAGGACTGAGAGGGTGATGATGTTAGCGATGTCGCTGGAGAAGAGCTTGGAGGAGCAGAGCTTGCAGGCGAGGTGGCTACAGATGCCGAGGACGTTTGTTGAGAAGTTTGCGGACTTGAATGACATTCGAAAAATTAGCTCAATACGTTTGATCCACAAAAGTGAGAACTTACGTAGTAGTCGGGGTCGACGCTGTGGTGGCTGTAGGTGAAGAAGAAACAGTGAGGATTTGCGAGGAGGGTGTGGTTTGGATTTGCGAGGAAGGTGTAGTTTGGATTTGTGAAGAGGGTGTAGTTTGGATTTGTGAGGACAGTGTGGTTTGGATTTGCGAAGATGGCGTAGTTTGGATTTGTGAAGAAGGTGCTGTAGTTTGAATATGTTGATCAGATTGGGAAATAAGCTGTTCAGACGTACGTTGTACGGAAGTAGGTTGCACAGTGGCAGGTGGTGGTGCAGTGGTCGGCGGTGGTGCAGTAGTAGGCGGTGGTGCAGTGGTCGGTGGTGGTGCAGTGGTAGGCGGTGGTGCAGTGGTCGGTGGTGGTGCAGTAGGTGGTGGTGGTGCAGTAGTAGGTGGTGGTGCAGTAGGTGGTGGTGGTGCAGTGGTGGGTTGCGCCAGAGGAGACACCGGGGGTGCAGGTGGAGAAGGATTTGACGGTGGCGATACAGCGGGCGCGGGTTGGGTTGGTGTATCCGCCATTGTTCAGTTAGTGAAAACCGCAAGTCGAAGTCACGGTTCGAAAGCAGGGACAGGAACGGGAGGCGAGGGGGGGAGTCAGTCAGTAACAGACGGATTGGGATCTTATCAACAAGAAACAAAATGCAAACGGTAAACCCTTTTGGAGGACGGTGGGGGGTAGGGGAGGGAGGAAGAGGGCAGGCTGAAGCGAAGTGGAGTCTTGTTGCTCGCACGAGGGGCTTTGAGCGCAGGCGCAAATGAGTCCCATTTGAGGACACGAGGCCGTGCGGGGCGCCCAGCCAGCCACGATCGATAGACTAACCAAAAAGAGCAGAAAAGGATATAGTAAAAGCTTACCGTCCGGGGAGGCCGAGCCACCAGGAGCAGAGGTCTGCCGTCGGT
>Ga0137362_10003700_pt1 | contig 10268 bp, 11 predicted proteins | sample MadtaG_2_FD_104801 | JGI IMG/M metagenome (GOLD analysis project Ga0137362, IMG submission 104801) | Vadose zone soil microbial communities from Angelo Coast Range Reserve, California, USA - Mad1_100_16 metaG | ecosystem: Environmental > Terrestrial > Soil > Vadose zone | place: USA: California... | reverse complement strand
GCGCGCAGGTAGGTTAGAAAGCTGCGGACTACACTCAAGCGTCCGGCCCGGCCACCAACTCCTCTTCGCGGCGAGAGCATGCAAGCCCAATCAACCGCCCATTTGGCACGGATCGGTCCGGCACCGCCTTTTTGGTCGGCAAAGTCCAGGAACTCACCAAGCAACTTTCGCTCCGCTCGAACAGAGTGGCCCATCGCTTCGCGGACAGCCAAGTACGATTCCAGATACGGACGCCAGAGATTCTCGCTCATTGCTCACCTCCTGGCCAGGGCAGGGCTAACTGCGAGAGTGAGTCCAAATCCAGCTTTGCATAAATCGCTGTCGTTTGCAGAGACTCATGGCCGAGCACGTCGGCCACTTGAGGGAAACTGGCTCCACCGCGAACCATCTCTGTGGCCACGGTGTGGCGAAAGACATGTGCGCCTGGACGCGTCACGGCGATGCCGGCACGCTGTAAGGCCCGCGGGCGATATGCGATATGGCGACGTTCGTCAGCGGTCCATACGGAGCGTGGCACTGTAAAAACACGCGGCGATGCAGAGTGCGTGGCCGACGATGCTGCAAATATTCGACCAACGCTTGGCCGATTTGCTCCTCAAGCGGCAGAGTCCGCTCCCGATGAGATTTGCCGGCACGGATCAGGAGCCGACCTTCAGCCCAGTGAATATCTTCCAAACATAGCGACGCAACTTCGCCAGCCCGGAGCCCGAGTCGCGCCAGAAGCAACAACACTGCTGCGTTGCGAAGCTCGTTCGGTTTGGTCTCTTGACACACAGCCAGCACTTGACTGACCTGCTCCTTGTTCAGGTGATGCGGGAGCGAGGCCAGCGCCCACTGGCGCGGCATTGGAACCGCAGCCTCCAGACCTCTCGGCACTTGCCCTTCGCTAATTAGGAAGCGCAACATCGCGCGCAACGCTACAGCGGGAGGTCTGCCTAAGTTGCGCTGCAGACGGGCGGCCTCTTGTTGGACAAATCCAACGAGATCATCGGCTCGCAAGCTGCTCCAGTCGGCTTCTGTCGAGCCAAAACGAAACTCCCAGAACCGCCGCGCATAGGACAGATATTTCTTGCGAGTCGCCGCAGCTTTGCCGCCTACCTGATTCAGGTATTGGTCATAACGAGCCAGCCATTGTTCCGTGGGCGATGTGATCTGTTTTGCTGCGACAACGACGCCTGCTTGCCGCAATACAACAAGCAGGTGACCCAGTCCGTGGGCGAGCTTCGATCGCTGGCCATAGGGGTGAGCCAGTGTGACGCGTTTGTGGAACTGATCGATGTAACGGCTGATCAGTTCGTCGCTCACGGCGGATAGCGGCAAGCCCTGCTTATTGAGCCATTCACCGAACCGATGTGCGGCATACACGTAGTTGCGAATCACTTCACGACTGTAGCTTTGGCCTTGGAGTGTTTGTGCTAGAGACTCCAGGTAAGAACCGAGAGGTGGTTCAAGCAACCGAGCCAAGGAACTGGCCCGGGCAAACAATGTTTCTATCATGATCTTCTCCTTGCCGGTTCAGAGGACCGGTCCGGAGAAGCCTGTGGATTATGTCGGATTGCTCAAGGTCCAAACACCCGCCGACGTAGGCCTTGACAGCGACAGCGCGCAGCTATCCGACATGATCCATAATCCGACATGATCTGGTAAAAAACACACAGATCGAACAAGGCTATCGCCTAGCTCTCGCGGCTTCCGGGAGAACCAGCGGCAGTCCAAAGGCGTTAAAGAGGCTTGGGCCGGCCGGTTCCACAAACAGCGTGAGTCTGGAAATCAGATCTTGTTCAAGAGTGAGCACGTGAACGGCGTGGGCGGTCCATGGTTCGCCTGCGCCGGGACGGGTATACATCGCGAAAGCCGGCTGACGGTTGGCAGCGGTTGGTAGTAGGAGCACGTCGCCACGGTCCTGCCAAGCCATGGCAAAGAAAGAGCGCATCGCGTTGCGTCCCGCGTACCATTGTAGCCACGGCGGCATAGTATAGGTTGCGTCCTCTTTGAGAAGGGCTACAAAGCCGTCCAGGTCATTGCTTTCCCAGGCCCGAAGATAGCGGTCCAGAAGCTCTCGCTCCGTGGTATTTGGCGACGCCGCCACCGATGGCCGTCCCTCCGGGTAGCGTTTGGCCAATGTCGCGCGCGCCCGTTGCAGGGCGCTGTTAATCGAAGCAGTCGAGCCACCCAGCAGCGTAGCAGCTTCGCCGGCAGCCCAACCAAGCACGTCGCACAGTAAGAGCACGGCGCGCTGGCGAGGCGGCAGCTGCTGAATGGCGGCGACAAAAGCCAGCTGCACCGCCTCATGAGATGCATACCGGGCTGCTGGGTTCGGGGCAATGTCAGCGATCCCTTCCAAATTTGAGTCAGGATAAGGTTCAAGCCACGGAATGTCGGCTGGCGGAGTGCCTTCCGGCATCTGAAAGGTGGCAGCGGCAGGTGCCTGCTGGTCTAGTAGTAAGCGCTGCATGTTCTTCCGGCTAGCAAGAGCATTAAGGCAAGCGTTGGTTGCGATCCGATAGAGCCAAGCGCGAAACGAGCCTCCCTCAAACCTGTCGAAGCTGCGCCAGGCGCGCAAATAGGTTTCTTGCACGAGGTCCTCGGCTTCGTGCAACGAGCCAAGCATTCTGTAACAATGCAATTTTAGTTCGCGGCGGAACGGTTCGGCGAGCTCTTCAAAGGTCTGGCTCATACGCTCAGGATCTTGGTCCTGATGTGATGCCTCCGCCGCTGCCATGACAGTCGACATTAAACTCCTGCTAACCTTCTTCAATGCCCTTAGGTCAGGGCACGGCTTCGAGGCCCTTCCCCCAGACAACGAACACGTTTCCCTTGGATGGATCAGGGTTCGTAACTAGCTCGATAGCTGCGGTCGCGACGTCGGATGCAGTCGGTGGCGACTCCATCCCCTGAACAAACTCGGCCTTCGATATACCAAGATAGCGAGAATAACCGGCCACCGCATGCTTTCCGATTTCGCTGTCCGGCATGATGCGCGGCGCAAGCGCCAAAAATCTTATACCGAGTCCAAGACGGTCGGACTCCTTCTGACTGTAGTTTTGAATGAATATCTGCGTGCGTTTGGCACCTGCATACCCCCCCGAAATCGGTGACCCTTGGAGAGCAGCGCCGCTGGAGATCAGGATAACCGAGGCGCCTGCAGCCAAAGGCCGGGTTAGTGCCGCCTTGCAGAAGTGAAACGCTATTTTGACGTCGGTCTCCCAGTTAACGCGGAATTCCTGCCAGTTCTGCTCGTGAAGCGGCGCGGCGGGCGGAACCGCTCCCGCGCTAACAACTAAGACATCTGGCTGGAGAACATCGAATACTTTCGCCGGCGCAGCTTCATCCGTTGCATCAAGTGATAAAACCTCGGCGCCCGGAACCTCTTGAGCTAGTTGTCGAAGCGGACCCTCTTGTCGCGCCACCGCGAGCACTCGCGCCCCGTTACCGATAGCCACTTCCACAACTCGCCGTCCCACCCCGCGGCTCCCGCCGATCACAACGATTTTCTTGCCTGTTAATGGAGTCATGTTGTTTTCCTGGTTTGCGGGTCGTTACGAATGCCGACCTCATAAGGTAGAACCGGCGAGGAGGCCGAAACTCATCGGTGTTTGAAACTTTTTTTGGCGTCCACCCGATTTGCTTGGTCAACAGACGATCGGTTGGCGTAGTCGGAGCCATGACCACGCGGTAGGCAGCGGCTCGGCGCGCTTAGCGGCATAACAGCGCTGTTTGGCAGGTGAATACGAGGCGCTTGGCCATAACATCGGGTCTCTCGGGAGCCTCGCCCTACCAGTGACTTGCTCGGCAATGGTTTGCGCAGGATTTCGGAAAGGCGGATCACCGCCGAGTCCGCTTTCGTCTTGCACAACGTCAGCGACACCTTCGGCAACGTAGGAAGTCCAGAAGCTCCGGGCTTCAAAACGGCGAGAGTGTTTGGAAGGCCGACTGTAGTGCGCAAGGTTACCCCTAGGCCCGCTCCAGTCGCTGCCCATAGACCCAACCGGCTCTGGCCTTTCCTTGTTCGGTCAATCGATCCAACCAGGCGATCCATCGACTCATAACATTTTGAATTTCTTCCGAAGACAAGCCCCGGTCCCAATCCGTACCTCGAATCAGCAGCATGTATTCGGGTGTTGTCGGTGTAGTCATGTTTGCCTTCTTAAGGATTCCAACCACGTCCAGCAATCTGGACGGACACGCATGCGTTGTTTCATGTCTATAGAACGAATGAGAATGCGCGAAAAGGACATCTCATTTAAAACTATTGGTCTTTTTCTTCCTGACGGTTTCCCTGACAGTTGGGAGATACCAGCCGGCCCAACCGGCTTCGTTTTCACAGGCATACCTACTACGAGGTTTTCTGGATTAATGGTCGGGGAAGCTTTTTTGCCGATTTCCGGGAGTATCCCATCGCCGGTCCCAGGCTTATTTTTGTTTCAGGAGAAGATTTCCGCCAAGAATCGGAATCGACCCGAGTTCCGACGGGTGCTTGATCACATTCGTGAAGGCGACACCATCGTGGTTTGGAAGCTTGATCGTCTGGCTCGATCAACACGTGATTTGCTCGAAACCATGGAGACCATCCGCGAGGCTGGTGGCAGGTTCCAGTCTATTTCCGAGCCGTGGGCTGACACCACCTCTCACGCTGGCAAGATGATCATGACTATTTTCGCCGGGATTGCTGAATTCGAACGCGATCTGAGTCGAGAGCGAACCGGTGCAGGACGCGAAGCGGCCAAGAAGCGAGGTGTCCGATTTGGACGGCCGCGAAAGCTTACTTTGGATCAGGGTGAATTGGCCCGGCGTCTTGTTTCTGAAGGGAAGGCAGTCCGGGAGATTGCGTCGGTTTTTAAGGTCCATCCCGCAACGATCTATCGACTCGCCGCTATCTAACTAAGCCGGCTTTCTGTCCCATCCTCTACCCAGTGCACCAAGTCAGTGACTGTTGTAGTGGCTCAGAAGGAACGCTTAACCTCAATCACAAAGCAGTTGATCTTCCAGTACCCGTTTTGCCGTGAAACGAGCTGTAATCGAGTTCTGGAGCGTTTTCTTTTAGTCGAATGATCCTTGGAAGGGCCTAAGCGTACGATTTTTTCCGTTTCGTGAGCGGACCCCTTAAAGGATCGACTTCACTGTTCCGCGTCGAAACGCTGAATTCTGGCAGAATCACTGAGCGGTCATAAATCCTTGAAACCCAACCTTCGCACGCGCCCGGCACAGCTCTGAGGATATGGGCGAAGCATTCAGAGAGAAAGTTCTCTTTTGGCGAATGATCCTCTCGGATCCTCACGCTGAATAAGTCACTGAACAGATTCGGCTCATGCATAACCAGAACGAAATATCAAGCGATAATGAGCTTCTTTCTACCACCTGCACACAAGGCGAAAAGCTCAAAGTTACGGTCCTTCCAACACACTGACAGGCAGAAGTGAAGTAGTCACGGGCGAGGAAGGTCTCCACTGTTTGTCGAAGTCGGCGATCTCCCAGTCACGAAAAGCAGATTCGCTTTCTCCGCGATGAAATTGTGTAGGATGAGCTTCCCTCTCCATTCCGCCGGGATCTTTTCTGCACCGTAGAACGCGCCCGCCAACTGGCCGTAGATCGCACCAGTCGTATCGGCGTCGTTCCCGAGGTTTACGGCTAACAAGATGCCCATCAGCATGGATGGGCCGTTGTGGAACTTCGCGTGTGGCGGCCACGCTGGGTTCCAAAGGTGCCGCCGAAACGTTGACGGTGGGACGGATCCCTATTTTCGCCGCGAAGTGCAGTTAGACCGATTAATTTCCTGGGCCACTGAAGTCTTAATAGATGACGCCCAGTTGTGCGTTTGGGCAGGGAACCTATTAATCTATGAACGAACTTCTCGAATTAGCGGTCGACGCCGCCGGCGGTCTTGATCGATGGAAGCAGTTGAAATCCGTCCGGGCCAGCATGTCGATTACGGGAGCCATCTATCACCTCAAAGGAAAACCTGACGTCCTCAAGGATATTACCGTAGAGGCACAGCTTCAGGAACAGGCTCTGACTATCCACTACCGCGATCAGCAGCGCCGGACGACGTTCGATCCGGATCTCATTGTTTCGGAGACGGAAGAGGGACAGCTCTTGGAACGCCGGGCGAATCCCCGCGCTTCGTTCGCAGGCCATGTTTTTGAGACGCCGTGGGACGACATTCATCTCGCCTACTTTGTGAGCGAGGCGCTCTGGACCTATTTTACCATACCCTTTCTCTACACCTATCCGGGTTTTGTTACCGAGGAACTCGCTCCTTGGCAGGAGAATCGCGAGCTTTGGCGGCCGCTGAAGGTTACCTTCCCAGGCCATGTGACCAGCCATACCCGCGAACAGGTTTCTTACTTCGGTAACGACGGCCTCTTGCGGCGGCACGAATTTACCATCGACATTCTTGGAGGAGCACCCGGACTCTATTACCCCTCTGATTATCAGGCGTTCGACGGGATTGCGGTTCCCACTAAGCGCCGCGGTTACGCGTACGACGCCGAAAAGAGGAAAGTGCCCGAACCGCTCCTCGCGGCTATCAACGTCAGCGAAGTGTCGTTCAGTTAGTCAATGGCGTCCGGACGCTTATTTTCACCGCGAATCGCAGTCAGACAGATTAGTTTCGTGGTCCGCTGAAGTCTTAATAGATGACGTCCAATAGTGCGTTGAATTAAACGATTGAGCCTTTTATGAAGATCTTAGTAACTGGTGGCACAGGCAGGGTGGGCACGGCAGTGGTCCAAGCGCTGCTTCGCGGCGACGCGTCTGTTCGTATCCTGACTCGGAACAAGGCCGCCAAGCTGCCCATCGGAGTAGAGGCGGCTGTCGGTGACCTGTTGAACCCCGAGTCGGTTCAATCGGCTCTGAACGGCGTCGATAAGCTGTTCCTGTTAGTCGGTAACGCGGCTGATGAGCTGGTTCAAGCACTGCTTGGATTCGCTGCGGCTCGGCAGGCGAAGGTCGAGCATCTAACGTACCTCTCGGTTTACCAAGCTGAGCGGTTCGCGGACGTGCCACATTTCGTGGCAAAGCATGCCGTTGAGACCGCTCTCAAGGCGTTCGGTATCCCGTTCACTATCCTGAGGCCGGCCTATTTCTTCCAGAATGATTCACAGCTCAGGGCCGCGCTAACCGGGCCCGGTCTGTACCCAATTCCAATCGGTCAGGCCGGAATCGCTGCCGTCGACGTCCGAGATGTCGCCGACGCCGCTGCAGTTTCACTGACGACAGACGAGCATGCAGGCAAGACGTATAACCTGATTGGGCCCAACCCATTAAGCGGACCGGGCGCCGCGGCCGTCTGGAGTAAGACTTTAAGCAGGCCCGTTAAATACGCTGAGTTATCCTGGGTCGCGGTTGAAGAGCAGCTCCGCCAAATGTTCCCCGGTTGGCTCGCGATGGACCTTCGGTTGATGTTCCAGGGGTACCACGAACATGGATTCGCTCCGACCAACGCCGATGTTGCCGCCACGACCAGACTGATCGGCCATGCCCCTAGGCACTACGAGGATTTTGTACACGAGACCGCCGCAGAGTGGGGCATGTCAGCACGGTAGCCGTCGGTACCTAAACCGTTCCCATCCCGATCAATCTAATCAACCCTATAACAAGATCTAAAAATGCTTCTAAAAGATAAAATAGCTGTTATTTATGGCGCCGGCGGTAACGTCGGAAGCGCAGTCGCTCGAAAATTTGCAGTTGAAGGCGCACGGCTCTACCTCACCTCCCGCAGTCTCCAATCGATCAAAAAGCTCGCTGATGAGATTTCGAATTCCAGCGGCGATGTAAGGGTAGCAGCAGTAGATGCGCTGGACGAAAAAGCGATCGAAAGCCATCTTGATTCCGTTCTCGACGAGACAGGTAGAGTGGACATTTCTTTTAACGCAGTGGGGGTTCCTGCCAATATCGTGGCTGATAAGGGCATGCAAGGTATTCCGCTGACGGATATACCGCTCGAAAGCTTTACTCAGCCCATCGCAACTTATACCCGAACGCACTTCCTGACTGGCCGGGCGGCCGTTCGACGAATGATTGAAAAGGGGACCCAGGGAGTAATCCTGATGCACACTCCTGAACCTGCCCGCATGGGTCTCCCTTTGCTTGGCGGGATGGCGCCGGCGTGGGCAGCGATGGAAGCTCTCTGCCGGAGCTTCTCCGCCGAATTCGCCTCACGCGGGATTCGCGTTATCTGTCTCAGAACCACCGGAATTCCCGAAACCACAACCATAGAAACGATTTTTGGCATTCACGCGAAACTGATGGGAGTCGAGTGGGAGCAAGTCCGTGCATTAATGGAAAGCAACACTCACGCCCGCCGGTCATCTACTCTCGATGAGCTCACCGGCGCTGCTGCGCTCGTCGCCTCCGATCTGGCCAAGGGAATGACTGGTACAGTAGCCAATCTGACGCTCGGGAAGGCGGCAGATTAGATAGAACTTCTATGAGGCCTGTGCTTGATCCCGGTGATTCAGTGAATGCGAGTTTTCGAAAGATTGTGGAATCTCACCGGCGGGAAATCATGTTACATTGTTATCGGTTCGTCGGGTCACTGCATGATGCGGAGGATCTCACGCAGGAAACATTTCTGCGGGCATGGCAAAGCATCACCCGGTTTGAAGGTCGTACATCCATCCGGAACTGGCTTTATCGAATCGCTACAAACGTTTGTCTGACGGCGATTTCGAAGCGTTCCATTCCAGGTAGGGTTTTGCCGGAGCACGTTGCCGCGCCGACCACACGAATGCCGCGAGGTTCGCCTGCAGACGACGTTCCATGGATCGAGCCGTATCCCGACTCCGAGCTTGAAGGATCGGCTGTTTCGTCTGCCGACCCGAGATCCCGTTACGAGATGCGCGAAGCGGTGCGCTTGGCTTTTATTGCTGCGACGCAACGCCTTCCGGCGCGTCAACGCGCCGTTCTTCTATTGCGCGACGTTCTCGGGTGGTCTGCTGGTGAGACGGCAAAGGCTCTCGAGATGACAGTGGCGTCAGCGAACAGCGCGCTGCAACGAGCTCGACGTACGCTCGGAAAAAGATTGTCTCGAGAGGAGATAGCGGATCAGCCGCCTGGCGGCACCCGACCGCAGGAAACCGCGGAACGGTACGCAACAGCATGGGAGAATGGCGACCTCGAAGGCTTAACCACGCTTTTGGCTAAGGACGCGGCTTTGAACATGCCCCCATGGAAGGAGTGGTACAAAGGGCGTGCCCGCATCCGGGCGTTCTTTGCCTACGCTTTTGACTGGGCGTGGAGCTCGCGGGCTGATGCGTTTCGGATGGTGCCCACTCGCGCCAACGCAGAGGTTGCTTTCGGTACCTACGTACGTCGGCCGGGCGAGTCCAATTATCATCCGCATGCACTTCAAGTCGTGACCATCAACGAGGGACAGGTTGTTCGTCTCGTGGTATTCGTGGGTTCACGATTTTTTCCAGCATTCGGTTTGCCTTCCGAACTCGGCTCCCAAGCAAAGGTAACTCCTCGAGGTTCACTCTCTGCTTAAGAATGAGGAATAAGACAGTGCCCGAAAAATTCGAGTTGTGCACTTACCTCTTAGTGTTTCGTGACTGCTTGCGCCAGGCGCGGGCGCAGACGTCAGCTCTCGAGATCGGAAAAATCCTAACGAGATGGATCGAGTGGCACGATTCACTCGCAGCCCAAGGGAAAATGCGGTTTCGCGGTGCTGTTGAGCCAGAACTCCGACAAATCCGCGGTCCGTTTGAAGGAGGACGCGTCCCCCTCGCTCAGAGAGAAGAGGTAGAGCCGATTGTCGGTTATCTCCTGATTGATGCGGCGAGTTTCGATGAGGCAACCGAAATTGCAGGTGGTTGCCCCGGCTTGGAGCACGGGTTCGCTGTCGAAGTGTGCAGACCGTTACGGCCCGAATTCGGTTGGGATATGACTTTTAGAGAAGCAGACGGAAACTCTTAGATTGTCTGCGGACCGATCGTATCGACATCTTCTACCGGCACCGCGTTGATCCTGAAGTGCCGATCGAAGATGTGGCTGGTGCCGTCAAGGAGCTGATCGCCGAAGGCAAGTGTCGCCCTGTAGTTAAATCGTAGACAATGGCCGTTTACTGCACTTAATTCGTGGACTGGAAGCCTGTCCACTGGCATCAATTCGTGGATGGAACTCCATTTAAATCGTGGATTTTTCTAGGGAGCGCAGTCTACGATTTAAGTACAGCGCGACATCTAAGGGCAATGTCGGGCTGCGGGCTTGCCCTTGTTCCATCCTTAAAGCTCCGGTTTCCACAAGGAAACCTCAGCTAGGGTCCCACT
>Ga0137362_10003695_pt1 | contig 10272 bp, 7 predicted proteins | sample MadtaG_2_FD_104801 | JGI IMG/M metagenome (GOLD analysis project Ga0137362, IMG submission 104801) | Vadose zone soil microbial communities from Angelo Coast Range Reserve, California, USA - Mad1_100_16 metaG | ecosystem: Environmental > Terrestrial > Soil > Vadose zone | place: USA: California... | reverse complement strand
TGGGGAGGTGTTGGAAGAATACCTGCCGGTCGGCAATGCCGGCTTGGATGTAACTATCCACACGCCCGACGACAAAGTTGAAAATGCCCGCACGGAGGATCGCGAGGACGGCAGTGTATTCCGCTGGAGCGGAACGGACGCGAGCGGCGTGTACCGAGCCGTCATCGGCTTCGATCCTCGCGATCATCTCTTTGCGATCAATGTGCCCACCACGACCGATGCTCAACAAGCTTGCGAAAGCGATCTAGCCCGCACGAACCCAGAGGAGCTTCGATCGACATTTCCCGGCTGGGACTTTCAAGTCGTCACCGAGGTGAAAGACGTGGTGCATTCGGGTGGTCCGGTGATTGAAGTTTCAGAGAACACAGTCGGCGGTCTGGGAATGGCCGTGGCGCGGATACTGCTGCTGTCAATGCTGGTTTTATTGCTGGCCGAGGTGGTCTTGGCTTGGAAGTTTGGGCACTACAGTGTGGTGGGAATGCACTCGGAGGTGCCTCCCCCAAACGCGAGATGGGTGCCGACGATGGTGGCGGGAATGGCAGCCACGATGTTTCTCATCTTAGCCCTCATCCTCCTAAGCGCTGCCTGGACCGGAGACTTTCTAGGTTTCCTGCCCGAAAGCTTTCGGCGAATGGTAGAGACAGCTTTAGACATTTCTCCGCCGGCGCCGGGTGAAGGAACCCACTGGCGGCTGGAGTTTCTACCCTACCTATGGAGCGCCGCGGCCGACTCTTGGCTGGCCGGCGTGTTGGCACTGAGTTCAGCGGCCATGGTCATCGTCATTTATCTCCATGAAGGTCGCACGGCCCGCCCGGCATTCAAACTCTTTCTTGCCGGTCTGCGACTGTGCTTCATTCTCATGACCCTAGCTGTCTTCTTGCCGCAAATTCGCTTGTGGTTTGAGCGCCAGAGTTGGCCCGACGTGGCCATCATCATCGATGACTCGCGAAGCATGAGCGCCGCCGACAACTATCGAGACCCGCGAGTGGCCGAGGCCGTCGAGCGCCTCGCCAAGATCGCCAATCTTGCCGCTCCGGAGCGGCTTCAGCTGGCTCAGGCCTTGCTGACGCAGGGCAGCCCCAATTGGCTGGAAGCATTCCTCAATCAACGCCAGGTAAAAGTTCATATCTATCACTGTTCCGGCCGGGCACAGCGGCTACAGGACCTCACGGACGCCGAGGATTCCGAGCAACTGGACGCCGCCACGACGGCCGTCCGTGAGCTTCGAGCCGAAGGAGAGTCCAGTCAGCTGGGCGCCGCGGTTCGCCAGGCGTTGAACGATTTCCGGGGTTCTTCCTTGGCAGCCGTCATCATGCTGACCGATGGCGTTACGACGGACGGCGAAGACCTACCCCAAGTGTCTCGCTATGCCGCCCAAATGGGCGTCCCGCTTTATTTTGTGGGCCTCGGTGACTCCCATGAGCTGCGGGATCTTTACCTGCATGACCTGCAAGCCGAAGACTCCGTTTACGTTAATGATCGAATTGTTTTTGAAGCTCGGCTTACCGGTCAAGGCTACGCCGACAAGACGGTGAATGTGACGCTCAAGGAAAAGGGAAATGACAAAGTCCTTGATTCGCAGCTGGTGCGCATTGATCCTCAGGGAAAGCCGGTGAAATTTCGGCTCGCCCACGTACCGACGAAGCCGGGCGAGAAGGTCTACGTTCTGGAAGTCCCCCCGGAGCCGGATGAATCGCAAACCGACAACAATAAGCTGGAACGCCCCGTGTTCGTGCGCGATTCGAAGTTGATCAAACTGCTCTATGTCGAGGGCAGCGCCCGCTATGAATATCGCTTTATCAAGACCTTGATGGAACGGGAAAGCGCGCTCGACGCAAGTAATAAGACCATTGACCTCAAGGTATTGCTTTGTGATTCCGACGACGAATATGCCTCGGAGGACAAGAGCGCGATCGCCGGCTTTCCCAGCAAAGTTGAGCTCAATCAATTCGACGTCGTGATCTTGGGCGACGTCGATCCGAGAAATCTAACGAACGATAGAGATTCGAAAGATAGGAAACTGGGCGAAAAGAATCTGCAAAATCTGGCCACTTTCGTGCGCGAGCGCGGAGGCGGACTTTTGCTGATCGCCGGCGAACGCTTCAATCCCAACAGCTTCAAGGACACACCGCTCCGCGACATTCTCCCTATCGAGCTGACGGGTCCGCCGCTGGCGGAGACGGATTTCATCGAGGGGTACCATCCGGAAATCACGGCCGTGGGCCGATTCCACCCGATCTTCCGATTCAGCCCGGATGAAGGGGAGAATGCCAACATTTGGAACGGTCTGGAAGAGATGTTCTGGTGGTCGGAAGGCTATCGCGCCAAGCCGGCCGCGGAAGTTTTGGCCGTGCATCCGCGCCGCTCTTCCCCCTCTCCCCTGGGGGGAGAAGGCCGGGGTGAGGGGGCATCAAGGGGAATCGCCAACCGCGCCGGCGACGGCCGGCATCCGCTCGTGCTCCAGCATTTTGTCGGCGCCGGCCGATGCATGTTTTTTGGCTTTGATGAAACCTGGCGATGGCGCTATCGTGAAAAAGAGCGTTACTTCAACCAATTCTGGATTCAGACTGTCCGCTACTTGGCCCGTAGCCGAATCGGTCGAATTGATCTCAAGCTCGATCGTCAGATGCAGTATCGGCGCGGAGAACCGATCAAGATCATGGTCCGCTTTCCCGATGATTCTCCGCCGCCGCCGGAAAGGAGATCGAGACGCAAACCCTCACGCTGGCCAAAGTTGAAGGCAGCCGAGCCACGTATGAAACTTTGCTTACGCAAACACCGGAGGGTGATTATAAGTTTTGGCTTAGCTCACCTTCCGGCGCTGACCCCAAGCCCAAAGTCGAATGCCGTGTCCTGGCGCCACCCGGAGAAATGGATCGCCTGCGCATGAACCAGCAAGACATGGAGCGTGCGGCCGAAGAAACGCACGGCCGATTCTACACCCTCGCCGACGCCGACCGCCTACTTGATGACCTGCCCGTCGGCACTCGCGTGGCCCTCACCACCCGCCAACCCCCTCGGCCATTGTGGAATCACCTCGTCTTGTTGGCGCTCGCATTGACTCTCTTAAGCTCGGAATGGTTTTTGAGAAAGCGGAAGCATTTGCTGTGAGGCTTGCTCGCCTTTTTTTAGGCCAGAATTTCCCACATAGCCAGTCCACCGAACGCAGCGACAATCATCACGAACGCCATCACGTCCCCGGTTCTAGTTCGAAAGTCCGTCAACGATCGAAACTTTCCGTCGAAGCCGCGGCAGCGCATGGCTTGTGCGACCCGCTCGGCACGCTCGCTACTCCGAACCAGCAGAGTACCCGCGACGTTGCCGATCGTTCGGTAGCAGTGAACCGTCGGCCGGTTTCGATAACCGCGAACGCGTAACGCCAATCGTATTCGTCCCAACTCTCCGGCGAAAAGAAAGAGATATCGGTAAGTGAGCATCGCGATGTGAATCAATCGACTTGGCACGCGCAAAGAAGCCGCGGCTTGCAAGGTAGCGTCCATCGGCGAGCTTGCAGCCAAGGCCAGCGCGAGAGTGAAAATGGCCAGCCCTTTCAGCACAAAAAGCAGAGCCAATCGCAGACCCGGCAACGATAGTGGAATCGGCCCCAAGAGAATTGGATCCGGATCGAGGACCACGAACGGCAGGAAGATGGCAAAGAGAACGAGCGCGGGCAGAATGATTCTCAGCCGCTCAAGATATGCTCGAATCGGCAGTCGCGCCGTCATCGCCAAGACGGCCGCGGTCATCAGAGCGATCGACGCCGCCGTGACCGTCTGCAAAAAGGCCGTGATGACCAGAGCCAATGCGAAAGCCGCTAGTTTCCAGCGCGGGTCAAAACGGCGCAGAGGAGAATCCGGACACCCGACAGGCGTGAGCAGCGAAGTCATGGCCGTGAGCGGATCTCTCGAAGGATGAAGGATAAACAAAACCCGAAATCCGAAGCACGCAATTCGAAACAAATTCAAAACACGAAATCCAAAACCAGCCGATCAGAAAGTTCGGCCTTTGGTGCTTCGAATTTGCAATTTGTTTCGGATTTCGAGCCTCAAATTTCGGATTTCTTATCTTCAGCGTCGCGAGGCCGTCGTGCCGGCCATCTTGGCCACTTCGACTTGCAATTCGCGCTCGGCTTCCAGCCAATCTTGCAAGTGCGTCCCGGGCGGTTGGCCGCGCTGCACCCATTTCTCATAGGCCCGCATGCAGATTTTCTCGTGCGGAACCTTGACTTGATTGGCCGGACGGGCGGTCGACGGTGAAGCGACTCTGGACATGTGCTGTCCCTCCATGAAGTAAAACCACTTAGGCACCACAATCCAACGGGCGTATTCCACCAAATTGCACGTCGATTCGCAAGCAGTTTTTCCCAAAATAATGGAATTGCAGAGATAAAAGCCAGAGAATCACGAAAGCACGAAATTAAGAAAGCTCGAAAAGGAAGCATCGACGATTTTCGCCTTCTCCTTTTTCGGTTACTCTTTAGCCGTTTGCAGTAGTCAACACTATGCAGTAGTCAACACTATAAGGAAGCCAGGAAAGCAGGAAAAGTCAAAACTGCATTCTTCCTGCTTTCCTGCATTCCTTATGTGTCGTCTCCATTCAGCTAAAGAGGATACCTTTTTCGTTATTTCCTTCTTTCGTGTTTTCGTGATTCCTCTTAATCGAAGGAGCTTGTCATGCCTCGGATTGTCACATTGACATTGGCGTTGGTTGCTGCCGGTGTAGCTCAAGGGCAAGGATCGATTCTGCTTAAGCCGGCTCGCGTGTTTGACGGTGTAAGCATGGAATGCCATTCGGATTGGGTGGTGGTCGTGAAAGGCGAGCGCATTGAAAGCGTAGGACCCTCGGCCGACATTCAGGTTCCCAGTGGCGCTCGGGTGATCGATCTCCCTCGGGCCACGCTCCTGCCCGGACTAATTGAGGCGCATTCGCATCTTTATCTTCATCCTTATAACGAGACTTCTTGGGACGATCAGGTGCTCAAGGAATCGTTCACTTTGCGCGTCTGCCGGGCCACGCAGCACGCCCGAGCCACGCTTCAGGCCGGCTTCACCACGATCCGCGATCTTGGAACCGAAGGGGCCGGCTATAGTGATGTCGGCATCAAGAAAGCCATTGACCAGGGCATCATTCCCGGCCCTCGGATGTTGGTGGTGACGCGGGCTATCGTCGCCACCGGCAGCTATGCGCCGCGGAGAACCGATTACGCCTATCCGGTTCCTCAAGGGGCGGAGGAAGCCAGCGGCGATTCGCTCATCCGCGTCGTCCGCGATCAAATTGGCCACGGCGCCGATTGGATCAAGATTTATGCCGACACGCCTTGGGGGCCAACCGGGAAGGCGCAACCGACATTTTCCATTGAGGAGATTAAGCTTATCGTGGAAACAGCCAAGTCGGCCGGCTGTCCGGTGGCCGCCCACGCCGTCAGCAAAGAAGGCATGCGACGAGCCACACTCGGCGGCGTGGCGACCATCGAGCACGGCGACGAAGGAGACCTCGAAGTGTTTCGTCTCATGGCCAAACACGGCGTGGCCTTATGTCCCACGCTGGCGGTGGGAGAAGCCATGAGCCGATATCGCGGCTGGAAACCGAACGTCGATCCCGAACCAGCCGTCATCAAAAGCAAACGCGCCAGCTTCAAAGAAGCCCTCGAAGCAGGTGTCACCATCGCCAACGGCAGTGACGTGGGCGTCTTCCCTCACGGTACGGAAGCCCGCGAGCTGGAATTGTTGGTCGAGTTTGGGATGAAGCCAGCCCAAGCCCTTCTCTCCGCGACTTCAGTCAACGCCAAAGTCTTGCGGCTCGAACAGCGCCTCGGGACAATCAAACCGGGTCTCCTTGCCGATCTGGTGGCCGTCGAAGGCGATCCGACGCACGACATTAAAGCTCTGCGGCAAGTTCGGCTGGTGATGAAAGGTGGAGTGGTCTTTCAGGAGTCGTCTTACAAATGAAAAAGGAAGTCGGTCATGGCCGGAAGCAAGACGCGAATTATGTACATTGAGTTGAAATCCGATCATAATGATGCCGGTCCGGCACGCATCGGACGCGTCTCTTTTTCCAAGACCGGCCGGACGATTTATTATCAGGGCAAAGCATTCCGATCGACCACGCAGTCTGCCTCCGGGGGCAACTATTTCGAGGTCGAAAGCAGGAACGAGTATTGGATCTCGGGTCCGAAAAAAAACGGTATGGACAGACACTGGGCGGGAGCAGGCCCGGTTCAAATTGATGCCGATATAGCAGCAGACTACTGGCGGGAAATTCGCCAGTGCGATCCGCCAGAAAATCCTTACTTGGCATGAATAGGATTTTAGCGCTCGGTCGAGGGAAATTGCGATGACCGACCATCCTGCTAGCGAGAGCGGGCACACATCCGCAGGTATTTCTGCCGGCGATTGGCCAACCGTTCCCGGTTACGAGATCCTCGATGAATTAGGCCGGGGCGGGATGGGCGTCGTTTATCGTGCTATGCAAGTGAGCTTGAAGCGCGTGGTCGCTCTCAAGCTAATCCGCGACGCCGCTTTGGCCAGCGCCCAGGATCGCGGTCGGCTTCGCATCGAGGCTGAAGCCGTGGCCCGCATGAGCCACCCCAATATCGTGCAGATTTACGACGTGGGCGAAATCCGCGGTCTTCCCTATCTGGCAATGGAGCTAGTCGAGGGAGGGAGCTTGGAGGAACACCTCGCCGGCAGGCCGCTTCCGCCAACGGAAGCGGCAAAAATCACTCGCACCCTCGCCCTGGCAGTCGAGCACGCCCACTCCCGGCATATCGTTCACCGCGATCTCAAGCCGGCCAATATTCTCTTGCAGAGATCAGAGGTCGGAAGTCAGGGGTCCGAACCGAAAAGGTCGGAAGCGTCTGCTGACCTCTGTTCTCTGACCTCTGACCTCTGTCCAAAGATCACTGACTTCGGCCTCGCCAAGCGCCTCAACAGCGAAAGCACGGGCTGGACGCAGGAAGGAGCGGTGCTGGGCACGGCCAACTACATGGCCCCCGAGCAAGCCGCGGGAAAAGTGCGCGACATCGGCCCGGCCGTGGATATCTATGCTTTGGGCGCTATCCTCTACCAGCTTCTCACCGGGCTACCGCCCTTCCAAGGCGACTCGTGGAATGAAACACTTCAGCGGGTGCTGTTCGACGAGCCGATGCCGCCGGCGCGGCTACGCGATGACATCCCGCGGGATTTGGAGTCGATTTGCCTGAAATGCTTGGAAAAGCAGCCCGACCGGCGCTACGCTCGCGCCGCCGACTTGGCGGACGATTTGGAGCGGTTCCTGGAGGTTAAGGCAGTCAGCGCCGTTCCAATTACTCAATTCGAGCGACTGAAACGTCTGGCCGCGCGCGAGGGCTATGAAGTCCTCAGCCAGATCGGCCGCGGGCCGCGAAGCACGGTGTACCACGCCTTGTTCGGCCCGCTTCATCAACCGGTAGCCCTGAAAGTCTTCTTCCGTGGGATCTGCACGCGCGAAGCATGGGAGGCAAGAATTCAGCGTTGCGCCGATTTGTGGATCACGTTGACCCATCCGCAAATTGTCACGATTCAAAAGGCGGGATGGTGGGACGGCGCGCCCTACTTGGCCGTCGAGTATATGCCCCAAGGAAGCCTTGCGAATATGGGGCGTGAGCGCTCAAGTGAAACCAAGCCTCTCACGGTTTCGAACGCCCTGCGTCTTGTCGAGCAGGTGGCGGAAATCGTGAGCTACCTGCATCGGCAAGGAGCGGTTCATGGTAATTTGAAGCCGAGCAATGTCTTGATGGCGGCGGGCGGCATTCCACGAATTTCCGATTTCTTCTTGACCGGAGGCCTATTTCTGGGTCCGTTCTTCACGGAGGACGACACAACTAGAGCTCAGCCGGACAATGTCTCCGGTTATGAGTATGTCGCCCCGGAGCTAATCAGGGACGCGGGCGCCGAGCCGCGCCCCTTCACGGACATATACGGTTTAGGATTGATCCTGTATGAATTGTTGACCGGCCGGCCGCCGTTTGCCGGACTCAACGCCCGGGAAGCGCTGGACAACGTGCGCTTGCACGATCCGGTTCCACCCTCCCAACTCAATCCCCAGGTGACTCCCCGTGTCGAGGCTTTGTGCCTGCGCTCTCTGCGAAAAAATCCCTGGCATCGATATCAGCGAGTCTACAACTTCATCAACCGACTGCAGTTTCTGCAAGAAAACCAAGAAGACAAGAATTCGCGCGGCCAAGCCCACGGATAGCTGGTGCCGCGGCTTCCGCCTGACTCCTTGCCGGGCATCGTTTCATCATTTCATCGTTTCACTCACCCCAACCGGCGTGCATTTCACTGCAATGCATTTCATTTCGTTTCATTTCAACGAATCGTGGGTGAAATGAAATGATGAAACGATTCAACGTTAAACTTTCCCTTATGAGCCTACCCTGAGGCGGCGGCCCGACCGCTTCGGCGAAGAGAACACGGAAGGCCGAGATTTGCAAATTTGAGATAAAAGAAGCCCATGCATAGCCATCCGTGGGCTTAGCTTGATTTTGTCGATTATTGCGGGGCTGCCTGCGCTTGCAAGCGCTGCATGTGATACAAGTAGCCGGTCAGGAATTGGGTCATCTCTTCTTCGATCGCGGCCGGGTTTTCGAACAGTTGCAGGGCGCTCACGGAATCGAGCTGCGGGGCCTTGGGCAAGGGCGCCACGGCTTCAATTCTCTCCCGATAGGTGGGATGGCTGGCGAAGATCGCTTCTTTTTCCTCCAGGAGTTTTTGGTTTAGTTCTTCCCGTTCTTGCATACTGAGTTGCTCGTCGCGATAGCTGCGGAAAGCGGCGTACATATTGACGAAGGCTTGATTCTCTCCAAGGAGGCGGGAAATGTTGTTGTAGATCGTCATCTCAAAAAGCGTTCCGTCCGTGCAGACCTTCGTCAAGGCGATGGCGAAAACGTCCGAGCCGTACAAACTGGCGGCCATCCGATCGGCCAGGAATTCTCGCGACCGCGAGAAGCCGGCCGATAGAAGCGTAAACGCTTTGTAATAAAGGTAGAGAAACCAGAAGAACGGATTCACATAGTTCAGTTTTCCCCCGGAAGCGCCAATCCCTTGGAGTGCTTCCGTGATAGATAGCGTCACTTGATAGATAAATCGATTGTAAAACGTGTCGCGGTGACTGAAGTGAGCATACTCGTGAGCCAAGATCGACTGAAGCTCGTGGACCGTGAGAAAGTGCATGGTGGACATCCCCAGCGTCAACACTCGCCGTTTAACGCCGAAACTACCGAACGGTCCACGTCCTTCCTGGTGGACGCCGATCGAAGAACCTGGCGCGAGGTAAATCTCGTCCACCGGCGCCGTGTCGACGCGCTGAGCAACCTCAGTAATGGTTTGAAATAGTCGTGGGCAATCGGCCGCCGTCTTGGCCACTCCAAAGCTCCCGGGCTTGGACCGGCTAAAGAGGCTCTTCAGAACCGCCCAGGCCATGCCTAAGCCAATCACCACTACGACAATGATTAATTTAATCGGAATTCGGGGCAGGAGGAAAATCCCATAGAGCATTAACCCGGTCGCCACCAGCAAGCCCGCAATGAGGAAGGGAATCGCCACATAGAACAGAATCAAACCAACGATTATTGCCAGGGCATAAAGTTTCGCCAGCGAGGATTCCTCGCTCGTCCGGGCCACCATGCCATGAGTGATCAGCTCCTCGGGCTGGGCGCCGAGCAGATGCAGAGCCCGATTGCCTCGCGTCCGCCGGGCCAGGAGCACGCCGACAGCCGCCATGAAGACCATGATCACGGCGTACACCGCCGCGAAGCCAAGCATCGTCCAGCCAAAAGTTTGCAAGAGAAGCCAAGGGGCCGCGGCCCTCTCGATCTGAGACACGACCTCGGGTGAAAGGATTTTGGACGGGTCCGTGCCCAGAGCGCGGGCGCGGCGAAGCTGCCGGCCGGCGGCGGCCATCGAGTCGTCCTCCGCCAAGGCCACGGCATAGAAGCAGACCAACGGGCCGTTGTCCGGAAACTGCTCGACCAAGGCCTCGAGTTGGGGACCGCGCCGACCAGCATCAACTTTATTGGAGACGATGGCCACTCCCAACATTAGGGCTAGGTCTGCCCGCTTAGGATATTGCCGGAGCGCCTCACGGAAGTGTTTTTGGGCGTCGTTGAACTGGCCCCGGTCCATGGCCAGCTCCCCTTCAATGGCAGGCAGCCAGGGCATTGAGGGATCCAAATTCCGCGCTTCGGACTATTTTCTGGCGGTCTCGTCCCGCTTGGCGTCTTTTGATTCTCCCTGCTCTCTTTTCTTCGGACGG
>Ga0137362_10003693_pt1 | contig 10275 bp, 8 predicted proteins | sample MadtaG_2_FD_104801 | JGI IMG/M metagenome (GOLD analysis project Ga0137362, IMG submission 104801) | Vadose zone soil microbial communities from Angelo Coast Range Reserve, California, USA - Mad1_100_16 metaG | ecosystem: Environmental > Terrestrial > Soil > Vadose zone | place: USA: California... | reverse complement strand
CTCCCGTCGTGGCATTCCACACACGAATTGTTCGATCGTTCGAGCCTGAGACGATGTGGTGGCCATCTGGCGAAAACGCCACAGATTTGACCCAATCTGTGTGTCCAGTGAAAGGGCCTGCCACTGTCTCTCCCGTCGTGGCATTCCACACACGAATTGTCCGATCGTCCGAGCTTGAGACGATGTGGTGGCCATCCGGCGAGAACGCCACAGAGTAGACCGAATCTGTGTGTCCAGTGAAAGGGCCTGCCACTGTCTCTCCCGTCATGGCATTCCACACACGAATTGTTCGATCGAAAGAGCCTGAGACGATGTGGTGGCCATCTGGCGAGAACGCCACAGAGTAGACTGAATATGTGTGTCCGGTGAATGGGCCTGCCACTGTCTCTCCCGTCATGGCATTCCACACAAGAATTGTTCGATCGGAAGAGCCTGAGCCTGAGACGATGTGGTGGCCATCTGGCGAGAACGCCACGGAGTAGACCGAATCTGTGTGTCCAGTGAGTGGGCCTGCCACTGTCTCTCCCGTCGTGGCATTCCACACAAGAATTGTTCGATCGGAAGAGCCTGAGACGATGTGGTGGCCATCTGGCGAGAACGCCACAGATCTGACCCAATCTGTGTGTCCAGTGAATGGGCCTGCCACTGTCTCTCCCGTCGTGGCATCCCAGACACGAATTGTTCGATCGTCCGAGCCTGAGACGATGTGGTGGCCATCTGGTGAGAACGCCACAGATCTGACCCAGTTTGTGTGTCCAGTGAATGAGCCTGTCACTGTCTCTCCCGTCGTGGCATTCCACACACGAATTGTTCCATCGGAAGAGCCTGAGACGATGTGGTGGCCATCTGGAGAGAACGCAGCTGATTGGATAATGCCCCCAACATTTGAAATCACCATCTCGCATGATGGCCAATGAGACAATCGTCCACGCTCCGCATATAGCATTCGAGGAAACGAGCTGGAATAATGCGTGGAGACAAGAGAACAACTTGGCGCAAATGGTAGAGCAGAAAGATACACATGTGGGGCACTTTTGGCTATCGCCATCCCGAAATGCCGCACAAATACTGAGCCATCGTTGACGAATGACCTGAATCTTTCAACCTGTATCCGAGGATCCCATTGTGAATATCACAATTAGACCAGATATACTTGACTCACACCCCGACTCGACACCAACCACATATTCACGGTTGCGAATGCCGATGGAGCAAGACCAATATTTCGGGTCAAGCTAAGGGCCTCCAGCCAAAACAGAAATTTCTCCTTGAACAACTTTTCAACCTTTTCAAACAGGTCCGTCTTGAAATCCGTGTGAATCAAATGGCCGTCCCAGAAACGACAGGCATACAACAGAGCAGATGGAATATGTTGATTAACGCGGGTGCTAAGGTCTTCGACGTCATTGTTGGCAAGATACGATGTTTCGAGATTGCAGATGTTGAATTTGAGGCTATTGAGTAGTAGATCGAGACATGAAAGCGCCAATTGACGGTGAGCATCACGGGCGTCAACGTAAAAATCGCCGCTCTTGTCTTTATTTGTGACGAAATCACGGAATGATGTATGGAGAGGAATGATCGGGAGGGTTTTTTCAGATGAATTAACATTACTTAGCAATGAGCCGAGGCGACTGAGTAATCCGGTAATGGCGGCATCATGGTCCTTGTCGAGGGAGGCGTGTCGCAGAGTAATGAGTGAGCGGATAGAAAGGGGTTCGATTGAAGTAATCAGTGGTCTAACAACAGAGCGGAATAGATCTCGTGCGTCTTGGTCTGTGAAGTACCACTCCAGGGCTTCCTTGTATAACTTGTCCAACGGGTCTTGCCCATCGCGATTTGTACTAGGCCCCAGAAGATATTTGATACATGTTTCCCCATCATAAAAAAATCGCGCAGGAGGATCTAGGATAAGTTCACTGGCAATCGCTGCCCACTGGAACAAACCCTCTGCCTTTACTGCCAGTGCTTCGACGTAACCTCCGAGTTTATTCAATGGGAGTTTCCTCAGAAGAAAGGTGGAGATGTCCTTATCCGTCTCGCCAGCCAGCTCGGTATCATTCATGTATTTGATCTTGACTGATAGCGCTTTCATGAACGCGGACACGATGGCGTGCTCTGGTCTCGAGGTGATGACCACCCGGAAGTTCGATGGCAGTCTGACCAGGTTTTCGGCAAGGAATGTGTGTAACCCAGTTCTACCAGTTGTATCCCCACTCTCGTCGAGGGCATCGATTACGACAAGAATAGGGCCGACGATGAGCAGGTCCTTAAATGGTTCCAGGATAAGGGATTCGAACAAAGTATCATAGGAACGAGTGCCGACTCGAAGGTCCGTGTTGTCCTTTATGATCTCTCCGAGCGCAGTTTTGAATGAAGGATAGCGGTCGGCGAGATTGCGAGCGAGAGTCGTAAAGAAGCGATAGGCCTCTGGTTTGGATTGTTCCCTCCGAATAAAGATGAATGATGACGTAAGACGGTGCGCTTTATTGAACAGACGTGCGATCTCATGCGCGATCGATGACTTTCCCGTGCCCGCTTGTCCGAAAAGAATGAGACTACGTTCCGAGGTGGGGTCGTTCACCCAATTGACAATGAAGTCCAGGAATACCATGCGTGTTCCCAAAAGACAGCCCTTGTTGGGACTGAATCGCGAGCCAAATCCGTATGGGATTTCTCTGATTTTCGCATCGAGTTCTATGACGACTATCAGACCGGTAAATCTGGAAAGGATGAAAAACGACCTACCGGCGTCTGAAATTTGGTTCGATAATCTTCCCAAGTTATCTGAAATTTGGCTCGATAATCTTCCCAAGTCGTCCAGAATTTGGAACACAGTAATCTCCGTAGAGATGGTAGCTTGGCCAAAGAAGGCCCTTCGGCGTTTGTCAAGGGCATCCGACAAGTCCTTGATTTTCATCTCGGGTCCACCCCCTATGTTCTTCAATGTCCGCTTCCCTGAAAATACTACATTTACTAAAGCCAATAGAGCAGATGAAGACAACATACAGAATTGCGAGTCCCTTGCATATGATTGGATAAAGTCGCAGCAACTACAAACATCCTGCATCATCAGAGTAAGGATTCGGGCCTGTTCTGATCGCGGCTTGATAGATTTCAAAGTGTCTTCATGATGTGCAAAATCAAACGCGTCATGCATGGCTTCCAGCAGCGTTTGGACGTTGTCGTCACGTTGATACTGTTCCAGAAGCATCTACCATCCAGACGAACATAACATGAATACCTCGTTTAGAATATGACGCAAATAGACGTACCTTGGGGATTGCTGAAAGTAAACCGTGCGCCATCTTTGCGATTGGGGAAAGCTGAGTCTGGAAGTCAGCTCAGTCAAGGACAACAAAAGGGTATTATACGGACTTCTGCAATTGGGCTTAACATAACCATCATCCAATTGATCCTCTCGACCGCCCTTTCCCACATATTTGATTGGTCAATTGGGACAATTGCCACCATAGCCTCATCGGCGCGATGACAAGCTAAAAGAGAATCCTCGATGGGCGACATCTCTTCCCGACCCCGTGGCATAGGAGTGTCATTTTCAATGGGAGGGTGATGCGGCAGGGATGAAGGAGGTTTGGCCGCAGTGAATCGAATGCGCCCTGATAAAGTAGTTTCGTTTGCGGGAGAACGATCACCTTCGGTTGGTATATTTGGGGGGCTCTCGGGCAGGTTCGGAGGGGTTGTGTTCGCTAACACGGTGACTGATATATAGAGTGCGACCGGCTGCCGCTGCGTTGACCGCACACCTCCCCCAGCATCATTTTTGAGAGCACAAAGGATACCTACACGCGAAAGGTTCAATTGATTGAACGAAAAGGAATACCAAAACGAACCGCTTTGAGAGGCTAGAGGTATCGGCATCTCATGAGTCCCTATAAGGATATCGGGATGCGCATCCCGCTTCGCATAAAGACCAAGTATGAGAGGTGAAGACGGTTGCACAAGGCTGAACGGAAAGTTTAGTCAAAAAATTGGAGGGAAATAAGGAAGGCCTACAATGGATTCAGGTTCTGATTCCAATTTGCGATCTTTCCCTCAACAGGAGCATTTGCCGTCTTTGCGGTTGTCTCATGGTTGGATACAGTGACGAAGACCTTCCTCTTGAGGAGGCCATATTTCTTGGTGCTTGGGACATTCTCTGCTCGAAGGACTAAGCAGAAGATTAGGACGTCATCAGGCATCAACGAATTGGGATTTAAGCACGAACCGGTCACCTCAATGCGTTGCTCGGATAGTCTTGCGTGCGATTCGGCGATCTGGGCGCTGTTCATGGATGGTTCTTGAGCAACATCACCACACAAAGAAAGGGATTGATGCAGGTTGTACTAGTACGCACGGATTCTGGAATATTTGGTTGTTCTCCACAGCCTGTTCAGTGGCCATTCTAGCTATGCAAGGAAGTTAAGTGGGCGGGTAGACTCGGGGTGAGTGGTGGTAAACACGCGACGCGTACGGACAAACAACACCACAGTGTCCAAGTCTGGAAACTCATTTGTTCCCCAGCGGGCAGGTGGCGTGACTTAGGCCGAATATAGTATTGACCGTCATGTCCGTATCCTGAAAAGTCTTCCTTGACCACGAGGTCCACGACCATATTCCGCAAAGTATGCTGAGGCTGGCGTTTTCGCTTGTCACTTTTGCGGTCTGGGATTGCGTGTTCTATCGTGCATATCGTTCGCGTGGACAAAGATATGGAGGATACATCACTTCCCAGTGCCAATACGCCGGCGTTGCAATCCCTACCTCCCTTCTATGCGAGGAAAATTTCTACGCCAGGTATCGAAGCGCTGTCACGGTCGGGGTGCCAACCTAGCAAGCATTCTCCGGTCTGGTTATACTCAGACTTGAAGGTTGTACTACGGTACTCACTGGTATTCTTAAAACACGTTTTTGCTTTCACAAATTAATTCATTTCAGTCAGAGGTGAAAATGGCCGTAGTCGTCGTACCCACTTGTCTCGTGAAGAAATACGGACTCGGACTCGGATAGGTCCGTGGTCATGGCTGACTCACTGGCTGCGCGCCGGGCCTCACATCGTTGCTCTCTGCTCCTCACTCGATCAATGCCATGCTCTTCACCTCCTTTCCTACCCCCTATTACTTCTTTCCTCAACGAATAAACCGAAGGTTTCCCAATGTAAACACCTTATACCGTTCAAATTTGCTTTGCAAGGAAAGTGAAACTAGCAAGGTCACATACGTATCGCGCGCCCACTCGGAGAAGGACCCATTTTCGAGTCGACTCGGAAGTCTTGAAGTTTCGATCTGGTAGTCGGAGCAAGTTCCAGTGGGTGCGGAGACGTCGCGGTCGCGGGACTTGGAGGATATATGTCGGGGAGGACTTCGCGTTGTCGTAGGACTAGCAAATAACAGAGCAGAAACAAACAAATGAAATATGTAGGCATAAAAACAGTAAGTGCAAGAGTAAGTTGCGCTGATTAGCGTCTTGTGGGGGTCGACTTTTCTTCCTTTTATCCTCACTCATCTTCAAGTACCTCTCTGATCTGATCTTCCTATGAACTCATCGCGGACCTCCTGTGTCTCCCTGCGCTTCGCCGCGGCCTTTTCTGATGTGACGCCGAGGCATTCCAGGTGGGGTAAATTCCCATGGTGCCGCTGAAGTGACTCCCTGCGCGCTTCTATGTGAGTGCCTCCATGGACTTATAGTGGTACTTCAACTCTTCCTGAGTCTTAAGCTTAATGTCGAGATAGAGCCAGCACTTGACCTGTTGGACTTCCGTGGCTACGAGCAATGCCTTGTGCTCCGTCTTCAATATTTTCGTGATTTTGAAATGTTCGTCCGGTTTTAGATGTGATCCTGGTCGGCCATTCTTTCTGGACCTTCCTCTTTCGCATCCGCATCCTGTCGTCGGCACTGGCAGTCTTGCAAACCTTCTCAATATTCCTGGGTTAGTACTCCAAAAAATTGAGTTGTCAGTGCTCAAGACGGTAGAGGTGACGTCGGTCGAGTCTAGCTTCTAAGATGTGGATTTCTATTGTTCATGCGCTTGTTGATCAGCATGATTTTGTATGTAACATCAAGTTTTTTCTTGGATGGTACTGGCCAAGGGGCTATAATAAAGACGGGGAAATGACTAAGCCAGCCAGTACGTTCACGCTGGGTAATCTTCAAAACAACAATAATATGCGTTTTACTACCCTTTATTACTGTGTCTAGCTTTGATCGATCCGGAGTACTTACGTGCTTACAGTAGATGAAACAAGTGATTGCCTTGCGCGCATCGTAAGTGGGTGCTTGAGTAAACTTCTGTTCCTCCCTTGCGTGTGAGCCGCGCCGCACTTCTCTGTTTGTCGCTTCGCCCTGGAACTCATCTGCACTTACGTCGAGCCAACGTTGGATCCGAACGAACCCCGGGGGGGGGGAATTGCCACGATTCTACACGCACAACGGAGAGGGGAGGGATAACGGAAAAAAGCCCGACCGCGAGTCCAAGGGAAAAAAGGGTGCCGTATGCGAGAACACCGAATTTCGCCAGACGACTCCTCGGGTCCTGTAATGGCCAAGTGTCGTTTCCGTGGCATGGTCGAATTTCAGCACGTAGATCCCACATGGGACATGCATGGCAGGTCACTTTCTGCGAGCGAGTACATTAACTTTTAAGTTAGATTCCTATGACGATGAACTTGAAACGACGTACGCCAGAATTCCCTCGGAATGTGCTGCCCGGCGTGGAATTTCGGTAGCAGTACTGTAGGAGCACCATATGGCCATATAAATATCACGACACCACGGCAGGAGACGCACGAAGTAAGAAGACGGTAATGGATGAGCCGGCTGAGGGCATACGCATCCACGGCTTTGAGGGCAGCTTCCCAAACGGCCAAGGGGCAGATTTTTGCATGTACAGTAAGTTACGCTGGCGCTTCCGAATTACTATACTCGGCGACGGAGGGGGGCGACGGAGGGGCGAACCGGTAAACGCCCGCCCCACGTTACTGACAGGTGGTAAACGCCGCGACCGTGACGGTGGTAAGTTACAGTAGTTCCGCCTCTGTTCCGAAGAAGGTTAATATAACTACAATGTCATCTGTAGCGCTGTCCAAGATCAGCCATAGGGATGACGCGGTGGCAATGCCACCATGTGCGGTATCACGAACGGCGCGATACACGAGTCGGAAAGATGGAATGGATGCATGGGGACAACGCCCCTGAGCCGGCGTTTGAAAGGTGAGCCGAGTCGGGATGCATCACGTCCGAAAATGGTTTTGTTTCGTCCTCATTCATTTCCGGAAGCAGGGAAAGCAGACAAGCCGAAGAAGTGTGCAGAAAAGGACTTGAACATTAATTCTGCTTCTCCAGCTGCGCGTAACTTAAACAAACTCGAGTTCTCGGCAGGTTTCGCAGTAAACCGGTTTACCGGGGTGCTACCGGTAAACGGGTTGCCGGTGCTGTGGATCCTTCCTCGACGACAATCAAGACAATCAACCATGACCAAATGAAATTCAGCGAGAATTGTCGAACGTGGAGTGTGGGTATGGCCGTGGGTATACAGTAGAACCCCTCATAACCCATGCGTCAGATAACCCATAACCTCTTAAATACCATAGCTCTGATTTTCCACTGACTTGGTAGGCAGAGAATTATATAGTATAACCCATAAGTCCGTGATAACCGATACCCCATAGCCTTCTGTGGCGAGAACCCATAGGTATACTCAACGGACCGACACGGGCCGGCTTTTCAGCTCCATCTGGCCATGTTTGGGCGGGCTCATTGGGTGGGCTTTTTTCTTGTTTTCGCTGCCCCTCTCGCCACTCACACATCGCCTCCCTCTTGGCCACCAGTGCAAGACAAACTGCGAATGAATCACATTCCTTCCCACCCTCACAGCCTTCTGCTTTTCCTTTCCCTCTCCCGTTTCCCTTCTCTTTTCTTTGTACTTAGGCAATGACGATCAATGCCTAACCACACCTGTGCAACACCAGTACACCCTCAATACAGTCTTTAGCTCCTTTTCTTCATTTTTACTGACATTTTCTTGACATTTTCCCAGTATATTCGTCTCAATGAGACCAGAAGTATGAAACCTACTCACTTAACTGACTTTTTCGAGAGGGCATAACTTGTATTGTTCATCTACTATACAGTACCATTGGAAATGCTGCTTAATCAAAAGAATGATTTTTTCCGATTTTTTTCCGATTTTTTGAGCTCTATTTTTGGCACACCCCCTCAAACCCATACCCTGGCCTGTCCACCGATCGGTATGGGTTATGAGGGGTTCTACTGTATCTGTAAAATAACATAACTACGTCTTGACGTCTTTTCCTCCGTATGGGTGGGCTGATAATAAATAAGTTCGATGAGTGTGGGAGAGACTTTCTGAACAACCGTGACGTGACTCCGACTGGAGGAGAACCAAAAAGATCTTCAACCCTCCGCATATCAGGAAATTAATGAACTCTTTTGCAGCCTTCCTTCAAGAGTACAACGTTCCCATTCTAGCAACTGCCGTCGGGTTTACAGTACTTTAATCCGTTGGACGTGAAGAAATCGGAGATGAGATTCCCACAGCTTAATTGTCAGGAATGGCCAAATGGCGGACGATTCCCGATTTCCCACAACTGCCATGCATCGCGACGGGTCTTGGTGGGGAAATAGGCGAGGTGATGGCCGCTGAGTGTGTGAATTCCAATTCAAGTTGCAAGTCCGGAGTTAGTTTCGACACTTGGAGCGACGGCCAATCAAAAGAAGCACACAAGATTTGCATATCTACGGCGGTGATAAGTTATATTACAGCGCATTCACTTACAGTAATGGTATACGGAAGAGAGAAAACACCTGTCGCTTAGGCCCATGTCGATAAGTCCTGGCGCCCGACGTGGACCCATCTCCGATCAGTCATTGTACTGTATTTTGTTTCAAGAACAAGCAAGTCCCTTCCCGTCATAAAGCAGAAGTTTTTCGTCAAAACGTGGGGTATGGATTCAATTCATGTCAAGGACATTCCGAGAGTACAGGGCGTAAGGGGAGTGGGTCATTAATAACGTGGTATACGTGGCATTACAGTATGGACAACCAAAATCGAATACTATGCACGGAAATCGAGCGGAAAGGACGAAAAGACACGTAGTCGTGACGCTATACAGTCATGGGTCCTGGCTTGGTGTTCATATTCATGGGATATTTCCTGTCGTAAGTCAGCTTTAGTAAATCCTTGACACCGGAAATAGGACGCTTTACACCCACCCATTCCCATTTCCGCTGGATCCTATATTGGAATCCATCCCCATTCCCGATTTTTCTCGATTAGGGTTGTTGCCAGTGTCCGCACTAGCATCGACCGTGATGCTTCCGGGGTGGTTCCCGAGTATCTTTTCCAAACCAAAGCGGAAACCATTGACCTTGTCATCCCACTTATCCCCGACCTCGTGTCCATGGTCTAGGTCGAACGCTTCTATCTCACGCAGGAAGTGATCAAGTTCCTTGGACCGGAGCTGCGAAGCTTGTGGCTCGTTCGTGCCCTTCATGCGCGCCAGATACGACGCTATCAGTGTCGCCATACCGCCGAGGATTGAGACCGCAACAGATGTCTAGCATTTACGTTAGGGAGAACTACGGGACAAAGCAAGGTTCATATATCACGCACGTTTTTACCGCTTAGTGCTGCACCGAGAGCGGTGGTAAGCGCACCGACTAGGACTTGTAGGCCCAGGGCAATGTTTTGCGCCCAGTCTGTCAGTTGTGCTTTATAACGCGTGCACGAGTATTAATGAAGAGCAACTCCTGTGCGTATCTTGCTACTCACCTGTCTGTGTGGCCTTGGCAAGCTCTATTTTCGCCGCGGTGACGGTTGGGTCTATGCGCTGACCAACAGTTTTTTCGCGGTACTAGAAGGAAACCCACGGACGATCAGCCGTTCATGACAGAAGAGAAGCCCAACATCGGAGAACGAACGAACGTACAGGATCTCTGTCATCATAAGTATGCCATGCCATTTCGTTGTCGGCATAGGTGCCGGTCGGGCGGCGATGGACACGGGATACGCGTACAGGGCGCGGCGGGTGAACAGCGTCAGGTATTGCCGGGTACGACCGCGTGACACGCGCAACCCCGCGTGGTGGTGTAATTGCATGCCCCTCACCACTGCCGTCGCCCCGGGACGAGACCGACATAGGAGCCTGACTATGGCCCGTTGGTTCGGCCGCACGTTGTTGTGGCCCCTCAATGGGCGAATATGCCTCAGCCTGTGGCTCTCGTAGAACATCTGGGACAGGGTGTTGAGTTTGAGGT
>Ga0137362_10003690_pt1 | contig 10279 bp, 10 predicted proteins | sample MadtaG_2_FD_104801 | JGI IMG/M metagenome (GOLD analysis project Ga0137362, IMG submission 104801) | Vadose zone soil microbial communities from Angelo Coast Range Reserve, California, USA - Mad1_100_16 metaG | ecosystem: Environmental > Terrestrial > Soil > Vadose zone | place: USA: California... | reverse complement strand
GCGTCATGGGAGGCGGCTCTTCGATCAACGGCATGCACGCCCAGCGGGGTGCGCCGGAAGACTATGACGAGTGGGCGCGCTTCGGTATCACCGGGTGGAGCTGGAGTGAAGTCTTGGAGGTGTTCAAGCAGATCGAAGCGGATCAGGATTTTTCAGGGCCTTTGCACGGCAGTTCCGGGCCGCTCGAAATCAAGCGCGTTCCCGAGAAGGATTGGGGCCCGTTCTCTCAGGCCGTCCGAGGCGTTCTCAATGCTCGCGGAATTCCCAGCGTAGCGGACCTCAACACGGAATTCGGTGAGGGTGTGGGCGCGGTACCACTGAACATACGCGGCAATACACGCGTGTCGGCTGCGAACGCATTCCTCACCGCCGATGTACGCCGACGCCCGAATCTGGCGATACTCGATCGCGTGGAGATCCTCCGTTTGCGAACACAGGGCTCAGCCGTCGTCGGTGCCGATTTTAAGCACAATGGCGCCTCCGGGCGTCTTGGTGCGACTGAAACCATTCTGTGTTGCGGAGCCATTCACACTCCATTGCTAATGCTGCGCTCGGGAATCGGCCCGGCGCACGAGTTGCGCCAGGCCGGAGTCGAGGTGATTGCGGATCGCACCGGAGTGGGTAAGAACCTGCAGAACCACCCCATGCTGATTGTTTCGGCACTTCTGCGTGCCGGCGGCAGGCGCGATCCCCATATCCGTCCGCCGTGTGTGATGCTCGCCCGCTACTCCTCCCGCGCGGGCCGGGTGCCCGATGCCGATATGCTGCTCAACATTTACGACCGCTCATTCGCCATCGGTTCACGGAGTTTGGCGAATCAGATTGGTCACATTCTGTTGATTGCCAACAAAGCCTACTCCACTGGCGAGGTCGCGCTGAATCCGGCGGAGCCAGACCATGGCCCAAGAGTCGCATTCAACATGCTATCGCACGAGTCCGATCGTCAACGGATGTCCAGCGGGTTGCAACAGATCGCAGCCCTCGTGAGGCAGGAACCGCTGGCGGGAATTGTCAATGAGGCCTTCTTATCGCTGCCAACCCCGGACAACCAAGTTCTCTTCGCAGACTCGACGCGAGCCCATCTCTACGGGGCGGCGGCCTCATGGGCGTTGCGCGGACCCAGATTCCTGCGGCGTGGACTCTTGCGCAAGAGTATTCTGCGGCTCGAGGATTTGCAGGACACGCGAGGCTTCGAGGCGGCAGCCGCTCAATATGCGCTTCCCGGCGGTCATGTCTGTGGGACGTGCCGAATGGGGCGCGCCGACGATCCGCAGGCGGTAACCGACTCCCGTGGCAAGGTCTTCGGCGTCGAAGGGTTGCGGGTAGCCGATGCCTCCCTGTTTCCGACTCTTATGATGGCCGGAACCAATTTACCGGCCATCATGACGGGGGAAAGGATTGCCCAAATGATTCTCGAGGAGCGGAATCTTGCCGCGATCGCGTCCTCTTCATCGGTTGTCAGCAAGCTTCATGACGCGAAGCGGGTTGCGGCGACTCCGAGGATTCGTCCGTGAGCTCGGCCCTTCGATTCGCTGCTCACTTGGGGTATCTGTCGCCGGAGGAGCCGCTTTTTCTTGAAAGCGTTGGAAGTACCGACCCTGCCCGGCACATTGAATACGCCGCGCGACTTGGATTCGACGGAGCGCTGTATCCATGGGTAGCGACACGACCGGCTGAGGAGGTGGTGAAGGTCGCGGCGGCTCTCGAGAAGCATGGCATGGTAGCCGGATGTACAGCGTATGCGCCAATGAAAATTATCCCCCAACCCTTGTGGGTCCAGAAGGGCTCCAGTGCGCGAAACGAATTGCTCGGGCACGTCCGGCGCAGCATTGCCGCTGCGCGCAAGGTGAACTCAAGGATGTTGGCGGTTCTGATGGCCGCGAATTCCGACTCGTCTCGCATCGAGCAATCGTTGGTTGCCATCGATAATCTACATTACGTGTTGGACATCGCTACAGCCGCCGGCCTGACCGTGGCGGTGGAGCCGATGGTTGTGTTTCCCAACATGTTGCTGCAGACCACGGGCGAGGCACTGGAGCTGATAGCTACCGTGAACCATCCGCGGTTTGGTCTCGTCTTCGATACGGGTCACATCGCCGCGATGGATGGCGCAGAAAACCTGACGAGACTGTTCAAGGAAGCCTACAACCAGGTGATGGTGATTCAGCTCGCTGATTTGCCGGGCCGTGTGGAAGTGGGCGGCGGGGTACTCGATATCGGAGGTGTGCTGTCGCACGCGATGCTTAAGAAGTTCAGTGGCCTCGTGGAGCTTGAGCATCACTGGTCTGAGCCGGGCTTGGTCGGTGAAGCCGCCGGGTTTGAACGATTCAGGAGAGTGGAAGCAGCCGCCCTCAAGGAGGCGATGCTGCACCGACCGGCAGTTGACACGCTGCGGGCGAACGGACGCGTCAACTGAGGAAAAAACGGATGAGCGAAGCGCTGAATTTAGATGTCAATCGTCGCGCGCGGCTCCAGCAGCTCTACGGGAGTCTGTCCGAGCATGCCATGGCACCCCTGTGGGAAAGTCTGCATTCCCTCGTAAAGGCAACGCCGCGCACCCAGGCAGTACCGGCGAAATGGGATTACAAGCGTGTAGTACGGCCCTTCCTCATGGAATGCGGCGATCTGATCACGGCCCAGGAGGCCGAACGTCGTGTGCTCATTCTGGAGAATCCTGCCCTGAGCGGCAGTGCCTCCATCACCCGCACTCTTTACGCCGGTGTCCAGTTGATTCTACCGGGCGAGATCGCACCCGCCCATCGCCACGTGCAATCGGCGCTGCGTTTCATCATCGAAGGCAAGGGTGCATATACCTCGGTTGACGGTGAGCGCACTATTATGCAACCCGGGGACTTTGTCTTGACGCCCAATTGGCGTTGGCACGATCACGGAAACGAAACGACCGAGCCGATGATATGGCTCGACGGCCTGGACATCCCCCTGGTCTTGTTTCTGGACGCAAGTTTTGCAGAACGATCGAGCGCAGATACACAACCTGCGCTGAAGCCCGCGGACGACAGCCGACTTCAGTTCGGCAACAATCTGTTTCCCGTGGGCTGGAAACCCGGTGACAAGAACTCACCGCTCATCAACTATCCCTACGAACGTTCTTGCGCGACGCTCGACTCCATGAGGCGAAAGGCGCCGCCCGACCCGGCCCACGGATACAAGCTGCGTTACATCAACCCGGCCACCGGCAAGTCGCCTATGCCCACGATCGGTGCATTCATCCAACTTCTCCCGGCCGAATTTAGTTCAGCAGGGTATCGTTCGACCGATAGCACCGTGTACGCGGTCGTCGAGGGCGAAGGACGTACGGTGATCGGTGAGCAGACTTTCAGTTGGGAGTCCAAGGACATTTTCGTGGTGCCGAGTTGGCATTGGCACGCTCATGAGGTGAGCCAAGACGCGATTCTTTTTAGTTTCTCAGATCGTCCCGTCCAAGAAGAACTCGGCTTCTGGCGCGAGGAGCAGGCCGACGCTTCCTCTCCGCATGATCCTCGGAGCACTTGATGATCGCCGCCCCGAGGGAGGCGAGAGCATTCGCTGAGCACATTCGTGGCAACCCTTGAGGAACACAAGAGTAGGGCACTTAAAACTTCGCGACTCGAGCGCTCGCGCCGCGGTGAACCCGAGGCCCATAGGCGGCATGCCCGGGATCGACAGTCGTGAATCGCGAATAGCTGGTGAAGCATAACTGGAGAGGCATGTATGATGAGCACAACTTTAACATCGCCGCCGCGGTTTGATCCTTTCCAGCCTTTTGCGCAATCCCAGGTCAACGATCCCTACCCAGTGCTCGGTCGGGCTCGCACCGAGCAGCCGGTCTTTTATGTGCCGGAGCTCGATTTCTGGGTTGTTACTCGGTACGAAGACATCAATAAAAATCTCGGCCAGCCCAAGCTCTTCTCGAGCGCGGCTGCGTTGCTACCCCGACTCGAAATGCCTGCGGAAATTCGTCGCGAGTTTGGCGATCGTGAACTCCCATTGGCTCACCAGCTCGTGATGACGGACCCACCCCAACATACGCGCCTCAAGCAATTGATGTCCCCTGCGTTCATGCCGTCGAGAGTCAACGCGCGTGAGGTTTGGATCCGTGAATATACCAACAAGCTCGTTGACGGATTCATCGCGGAACGTAAAGCGGACCTTGTCTCTCAATATGCCACGCGAATTCCGCCAGCGGTCGTCGGTAAACTGATCGGCGCGCCGGAGCGGGACGCGCAACAGTTTGCCGGGTGGGTTGATGATATCTTCACGTTGACAGGCGCATGGGACGTGCCGGAGGAGCAACGGGCGGCAGCATGGCGCGGTGTGTTCGCCTTTGAAGACTACATTCGGCAATTGATTGCGGATCGCCGGGCACAACCCCAGGACGATCTCACCACCGATTTCATTCAAGCGGTGATGGATGACGGCACCCCTGCCATGTCCAATGTTGAAGTACTGCATAACGTCGTGAACGTAGCGGCGGCCGGCTCGGATACTACCGGCGTATTGATTTCACAACTGCTCCATCTGCTGCTAACGCATCCGGAAGCGTTCAAGACTGTTGTTGCCGACCGCTCGTTAGTGGGAAACGCGGTTCACGAAGCAATGCGCTTCCGTACGCCGGTACGCGGCGCGATGCGTCGAACGACGACCGAGGTGACGGTGGGGAATGTGGCTATCCCAGCTGGTGCGATGGTGTTTCTCTCGTTCGCATCGGCCAATCATGACAACTCCGTCTTCGAAAGGGCGGACGAGTTTGATGTGCGTCGCGGTAGCGCCTTTAAGAATCTTGGCTTCGGCAGCCGAGTGCACGCGTGCATCGGTGCGAATCTTGCGCGTCTCGAGGCTCGTATCGCGATTGATACGGTGCTCGACAGGTTGCCGGGCGTCGCGCTCCTTGAAGGGCAAGCGACGATTGAATATCGACGGAATCTCATGCTGCCAACGTTCAAAGCACTGCACGTGCGCTGGTGATGCGAGGGATGTAGGAAAAGTTAGCCGAGGCAAATGTTGGCATCGCTAGCCGCCGTGCGCGAACCGCCCATCCAGCAAGGTGTCGCGGCGGACGTACCGAGGCCGACGTGAATGAGTCGCGCCCGCTGCGGCGCGAAATGAAGCTTCGCCGGTCCGCCAAGTGCTTGATGCCCCGTGCGCGAGCCCATCAACGGTCGTCACTTCTTGATCACAAGTTGATGCGTCGCCTTCGAGTCACCCAGACGGTGGTGTGCAATGGCATCGACATCGAGCTCGCCGAAGATGTAAGCGCCGCAGTGATTGCACCATTATAAAAAATAATTGGAGCTTTCGACCGCAAGGGACTTACTTTAGAGGAAAACTCGGGCGCTGTCCGAGAAAGAAAGTCCTCTAGAAGTCATTGAAGGAGTTGCGGCGTTGTCGACGGTGCCAGATCTTAGAGGAAGGTTGGCGATTATTACGGGTGGCGCGAAAGGCATCGGCCTGAGTACCTCGCGCGCCTTCGCGCGTTTGGGAGCCGCCGTCTTGATCGCAAGTCGCGATGAGGCAGCGGCCCAGGCCGCCGCGGAGGGGATCAACCGGGAGGTCGGCGCAAATAGAGTGACGCGCATTTCATTGGATCTTTCGAGCTTTGACTCGATACGGCGGGTAGCGCAGGAATTGAAAGACCGCCCCGTCGATGTGCTGATCAACAATGCGGGTGTGATGGGAGGCGATTTTCGGCGGACGAATGAAGGCTTTGAATGGCATTTCGGTGTCAATTTCATGGGGCCATTCCTTCTGTCGCGTTTGCTTGCCAATAACTTGGCCGATGGCCGAAATCCGAGACTAGTCCAGCTATCATCCGGGGCACATCGCTTCGCCGCGTTCAATTTCGAAGATCACAACTTCGATACGGAACCCTACAACGGCGACATCGCTTACCAACGGAGCAAGACCGCGTGCGCGCTCTTTGCAGTAGGGTTTCAGACTCACTATGCGCGACTGGGAATCGACGCTTTCTCAGTGGCGCCCGGTATCGTCAAGACCGACCTTCTGAGCGCGATGGATAGCGCCACCCTCGATCGGCTACTCATCGATTGTGCGCCCCTTGTCCGAACTGCCGATCAGGCTGCGGCGACCATCCTGTACGCGGCAACGGCGCCGGAATTGACTGGAAATGGCGGCCTTTATATTGAGGATGGCGCACCCGCGAAACCAGGCCGACCCGAGGGATTGGATGGGGTGATGCCGCACGCGGTGGATCCGGTGGCGGCTGATCGACTGTGGCAGTTGGCAGAAAGGCTGGTCCGACAGCCCCCACGTAGCACATTGGCCGCCGATAGCGGACGGGTTTAGCGCGGATCGATGGACGATACCTCACAGACAAGGCCTACAATGATCAAGATCCAATTCGTTGATGAGCGCGGCGGGGGGCAGGAGATATTTGCGCAGGAAGGCGATACCTTGATGCGTGTGGCCTGCGACCACATGGTGCCCGGCATCATCGGTGAGTGTGGCGGGTTTCTGAGCTGCGGCACGTGCCATGTCAAGGTTGATCCCGATTGGATCGGCCGAGTGCCGCCCGCGGGAGCCGATGAGCTGGCAATGATCGAGGGATTGACCGACACAACCAGCGCAAGCCGACTGAGCTGCCAAATCACCATCGAGCCTTCTCTTAGTGGATTGCGAGTGCTTGTACCAGCCACTAACGAGGAGCACTGACCATGATATCCACCGCCGCCATACCTGGCCACGTGCCGCAATCGGTGGTCGTCGACTTCGACATTTTCAGTCCGCCCGATCTTAAGAAGGGCGTGCACGAAGCGTGGCTCGCGCTGCATCGCTCCAACCGCTCAAGCGTCTTGTGGACACCCCGAAACGGAGGGCACTGGATAGTTAACAGCGGGCAGCTCGTGCCGCAATTTTATGGGGATTTCAAGCATTTCTCGTCACGGAATGAATTTCTCCCGCGCTCGACCGCCAATTCCATTCCGGCCTCGCTCGATCCGCCAGAACATACGAAATTCCGCCGGATTATCAACACGATTCTGACGCCTAAGTACATCAGCTCAATGGATCGAGAGATTGAGGCACGGACGATTAACCTAGTGCAAGGCTTAGTCCCCAAGCGTAGATGCGACTTTGTCAGCGATTTCGCGCTCAAGCTACCGCTCGAGCTCTTCATGAACTGGGCCAAGCTTCCTCTCGAGGACATTCCCAAGCTGCGCTATTTTGCGGAGCGGACGATGCGACCGAGTGATGGGATAACCGCCCTTGAGGCGATGGATGCCCTCATGTCGTATCTCGATCCTTGGCTGCATGCACGCCGAGAAAGTCCCGGTAACGACCTGCTTAGCCTTGCCGTGACGGGGGAAATCGATGGTCGGCAGATAACCCACGATGAAGCACGACGTATGTGCGGTCAGTTCCTGATCGCTGGGTTAGATACGGTCGCGGCGATGTTGTCATTCATCTTCCTCTATCTTGCCAGACACCCGGAGCTGAGAAAGTTGTTGGCGGCGGAAGAGGAGATTCTGTCGGGAGCCATTGAGGAATTTCTCAGGCGCTTTCCTATTGTTTCGCCGGTTCGAGAGGTGGTTGAGGACTATCCCTGCGATGGTGTGACGCTCCGCCAGGGAGATCTGATTGTTATCCCAACGATGCTGCATGGCCTCGACTCGCAAATATTTCCGGATGCTGAAGCCGTCGATCCTCGGCGCAAGTCACAAGTCACCTCGACCTTCGGCCAAGGCCCACATCGCTGCCCGGGGGCGATGCTTGCCCGTGCGGAGGTGCGCATAGTGTTGCGCGAGTGGCTGCGGCGCATACCTGACTTTAACGTGGAACGAGAGGATGACATTGAATTCCGCGCAGGGATCGTCGGCTCAATCGCCCGCCTTCCGTTGCACTGGACTTAAGACCGGTGGCCGCCGCGTTTTGGAGGTGAGAGATGGTTTCGCAAACAGACACTAGCGCATCGCTCAGGGCGCTAAGCCAGTTCTCGCCGCCGTCCATGGGTTCGCCATGGGCGGAGGACTAACCTTGGCAGCGGCGCGCGACATCGTGCTCACCGCCGCGAGTTCGGCAAAATGGGGATTACCCGAAGTGCCGATCGGCTTGTTTCCCGCATGGGGCATCGGTTCGGTGGTCAGACGCGTGGGTGTCACATCGGCGCGTCGATTGGCTTTCGGGCTTGACGGACGTGAGGTACACGCGTTGGGTTTGGCCGATGAGGTAGAGGCGCGGGCCACATTTCAGAGCTTTTCGACCACAGACCGAACTGATCATTCGGTGGCGGAGTAATTGTGCAGGATGCAGCGCTCTTCAGCTTCTCGGACTGGCCTGTGCAGTCGGCGCTCGGTTTGTGGCGCGAGGAGCGCGCGCTAATTCCTCTCATACATACGACACCTGGAGTACTTGATGACTTCCATCCCCGCTCATCTGCCGCTGCCGACCGTCGCCGTTTCCGGTGGCGGTAACTTTCCCGTGCATCGTATCTACTGCGTTGGGCGCAACTACGCGGCGCATACGCGCGAGATGGGATTTGATCCGAACCGCGAGGAGCCGTTTTTCTTCCTGAAACCCGCCGACGCGATCGTCGCTTCGGAAAAATCCATCGTCTATCCGCCGCTGACGAATGATTTCCAACACGAAATCGAACTGGTGGTAGCAATCGGCGAGAGCGGCAAGAACATTGCTACCGAGCAGGCACACCGGCACATATTTGGATACGCCGTGGGACTGGACATGACGCGGCGGGATCTGCAGATGAATGCGCGAAAGCAGGGGAGGCCCTGGGACATGGGCAAGGCCTTCGATGAGTCCGCCCCGTGTGCCGCCCTGGTACCAGCCGCGCGAAGCGGCTATCTCGAACGCGGAGCGATCTGGCTCAAGGTCAACGGCGAGGTGCGCCAGAGCAGTGACATCTCTCAATTGATCTGGAGTGTCGCGGAGGTCATTCAACACCTGTCGCGTTACGTCACGCTGCTCCCTGGAGATCTTATCTTCACGGGAACGCCAGAAGGGGTGGGTGCAGTTAAGGCTGGGGATGTGATGGATGGTCACATCGACGGTCTGGAGGATCTGCGCATCGTGGTCAAGGCAGACTGAAGCGCCAGCATGACGGCCGGCGATCTCAATCTAACCCTTCACGGCTACTTCCGCTCATCCGCGAGCTTTCGAGTGCGCATCGCGCTCAATTTGAAGGGCCTCACGTACCAGAGCTTGGCGCATCATCTGCGCCGCGACGAGCAGCGGGCACCGGGCTATTTGGCCCTCAACCCGCAAGGGCTGGTTCCGACGTTGATCGCCTACGGTCAGGCCATCGGCCAGTCGCTCGCGATCATTGAATTTCTCGAAGAGACCGTGCCTGCTCCCGCGCTGCTGCCGCCCGATCCGCTGGGCCGAGCACGCGTGCGGGCACTCGCCCAGGCGGTCGCCAGTGACATTCATCCACTCAACAATCTGCGCGTCTTGCGCTATTTGCGCGAACCCCTGCGCCAGCCCGAGGATGCGGTACGCCACTGGTATCAACACTGGGTAGCCGAGGGGTTTGCTGGTGTGGAACAACTGCTCGCGGGAGGGGCTGCGGGACGGTTCTGTCATGATGACCTGCCGACACTCGCGGACGTTTGTCTCATTCCCCAAGTGGCCAACGCCCAGAACTTCGAGTGCGATCTGACCCCATATCCCACGATTATGCGGATTTTCACATCCGCCATGGCACTGGAGGCGTTCGAGAGGGCGTCTCCGAAACATCAACCGGATGCCGAATAGCGAGCGAGTTTTCTCTATGAGCGGAATACAGATCGTCACCGAATTCATCCAGGCCTGGAATGAGAATGACCTGGATCGCGCCCATGAGCTCATGACGGAGGATATCTATTATCACAACATTCCCATGCAGCCGATCCAAGGTCGCGAGAATGCGCGCGCCTTCGCCGACTCATTCGGCGTGGGGAAGCGCATGTTGGCGCATTGGGAAATCGTGAATATTGCCGAGCGTGATGACGTCGTACTCACCGAGCGTATCGACTCGTTTACGTTGGAAGATGGCCGCAAAATCTCAGTACCGCTCATGGGGTCGTTTCGAATCCGCGACGGCTTGATCAGCGAATGGCGAGACTACTTCGATCTGGCCACCTTCGAGCGGCAGCTGGCGAAACAACCCGGCAGCAAGCCTCATGAGTGACTTGACTTTACAGAGCGTCATGGACCCGAAGGTCCAGCAGTGCCCTTATCCGTACTATCGTGCTCTGCGGGGGGAGGCCCCAGTCAGGCTCACGCCCGAGGGCACTTACCTTGTGAGCACGTTCGATCTCATTGTTCAGGT
>Ga0137362_10003687_pt1 | contig 10280 bp, 11 predicted proteins | sample MadtaG_2_FD_104801 | JGI IMG/M metagenome (GOLD analysis project Ga0137362, IMG submission 104801) | Vadose zone soil microbial communities from Angelo Coast Range Reserve, California, USA - Mad1_100_16 metaG | ecosystem: Environmental > Terrestrial > Soil > Vadose zone | place: USA: California... | reverse complement strand
CGCTGGACGAAGACTAAATCAAAAACTTAAAAGCTGGAAAGTGCCGGAGAACGAATTTACAAAGGAACAGAAAGTGACGCTGCGGCGTTTGGCGAGCCATAGCGCCGGGCTTACGGTGCACGGATTTCCCGGTTACGACGTGGACGAGAGAGTCCCGACGCTGGTGCAGATTTTCAACGGAGAAAAACCGGCGACCGCGTGGATTTTGTGCCCGGCAGCGATGAGCGGTACTCGGGCCGGGGCGTCACGATCGAGCAGCAACTGATGATGGATGTGAGCGGGAAACGGTTCCCTGCCCTGATGAAAGAAACCGTTCTGGACAAAATCGGGATGAGCGACAGCAGTTATGAACAGCCGCTTCCCGGAGCGCGCGCAGCGCTGACCGCAGGTGGCGCCCGCGGGGACGGCAAACCGGTGCATGGGAAGTGGCACGTGTACCCGGAAATTGCGGCGGCGGGATTGTGGACCACGCCGACGGACCTGGCAAAATTTGCGATTGAAATCGCACTTTCGAAGCAAGGCAAATCGAACAAAGTTCTTACCCAAAAGACCACGCAAGAAATGCTGACGCCGCAATCGAAAAATTTTGGGATCGGATTCGGGTTGACGCCAAGCCAACCGGGCGAATTCGGCCACAGTGGGGCGGACGAAGGATTCCAGGCGCCGCTGGTGATGAACGCCGACACCGGACAGGGTGCGGCACTGATGGCTAATTCGGACAATGGAAACCTTGTGGCATCGGACTTTTTGCGCAGCATCGCGAAAGAGTACGGATGGAAGCACGTGGAGAAACGCGGGCCATTCGAGGAGCTGATGCTGACGGCGAAGCTCGGAGGGGTGGACGCGGTGCTGTGGAAATATGATGTATTGAAGGGTTCGGGAGACGCGAAAAGTCGTCCGCCTGAGTTTGTGCTGAACGCTCTGGGATATGAGTCTTTGCGGAACGGCAAGACTGAGGACGCGATCCGGCTGTTTGAGAGGAATGTGCTGGAATACCCCGAGTCGTCGAATGTGTATGACAGTTTGGGAGAAGCGTACGCGCGAAGGGGAAGAGGGAGGTGGCGATTGAGAATTACGAGAAATCGGTGAAACTCAATCCTAAAAATCAAAACGGGATTGACCGGCTGAAGATACTGAAATATCAAAAATAGAAAGCGTGTACGCGTTGCAAATTCAAGAAGCGCTCACGAATCGGGATTACGGCGATACTTACGAGCGAGACGGAAAGGACGACGTAGTACTTCTGCGAAGCGCGTTGGCGATCCGGCGTCGGGCGCCCAGTCATCCTCGGTGGTGGAAAAAGAGAGCCGGGCAAGATAGGCAGCGCCTGATAAGACGTTTCCACGTATGCGAAAGCGGAACCAGGCGCGCTGGGTGATCGATGGAGCGGCGCTGCCTGCGTAGGGCAGCCACTTTTCAATCTTATCGACCAGTTGTGAGCATTCAGGATCGCGCGCGACATCGTTTTTCATTTCGGCGGGAACCCGCACACCCAGCAGCCGCTCCGACAGCAGCAACGCAATGCGGACCATGCGTTCGGCGCCAACCTCAGCCACAGACTGCCTAATGTAATTCCAATTAAGTTCCGGGTGGTTGTGTACCATCGCAGCGACATCGGAGATCCACATCAGGCGCTCCCAGAAATGAGTGGCTCCATGAACGGAGATAAGAATGAATTCGTGCTCAGCCGAGAGAGCGGGAACGGGACGCCCGTCGAGCGACACTGAAGTCTTGCTATGAAAATATTTCTCGATCGGCAAGGGCAAAGGAAAGTAGCGCAAGGTGCGTTCAGTGTGTAGTTCCAGAATAATTTTGGTGCCTAGTCCGCGGAAGCGATATTCACCCGGAATTTTGCCGCCTCGAATGGCTTCGGCGGGAATTCGAGAATCGTAGCCTGCGGCTACAAGAATCTCGGCTGCGCGTGGGATATCTTTCTGGCGAAGTAGCAGATCGAGATCCGCGTACTGGCGTACTGCGGGTTCGCCATAAGCGCGCAGCGAGAGTACCGGCCCTTTTACAACAACACATTCGATTTCGGATTGCCGGAATAGTGCAAGAATGCGAAAAAGTTCCGCGGTCATAGCCAGATTAGAGAGGAGATGAGCGCGTTGATGAACGCGGAGCGAATCCAGGAACGAAGACGGAATCTGGAAGCCGGGAAGACCGCCAAGCACGGCCGCGAAATGACCGAGAACACCGTGCGCCTCCGCGAGGCAAATAAAGGAATCGGCGTCTCGTACCACATCCACCATCGCTGAGATTTTGGCCGGGTCTCGCGGCAGCCAGCAGGAATCGAGCAGCAGAGGCCACTCGCGGTGCAGAAAATCATTTCCAAATGGAGAAGCTGGCGGCAAGAGTCGGCTCCCAACTGCCTTAAGTGTACGCGAGAAAACGGGGTAGAAATTCTAGCGCGAATATTTTTCAGCGATTTCGGCAGCCTGATTGAAGGCGTCTTCGGTGCGCCGAAACACGTGCGGATAGAGCCGCGCCGCTTCCGAGGCGATATCTTCGAGCGGACGATTTCCATCCATGGCTTGTAGAATCCAACGCTCTGCCTGTCCATGTTCGGTGAGAACCGGCACAAAGTCCATCGTGCGCTTGTGGAGGACGGATGGCGGAAAGAGACTGCCGTAAAACGTGGATTGCACGAATCGAACTTCTCCGTGGCACTGCGTGGCGGGAAGATTGGTCTCCCATTGCCAAACATAATCGTTGCCCACGAGGTGAGCGCGCAAATCTACAGAACAGATCTCGGCTGCGTGAAGCGAGATCGGCTCGAGCCACGGAAGGAAGAGATGACCATAGACGGTTTCGCCCGAACTAGGTGCGGTGGAATATCCAATATCTTTCAAAAGTTGCGTCTCAAACCAGATGCCTAAGCCGTGACCCACGCCGTTTCGCGTCACCGCTAGGTCAAGACGGGCCTGCGCAGGAGCTTTAGCGCCTTTGACGTAATCGAGCGTATGCCAAGGTAGAGAACCCGAGAGCACCTGCTCTGCTTTTATGTGGTGGCGAAAAATGGTGTTCAATACGAGCGGAAGCCCGGAAGAAAGATCAAGCTGCGGAACGGAATTCCAGGCCTGCGTGAGTTGCCCGTGGTGCTCTGGAAGTTCAACGACCGCGGCATAAAGAGTGTCGCGCGAGGGAAGCAAGCAGCCATCTTCCACAAGAAACCGATCGCGGGCATCCTCCAGCGTATCAATCGCGTTTGAATAAAGCGGCACGACGCCACGAACGTCCGAAACAATTACATTGACGCGCTCAGGCAAATGAATCTGACGCGAGTCGCCGCGCAGAAAAATAATTCGATCCGCGAAACCATTGGCGGCGGCAAGCTGGCGGCCGAAGTCCACCACGCCGTTCATGTCGATTGCATATACGCGGCGCGCACCCGCTTTGCACGCCAGCAGAGCAAAGACTCCGGGACCGCAGCCAAGATCGACCACCGCGTCGCCGGGCCGCACGCAGCGTGTGATCGCTGCCGAATAGGCATCCATGCGAAGCTTGTCTTCGATCATGCGGCCGAACTGATCCAGCGAGTACTCGGGTTGGGTCATTGGGGCAGGCCTGCATCCGCACGAATCATTCTTTCGGCAATATCCGCGGAATCCGTTTGTAGCAACTTGCACATCGCCCCTATTTTCCCAGTATCGCTGTGCGGTATGAGCCGCCGCACTGTGATTCCGGAAACTAAGCGCGCTACGGCATCGAACTCCGAAGCGCGCTGCTCCTTATCCAACAGGTAATTCATGTAGGTATTTCGCACCAGGAGAAGCGCCGCTTCTCGCGGAGAGACATCCTCGACGCGAGGCGCATCTCCATTACTGCTTCGCGGCTCCAACAGGTACACTGCGGCAAGTTGGCGCTCCTGGTTTTCGAATTCGGCCATCGCTCCGTCAAGGGGCAAGTAGCGCTTTTCCCAGTTGGGAGTAATCTCCGGTAGTGCTTTCGCCGATCCAAACAGGTTGGACGTTGATTCTGGCCATAAATTAACGCGAGGGTATCCAGAAGCGGCACGGTAAAAGCCGTCCCGCTCGCGAAGCGCCGTGATGTCTTCAGACTGAATGGGACAACCCTGCAGCGCCAGCGCCGCTGCGGTGGTTGACTTACCTGCTCCCGCGCCGCCGCAGAGCGCAAAGGCGAATCCGCCTTTGGAGAATGAACTCGCATGCAGCGCCAGCACGCCACGTCGCCGCAACACAAAACCCAGCACCGGCCCGACGAGATAGGTGACAAGGTCTTCCTGCGTCAGCGGCGGCTGACATGCGCCCCAAATTCTGCGTGTTTCGGCATCAACTACGAAACGTGACCCGTCGGAGTAAGAGAGCCGGAAAAACTGGCGGCCGCCCAGCCTCGATAGTTGAAAAGTAGCGCTAGGATGTCCGTTCGCCACCGGCGAAGCATATACAAGCTCGGCTGGCAACTGCAGCGCGGCAATAGCCCAAGCCGGGCATTCGCCAATCGCGACTCTAATTCGATCGGCACCCGAGGCTTGGCAGTTTAGCTTGGCCAGACTAAGTCCTTCGATCGCTGTTTGCGATTCCAAGCACAAGCCATAAGCGCTATAACAATAAGTCACGAAGAGAGGGGCATGACATTAACGCAAAAAAAGCCAAAATGAATGCTGCCGTCAATTTGTCTTGAGGTGGGCGCCGCCCGTATCGCTCTTCCTACCCGAAGGTTTGCTCCTTGTCATTTGCGCTAAGTCGCCATAAACATGCAATTTGGGCGGGCGATACTCTTGTTTCGGCATCACGCGTGAGACCATCATCGCCATTTCTCCTGTCTTCAATCTACTGAATTCCTTTGTTGCTTTCAATATCTTTCAGCCATAGATTGAGTCCTATGGGAGGAAGGTCAGTCCAAAGCAAGCCGTCGGGTCGGCGTTGTCCGCGCTTCAGGAATTCCCGCCAATTTACGAACTCATGAACCGCCGCCGAGGGACTCGCTGTCTGATCCAGACGCCAGCCTTTCTTCTGGGCGTAAAGGACCAGCGGGTCTGCCGCGAGCGGACACTTCGCCCGGGTTAAAACTGTCTCCGGCAGCGCACCCCGCATCGCTCGCCGGACTATCTCCTTATCCACGCACCACGGGAGCGGAGGCAGCCTGAGAATGAAGCGCAGGAGCGCATTGTCGAACAGAGGCAAGCCCACCCGCACAGGCAGGCCGGCATAGGCGGCGTCCTCTCGATCAAGAGCCTGGGGCCAGAAAGTTCCTGCAAGCCCGCGATAGCCCAGCGGATGGACGGGATGAACCGCCGGTCCTGCGTGCCGCAGCTCCAGCCATCGATTCCTCAAGCCTAATTCCCGCTCGAACGACGTTGCAAGCCACGTTGGAAATCGAGGTTCAGGTTCCAGGCCAAGCCATCGGCGGAACCAGTTTTGGATCCCTACTCGGAGTGGAGGCGCCCTGCGCTTCGCGATCACGTAACCTCCAAAATCCATGAGGGCCTTTCGGAGCAATCCTTGCCTGGCTAGATAGAGGAAATACGGTCCGGTCTGTCCAGCCAAGATATCGTCACCTCCATAACCTATGAAGATCACACGGGACTTAGCCGCGACTCGACGATGCGAATGGACATAGGAGCTCCAGAAAGGATTGGCCATGGGCTCCGGAAAACGAAAACCCAAATTGCGAAGTCCCGAGAAAGGTGCGTGATTGCCGTTATGGATCACCTCGATTCCGATGCCCAAATGCTCCGCGACCTTTGCGGCCCATTGCGCTTCTTCGTCGTCGAACAGCGGTCGCAGGTCGGCGCTAACAGCATGCAGGTCGTTTTCCGCTCCGGCTTTCCTGCGGAGCGCGCATGCTGTCGCCGCGATCGTGCTGGAATCCATGCCGCCGCTGAGAAAGATAGCAGCGGGGCCGTGCGGCAAACGGTCCGCGACAGCTCTTTCGAGCAACTCGCTATAAATTTCGACGTATTCTTCTTCCCGTTTTAAGAAGAGTGGTTCTTCGATAGGCAAGCCCTGGAATTTCTTCAGTTGTACACTTTCGGGCGAGAAGGCCAGCCAGTGCCCCGCAGGTAACCGGCGAATTGATTTGAACACCGTGTGTTCCGGCCGCGGACACCAGGAATGCAGCAGGAAATCGCCGACATACTCGCGATCGAGTTCGGCCGAGAAGCCTGGCGCATTATGGAGAGCCTCCAACGTATTGCTGAACGAAAGAACGCCGTCCTTAACGCAATAGTAGAAAGGCCGCACACCCATGACGTCTCGAAAGCAGTGGAGTTCCTGTGGCCTGGGCTCCCAGAGAACAAAACTGAAATCTCCGCAGATCTGTTCAAAGATCCGGCGGACTCCGTTCTGGCGCCGCAGTCTCCAGGCCGTTAAGACAATCTCTTCGTCTGTGACGCCAGGTCTAACGTCCTGCCCACACTGGGCAAGGCCGTCGATCAGATCGTTCCGCTGATCCAGTCGAACATCGCCGGCTAGCCAAACCGCTCCATCAATGGTGACCGGTTGCGAATGGGACTGCGGGGCAGGGCCAGTCGTCAGAAGCGAAAACGCAAACGACGCTCCGAGTTGGCTGGTCGTCTGCAAGAAATCAGGCCCACGAAACGCGATGGCCTGCGCCATGCGTTCAATCGCGGAACGGTCCGCTTGCTCCGAATCCGCGCACGGCTCAAGGCGAATGATTCCGGCGAAGCCGCTCACGAAGGCTCTCCGGACATTTCTTCCGCAAAGGCCGCGTAATGCAAATGAGACGATTCGGGCTCGCCGATTGCGACGCCGTCGCGTTCCACCCAGGCGTGCGCTGCAAACTTTTCGCCATCTTTACGAACGCCGATGCGGAACTGCGTCGCTATGCCCTGCCGGGCCAGCAGCCACCACAGCGAAAGTGACCGCTCGAGACAAGTGCAAGGAACGGGAGAGTTTCGAGCTGCGGCAAGCACCATTCGAGACGTCAATGCTGTGCGCGAGTCGACAGCCATGGCTGGCAAGCTGTTTTTCTTGGGAGTGATGAATTTCTGCAGGAAGCGCTGCGTGGCGCCGAAGCCGCGCGCTCGCAAACTTACGGTAAGCAAAGGAAGCAGCACCACGGCCCGCAGGAAAAGTCCTTTTGCGGGTCGCGGCAGCGCGCTAAACCGCCGAAGTCGTGCCCACATCGGCAGGTTGCGTAGCGATCAAGCCGTTTTCGACAAGATGATTCAGAAGGTCGTGTAGGTTGGATCGCAGCGTTTCAGGATCGACGTCAAATTCATCGAGTAGCTGGAAATAAGCGGCATCAATCGTCGGCGCGCAAGTCACCAGTTGCCACATGCGGGTGCCAACCGAATCCAGGCCGAAATATCTTTCGGTATTCAGATTGAGCAGCACCGATTCCTGATCCAGAAAGCGGATCAATACATTTGCGGGAATGATTGCGCGATCAGCAAATGAAATCATGCGCCGAGTTAACACCCTTCTTTCGATTTTCCGATTGCCGAGCCCGTCAGGCTAGACGGGTCCCGTCAGGATTGCCACTCCGCCGCAGACACTATTGCAATTGTAGCGTTTCCCAGTCCTGATTGACTACGGTCTCGGGGACGCATGCAGCGCCTGCTTACGGCTTGTACTCGAGCGCTGGAAACGCTATAAAAACCCGATGCAGGAAGCCACGCCACCCGCAGCCATCATCCTGAAAAATTTGGAAAAGTTTTACGCGCCACCTCGCAGCGGTATACGCGCGTTTCTTCAGCCCTTCGAACGCGCGACGCGTCCGGCGCTGAAGGGCGTGTCTTTCGAAGTCACGGAAGGCGAAGCTGTCGCGCTTCTGGGCGCGAATGGCGCCGGAAAATCGACGATTCTGAGAATTCTGGCAACGCTTCTTTTGCCCACACGCGGGCAGGCGTTTGTCTCCGGCCACGACACGGCAAAAGATGCGCGCGCGGTCCGGCGCAGACTCGGCTATCACGCTGGAAGCGATCAGGGTTTCTATCCCCGGCTGACCGGGCGGCAAAATCTTCTCTTCTTCGGTCAGCTCAACCATTTAACGGAGGATCGAGGCAGAGAAGCGCATCGCGGAATTAGGCGAGAATTTTCATCTTGCAGAAGCGCTGGGCGGAATGCTTTTTCCGGTGACCATACTTCCCGATTGGCTGCAAGTCGTAGCAAAGTTGAATCCCATGACTCACGCGCTGAACGCCATGCGCGCGGCACTTCTTGGCGGCGCTCGCCTGCCGCGGCTGCTTCCGGCCATCGAGCTGTTGCTGCTCTTCGCGATTGTGCTGCTTCCGGCCTCGATGCTCGTCTTTTATTGGACCCTCGAGCGCACAAAAACCACCGGCACGCTTTCTCACCGCTGACTCGCGCATCCCTAAATATCCACGGCCAATCCACGCGGAAAAAAAAGACCGGCGATATGTTTCGCCGGCCATCTCCTTTTCTTTGCGTCAGGTTTCAAGACTTCTTTTTCTTGGTGGTCACGCTAGTCGCAATCCCCGGAGCAATCTGGTTGAGCATTTCCAACCCCTGCTTCGCTTGCTGGCCCCATGGACCGTTGGGATCAAGATCAATGGCATGCTGGTAGGCTTCGATCGTTCCAGGCTGCACTTCAGGGACATCCTTATCGCCGACTTTCTTGAAACCCATTGAGCCAACCAGTACCGTGCCAAGCAGATACCACGACTGTGCGCTTTTCGGATCCAGTTCTGTGGCTTTTTTCAGCGGCTCGACAGCGTCTTTATATTTATTCGCGTTGTACATGGTAATCCCGAAGTTACGCCAGGCTTGCGAAGCCTGCGCCGGGTCCAGTTCCGCCGCTTTCTGATACGCCGCAGATGCCTCGTCAATTTTCCCCGCCCGTCCATAGATTCCGCCCAGATTGTTGTAATACGCAAAGGACGGCTTTAGCTCGATCGCGCGCTTGTAAGCCGCGATGGCATCATCCGTGCGGCCTTCAGTGTCATACGCATCACCAAGTCGGGCCATGATCAGTTGCAGGTTGGAATCCTTTTCAGGAGCAGTAGCTTTCGCCGCTTCTAGTTCCGTCACGGCCTTCTCATTCAACGCGGTGACATTTGGTTTCAGTGCTTCACGCTGATCGGCGGGTGCCTTCATCATGGCATCTTTCGCTTGCCGGGCTTGATCGAGAGCCGCAATCCCTGCTTCGAAGTGTTGCTTCATGCCTTGAAATTTTTGGTTATTCTGTTCCTGCTTTTGCTTGGCTTCCTCGTACTCCTTGCCCTGTTTGCCGACGATGTCCTTGAAATTCAAGTCCACGGGAACGGTCTGGCCGGCTCCTACTTTTACCTTCCCTGCGGTATAGGGCTCCTTTTGCCCGGGTAAATTAAGGCTAATCGTATATTCCCCGGAGCGCAGATTATTGAAAGAGTACTTTCCGTTCTTGTCCGTCTTGGTATCCAATTTGACGCCCTGATCGCTTACAACTTGCACTGGAATATCTGCCCAGGGCTTTGCGACCACGTCCAGAATCTGTCCGGCGATTCCCCCATCTTGTGCCGCAGCGCGAGGCGCCAACGCCGCAAACAGTATGGCGAACGCCAGACCTGCGAATGCCCACGAGTACGCGAATCTCTTCATGCCTGATTCTCCTTTGCCTGACTGGCACTGCCTTAGCCCCATCTTGCCATGACCAGATGCCTGGCCGTCACCGTGTGAATTCTCTTGAGGGCTCGAAGAAAGCTTTACCCAAGCTTTCCGGGATGTGCGCGCCCTATTATCACCTATCCTGCGATAATTCCAAGCGCCAGTGCCAACTCTAACGCCGGGCCCCGGCCGCTCGGCGGTGGTACGGGATGGGGTCTGCGACTCCCGCTTCCGAAAACGCCCGCAAGCGCAATAAACAGCTATCGCAAACGCCGCACGCCTGTTCTTCATTTTGATAGCAGGACCACGTCAATTGCAACGGCGCGCCTAGTTCGCTGCCCTTGCGGATAATTTCGCTTTTCTTCAACTGGATCACCGGCGTCACAATTTCGATTTGCGTTTCTGGTCGCGTGCCCACGCGAATCAATTCCTGAAACACGCGATAGTATTCCGGACGGCAATCGGGATAGCCGGAACTGTCTTCCGCAACCGCTCCGATATAAATCGCCCTCGCGCCAATTGCCTCCGCCCAGCTCACTCCCACGGAAAGGAAATGCGCGTTGCGAAATGGAACGTACGTCACTGGAATTTCGCTGCCATACGATTCCGGCGCGCCCAGTTCGTTTTCTGGTACCGCGATGCTGGCATCCGTTAACGCCGAGCCGCCAATCGCTCGAAAGTGATCGAGCCGCACCATCAGTCGCCGCGTGACCGCGTAAAAGTCTGCGATTTCACGGAACGCGCGCG
>Ga0137362_10003685_pt1 | contig 10282 bp, 10 predicted proteins | sample MadtaG_2_FD_104801 | JGI IMG/M metagenome (GOLD analysis project Ga0137362, IMG submission 104801) | Vadose zone soil microbial communities from Angelo Coast Range Reserve, California, USA - Mad1_100_16 metaG | ecosystem: Environmental > Terrestrial > Soil > Vadose zone | place: USA: California... | reverse complement strand
GTCTGCGCCTTCACTTACGATCTGGTGGGCGGCCATGGCAATCGCCTGCAGGCCGGACGAACAAAACCGGTTGACAGTGATGGCGGCGGTCGAAACAGGCAGGCCTGCGTGCAGCGCTGAGACCCGCGCGATGTTGTGCCCCTGGGCTCCGTGGGGCTGGCCGCAGCCGAGGATCACGTCCTCGATTTCTTTAGTGTCCAGTTGCGGCGTTTTGCGCAAGACATCCCGGATGCAATGGGCGGCGAGGTCTTCGGGTCGAGTCATGTTGAAGGAGCCGCGAAAGGATTTCGCGAGTCCGGTGCGTGAACTGGCAACTACGACGGCTTCTCTCATGTTAGTCGTTGGTCGATCGTCATTGGTCGCGAGAATTACTTCGTGTACCCTCGTGTCCTTTGTGGTTAATGCCTTAGATTCTTAACCACCAAGGACACTAAGGTACACGAAGGAATTCGTTGTCTAAAGGACGTGGTCGAAATCGGCGAATGTGTGTTCTTCCGCGGCTAACTGCTTCAGCAGCGCGGCCGGTTCCCACAGTTCGCCGTGTGTGCGATGAAATTCGCTGATGCGCTCATACACCTTCTTCGGGCCTACAGTGTCGGCGTGCCACATGGGGCCTCCGCGATAGGCGGGAAAACCGTAGCCGTTGAGATAGATGATATCGATGTCGACTGCGCGCAGCGCGTATCCTTCTTCGAGAACGCGCGCGCCTTCATTGACCAGGGCGTAGATGCAGCGGTCGACGATTTCGTCGGCGGATATTTGACGTTGCGGGATACCAGCCTCGGCCGACCATTTTTTCGTCCAGGCGGCAACTTCGGGATCCGAGATGGCCTGCCGGCTTTCGTCGTACTTGTACCAGCCTGCGCCGGTCTTCTGGCCAAAGCGGCCCAATTCGCACAGGTGGTCTCCGGCAAAAGGCTGGCGGATGCCGGGCTTTTCCAGATGACGATGTTCCTTGCGGATGCGCCAGCCTACATCGAGACCTGCCAGGTCGAGGGTAGCGAGCGGCCCCATGGCCATTCCAAAATCGTAGAGCGCTTTGTCGACTGCCTCGACGCTGGCGCCTTCTTCCACCAGGAAAGTCGCTTCACGCACGTAAGCGTGAAATATGCGATTGCCGACAAAGCCGCGGCAGTTGCCGACCAGCACGCCCACCTTGCCCAGCTTTTTCGAGAGCTGCATGCAGGTTGCGATCACTTCTTTGCTGCTGGCTTTGCCGCGTACGATTTCAAGCAGCCGCATCACGTTGGCCGGACTGAAGAAGTGCGTTCCAATGACGGATGCGGGCCGCGAGGTGGCGGCCGCGATCTCGTCAATGTTCAGCGTAGAAGTATTGCTGGCCAGGATTGAGCCTGGCTTGCACGCGCGATCGAGTTCGCCGAAGACTTCTTTCTTGAGCGCCATGCCTTCGAAGACGGCCTCGATGACCATATCCACTTTGCCGAAGTCGTCGTAGCTCAGGGTGGGCTGGATCAACTTCAGTCGTTCCTCAACGGCCTGCTGGGTGAAGCGCCCGCGTTTGACGGAGTTGGCGTAGTTCTTCTGGATGTTGGCCAGTCCGCGATCGAGAGCGGCCTGGTCGGTTTCTTTGAGCAGGACGGGAATTCCGGCGTTGGCGAATACCATGGCGATGCCGCCGCCCATGGTTCCGGCGCCGACGACTGCGGCAGAGTTGACCGGGATAGTCGGAGTCTCTTTCGGAACATCCGGGATTTTGGCGACCTCACGTTCGCCGAAGAATACGTGGATGAGAGCTTTTGACTGATCGGAATAAAGACAGTCGATGAATAGCCTGGCCTCGGCCTCGCAACCTTCGTCGAAAGGCAGCTTGGTGGCGGCTTCGATCGCATCGATGGCGGCGAGGGGAGCGATCAGGTTGCGTTGCTTCCTGCGAGCAGTGTCGCGGGCGGCAGAGAAGATTTGGACGTTGTGCTCCGACGTGCCCAACTTTTGATGGCGCTCGCGGGTCTTTGGGGCGGGCTTTCCCGCGACTTCGCGGGCGAAGGCTACGGCTCCGGTCAGCAGGTCAGCTTCGATCAGGCGATCGACAATCCCGGCCTTGAGCGCGTCTGGTGCCTTTACTGGATTTCCATCGGTACACATTTCAACCGCTTTTGCGACTCCCGCGAGGCGCGGCAGGCGCTGCGTGCCCGCAGCTCCCGGGATGAGACCGAGCTTCACTTCGGGCTGGCCAACTTGCGCGCCGGGGGCCGCTACCCGGTAGTGGCCAGCCATTGCCAGCTCCAGGCCTCCACCGAAAGCGGTGCCGTGAATTGCCATCACCACGGGCTTGGAACAGTTTTCGATCTTCAGCAGAAGGGGAAGCAGGCCCGGACCAGGCTTCGCTTTGCCGGCAGTCATCTTGGTGAATTCCTTGATGTCGGCGCCGGCGACGAATGTGCGGCCGCCTCCGATCACCACGGCGGCGGTCACGCTGCTGTCTTTGTCGATTTGCTCGATCGCCTGGGAAATTCCTTCTGGCACGCCCGGGCTCAAAGCATTGACCGGGGGGTTGTTGATCGTGATGACGGCGATGTCACCGTCTTTTGCGAGTTGGATCAGGTCGCTCATTTCGGTGGTGGCTCTCCGTGTGAAGGTTAGATTGTAGCTGCTGGTCCAAGAAGCCGGAAACAGGTCCTGCGGGTGAAAACCTCCACACCCGTATTCGTAGGCCGTGTCCGCTGATCCTCCGGTTACAATAGCCGGTCGAGTCTTCCTGTTTATTTGGTCAAGGATCGCCCATGTCATCTTCCCACACCGCGCCCAAAGCCGCCTCGGCGGAGATACCTCCAGTCCCACTGACGATTGAAGGCTACAGCGTATTGCATCAGATGATGCGAGTTCGGTGGGCGGCGTGGCGACAACTGTCGTCCGCTGAAAAAGCCACCGTGGTTGATGAGGCCACCGGCGTTCTGGTCAAGATGGAGCAGAATGCCGGGGGACAATCCGCGCTCTTTTCTTTGCTGGGGCACAAGGGCGATTTGATGTTCGTCCATTTCCGGGAGTCATTCGACGAACTGAACCGGGCGGAATTGCAGCTGGCGCAGCTGCGCTTGAGCGATTATCTGGAACCGACAACTTCATATTTGTCGGTCATCGAACTGGGACTCTATGAATCCACGATCAAAGCTTATCGGGATTTGAAAGATCGTGGGATCGAGCCGCACTCGGACGAATGGAGGCGAGCAATTGCGGAAGTGCTGGCGCGGCAGAAGGAAGCCATGCATCCCCGTCTGTTTCCCGAGCTGCCCAAGCATCGCTACGTCTCTTTCTATCCCATGGACCGGCGCCGGGGTGAGGCTAAAAACTGGTACACCTTGCCCATTGAGGAACGGGCGCGGCAGATGAATGAGCATGGGCTGGTGGGGCGGCGATATGCCGGCGAGGTCAGGCAGATCATTACGGGATCGATCGGGTTCGATGATTGGGAGTGGGGCGTGGATCTTTTTGCGGACGATCCTGCCGTGTTCAAGAAGCTGATCTATGAGATGCGGTTTGATGAGGTGAGCGCAGTGTACGCCTTGTTCGGACAGTTTTATTTAGGGATGCGCGTGGCGGCGCTCGGCTTGGGCAGACTTCTGAGTGGAGAATTGCCGGAGAAAAGCTTTTAACCGCAAAGGTCGCGGAGAAGAACTGCAGAGATCGCAGGGAAAAGCACTGCGGGTTTTCTTAGCGTTCTTTGCGGTTTTCCATCGCGACTTCGCGGTAATCTTTTGGCTTTGTTTCGGAGCAAACATGGCGACCCTTGGCCTTATTGAATACAAAGACGCGGGCCCGGAAGTACGGGCGGTCTATGACGACATCATGGCCACCCGCAAGACCAACTGGATCAATAATTTCTGGAAGGCGATAGCGCACGATCCCGCGACCCTGAAGCGCACATGGGAAGATATCAAGCAGATCATGGCGCCGGGCGTGCTTGATCCGCTAACCAAAGAGATGGTCTACCTCGCGGTAAGTGTCAGCAATCAGTGCGGGTATTGCATTGCTTCGCATACGGTCGCGGCTCGGAATAAAGGCATGACTGACGCCGGGTTCAAAGAGCTGATGGCCGTGGTGGGAATGGCCAATGAGACCAACCGGCTGGTTGCGGGATACCAGGTTGAGATCGACGAACAGTTCAAAACTTAGGAGAGCTTATGGCGCTGGAATTGACCACCTCCTACTTAAAAGACTCGCTCACGTTGTTTCGTTACTACAAAAAACTGGCTGAGCGCGCCATCGAACAGATCACTGACGAACAACTCTCCGCTGTTCTGGACGGCGAAATGAATTCCATCGCCATCATCGTCAAACACATGGCGGGCAACATGCGCTCGCGTTGGACAGACTTCCTGACCAGCGACGGTGAGAAACCGGACCGCTGGCGCGACAGCGAATTTGAGAACCCGGCCGCGACCAGGGCCGCGCTGATGAGCCTTTGGGAGGAGGGGTGGAATTGCGTCTTCACCGCCCTTGAGCCGTTGTCGGATGCCGACATGGATCGCACGGTCACAATTCGCGGGGAGGCGCACTCGGTAATGCAGGCGATCAACCGTCAGATCGCGCATTACGCCTATCATTGCGGTCAGATCGTATTTCTGGCGAAGCATCTGCAATCCAAGCAATGGAAGTCACTGAGTGTGCCGCGAGGCAAGTCGGAAGTGTTCAATCAGAAAGTGGCGGCCAAGGAAAGCAGCCAGCGCTAAGCGCGGGCGTCTGACTTCGGACCTCGGACCTCGGGCTTTAATCAAATAAGAAGACTTCAACCTCGTTTTTTTCTCTTTTTGTGGAACTTGTTCTCATGCAGTTTCATGTCCCCCTTGCGTCCGCGGAAGGTGACGCCCTCCGCCTCCAGCCGGAATCGTTGTTCGAAAGCGTAGTCTCCACGGAGCTTTATGGCGCCTCCCGCGCCCAGCACGCGTTGCCAGGGAAGGCCGACTGCCCCGCGCAGGGCCGCAACCACCTGGCGTGCGCCACGGGGGAATCCGGCGGCTTTCGCCACCGCTCCGTAAGTGGAGACCTTGCCACGGGGAATGCGCCGGATGGCGGAACGGATTTTCTCGCGCATGTTTGGCTTTGAGGAAGACTTGGCTTTCATAGGCTAGTTTTAAGGTACGCTCAGCGGCTGAAGCTGGGGTCCAACATAGTGCCTTAATGCCGAGCTAAAGCTCTGCTCCACCCTCTCCAATCCCCGGGGAGGGCAAGATGCCCTCCTGACAGCCGGCGGGCCTGTCCTGAGCGAAGTCGAAGGGACGCCGGCGTTAGAAAAATTTTTTCACAGTGCGATCCAGCCGGCGCGGATCAGCCACAGCGAACCTCCTGAAATCAGCAGCCACAAGATCACACCCTGCAGCAGCGGGCGGTGTCCAACTTTTTTCAGGGTGGCGATGGAAATGCCGCTTCCGATCAGGTAAAGGGTCGCGGTAAGACCGATCCTTGCGACTCTCGCGAGCAGAGTATAAGTCGGCGCCCACGCGGGGAGATAGGTGTTGCACACCGCGGCCAGGCAGAACAGGGCGATGAACCAAGGCCACTGGATTTTCGCACGGGAGTGCTTGATTAATGCGGTAGCGATTGACATGGGCACGATCCACAGGGCTCGGGCCAGTTTTACCGTCGTGCCCACGGCCAACGCGACGGCTCCATACTTGGCAGCAGCGCCTACTACCGAACTGGTGTCATGGATGGCGAGCGCGGCCCAGAGTCCGAACTGGGTCTGGGTTAACTTCAGCGCGGCGCCGATGGCGGGAAAGATCAGCAGCGCGACGGAATTGAGCACGAAAATCGTGCCCAGGGAAACCGCCATCTGCTCGGAACTGGCACCGATGATGGGACCGACGGCGGCGATCGCGCTGCCTCCGCAAATCGCGGTGCCAGTTGCGATCAGAAAGGCTGGGATTCTCGTCATCCCGAGCAAGGTGCCCAGCGCCATACCGGCCAACATGGCGAAGCTGATGCCCAGCAGGGTGTAGACGAAGCCGCTGCGACCGGCGCGGATCACATCGTGCAGATTCATGCCGAACCCTAGTCCAACCACAGACGCTTGCAAGAGGTAGCGCGAAAGTTTCTTCGCGCTTTGATCGAACGGGTGAGGAAAGCCAAAGCCAAAGAGTAGTCCCACCGCGAGGGCAACCGGCGGTGAAACCAGCCCGCTGGCGGCCAGCGCGAGGCCGAGGAGAAAAGCTGCTTTAGGGATCATGCTGACGGGAGCAAATATAGCAGCACAGGGAAACCCAGAGTCCCTCGACTTGCCTGGCCGCGCGTGCGCCGGTTCAGCAGCGTCCGGAATGACAAACTGTCAGCAGCCTCGGACCTATGCCGCTGCGCCCTTCTTGAAGGACTGGATCGCTTTTTCCTCGCTGTCGTACACGTCGAACACGGTCAGCAGTTTGGTGACCTGCAGCAGATCTCCGACGCGTTGGGTAAGGTTCGCCAACTTCACCGATCCGCCCGCGTTTTGCGCCGTTGTGTAGAGCGCCACCAGCGTTCCCAGGCCGCCGCTGTCGATGTAGGAGATGTTGGCCAGGTTCAAAACGATCTGGCTGTTTTCGCCGATCAGCTTCTTCACAGTGTCCCGGAGAAGAGCCGATTCTTCCCCAAACACGATGCGGCCATTGCAATCGATAATGGTTATACCGTTCTCAGTCCGAGTATTAAGTTTTAGTTGCATCCGGCCTCCGTGGTATGGCCTGCGCCAACCCAGCCCAAAAGCCTATCCCTTGGGCGCATTTCGCGCAAGAGCCATTTCGCCGGCACAGCTTTTACCCGCAAAGTTCGCAAAGGCGACGCAAAGGAGGCAAAGCAGAACTCGTGTCCGAAAGCATCACGTATAATTGAAAGTTCTCCCCAACATGAGCTACCAGGTTTTAGCGCGTAAGTACCGTCCGCAGAAATTCTCCGAGGTAATCGGGCAGGAACATGTTACCCGGACCCTGAAGAACGCCATCGAGCAGGGACGGACGGCGCATGGGTACATCTTCAGCGGGCATCGGGGAATTGGCAAAACCACGGTCGCGCGCATCCTGGCCATGGCGCTCAACTGCCGCTCGTCGGATAAGCCGGTAACGGAGCCGTGCGGGGTTTGCGAGTCATGTACGGAAATTCGGGCGGGAAACTCCGTGGATGTGATTGAGATTGACGCCGCGACCAACCGCGGTATCGATGAAATCCGCGAATTGCGCGAGGCAACGCGTTATCGTCCGGCGCGCGACCGCTTCAAGATCTATATTCTCGATGAGGCGCACCAGATCACCGATGCGGCCTTCAATGCCCTGCTGAAAACGCTGGAGGAACCGCCGGGGCACGTGGTATTCATGCTGGCCACGACCCAGCCGGAGGACATTCCGCAGACCATCCGATCGCGCTGCCAGCATTTCAGCTTTCGCGCGGTGCGATTCGAGGAAATCCTTAACCAGCTCAAGGATCTTTCCGCCCGAGAGAAAATCGAGGCCGACGAAGAGGCGCTGGCATTGCTGGCCGAAGCCGGGGACGGTTCGATGCGCGATGCGCTTTCCATCCTGGACCAGGCCATCGCTTCGTCCACGGACCGTCTAACCGCAGATCAGGTGAGGAACCTGGTGGGTGCCGCGCCCTCCGGGGTATTGGAAGAAGTGATGCAGGCGGTGGCCCAGGGATCGAGCGAAACCGTGTTGCGACTGGTGGACCGACTAATCAGCGAGGGCCACAGCCCCACCCATTTTGCGCGGCAGATGGTGCGATTTCTCCGTAATGCGGTCGTGGCCAAGGTGGCTGGCAGCGACTCTTCCCTGCTGCAAATTTCGAGCGATGAACGACAGCGGATAGCGCGCATCGCGGATCTTTTTGAGGAGGAGGATCTGGCGCGACATCTGCAAATCATGTTGCGCACCCACGGAGAACTCGGCTACCGACAGGAGCAGCGTTTTCATCTGGAGTTGGGTCTGTTGAAGATGGCGCATGCACAGCGCCTGCTGCCGATCGAGCAGTTGCTCAGTGAGGCCACGGGCGGCCCCCGGCCGGCGGGAAAGCCGTCGGTGCTGCCGGAAATTAGGAAGCCTGAAACGCCGTCAATTTCGCGCTCTCCGAATGTGTCCCCGTTCGCAGCCGATTCGGCTCGAAAGAGTGGATCGAAGCCGGAGCTTTCGGTGGAGAGCGGGCCGCTTTCAGGAGCGCACGTGTCGGCAGGAGTAGCGACAGCAAGCGTGGTCATGGGTTCGGCCGCGCCGGCTGCGGTTGCCGAGCCGACCCCGGAAATATCCGCGCAGCCACAGATTGCACCGGCAGAACGTCCGGACGTTCGTGGAGCGGTGCTCAATGCCTTGACGGGCGCGGGGCAACCCATGTTGAGCGCCATGCTTGAAACCGGCGAGTGGCAGGTGGAAGGCAACGAGTTGGCAATCAAAGTGGCGCAGTCCGCGACGGTGATTGAGATGTCTCTTAGCGCGGATGCGAAGCGGCTGATCATCGCGACCGCCAGCGGAGCCCTGGGGCGTCCGGTGAAGCTGCAGGTCACGTCCGGCGGCGTGGCCCAGCCTGCGCCCCCCCGGCCGATATCGGGAAATGGCGGAGGCCGGGGCCGTGCCGAACAGGATCCCGTGGTCCGGCGCATGAAGGAGAAGTTCGGGGCCGAGATTCGAACGATTATCGATTACAAGGAAAAGCGGTAGTGCGAGATCGCCAACAGCGCCGAGAACGTCGGGGAGATGGGGAATGAGCGGATTCAACCTGCAGGATCTGATGTCGCAGGCCAAGCAGCAGTATGAAACGCTGCAAAAGAAGATGGAGGAAACCGTGGTTGAGAGTTCCTCTGGCGGCGGCACGGTGACGGTCAAGATGGACGGCCGCAAGCAGGTGCTGGCCATCAAGATTGATCCCGAAGCCGTGAAGGCTGGCGATCTCGAGATGCTGCAGGACTTGATCACAGCGGCCATCAACGGTGCAGGCCGTAAAGTCGACGACGCCATGCAGTCCACGATGGGCGGGATGCTAAGCGGGATGGGCCTGCCCGGATTGTGAAATTGAGTAATTGGGAAATTGAGTAATTTGAAGACAATTCCCTAAATAGCCCGATTTTTCGATTACACAATTACCAAATTTCTCAATTACTCAATATTCTTATGTCTAAATTTGCCGAGCCGATGGCGCGGTTGATCGACGAACTGAAGAAGCTGCCTGGGATTGGCAGCAAGACGGCGCAGCGGCTCGCCTTTCACATCCTGCGCTCGTCCGAGGAAGACGCGGAGGGTCTGGCGGCGGCGGTTCGCGACGTCAAGGCCAGCCTGCGGCTGTGTTCCATTTGCAACAACATCACGGATGTCGAACCCTGTGTGTACTGCAGCAGCGCCACTCGCAATCAGCGGATGGTGTGCGTGGTGGAGGAGCCCACCAACATCGCCTCCATCGAAAAGACCAAGCACTTCAACGGCGTGTATCACGTGCTGCACGGATCGATTTCGCCCTTGCACGGGGTAGGGCCCGATCAGTTGCGGATTTCCAACCTGATGCGACGAGTGGACGACGGACAGGTCGATGAGGTGATCCTGGCTACCAATCCTACGGTCGAGGGCGAAGCTACAGCGACCTATCTTTCCGGGCAACTGCGCCGCACGGGGCTCAAGGTGACGCGCATCGCTATGGGGATTCCAGTGGGCAGCGACATCGAATACGCCGACGAGATCACCATGCTCAAAGCCATGGAAGGCCGCCGCGAGCTGTAAGATCTGCCCATGCTTACCGTCGATGAGGCACTGACCAAGATTCGTTCGCTGGTTTCCAAGTAGTGTGGATCGCGCGCAGAGAGCCCAACAACTCGCCGCTGCGAATTGAAGCCTGGGCACCTATCATTGGGTGGAATCTATGACGTGGGTGCCGAGTTAGTTTCTATTCTGGCTTGGAGCGGCCCGATGCGCCCGCATACCCGAGTTTCCCAATAGGCAAAGGTCTCACCGGATCAGCCATCCGGCAAAAATTCGATCTCCTACGAAGGGAAGAAAAATCGACCTGTATGCCCCATAGGAAAATCTTTTCCCTTTTGGACGTCAGAAGCGAGCGGTTCCACGTCCCGGTTAATTATCGCTAACAGCTTGCAGGTAAATAACTTACACAGTATTTGAGAAGTTGCGCGTTAGGGCCAATAAGTGGCAGGGGGCTTGCATCAGGAAAGGCATGTTCTTCCCGTCTCCGTTCATTTTTGGCTGGCATAAGGACAGCAGTGACATTTCCGGTCAAACTGACCGGGGAATCTTGTTGCCGGCTCGCGCCGCGTCGTGATGTAACCGCATCTCAACCGACGCCATTAGAAGCCGGGCCAACCAGCCCGGTT
>Ga0137362_10003683_pt1 | contig 10285 bp, 21 predicted proteins | sample MadtaG_2_FD_104801 | JGI IMG/M metagenome (GOLD analysis project Ga0137362, IMG submission 104801) | Vadose zone soil microbial communities from Angelo Coast Range Reserve, California, USA - Mad1_100_16 metaG | ecosystem: Environmental > Terrestrial > Soil > Vadose zone | place: USA: California... | reverse complement strand
GGCTTTACCGTGTTTCCGCAGCGGTCGCAAACAAAAGCCTGCATTATTTTTCTCCCTTGCCAGCCTCGGGCTTGCTGGCGGCTGTGGCGGGCGAGGCGAGAGACCTGATGGCGTCAGGCAAGTTGCAACACGCTTCCCATTCCGCATCGTCGTCGTCTCGGTGATTCACTTCGAGATACAGCGCAATCTCTTCGAAAGCCTCGCGTCGCACCTTTTGATCATGGGCGGCGAGCCGCTTCTGAAGTATTCTGTTTATTTGCACGGTCAGCCCATCCGGTCCGCTCGCCAACTTAATCGCTGCCGTAGTGTCCGCCGCAAGAATCTGAACCTTATTCGACGGGAAAAGCGAGTCAAGAATGCATGTAATCACTTCGTCTTCGCTCAACTCCAGCGCCCCAGCACTTGCGGCTCTGTGTGCTCGGCCCCAGGTTATCGTACTCAATGTTGGGTCGAATGGGGCCTGCTCGGGCGGGGCGGTGGCTAGGACCTCTTGGCGGAGTGCGGCTTCCAGTTCATCGGCGCAGATAGTGAGCATGTCAGTCTGATGGAACCCGGCGACCATCGTAAGTTCTTTGTCGTTGGCTCCTTTGCGCCAGCGCTCCACCAGCTTCCCCACGGCCTCCGCACTCACTCCAGCTTGTTGGGGGGTCATGGCTTATCACTCCAAGATTTGAAGGTAGCCGTCATATCGATAACAAACCAAAGACAACCAAGGAATAAGAACATTGCGAGTAAAACATTCATAGCGTTGCTCATCGTTCCCCTTCCCCTTCTTGCTGCCTGCTACGCTCATCACTGCACCTTTCTCGGCGGGCGACTGGCTGTCACGAACAAGTCTCTCCACCAAGCTCTTCCACCCTTCAACGCCAATCGTGTCTGACCGTTAGGTTCGCTGACGAACTCAGCATTTTCCAAACTTCGCGCCATGGAGCGGAGATTTATGACCAGTGTGTTATAAGTCGCTTCACTGACAACGCGAACATAACCGCCAGGAAGCTCAATCCGTACGTAGTTACTCATCACTGCACCTTCCTCCCATGTCACCACTGCGGCAACGGCTCGTCCAAATACTCCCTGTGCTTCTTGCCGTGTAACTCGACGATGAAAACAGGACGCTCCAACTCCTTGATGGAGTTTATGAAAATCATGCGCTCTAATTCTTGTCTTGTTTCTGGAGACATACGCGCCGTCTCCTGCATTTTGAAGCGCCAGTTCTTTTCTCTACGGGAATCAAGCAAAGTTTTTTTATAAGCGGCACGCTCGGTCTTGTGTTCGGCATACCATTTCTGCCAATGAGCAGCGCGTGCTTCCTTGGTTTTGTACGACATTGCTACTCTTTCCTTCTCTCCGCTTCTATATTTACTCGCATATTCTTACACCTCTCGCAATCGCACAGATAACGCGGCTTATCCGCTTGATGACCGCAGGTGTGACACACTGGATAGAACTCTTCGTTGGTGAAGTTAATCTCTTTACAGTGAGAACAAACTACACCAAGGCGCTCGGTGGTCATTCTTTTACCTTCTACACGCTACATCAACGGCTGCTCTGATATCTTCGATAGAGGCAAGCGGAGCGTGAAGCCTTCTAATTGCTGGACTATTAGGCGATACGAAGAGCATGTCTCCCTGAGAGAGGAGTTGTTCAGCTCCACTAGTATTAAGTATCGTGCGAGAATCAGCCTCGCTTGGGAGTCTGAAGGAGACTCTAGCAGGGAAATTTGCTTTAATGTTTCCTTCGACAACCTTAACACTAGGTCGTTGCGTTGCTGCAATAATGTGAACGCCAGTTGCTCTAGCTTTTTGAGCGATGAGTCCAAGTCTATGCTCGGCGAGTTTTCCTCTTGAAAGGAGTTTGATTTTGGTTCCTCCTTTTCCATCAGGTATCTCCTGTTCTTCGTTGGATTTGTCCATTAGGATTTCCGCGAGTTCGTCGATTACGAAGAGAATGTAAGGTAGCGCGGAGCGTGTTTCGAGGGCGTTATACTGAAGAATGTTCTGGCAGGAAGCTTTGGCGAGAACAGTTAATCGTCTGTTAACTTCATCGATTAGCCATTCCATTTGCTCTAGAGTTTCGTGGATAGAGGTTGAGACTGGGAACATTAAGTGCGGAGCACCGACGAAGTTAGTGAACTCTACTTGTTTTACATCCGATAGAACTAATTTAAGTCTTCCCGGAGGGACGCAGTATATAAGTCCCGCGAGAATAGAGTTAAGGAACGTACTCTTACCAGACCCAGTCGCACCGGCAATAAGGAGATGCGGAAGTAGAGGTAAGTCCTCGACGACGAAGTTACCCATATGGTCAATGCCGAATAGTAAGGGAATACGTTGCTTTTTGTTATTGAACGCATCCCACACATGCCCAACCGAATCTCGGAAAAGTATATGCTTTTTCTCTTTATTGGGAACATAGATCCCGACGGCCATTTCTCCTGGGAGGCGTTTGACTTGGACACATTCGGCTCCTAGTGCGATAGCGAGATCGGGGGCGACTCGCTCGACGAGGCTAACGCGGGTTGCATTTTGGGGGACAAAGCGATAAAGGGTGACTACCGGACCTTCAGAAACGGAAGGAAGGAAATGACCCTCGACGCCAAGCGAAGCTAGTTTTACTTGCAGCGTAGCTAGGACGGCGAGGTGTTTTTCGTCTAGCTTCGTAGAAGGATCGGTTGTTTTAATGATTGTCATTTTAATCAGTTAACCCAAGAACGGCTACTACATCTGCCTTGTAACTTTCCATGAAGGAATCTAGTAACTTCTTGGTGCCTGGAGAGGGCTTTAACGTAAGCCCTCCGTATGATCCTATCGACTGTTTGGCGAGTACGTGCTCAGTGGAACTGATAAGGGAATATTGTGAGGCGTCGATATCCATTCCACCTGTTTCCTCTGAGCGTTTGATACTGACTAAATCTATACGAATCCCCTTGATGGTAATTGGCATAGATTATTCCTGTCCGAGAATAGACTTGGCGTCGATTTGCTTAACTTCCAAATCTGAAAGTTCCTTGCGAAGCTCCACGATCCGTTCTTGTGCTTTTTGAATAATATCCTGTTGCTTCGCAATCTGATCGATTACAGATTCGGCGGAACGAAGAACATTCCTTTCGAGTTCTTTGTTCTTGTCTGCAATTAGTTGATGAATCGTTGATTTTTCCATATTACTCTCCTTGTTACTTCGGTTTTAGTGTTCAGCATGTGAATGTTAAATCCTACTTAACCTCATCGGCTCCCAGTAGATTCGACACCTCACTCGGCAACATACCGGCGATATTCGCTCTCTCCGCAGGAAGGAGATAATGGAAGTTAGCTGAGAAACTCTGCACGTCTCGGAACTTCATGTACATGCCGCCAGTGATTTCCGCTATGCGCTTAAGTCTTTCTTCTCCAGAGGACGAAGTGCCGATGTGAACGCAGTCACAGAGGATCTCTTTACTCTTGAAGCGTTCTGCCTGTCTTAGAGAGGCTTCGCCATCTGTTGCTTCTCCGTCGGAGATGAGCATACATCGAGTAGGTGTGTGATATTCGAGAGCATAGCTCATCCCTTCTCCCATCGGGGTATCTCCGAGAGTAGAGATAGCGATCATACGCATATAAACGCTTTGCGTGTCGTTGGTTAAGTCGATGCGGAAGCCGCGAGGAAAGGATTCTACTGCGATAGCCGTATCCGTTGGATTAGAGCGAAGCGCGAAGTCCTGGATTGCTTCCTGAAGAAGCTGTAATTTGGTTTTCAGATTATCGGTGTCCCATCTTCCAGATGCGCGATCTCCCATGGAGCCGCTGAAATCAGCGATAATCGCCAGTCTGTTGGGCAGATTACGTGGATCTAGAGTCGGAACAGCCTCTTTCAGAACTTCGGCTTGTCGGAGACGGTTATGGAGACCACCACCGACTGTGATTTTGTTTGATTTTGTGAGTTCATTAGCCATAGTTAATCCTCATTCTCCTCCGGAGCGATATCATCAGTTGGGAATTGTCGCTCCATTTCCTTCTTAATAGCGTATTTATAACCAATGGTCACACCAAGTTTGAAGAGACGGTTTACTAACTCGATTGCTACCTCTGGATGAGTCATTGTAGCGCTGGCTGTGATGTTTGTAACACAATCGGACATTGTTTTCGGGTCGATGCCGAGTTCTTTCAGGAACACTCCGACAGGAGGTCTATCCTCGCCGATTGTGTCAAGATAATCGTGAAGATCAATAATGGCTTTCAGGCGATTACTGTCCATAAATTTCCTTCTGAAGTTTAGTCCAGAGTGAATTAACTCTCGACATAGCTTCCATGTCTCCTCCGCGGTCTGGGTGGAGGCGAATCGCCGCAGAGCGGTATGCTTTTTGAGCGTCTTCGTAGGAGATGGCCTTGAGAAATTCATAGCAAGTGGAAGCGAGAGGATTGCCGTTTACGCTGATAGGCATCCTCGGTTGCTGTGCGGCTTCTACTTGCTGCCGTGTTACGGACGCTACTTCCGCAGCGCCGTAGATTAGTTGAAGGAACTTTAGAGTACCGTCGTAGTATTTCTCAGTGAAGGTCCAGGTGTAATCCTTTTTGCCGCTGGCATCGACTTTCACAACGAGTTCACGATCGGAGTGTGGAATCTGCTGCTTAAGAAATTCTACACACTTCTCGATTTTATGATAATCGCCTTGCATTTTCAGGCGATATGCTTGGACGGATGAGTCCCAAAAAACTGAGGCTTTAGCCATAGACTTAAATCCTTTCTAAAAAAGGAGGTGATATTTCTACCACCTCCCAATTCGAGTTGCATGTTCGACGCACGTTGTTTACCGCTCTGGTCGCATTAGAAACCTCCTTAACTACTTCTTTTTTTCACAGTGGGACTTCTCATTTTAAGGTTATAAAAAACTACTAAACTATTAGTAATTTCCCACGCCCTTGAATAGGCTATAAGTTTCTTGCACACCGTGGTCGTGTGCTTTATTACTTCTCCTAATCAAGGGATGAAGTAGTGTTTAGCCACTTCCGCGAGTGGTCTGTTCCAACCCCGCTACAAACCACTCGTGGCTATGGCTAAGCGCCTGTTGAAGCCCTCGGAGGCAATCCTAGGAGGATCAACAGGGTCTCGTACATAAGAAATGGAGACTTCTTGCTATTGGCGTCTCCAGACCGCAAAGGGTTCCGACTTTTTACGAGTTTGTCACCCATAACTATCAGACTTCTCGACGGGTTTGCATACCCGTGTATTGGGCTAACTAGGATGAGAGCGACTCATGGCATCAGCCCAACTTCGTTACGCCGTCGCGGTTTGAGTAGCACCGAGAGAGGCGATGATATTGGCGAGTTCGTCGATAGAAACGTCTCTGCCGAGGAGCTTGCTAAGTGCGTTAGCGGCCTTCTCCTGCGGAGTCGCAGACTGACGCTCGGACTTCTGACCGATGATCGGGAATAGGTCAAAGGCTCCTTCCACCGGAGTGAAATCCTTTTGCATCAACTGCCGACGGACGAACTGTTGCTGTTTGAGGACAACCGATCGATTGATTAGATTTGCCTGTTCATCAACCGACGGAACGAACTGAAGAAAATCCGTAATCGGATCAGTCTCGGAGACGGTGTGAAAAGTGTAGGTCTGCGAAGCAAGAACATCAACAGTACGCCCCTTGCCTTCAGTGACCAACTCTTCCATCACCTCCTGGACTTTATCTTCCTTTACAGAAATCTCCGTCTCGCCGGCTTGGCCGTTCGCTTCGAGGATTCTGTAATTAACACGTGTTTCGTTATAGTTGCTTGCCATTCTGTGTGCATCCTTTCGTTTTAGAATTCGACCCTTGGGTAAAAAGAAAGCTAGGAAACGGTTGAACGTACTCCTAACTTGAAAAGTCTATCGTACTTGTGTAGCATTGTCAAGTTTGCTTTAGTGTTCATTGATTGAACAGTAAATAAACTCTTTGTTCTCAATCGGTTACGTGATAGTTTCGCTAATAAACTCTTTTGAGTTTTGCTTTTCCTTCGCTTGTGCTTCGCAGTCCGGACAGACGTAGACTTCGATGGCTTCGGCTGTTTGCTGTTTGAATTGACCGTAATTCTGACATTCTAGATTGGTACAAAGAATCAACGAAGTTGAATGACACTCGGCGTGTGCAAATACTGTTATACGCCGTACTTCGACCGGGCCCTCGCACCGCGGACAAAGGTGTGTTTGTTGTAAACAATACTTGCATGAGCGAATCATATCTCACCAGCCGTTCGTCCTATCAATCCATCTCGTGATCCACTTATCGATATACACGAATACCGCCGCAGCGGCTAGGAGAAGGAAGAAAAGGAAATCGTATTTACTCATTTCGAATCCTCCTGTAAATTCTTAATTATATCATCGAGTGAAACACCGGATTCTTGAGGCTCCGTTTGCTCTGCCACAGGTTTAGCCGTCGCTGATATCAAACCAGTCGTCTCTAACGCCTCACGCAGATCATCTTCCATCTCGTATAGCTCTGGCTGCCATCCCTGACGCTTGGCTTCGCAGAATGCTTTGTTTACGTTTACGCCTTTTTTCAATGAGTATTCGGAAACCCATTCATTCATTGCGCGAGCGTATTCTATTGAACCTGGTACTAGCATGTCGCCAATGTTGGTTGTCATCTTTTCCGCTGAACAAGGCGTATCATCGGAGAACTCCACCCCACAAGCGCATCGATACGCTCTTACTTCCTTTTTAGCGATTAATGAAAGATTCATGGAGCGCATTTTCTGATAATAAATACTGCGCTTCCCACATATCTTACAATGTGAATAGGCTCTACCGCATGTACAAACACTAACTTGGTCTTGTATCATTGTCTTTCTTCTTTTTGAAAAGGTTGTCAATAAACTCTTTTCTCTCTTCGGGACTCATCTGAGTTATGTCAACCTGTGGCGTATTTGCCTCGTGCTCCATTATATCCAGGTCACTAAACTCTTCTCCGCACGCTCGGCACATGTATACCTTCACATGAAGAATACGCCCCTCCACTTCTTTTTTGTAACGTTTGCTTATCAAAACATAGTAATAACTTCTCCCGCACAACGGATGATATATGCGTTTAGGCGGAGGTGTGTTCTTCATGCTTTTCAGTTTCGCATACAGTTTTGCTCTTGTCAAGTGCTTTTATCTGCTCTAGAATCAATAACTTAGACGTGTCAAGATTGACACAGAATAGTGTATGTACTGTCTTTCTGTAAGTTATTGATTCGACAGGAGATATAAAGTCTTTTCTTCTATCTTTTATATTTTTATTATTTTTTTTACGTATGTATAATAGAGTATATAACCATATACATACACACAGTTTCCGTCCTATTGACATGCCACGCCGTTCTTCAAACAGAAGTATTCATACTGTCTCCGAGCATCTTTCCTGGATCGTTTACAGGACGGACAGGTATCGAAGTAGCTTTTAGCGTGGCAGCAAAATAGAAGGCCGTAGTTTACAGGCAGGTACGATGCGTTACGCTTCGTAGGAGAAGGCTCACGGATTGTCCGTGGGGTAGGCAGCGCCTGTGATTCAGCATTTAGACGCCGCAACGCCGCATCTTTGAGAATGCGGTTGAGATTGATACTCATTTATATCCTTTCTAAACTCCGTTCGCCTAGCGAGGCTCTCCGCCTCGCGGAGTTAAGCAACACCTTCAGGTGCGGTTGCTTTCTCCAGTTCGGACTCGGTTAGTTCGGATTCAGAATCAGACTTCGGGTCAGGAGCCGGTTCAGTCTCCGGTTCTTGATCGTCCGATTCCGCCGTCGGCTTAGATAGATCAACGGTGTTACCGTTAATCAATCCGTATTGCTTCGCAAGCTGCGCAATATCCACCGCGTACTTGGCTGGATTCACCATGTACGGTGCCACTGCCTTTGCGAAGTCCCGTCGGTTCTTCGACAAATCCCCGTTCTTCCATTGATTACGGACTTGCCGTCGGCCTTTGTCGAGAACATCCAGAAGGACTCCAAGCATGGAGAGGTGTTCTCCACGTCTGATAAAGTCCTCTTGTAGACGAAGGAGTGATACAACCTCCGTCGCTGGGAGTGTTACGGACGGAACAGGCACTTGTTTACCCGACCGAGTTGTGAACAGTTGCTTTTCGTTTGCCATAGCGTGTTTCTCCTTGTTGATGCTCGAATAGAATGGAGAGCATCGCAAGACAAACGGAGTTTATATCGTGTCCCTTGTGCGGGTGTTACTTCCGCACAACTCTTAATTCTCTGATATACTCGGCGCGTCCGAAGAACGGGGCGAGCAGAGCATCTTGAAAGAAGCGAACGGCAGCGGACTTCTTTAATGCAAGTGTCGTGATTCGTACCCACTTGCCGTCTCGTTTCTCGAATAAAGAGTATAGACGTTTCTCTTGCATGTAACACCTCCACAAGAGACACGATTGATATGTACATCAGCATTATCAACACGCAATCCGTACGTTACGGATGTTATCGTGTAGATATTCTGCTAGTACTCATCTATAGTGTCCGCACGCAGGGTGAGGCACAAAAACGAAGTTTTCTCTGGGCGGACGGGAGAGTTCGCCAGAAATTTTTTCGGCCCTACAGGCGGGATATTTTTCCATTCCCGTCCTTTTCCAGAATACCTGGTTTCTTAACCTGGAATACATTCCAGGCTTTGCTGTTCAGTCTTTGAACACTAAAGATAGAGCTTGTAAACTATTGATTCTAAAAGATTAAGGACTTGACAAACGCTTCGCGTTGTGATAGTCTACCCAGGATAGGACGGGTGTATGTTAAACCGAAGAGGATTTCTAAAGAGGCTAGCCGCTGTTCCGTTAATACCGTTGGTGGCGAAGGTCGATTTATTTCAGAAGCATCTTGAGCTGGAAACCGGTTGTGATCTTTCGATGACGGCTCTACAAGAGGCTATTAATGTAGGTGCTAAAAATCAGCTCGGTCGGCCGACGGTTCTTGTGGTACCACCGGAATTGAGATGGATTGCACGAGAAATTCTTGGAGATCCGCCTCGAAAGAAATACACCGCTGATTCAGAAATAAATGTTCTTTGGGATCATATTCTGACTTATAAAGTAGTTTATAGTCGTGAGGAATATCGAAGATATAGACTCCCAGTTTCCCAGTCCTCCTGGAGATTATTCTTCGAAAAAGGTTCGGTAGGGAGTGTAGGACCTTGAAAATCCACGTTCCTAATAGCACTTCAGGCGGAGTAAACGCAGTTCTAGAAGCGGAGCTATCGCCGTTCCCTGATAACAGCCCTGTTAATAATGGACAAGGTAATCATCAAGCAATTGGGGGGCCGGGCCGCCCGGGTGGGGTTTCGTCCGCTCTTCGCCTCCGCATACAACGGGTCGCCCGTATGCGCGTAGCGGGTATAAAAGATCAAGTTATCCAGCTCCGCGAAGGCATAACACCCCCTGCTTTCCACTATCTCATTAATCTCCCTGAATATAAAGAAGTAGAAGAAGCCATCTTCGATGGTACGCTCTCGGCAATGGACCGAGCGATAGCGGGGAATGTAGAGACACTTCGTAATGAAGTTAGAGGAGCTGTGCCGGCTGCGTTGCGAACTGTTATAGAAGTGGCGAATCAACGCCGTGACTTGAAGACGGCGCTTGCAGCGTCGCTGGAATTACTCGATAGAGACCCAGACCGCGTCGCGCAAAGGAGCAAGCCCTCCGAACTTGCTGTCGATGCCGTTAGGCTGCCCGATGGGGTAATCGACGTTGTATCGAAGGAAGCCGATAAAGTCGTAAATGAGATTAATGGATCGAAGAGAGTTCAGTGACAACAGCAGAAACGAATCTAGAGATTGTAGATAGGAGAGAAGGTGATATAGTACCTGAAGGTCTCTCCGTTACTGGTAGAGTAATTGGCTCTTACAGAATTCATTTAGCATATCAAAAGAGTCTAGAGGACGGGCGAATTCTAAGAGTTAAATTTGCCATTCCAAGAGAAACAGCAGCAGACTTAACCACGTGGACTTGTTATGAAGTGATTCAAGAATCGACGATTTAGTGTTCACTCTGTGAACAGAAACGGAGTTTAGCTATGCCATCCTCCGACAGCGCGCGTTACGACGACGCGAAAGAGGTTAAACCCAAGGGTTCCCGCACGGCCTCCACAGGTTCCGTCCATGATCCACGCAGTGGGAAGTATCCTTCTACGATCGAATTTGCTTCGCATGAAGACGAAAACGCCTCGAAAGTAAATAGCGGCAGGATGGCGCGTCGCCCCTCCGGGAAGTTCCGCGGAGCTGGACATGGCTTCCACACGCCTAACTGCACCTGCGGTAAGCATCCGTGTACCTGCGGAACGGAGAAGGCGCATGAGAGTT
>Ga0137362_10003678_pt1 | contig 10291 bp, 7 predicted proteins | sample MadtaG_2_FD_104801 | JGI IMG/M metagenome (GOLD analysis project Ga0137362, IMG submission 104801) | Vadose zone soil microbial communities from Angelo Coast Range Reserve, California, USA - Mad1_100_16 metaG | ecosystem: Environmental > Terrestrial > Soil > Vadose zone | place: USA: California... | reverse complement strand
ACTCCGGCATCTACCGAAAACTGGTCATTCGCGACAACCGACTGATCGGTTGCATTCTGCTGGGAACGAGCGATCCGAGCGGAACATTTCTTCGCCTATTCAAATCCTCCGAACCGATCGAAGGTTCGGTAGTCGAGTTGTTGATGGGATCAAGTGCCCGGGACGCCTTGCTGAAATCCGGGGGAGAGGCTGATCTCGCCGGTTTACCCGACGACACGCAAATTTGCAACTGTCATACGGTGCCGAAAGCCAAAATCGTGGCTGCGATTCGTGAGGGGAAGTGCACGACCATTGCCGCCGTTGGAGAAGCGTGCCGGGCCGGCACCGGCTGCGGAACTTGTCAACCGCTCCTCACGCAACTCCTGGGCATCTACGGCAGCAACGCGCCCGCCCGAGAAGTCAACAAAATTGAAGTCATGAAACAGGAAAAGGACGGGCTGGATTCTTTGCCCGACATCCTCCGGCTCGCGCCCCACAATAATTGGGCCGAGATGACCGAAGACGACAAGCAGCGGGCCAAGTGGCACGGGTTGTTCTTCCGCAAGCCCACGCCGGGCAACTTCATGATGCGTCTCCGCTTGGAAGCGGGCCGCACCAATTCCCGCCAATTCCGCACGATCGCCGATCTCTCCGACGAATACGGAAAAGGGTTCTGCGATCTGACGACGCGTCAGCAGATTCAGTTGCGCTGGTTTACTTTAGGAGACGTGCCGGCGGTTTGGCGGCGGCTCGAGGATGTCGGCCTCCATAGCAAACAAACCGGCATGGACAATGTTCGCGGCGTCTGCGGCTGTCCGGTCGCCGGCCTGACGCCGCATGAGTTGCTCGACGCCTCCGAAGTGATCCGTCAGTTCAACGAAATTCTCTTGGGCAACAAGGAATTCACCAACCTACCGCGGAAGTTCAACGTCACCATCACCGGCTGCTTGGAAAACTGCTGTCATCCGGAGACGCAGGACATCGGCCTGGTGCCCGCCTATCGCGAGCTGGATGGCCAGCAGGTGAACGGATTCAACGTGCTGGTGGGCGGCAAGCAAGGTTCGGGCGGTTATCGCCCGGCGACAGCGCTGGACGTATTCGTTCGCCCCGAAGACGCCGCCCGGCTCTGCGCTCAGATCACGCTTATCTTCCGCGATCACGGCTCCCGGGCCAATCGCACCCGGTCGCGGCTGGCTTTCTTGCTGGAAGACAAAGGAGTGGCTTGGTTCCGCAAGGAATTGTCACAGCGCTTCGGTCAGCCGCTTCTCAAGGCCGGCGTCGACATGCGCAAAAAAAACCGCCAAGGCGCTGCCGAGCACACCGATCATCTGGGCATCAACCCTCAACGATCGCCGCAGGGAGATGAAGGACCGGCGCGCTCTTATGTCGGGATGCTCGTTCCGGTCGGCCGGATTACCACCACGCAAATGCGCGGCGTCGCGGATCTCGCTGATCGCTATGGCGACGGACAGATTCGTGTCACGCCTCAACAAAATCTAGTCATCGTCAACATTCCGGAAAACGGCCTGGGCGCTTTGATGGACGAGCCGTTGTTTCAGGAATTGCCGTTCGATCCTTCCCCCATCATGCGCGGCCTGGTGAGCTGCACCGGCAACGATTATTGTCACCTCGCTCTCATCGAGACCAAAGGCCATGCGATTCAACTAGCCCGCGAGTTAGAGAAACGCACGACCGGGCGAAAGATTCAGCCGCTCACGATCCACTGGTCCGGCTGCCCGGCCGGCTGCGGGTTGCACCAGGTGGCCACCATCGGCCTGCAAGGCTGCCGATCGCGTTTGCCCAACGGCGACATCGTCGACGCCGCTCATGTCTCGGTCAAAGGTCAGACCGGGCCGAGCCCGCGAGTTGCCACCGATCTCATGTACGACGTTCCCTGCGATCAATTGGCCGACGCCCTCGAACCGCTGGTGACCTACCTACCGCGGGGCTAGTCGAATCAGCGATGAAGTATTGCAAAATGCAAATTTGCACTTTGCAGTTTCTCGTCATGCCCACGGGGCATATTCCTATTTGTCCTTTTTGTCGGCTTTCGGTTTGTCGTCCGCCTTCTTGTCGTCGGCCTTGTCTTTGTCCTTGTCGGCGTCATCCGCGGCGGCGCCGCCGGGCTGGCCGCGTTTCTTAGCCATTTCGTCCTGCTTTTGTTTCATCTTTTGCATCCCGCTGCTGACATCCTTTTTCGTTTGACCCGACGTGCCGGTGTCCGAGCCGCTGCAGCCAACGGCAAGACCCAGACCCACCAACATTCCCGCGCTCAATAGACTTTTGATGAAGCGAACCATTGCGACCTCCAACTGCAAAAAGCATCATGGCGCCGGCATGGGGGCCTTCCCCGAAGGAGGCCCAAAAGTTCAGCCGGCATCGCCTGGCCCGCCAAGAAAGCTTCAGGCCTTCCTCGGCTCGGGTCCCATGATGACTTCATGAGCCACTTGATAAGGAAGCGAACGCCTGGCAGCCCTAGTTATATGGAATTCGACAGGCAGAAAGGATGAGGGATGAAGGCAAATCGAGGAAAATCCGAAGCACGAAATTTCTTCACAAAAAAAACCGAAACAAATTCAAAGCACCAAATCTCAAACGCAGAAAGCAGAAATGAGATGAGGTTTGGAATTTCGGATTTCGGATTTGTTTCGGATTTCGGATTTCGTGCTTCGGATTTCGGGTTTCATTCTTCCTTCATCCTTCATCCTTTATCCCTCATCCTTTTTCCCTGAGCCACTCTTTGAGTTCCTCGCGGCGGGCGGGATCGAAGGCGCATCCTAACATCCAATCGCCGTCGGCTTGCAAGGTGCAGCGCATCACGCAAGCTGGAAAGGATGCCCAAGAGTTTCGAGTCGGCCGTTCCAAGTCAACGGTCAGAACGGTTCCGGGATCAAAACGACGATGCAGGCGGAAGCCGAGGCCGGACAAGGAAATGTCCTCGCAAGAGCCCATCAGCCACACGTCGTCTTTCGTTTCGCCCTGAGGTTGGCAAATCGCCTTCCGGGAATATCGGTGCCGAGGAAAAGTGCGTCGTTCGTGGGCTGAAACTTGCGGGATGCCTTCGCGAGAAGGCAGGCATAGGTCCATCATGGCTCCTAGGGGCGAAGGGACGCCGTTGTCCAATTCCTGCCATCAGGCCAATTTCCCCAGAGCGATTCTTTCGGTGGGATTGGTGGAAAGCAGCTTATCGCAGCAGCTTCTTCATGAAACCACTGCTCCTCTTCGGGCTCAGATAATTAAAATCACACTGCTTGGGCTTGAGCGGGCAAGTCCATGAGGCCGTACTTCTTCATTTTCTTGTACAATGTCACCCGGCTGATGCCCAGGGCGCTGGCGGCGCGAGAGCGGGTGTAGCCGTGCTTCATGAGCGCCCGCTGGATGGTGCTGCGTTCAACGTCCTCGCGACTTTGGGCAAGAGAATCTTTGGGGGCGCCGTTGCTCGAATAACCGGCTTCGGCATGTTCGCGAACCAGTCGCGGCAAATGGGGCCAAAGTAGCTCCGGCCCTTGACTAACCAGCACCGCCTGTTGAATCACATTTTCGAGCTGCCGGATGTTACCGGGCCAGGGGAACGCTTCCAGGGCCGCGATCGCTTCCGGGCTGATGGCAAACAGCTCCTTGCCGAATTTCTGCGCGAACTTAGAGGCCATGCCACGCGCCAACGGCCCAATATCTTGCACCCGATCACGCAGCGGAGGTAAGTAAAATGACATCACGTTCAGGCGATAATAGAGATCCTGGCGAAACTTGCCTTGCTCGACAGCCTCTTCCAGGTTGCAATTGCTGGCGGCGATGATGCGAGCCGTGCATAGTTGCGTCCGGTTGCTGCCGACCGGCTCATATTCCCCCGTCTCGATGACGCGCAGCAAATTGACTTGTTGCTCCAAGCCCAAAGTCTCGATCTCATCGAGGAGAACCGTGCCTTCGCCGGCGGCTTGAAACTTACCGACTTTGTCCTGATCGGCGCTCGTGAATGAGCCCTTCACATGGCCGAACAACTCACTTTCCACCAGATTGGCCACCAAGGCCCCGCAAGGGATTACCAGCAACCGATTCTGTCTTCGCGGCGAGCAATCGTGAATCAGCCGGGCCAAATAAGTCTTTCCAGTGCCCGTTTCCCCGGTTAGGAGAACGATCATGTCGTGGGTGGAGGCCAGAGCCAAAGGCTCGGCCAGGACGGCCAGAGACGGCGTGTGGCTGAGCAGGCGCTGGCCAATGCGCTCGGGCAAGCTATCTTCGGGCGATGACGCCGGCTTTCGATTCCGGCTCAGGGGCTCTTTGAGAAGCCCGCCCAACCGATTGCATTCCGTGGGCCAGCGAAGCCGGGCGGTGAGGTAGGGATCGAGAAAGCTCAAGTCGCGATGAGCGGAAGCGTGGAGATCCAGCAAAATAATGCGGCAAGGGAGCTGCATCAGCCGAATTTCTTGAATCAGGCGAATCGCCTTTGACAGTTCCGCCGGGCTGCCGGCCATCAAGAGCAAGACAATGCTTCCCTTGGGGCCCAGGTGATCGCGAACGCACTCATAGGACGATAGGAAGGCCGATTGGCCCAAGGTCTCGTGAAGATGCTGATGGACGGAACGGGCGGATTGCTGGTCCGCGGCGACCAGCGCGAGCCGGCTTGACATAGGGGGTTCACCTCAGGGTCGCCATGACATGCATGGGAAGCACCGGCTTTTCCACGGTGTCTTTTGCCACATGCCATGGCGCGGCAAATAACGTTTGGGCAAAAACGCGAGCGTCCCTTCAAGCTACCGTTTGCGATAAGTTTGAGTGCAAATCGCGCTCTTCCCGTCCCGTACTTGCCGATCCATTGCGATCCGCAAACCGCATACCATCGCCCGAGATTGTTTTTCTTCGATCAAAGAGAAAAGAAAACGGCACTTTGACCGCCCAGCAAACCAAGTATTTGGCAGCAATCATTGGCAGCTGACTGTTTCCAACAAGAGCGCAAGTAATATGAAAGTTAACGCCTTAACATGGCGGCGTTAACAGTGTTAACCGAACTTAACATGAGGCGGAGAGTGGAGCTTCTCTGACGCTTTCCAGGCGTTCCCAGAATTGTTGAAGCGTGGAGATCGATGTCGGCGTGAGTCGCCCTTGGCCATAAGCGGCGCGCACATATAAACCCGCCAAGCGCTTCACTTCCGCGTCCAAGGGCGGGGTCGTCTCTCCGATCCTTCGAGCGAATTCGAGCGCGGTTTCCTCAGGCGTCCGGCTCAAGTCATGTTCCCGGCCCCAAGCTTCGAGCGCTTCAAAGCTGTAGCGGACGAGTTCCTCCGGCGATTGTCTCCGGACCGCTCCGTCGCGGAATGGATTAGCAAAGGAAGAAAAAGGACGCGGCGGCGTCTCGATTTTTCTTGGCTCCATTTCATCGCGCGCTGATTCCGATTTCACTCCCCACCAGCCAAACAAGCGTTGCCAAAAGGCATCGAGCGCGGCCAGCAGCTTTGGAGCCCAGGTCATGAAGTTCGCGAAGTATCGAAGCCCATGGCGAAAAAGATAAATCGCCACCACGATCGCCAATACCGCAAAGACGATCCATTTCAAAACCGACGATAACGAGCTTAGGATACTCGTATGAAACGAGGGCGGCGATTTCGCGCTTGCTTCTTGATCGTCCGAGTCGGAGCCTTTCTCGCCGCTGCTTTTGTCTTTTTTCTGTTTATCTTTGTTGGACTTATCTTTGCCTTCGCCGTTGGATTTCTGATCTCCGGATGATTTGTCTTTCTGTTTGCCTTTGCCGTTTCCTTTTTGATCTGATTTGGAATCGCCCTTTTGCTGACCGGACTTGCCTTGGCTTTGGCTGCCGCCTTGTTTGTCGGGTTTGTTGCCTGAGCCCTCGTTTCCTTTTTCATTGTCTGGCGGACGATCGGTGGATGCTCTGCCCTGGCCTTTGCCGGGGCTGTCGCCTTTCTGGGCGAACTTGGAGGCCTGCTGTTCCTTCGCGCCGGCCAAGCTTCCCACGTCGATCAGCGGATATTCGGCATTGGGTCGAGGCAAGAGCGCGCCTAGCACCAACAAAGCCGCAATCAGGACTCCGCCTGTCGCCAGCCAGGCGCCGGCAATGCTCGTCGGCATGGGCAGCTTCCGCTGGCGAAGGTATCGACGCAGACCTAGAAAGCTGGTCGTCAGCAATAGCCCCAGCCCGCTGCCCAGATACACGATCATGAGCCAGAAGACGTAGCGACGTCGTCCTTCATCCGCGGCCGGGATCAACGATTGCCCCAAACCGAAAAGCGGTAGAGCCGCCAGCGAAAAATAAATGACCCATACGCCCGGATTATGCGGCTTTTTACGCTGTTCCGCTCGATAGTTACGCCAACGCTCCCACCAGGTAGGGGCGAGGGACGAGGGGTGAGGGGCCAGTGACAAGGAAGATGATGAAGGGGCATCGAGGGTTGAGCTTGAATCAACTTCGAGACTTTTCTTCGATTTGCTCTGCTCTCTTTTCTTGGCTCTTAGCTCTCCGTTTTTCGCCTTCGGCTCTTCTTCCCTCGATCCTCCCTCCTCAATTCCCGCGGCCTGCATCAGTCCGACGCCGCTCGCTTCGACCTGGTCGTCGATGTAGGTGCAGTCCCAGGTCAGCTGGTGGGATGCCCACCAGACGATGCCCATGAGGCCGGCATTGACGGCCCAACTGAGCTGGCCGAGCAGTGTCTCCGGATCAAAATGCACGTATCGACATATCGCAACCCAAACGACGAAGCCGAGCACCAGTCCGTACAAGCCCCAAGGAGCGCTCAGATCATCACGCATCGACATGCGAGCGACCAAGACGATGCCGAACACGAAACAGAAGAGAATCCATTGAAGCCGGAATTCATATTTCCCGGCGTACAAAACTTCGAGCAGAAAATACACCAAGCTCCCGACCATCGCCATGATGAGGATGGGACCGATGGCGATGCCCATGTAATCGCCGAGCGTCTGGTGATGACGGGTTTGGGCCATGGATCAATCCGGCAAGTTGTATAGTAGGTAATCGATTAAGTCGTCGATGGTCTTCATTTCTTTCAAGTCTACTTCACGAATGTCAATTCCCGATTCTTCAAGTTCCATCATTAGTTCAACCCGATCCAGCGAATCATGAGATAAATTCAAGGACCCCAGTTTTTCGATCAGCGTCCGCTTGGCCGAAGGAACATCTTCAGAATCAAAAAGACGAACCCCCGTGGGCAGGTTGATAAACCAAAGCAATGTCCCGCAGTGCGGGCACGGTGCGTCGCCGAATGTCGTGGATGGCTCAATGCACAGTTCTTTTTGGCATACTGGGCATTCATTTGGCGTTCCTTCAGGGGTTCTTGATGAAATGTTCATGTGTAATGAACGATGGCATTTAATCGTCGGATAAGCATGATTCTTCGTTTACGTTTCGCGCCCGTAGCACTGAGCCCAACACATTATGCACCGGGCGCGAAACGTAAACATATTCGGGACTACGCGAGATCCACCGAAATCAAATATGTGGTTGCCCGCATCGCTTGATGCTGGCAGAGCGTCGGTAAGCCTTTTTCATCCCGCAGATGGCGGATGTCGGAGATTCCTTCCGCCATGAGCCGGCCAAAAGTCTGCTCGAAGTGCTCATCGTCGATCAAAATAAGCACGGCCGACACGGCATAACCTTGACGCCGTAGATTGCCCAACGCCAGGGCCGTCTCCACCGATACTTCAGGCAAGATAGCAATAACCGTGGCGTCGCGCGGCAGTCGATCGGCGGTCTCCAAGACCAGCTGAGCAAAGGTGAGACCATCCGTCAACTCGACTCGGCCCAGCGTTTCGCGAATAAGTTGAAATTGCTCGACCCCGCGTCGCGTCGCAACCACTTGCGGCTGGAGGCGTGTGCTCTCGTCGAGCATGGCCGGGGCTTGAAGGGCCGTGATTCGCGTTCGATAATCCTGGTCCCATCCTTCCACGCGGATGCGGTCGGCGGCGTCTCGGCCGTTGGTCACCAGGCCCACTTGCTGGCCGGTCTCGTAGACCGCGTTGGCCAGCGAGGCGGCGGTCGTCGCCGCCAGCTCGGAGCGGAACGGCTCGCCGCGCGGAGCGTATCCTGACTTGTGAAAGTCCAGGACAATCGTCGCGCCCGCGATGGTGGACGGCTCATATATCTTGCTATGAAGTGTTCCGGTCCGGGCGGTGGCTCGCCAATGAACCCGATTGAGCGGATCGCCCCGTTGATACTCCCGAACGCCGGCGATGCGCGTGGGGTCTTCGAATAACCGGTGAGCCAGGCGGATTTCTCCCACAGGCCGTCGCGACGCCAAATCAAAGCCTTCGAGCGGCACGACCTTGGGATAGACGAGCAGGAAATGCGGCTCCGTGACAGCCCGGTAGCGCCGATGCAGACCGAACACGTCGCCGCTTTCGAGCACCAGCGGTCCGATCTGATAGTAGCCGCGCAGTTGCAGCTCCAGCGTGTATTCCAGTGCCACTTGCCGGCCGGGCCGTAACATGCTCAGCCGAATCCGCCTGCCTTTGATGATCTTCAATCTTGGCCCGCCCATTCCTTCCGGTGTCAGGCCATGCGCTTGCGGCAGCAAATCTTCCATCAACACCCACGGCACCGGCAGCCAACTGTCATTCTTGATGGTGAGTTTCACCGGCACTGTCTGGCCGATCTCGTAACCGGTGAGCGGTGAGTGTTGAGTGATGAGTGGTGCGATTTGGCGCGTCGCCGTCAGGTTGCCGATCCAATTCCACGCCATGAACCGGCTCAGAAACAGCATCGCCAACAAAACGTAAGCCGCAAACGCCAGCAGACCCGATTCCAGGATCAGGGAGACGATCAGGATAATGATAATGGCAACAAGCCAGCGCATTTTTTTGAGAAGTGAGGGATGAGTACGTGAGTGGCGAGTGGTGAAGATTCAGTCGTTTACGTTTCGCGCCCGCTGCAAGCACACATTGCTGAGCGGGTCAATTCGAGAATTTCTCCAAGCCGCTTTCTTAGCGGCTCCGATATACCTTGCGTACGGCGGGCGCGAAACGTAAACCAATCCCCACTTGTCATCACTCATCTGCTCACCACTCACTCCTGTCCTTTCATCATCGGCACCGCGGTTTCCGTGAGAATTTCATTGACCACGGCGGCGGGGGTGACTTTGCGAAGCCGGCTCTCGGGGCGGAGGATCAGGCGATGACTCAAGACAGCCGGGGCGGTTTTCTTGATGTCATCGGGAAGAACAAAATTGCGGCCGCTCACCGCGGCTAACGCTTGCCCCATGCGGAAGAGGGCAATCGAAGCGCGTGGGCTGCCTCCTAATTGCACGTCGTCATGAAATCGTGTGGCTTCCACGACCGCCAAAAGATAACGCCGCACCCGGTCGTCGATGTAGACTTCTCGCACCGCCTGCTGGCAGGCAAGAAAATCGCCGGCCGACACCACCGGTTGCAAATCGTCGATGGGATGCGACCGCTGCAGCCGTTCCAGCATCTTGCCTTCCTCCTCCGGCGAAGGATAGCCCAAGCTGATTCGAATCAGGAATCGGTCGAGCTGCGCTTCCGGCAAAGGGAATGTCACTTCGTGGTCGATGGGATTTTGCGTGGCGATGACGAGAAACGGCGGCTTGAGGTTATAGGTCGTCCCATCGACCGTGACGCGGCGCTCGGCCATCGCTTCGAGCAAGGCGGACTGCGTGCGCGGCGTGGCCCGATTGATTTCGTCGGCGAGAACCGTTTGGGCAAAGAGCGGCCCTGCGCGGAACTCGAACTCGGCCGTCTTTTGATTGAAAATGGAAACGCCGGTGACATCGGTCGGCAGCAAATCCGGCGTGCACTGGATGCGTTTGAACGCAGAGCCGACACTCCGAGCCAGCGCCCGCGCCAGCATCGTCTTGGCGACGCCGGGAACATCCTCAAGCAGGATATGCCCTTCGCAAAGATAAGCGGTCACGGCCAACGTGAGCTGCTGCCGTTTGCCGATGATCACCTTCTCCATATTGGAGACGATTTTTGCAGCCACGGCGGCAACGTCGGGAGCTGTCGATTGTCCGTGGTCCGTCGTCCGTGGCTGGGCGTCTGATGGTCGGGCAGTAGCTTCGGAACTCATGAGAGAATGGTAACTTTCCAAAAAAAAGAGTGGTCCGCAGTCCGTGGAACTTTGGCATCTTACCACAGACTACGGACCACTCAACAATTACCGCGGATCGCTTGCAACTCCGGGCGCTGACGCAACCCGGCTCGCCACTTATTCCGCTTCGGGCTTCGCTTCCGGTTTGGCTTCAGGCGTCTTGATTTCGATCTTGACGCTGCCCTTCTCGCTCATGTCGACGAGGTTCTTGACCTTGTCCTTGTACTGGTCGGTAACCTT
>Ga0137362_10003674_pt1 | contig 10296 bp, 8 predicted proteins | sample MadtaG_2_FD_104801 | JGI IMG/M metagenome (GOLD analysis project Ga0137362, IMG submission 104801) | Vadose zone soil microbial communities from Angelo Coast Range Reserve, California, USA - Mad1_100_16 metaG | ecosystem: Environmental > Terrestrial > Soil > Vadose zone | place: USA: California... | reverse complement strand
CCTGAAGCGCGTGGTCCCGGCGGCCGTGCCTGGTATTGTATTTCTATCGGGCGGGCAAAGTGATCAGCAAGCCACCGAACATCTCAACGCGATGAATCAGCTTCCTGACCTGCCTTGGCAATTGAGCTTCTCCTACGGGCGTGCTTTGCAAGCCCCTGTGTTGAACGCTTGGAAGGGCGATCCAGCGAACGTGGCCGATGCGCAACAGGCCTTCCATCATCGCGCGTTGTGCAACAGCAAGGCGCGCTTCGGTAAATACACCGAAGAAATGGAGAGCGCGAAAGCCGCGTAACCTTAGAACGAATTAAAAGCGCTGCAGCCGCAGGTTCTGGGGAGCACAGGCTGCTAGCCTGTAGGTCTCGACAGCTTGCCGAGACCGGGTAATTTCAGTGTTATTTCGGAATCCCGTGACGAAGATGTTGCCGGCAGGGTTGCCGGCAACTACAGGCTGGCAGCCAATAGTGTTCGGCAGGCGGTCTGCTTTAGCAAGGAAGATGGAGTGCGGTAGGAGTTGTCGCGAACAAAGGAGATCGAGGAGTGCGCTGTTGTTAGGCACCGGATTGCGCCTTGGGGGCAAAGCTTCGCCTTGGCGCGGCAGCGAGCTGAAAGAACCCTCTGCGCGCTTAAGTCCTTTTTTCTTCCAGTCCCAACGCGGCGCTCAGTTCATCCAGCGTCGCGTAGCCCAGCAGATAAAAACGGATCATTTCCATGGCTCGTTTACCGGGGCGGCGTCCGCTCCTGCGCAGCAATAGCAGTGCAGCGATCAACGCGCAGTAAACTTGCAAAGCCACGCCGCGCTCGCTCTCTGCCAGCCAGTGACGACAGCCCAGGATGCATTTGAGCCATTTGAAAAAGAGCTCCACTCGCCAGCGGCTGCGGTAGATCAGCGCCAGCAATTCGGCGCTGAGTTCTTCGCGTGCTTTATTGCTCACCAGCAACAACTCGCCCCGCTCGCTGTGCACTCGCACCAGACGCACGAATCCATCCTGGCGCCACCTGCCTGTTCCCAGTCGCACCAACCCATCGAAAGTGACGTTGGCCGCCTGGTCGGCTGGGCTCAGCGGCCACTGTTCTCTTACTTCAAAACACGCCTCCTGCCGCAACCGCAGCAGATAAGAACAACCCGCCCGCTCCAAGTGACTAAAAAGCGCATAATCCTCTCCGTAATAACGGTCGCCTACGTAAAATTCCCCAGCCACCAATTGCGCGCGCAGCACTGCCCGTTCGCAATGACGCGCGCTCGTCACCAACGCTCCCACCGGCTTCTCTTCCCACAGATTGAATTTGAGATGCAGCTTGAGCGCACTCTCCTTGCCGTGTTGATAGCGCCACAGCGCCCATGCCATGCGAGGCAGCGCCCGCCACAGTGTGCCGTCGATGACCAAAAGCTTCGCCCGATAGGGTTCCAGCCGCTGGTCACTCCCTTGCAAGTTGCGGGATTGCTGCTCAGCCGCCAGTTCGGCAAAGACCCGTTGCAACAACGCTGGATCGACCACCGCCTGCGCCTCCGAAAAACTGCCCAGACTCACCGGGGCCGAGCAAACTTCTTCCTGCACCCGCTCCAAGCGGCTCGCCGCGCACAGCCCCCGCATCGAATCCACCACCGGGTTGAACAGCCCGAAAAGCAACAGACTCAGATAGTCTTTTTGCCCCAGCTTGCGCCGCGGCTCGCTAAAGGTGCGCGGCTCTTTTCCCATTGCGGCCGCTCGCTTCAAGCGCCGCTCAAATTCCTCGATCAAGCGCCAGCGCGACAACTCCTCCTCGCTGATTTGACGCTTGCCTCTTGCACCCATAACCGCCCCAATCCTTTGCACCACTGAAGCTGGAGTACAAGTGGAATTTCTCTCCCCCCTTAAGCCTTCCAACCGCGGCAGCAATAAACTTGCCGAACACTATTGGTTAGCAGCCTGTGCTCCCCAGAAAACTATCGCATCGCCAGCGCAAGGCGCCGTTGTGTCGGGTTCTGTTCGCCTCCATTAGAGGTTACTTCAGTTGAAACGTGCCCGGGCGCCGTCAGCTTCATTCCGACGAGCTTGCTCACGCCCCGTTCTTCCATCGTCACACCGTAAAGAACATCGGCTTTCGCAATGGTGCGTTTGTTGTGTGTGATGATAATGAACTGGCTTTGCTCGACGAAGCGGTCCAGCACGCGGATAAAGCGATTGATATTGCCTTCGTCCATTGCCGCATCCACTTCGTCGAGAATGCAGAACGGGCTGGGTCGCACCAGGTAAATCGCGAATAACAACGCGACAGCCACCATGGAGCGCTCGCCTCCACTCAGCAGTGAGATGCTTTGTAGCTGTTTGCCAGGAGGCCTGGCTGTGATCTCGATTCCACAGTTAAGTGGGTCGTTCTCATCCAGCAACGACAGGTCCGCGCGCCCGCCACCGAAAAGTTGTGCGAACATTTCGCGGAAGTTCGTTCGCACGTCGGCAAAGGTTTCACTAAACAACTTTCTGGTCGTGGAGTTGATGTGCGCAATCACGTCGAGCAACTCGCGGCGCGAACTGGTAAGATCATTGTTTTGCGTTTCGAGAAATTTGTACCGCTCCTCGAGCTCATCGTACTCATGGACAGCATCGAGGTTTACCGGCCCCATGTTATCTAACTGACTCCGAAGATCCGTGATGAGTCTTTCCACGTCTGCAGGGGCAAGATCCGACGAGCCCGGCGTCTCAGGAGCTCCGCCCTCCAATTTGTCGCTTCGTTTCACTTGGACGTGCAAAACTTTTTCAAACGCCGCCTCATCGGGTGCAAATGCCCGAAGGTCGATATGGTAGCTGCGCGAAATATGCTCGGCGAGATTGTCGATCTTCATTTGCAATTGCGACCCGCGCACTTGCCGCTGAGCGCGGCCGTCCTGGAATTCGCCTAATGAGTCGCGCAGACGCCGCAATGCAGCTTCGCTGCCGGAAATCGCGCTGACGCGCGTGGCGCGTTGCTCGGCAATTTTCAGGGCATTCGTTTCTGCTTCTTCACGCTGCGAGGTTTGCTCTTTAATCAGCGCTTCGGATTCGCGCGATTCCTCAGCCTGCGCGGCCAATTTTTGTTCGTACATCGCAATATCAGCCTTTCGGACCGCGATCAGCTCGACCAGCTCTGCATCACGAGCGCTCATCGGTTCGCGTTGCGTGATCAAATTTTCATGGCGCTGGCGCTCTGTCGCGACGGTCAGCCGCAGTTGATTAATTTTTTCAGTCAGCTCTTCCTCTCCCAACGCGGCTTGTTTCTGCGCAGTTTCGGATGCGGCCAGCTCAGTCTGCTCTTTTGCGAGTTGGTGGTGCATCGTTTGAAGTTCCCGCTCTAGCTGCGCGACGCGTTCGTCTGCCGTGGCCAATTGACGGTCCAATGTATTCTTCTCCGAATGCAAATGCTCGATCTTGCGGTCGGCCTCGCTGAATTCGCGCTGGAGCCGGGATGCGATTTCGAGCGCGATTTTTGTTTCGTCGCGTCTGGCGCAAAGTGAATCGCGCTCCTGTGCCAGTGTGGCCTCTTCTTTTGCGAGATTGTCGAGTTGCGCCTTGCGCTCCAGCAAAGAGGCAACGCCTACTTCACTGCTGCCGCCAAAAACGATTCCTTCTGTGGAAATAAATTCGCCGGCAAGCGTGGCCATCGCTAGCGCAGGCTCGTGTTTTTTGCAATCGAGCGCGTCATGCAACTCGGAAAAGATAACGACGTTGCCCAGCAATTGTTTAACCAACGGCTCAAGCGACCGCGGCACGATCACTCTGTCCATGGCCCAGGCGAGTGCGTCTTTCGGCAGAGCTTTTCGGACCAATTGCTCTGCAGGAGGTGTTAGTTGTGGAATGAGCAGTGCAGCCTGTCCGAGCTTCTTTCTCTTGAGTCGCGCGATGATTTCGGAAGCAACGTTCGCATCTTTTAAAACAATGGCGTTCAGATTTCGGCCGAGCGCGGCTTCGATCGCTGGAATAAATTTTGGCTCGACATCGAATTGTCCAACAAGCGAACCGGCAATCGCCCGGTGGAAGTTTTCAGAACCGTCCACGCCTTTGAGCACAGCTTGCGAACCTTGCGCGAGCCCTTCGCCCTGTTCGTGGAGCTGGCGCAAAATGTCCAATCGGGACCGCTTCTCAGCGAGCGTGCGGTCAACGGCGGCAAGATTCTGTTCCGCCCTGGACAGTAATTCCTCTTTCTCCCGCAGGCTGACCTCGACATCAATTGCTTCGTGCTGGCTCGTTTCGAGTGAGACAGCGATTTTCTTAACGATTTTCTTACGTCCTTCGATTGATGTTTGAATTTCTTTGGTTAGTTGTTCGATTTGAGCTCGGCTCAATTCGCGGCGCGCTTTTGTTCCAGAGACTTCCTCCTCAAACGTCGAGATCCGGCTTTCAGATTTGGAAAGAGCGACTTGCAACTGCTGCAACCGCGTAGCGCGCTTGGTACGATTTTGTTGAATTTCTCCGGCGAGACCAGCCAGTTCGCGCAGCTCGGCTTCTTTTTCTCTTAACTGTCGGTCGATTTCTGCGATCGAATTGTTGGTTCGTTCAATCTCAGCCAGATGCTGTTTGCGTTTCTTTTCAGCCTCGGTGATGTCGCGCCGCGCGCGTTCGATCAGCTCCGCAAGCTCTTTGGCGCGCTGCCGGTTGAACTCAATGCGGCTGCGATGCGCAGCGATTTCGCTCTCCAGTCGCTGTACTTCCGCGCGCGAATCAGCGATCTCGATGTCAATCTTGTCCAGTGCGCGACGTTCTTCTGCGAGAGCATTTTCGGTTTTGTCGATTTTCGCCCGCGAGGCATGTTCGGATTCGGTCAGACGCTCGATTTCTTCACGGCAGGCGGCGAGCTCCCGCTCGAGCGAATCGAGCTGTTTGCGCGCCTGATGTGTTTCGAGCACGCGCAGATCCGCATGGAGCGCCTGGTATCGCCGCGCTTTACCCGCCTGTCGCTGCAGCGAGCCGATTTGCCGCTTTACCTCTTTGATGATGTCACCAATGCGCAGGAGATTTGCTTCAGTGGCTTCCAGCTTGCGTAATGCTTCGCGTTTTTGCGTCTTGTATTTCGTAATTCCAGCCGCTTCCTCGAAAACTGTGCGACGATCTTCCGGACGCGAACTCAGGATCATGTCGATCTTGCCTTGCTCCATCATCGAGTAAGCGGACCGCGCGATGCCCGTGTCGGCAAAGAGATTTTGAATATCGCGTAACCGGCAGGTCGTTTTGTTTAGCAGGTATTCGGAGTTGCCGTCCCGATACACGCGGCGGGTAACGCGCACCTCGTGCCACTCGATTCCTAGCTCTTCAGCGCAATCGCTGAAAGTAACTGAAACCTCCGCCAATCCAACCGGCTTGCGTGTCTCGGCGCCATTGAAGATCACATCCGCCATCTCGTCGCCGCGCAGTGATTTCGCAGATTGCTCGCCAAGGGCCCAGCGGACGGCGTCAAGGACATTGGATTTTCCACAGCCGTTCGGCCCGACAATAGCGGTGGTGCCCTCGTGAAAATTAAAAATCGTTTTGTCGGCAAACGACTTGAAGCCGAGTAGCTCGAGCGATTGTAAATGCATGATGGGCCAAACCTCGGGCCTCGCCAGCCTCAATACAGCAAGCCTCTAGGAGTTACAAGCAAAAAAACACCACTTAAAGGGGTTCTAAAGCGCCCCAGCCACACGATATTGCGTATCCGGGGCACGGAACTCGCGCAGACGCTTGGTGCGATCTTTGTCGCCTCTCCTCTACGATAGGGGAGAGGATGAAGGTGAGGGGTCTGCATGATTAGCGACACCTCAGACCTGACCCTCACGGTCCTCCTCTCCTTCATTAAGGAGAGGAATCCCCCTGCACGTGCCACGCGACCATTCCCTGCCATTCGAAAAACACGACCCTTAGCTGCACAGCGTAACCCGCGCTCTTGCCTCGGGCAACTGAATCACGCAGGATGCGCCGATGGTCGGTGAATCGAGGACGGAGATCCAGCAAGCGGAGCGCGTCGATCATCAGTTGGTTCGCGGCATCGGAGTTCCAGCTCTCACTGCGAACATCGTCAGCTCGACAATCGGTGCGGGAATTTTCGTTATTCCGGCGACAGTCGCGAGAGGGCTAGGCTCGGCCGCGCCACTCGCATTTATCTGTTGTGCGACTGCGATGGTATTGTTCGTCACTTGTTTCGCAATTGCCGGTAGTCGCGTGTCATTGACCGGTGGCCTTTATGCCTATGTGGAAGTCGCGTTTGGTCGTTACGTCGGATTCCTCGCTGGCATGCTTTACTTTTTAACCGCACTTGGGGCGGTTGCCGGCGTCGTGAACGTTCTGGCAAACTCGGTCGCGCTAGTCATCCCATTTCTCGGCAGTCCCGTGATGCGGATCATCGTCATGCTCGCCGTTTACGGGTTGCTCGTGTTGATCAACATCCGTGGCGTGCGCCAAGGCGCGCGTGCGGTGACTGTGATCACGGTTGCAAAGCTTCTGCCTCTGTTACTGTTTGTTTGCGTCGGAATATTTTTCATTCACGCGCCGAATCTTGCCTGGAGCGGCTGGCCCAGCAGCAAGTCGTTAGGCGATGCTGTTATCCTGCTGATTTTCGCCTTCGTCGGAATCGAAGTGGCACTGATTCCGAGCGGCGAAGTGAAGAATCCTGCGCGCACCGTTCCACGGTCGGCTTATCTCGCACTCGTTATCACGACGATCATCTACCTCATGATCCAACTCGTGGCGCAAGGGACGCTCGGCACTGATCTCGCGAAATATCCGGACGCGCCACTAGCCGAATCGGCGGCGAAATTCCTCGGCAACTTCGGGCGGACGATTCTTCTGGCTGGAGCTAGCATCTCTGCATTTGGATTTGTGACGAGCGACATCCTGAGTTCACCGCGCATGATCTTTGCTTTCGGCCGCGATGGCGCGTTGCCGCAGTTTTTTGCGCACGTCCATCCGCGCTATCGATCACCAGACGTAGCGATCATTACTTATGCGACATTGGCGTTTGTGCTGTCGATCAGCGGCACGTTTGAAAAACTGGCGGTCCTTTCGAACGTCGCCGTTTTATTGATGTATCTGTTTTGCTGCGCCGCCTGCTGGTTTCTGGTGCAACGCGATGTGCGCTCGGACGGTGAGCCCTTCAATTTTCCCGGAATGAAAATTGTGCCCGCGCTGGCGATCATCGCGATCATTTGGATTCTCGCCCACGCTACGCTTCGCGAATTTTTGGTTACCGGAATTGTGCTAGCGCTCGCGTCGATCATGTACGCAGTGCGGCAGCGCCTGGCCTCGCGGTAACGAGACGCCGGAAGTCGTAGGCAAACGGCGAAAAACCGATTAGTTTTTCGGCATGCGCGACAATTATCTTGAGGAGTTTAATTCGTTCCTGCGGTTCCCGAGTGTCTCGACCGACGATCAGTACAAGCAAAAGCTTGAGGAATGCGCGCGGTGGTTGGTGGAAAAACTCACGAGCATCGGTTTAGAGGCGCAGCTCGTTCCAACGCGTGGCCATCCGATTGTTTGGGCGCGCAACAAACATCAACCCGGGCGCCGCACAGTGTTGATCTACGGGCATTACGACGTGCAACCGCCGGATCCGTTGGAGCTGTGGGATTCGCCGCCCTTCGAGCCTGTTTTGAAGAACGGATATGTTTTCGCGCGAGGCGCAACGGACAACAAGGGACAAATCCTTTCGCACATTCTCGGAATTCAGGAAACGATGGAGGAACATCATGATTTGCCAGTGAATTTGCATCTGGTGATCGAAGGCGAAGAGGAAATCGGCAGTGCCAACCTCGGCAGTTTTCTAGAACAAAATCGAAATGCACTGAAGTGTGACGTAGCAGTAGTCTCCGATACCGGAATGATTGCGCGCGGGGTGCCGACCTTGAGTTATGGTTTGCGCGGAGTAACCGCTCTCGAGGTCAAAGTGACTGGTCCCAAAATGGATTTGCACTCCGGCGTTTTCGGCGGGGCGGTTGCGAATCCGATCACCGCCCTCGCGCAATTACTGGCTACACTTCACGATCGTGAGGGTCGCGTGGCCATCGCAGGCTTTTACGATCGGGTGAAGCCACTGGAAGATTGGGAGCGCCAAGCGTGGCGAAAGCTTCCGGTCGATGGCGACAAATTGATTCTCGAGGAAACAGGCGTGCCCGAACTTTTCGGCGAAGCCGGCTACAATTCCCTGGAGCGCATTTGGGCGCGCCCGACTGCTGAGATCAATGGAATCGGGGGCGGTTACCAAGGGCAGGGGACAAAGACGGTGATCGCCAGCCATGCAACGGCGAAACTGACCTTTCGTCTCGTTCCAGAACAGGAGGGCGATGAAATTCTAAAGCTGGCAAAGGAGCATTTACGCAAGCATCTACCGAAGGGTGTCACGATGGAGATCACCACCGGCCACAGCGGGCCGTGGTATCTCACCGATCCGCATTCACCGCTCGGCGAGGCTGCGCAATGCGCGCTGCGCAAAGCGTTCAACCGTGATCCCGCGCTCATCCGCGAAGGCGGCAGCATCCCGATCGTCTCGCAGTTCCGCGGCATCCTGGGCATTGAAACGTTGCTGATGGGACTCGCGCTTCCTGATTGCCGCGCGCATTCGCCAAATGAGAATTTTCCGCTCGAAAATTTCGAGGGCGGAATTCGTCTCAACAAAGCAATTCTCCGGGAACTGGCGCGCTGATTTCTTCTGTCGCGATTGCGATGAAAGGAATTTTGGAAATAGCCCAGCGTTTTAACGCTGGGCTGCGATTCGTATTATTTGATGAGTCCCCAGGAGGGACGACAGAAGTCCCCGCCGGACCCAAATTTGCTCACGCCAGGAATGTCGCGTCTTCCGTCCCTAACGGGACTCCCGATTTTGATTGATCTAGCCCAGCGTTAAAACGCTGGCTATTATCGGTTTCACGAAGGACTCAACTCATGAAATGGGTTTTAATCTTGGCAATATTATTCGGAGGTATTGGTGCCGCCCATCCTGCTGAAGAATCGTTAGGTACAAAGATTAAAAAAGTTTTCGAGCCTGAATCGACGCCGACGCCATCACGCAAACATCGCAAACGCTCGGCGAAGAAAGCGACGCCCACTCCATCGCCTGAGGTTTCGCCAAGACACAAGAAAGCTTCGCCGACTCCGTCTCCCACTCCAACATCGAAGACGAAATCGAAGCGCAAGAAAGCGAGTCCATCGCCGACACCCGCACCCGAAGAAACTCCATCTGAAACTGCGGCGGAGACGCCTGCACCTTCGCCTCCGCAGCCTTCCGCTCATGGAAAGAAAGGTGCGCCAAACGTGAGTCTTTCGCCCGATGAAATTGTTGGTTACGAAAATTATCCGCCGAAAGTAAGGCAAATCCTCGACGCCGGCCTCGCCCTAACAAAACAAAATCTCGGTTACGCCTACGGCTCGGCGGATCCCGCAAACGGCGGTATGGATTGCTCCGGTTTCGTTTATTACGTGCTTCGTCAAAACGGTTTCCCCGACGTGCCGCGTGATTCCAGCCAGCAATATGTCTGGGTGCGCAAGGCGGGAGATTTCAACGCGGTTTTGAGTCGCAAGGAAGATTCATTCGAGCTCGACGACCTTAAGCCCGGCGACCTGCTTTTCTGGCGCGGCACTTATAACATTGATCGCGACCCGCCGATCACGCACACCATGATTTATCTCGGCCGCGAAAAACGAACGAAAAAGCGCGTCATGGTCGGATCAAGCGACGGTCGCACGTATGACGGCATACAACGCTGGGGCGTCAGCGTTTTCGATTTCAAATTGCCACCACCACCCAAAAGCGGCGACGCGAAAATCAGCCCGGTTTTTGTCGGCTACGGGCGAATTCCCGGATTAAGCGAAGATTGAAATGTAAAACGTTGCGATACGATCTCGATCCGTCATCATTTCGTGCCGATTTTCCACAGCCAAAGACCCACAAGGTACAGACCAAGAGCCAAGCAGAGGGCAGCTACAACATAACCCTGCGTAGGGGACTGCGAACCTGATTTAAATGGAATAACTGCGCGTTGTACGGCTGCGCCGTGGGCTTTAAAGAATGCGATGCCTCCAAGTACCAGTAACACTATGCCCGCGAGGAGCTGCCCGAGCGGCGGCTTGTTTGAATTAGTCATTTTCGGGGAGGCAGATAACGCGTCTAATCGGAGATCAAATTATTGCCCATCGTCAATTCCTACAGGACTCGGAGACGGTTTTGCTTCTGTTGCAGAGGTTGGTTGAATCGGAAAGTGACGAACGCGTTGCTCGTATCCGACGAAGGCAATCGCGATTAGAAGCAGCATGACGATGAGGACGACACGTTGTTCGTTCTTCGAGAGATCGAAAATCCTAAATAGGCGCTTCATTTTTT
>Ga0137362_10003671_pt1 | contig 10298 bp, 12 predicted proteins | sample MadtaG_2_FD_104801 | JGI IMG/M metagenome (GOLD analysis project Ga0137362, IMG submission 104801) | Vadose zone soil microbial communities from Angelo Coast Range Reserve, California, USA - Mad1_100_16 metaG | ecosystem: Environmental > Terrestrial > Soil > Vadose zone | place: USA: California... | reverse complement strand
CGGTCTTCCCACGCGGCAAGCACTGGTCACATGTATGAGCTGGTACGGGAGATCGTAGATATCGTGTGCAAGCTGTTGGTCGTGGTGGAGGCTGTCCTCCATCACCCGACCGTTCCCGTCCACAAGGCCGCCAATCTTAAATTGGCCAAGGATGGTCTGTATAACGTGACTAGTGGCCTTGCGGAGTCCGTGCGCCTTTTGACAGGCAGCCTCCCTCCTGAAATGTCCGAGGAGCAAGAAAAAATGTCCTTAATCCGCTCTGCAACCGATGCGCTCAAGGCTGGCGCCGATTGCGTAGCGGCAGTTAAAATGTGTTTGAGTCGTTCTTCGGGTGAACAACCATTCATCATTGAACGACCAGGCGACCTTGGCGAGTATTCTGCACCCTCGCATTCTGATGACCGGGCTATCCATTCGCGGGTTCAGAGGGCGGTCAGCTTGAATGGATTACACCAAGCTGCGGAAGACACATCTACCGAGGAAAGTGATGGCACCACTCTCTCACAGTATGGTGCCGATCGGAGTGCTTCTCAACCAAGTGAGGAGAACACTTTAGAAGGATCTGAAACTTCGGAATTCCTGGTGGGTTCCCCAGTACTGTTGGTGATGACGTTGTTATTTAACAAGTCTTTAGAGCTCACCCGTTGAAACCGCCTCACCTTCACCTGTTCCCACAGAGAAAATTATGGATGCTGGTACAACGTGGGGTGATAGCCACGATGGTGAGAAGGTCCTACAAAAGAAGATACTCCATGGCAGCCTACCGTCAGTTCCTGCGGCGAACGTACCTGACCAATCACTGCTGGATTCTGATTCATGGCTGCAATTCCACGATTATCCACCGGAAGATGTCTCATACAATTCTGAAGGCCAACTCGTCGGTGCAACTCTTCGGGCTTTGGTGGAGAAGATAACCCCTCCCAATTCGGTTGTGGATTCCGCCTTCTCTTCCATCTTTTTCCTCACCTTCAGACTTTTTTCGTCCCCTGCCGAGCTGGTGCAGGCCATTATCGAGCGCTATAATCTAGTGCCCCCTGAAGGGCTCTCCGAAGAGCGTACGTACGTTTGGCAGCAGCGCAAGGGCATTCCTGTCCGGCTACGCATCTCTAACCTCGTCAAGTCATGGCTGGAAGTCTACTGGCGGCCTACCACTGATAATGCCGTCCTGCAAACACTGCTCGACTTCAACCGTGACGCGTTAGCGCTTATGTTTCCAGGTCCATCTCACCGCATCCACGAGGTCATTATTGCACGCAAACGCGAAGGGGCACAAGTCACCCCTGCAACCCCGCGGCCAGATCTTGCCCGTGATCCTTCGTCGGCATTTACTCCCCGCATCCCATTCGAGATACCACGTCCCATTATAACCAAGACCCTCTTTTCCAACTTGCGGAATCGGAATTTCACCTCAGTCTCTATCACCGATTTTGATTGCCTCGAACTGGCGCGGCAATTGTCCATTATGGAATCTAATCTCTTCTGCGCCATCCAGCCAGAGGAAATTTTGGAGGGTGGACAGGAGGGCTACAAACCACCTGTCAATGTACGTGCTGTTACGAGCTTCAGCACTGTCATCACTGGTTGGGTTGCGGAGAGCATCCTGAATGAGGGAGATCTCAAGAGGCGCACTATGCTCGTCAAGTATTTTATCAAGCTTGCTGATGTTAGTAGACCGCTATTCCCATCGAGCGTCTATGCTGACCTTCTACGGCATAGCGCTGCACGATATTGTATAATTTCGCGACGTCGCGCTCTATTCTTGCGGCGCTGGATTCTTCAACTATTTCGCGCTTGCAACAAACATGGATGGTTTGTTTCGTTTTTTTTCTTGGGTCATTGTCATTTCATGAATGATTTTTTTTGATTCGTTAGGGTGTGCCCCAGAAGCAAAAGTTGCAACTTGACAGTGTCCGAAAGCTCGCCGATCATGCTCGAAATTATCACGAGTATCGCTTACGCTTGCGTGAGACAGTCCCTCCCGCTGTTCCGTTTTTAGGTGCGTTTTCTGGTCAACGGTGTCAATTGTTTTTGGTTAATTCACCACATTCAGGCCTGTACCTGACTGATATCACTTTCTGTCGAGAGGGAAATCCATCTCAACGGGCGTCTCCTTTGGCCGCTGAGAAGAAGCTGATCAACTTCAGCAAGTATCATAAGATGGCCCGAATTGTTCAGGGTAATGGTCTTCCCTCTTTTGAAGAGTGCGCGTGTCTGAGATGCCCTACAGATATCCGACGTTTCCAAGTTCCCTATTCGCTGAAGGAGGTCACAGAAATCCAAGATTACCTCAAAGATGCATTTGAGAAATCGGAGCATCACGGTGATCTCCAGGACCTGTACCGCCGCAGGTATGGATGTTCGGTTGTACGTCAAAGCAAAATGCTGAAAGTGTGCTTCCTAGTTTGCTTGTCGAACCTAGGCAGGCTGCAGATGCCCCACCTTCAGGGGATGTGCGCCAACTCTTCCCCTGGACAAACCGCTCTCATGCCAGTCACCCTGTACAAGTCTCATGATTCATCCGACATCACTTCCAGCCGAATTACCCTCCCACATGGGTAGCCGTTTCCCTCCTTTTTGATGCTTTTTCTCCTTTCATCATTTGCATTTGTCATCTGACCCTGGATTATCTTGTCATGCATCTCCTCTGGGATCATTGTAGATCGACATCTTTCTATCCTAACTGCATGTTTATCACTCGTCACTATTCATTAGCATCGTCACTTTACCCATCCATCATGAATTACCATCACTTCCATGCCAATCTGTAAATGTGCCCAGTCGGGGATGTCTGCCATGTTGAATGAATACAGGTTTAACTGGATTTAATGGTCTCCCGCGTGAACTTTCACTGCCGGGTGGTCATACTTGGTGACGTGGAATCCAATGCGGTCTTGTCCCTTGTAAGACAGACCGTCCTTCTTCCCTCGAGTGCTTGGCAATGAAGGATATGTCTCCGGCCTTACATTAGGTCCGAAGTCATAAACGAACGGCCGACTCTGCGTCGCGCCAAACAGGCGGGAGCTCTCCATTATGATTGAGTATACCGGCGAAGAGTCATTTCCGGGCGCATGCACACTCCAGCCGCCGCGGGTGGCAGCACGCACGTCCCAAAACGCCACGACGGAGTGCCGCGCGGAGCCGGCAGCGATGTGGGCACCTCCCCCGCCACCACAGGCGACTGCGTAGATGGGTTCGAAGGACCAGGGATCGAAAAAGGTGAGCGTGGGGGTTGGGGAAACACGCATATCGTGGACGCAGACTAAGCCCTCGAACCAACCCGATACTATAATCTGATCCGAAGCGCCCCAAGGCGATGCGGGTGGTGCAGAAGTGATTCCGTATACGGCAGTAGGCCGCTCAAGAACCGAGTCATTATGTTGAGAAGACGAGCACAACTTCATAGTCGGTATCGCGGAGATGGAGGTAGGTGTGATCGCGTGGATGGTGAGCGGTGTGTCGGAAGAGGTGCCAAATGCTGCAAATGGAGTAGAGGCAGAGGTGGAGAGAAGCGCTGACCAGGCGCGAGTGTCTAAATCGATCGTATGCTGGACGGAAGGAGTAGGCGAGGATATGTTGAGAAGACCGGCTTTGCCGTTAATCGACATGGACAAGAGGCTGTCGCCGGACACAGCGAGTGCTTCTATCAGCTCGCCATTATGGTAATTGGATGAGGTACGAAATGGGGCATCGATTGGAAGGTCGACTTGGCCGGGGTTACAGGGAGGAATCCGGACGCGTTGGAGTTCTCCGTTCTCAAAGCCAACGAAGAGCGTGCGATCTGCGCCACCGTCTTGGGCGCACACGAGACCGGTGATATCATTCCTGGGCGCATCTTCTTGGTAATTGAACTGGTAGGACGCTTCAAATGAAACGCCGGGAGTTGCCCCCTCGTGCTCAGAAGGCATGAATACGTAGGAGTAGAGCGTGTAGCCCGCCGCAACAAACAAGCGCGATTCGTTTATCGCAAGAAGCGGTTGTAGCTTGCCTTTCCATGGCCGGGAGAGTGGACGGGCTACGAACCGTTGTTTCTCCCAGGACCGGTCTGACACGGTGTGGTACTTGACTTGAGCCAGTGGACGCCAGAGTAAGAGGCTCTTCTCCAAGCTCTTGGATGGCCTAGAAAGAGTCCGGAGGATGCTCCTTCCACCAAACTCATGGACCTAAGGTGGGTAAGCTGGCGAGACGATATACAGTAAATTGGATGGAGGGATGTGTGCTTACAAGGTCATAGAGTTTTCGACATAAACTTGTCAAGGCAAGAAGGTCAGAGACGGGGAGATTTCCTATGATGAGAATGAGGATGTCAGATGACAAGGAGAGGAAGAGGGACATGATCCTCAATCTCCGTAGCCGCAGCCGTAGCCGCAGTGACATTGATTTTAAGTGTTCACCGGCCCGGGCCAAGTCCGATCAGTCTCTCCACCACAACTCTACATTCTCTTCTCTTTCTTCTCGAGAGCATGCGCAGAGATGTGCGCATATTATTAGTTGGTGACGGTACCAGTGTTTTTGTCTTTGTCCCTGCTGTTGAACTCAACACACGATGCATTACGCTTCCCAGAGGGTGTCGGCAAAAGTACCATTGTCACCTCGCTCATCAAGGAGGCATACGTACCCCATGTCTGTCCCCATATTATGCTCGGAAAACACGCCCCTTCCCCCCGACTTATGCACTTTCCACTTCCACAGGTGCAGCATGTCGTCCCCGAGGTAACCATATCCCCCGAGTTCACCTCCGAAAACGTGACAACCTACATAGTAGACTCCGGAGGCAAGTTCCCTGAATGAACCCCCTCCGGTTTTCCGTGCCCATAACGCCTTCCGGTCTCTGTAGCCGGTCCAGATGATAAGCATTATCTAGAACTTGAGATCCGCAAGGCCCACGTCATTTGCGTCGTATACGCAATCGACAATTCGAACTCTTTCAATCGAATCTCCATGTACTGGCTACCCTATTTCCGTCAGCTTGGCATTAATGTCCGTCGGTGTGCATCATCTTTTACGTTTACCTCCTGTGTTAATCCTTCTCTAGGTCCCTGTAATCCTAGTAGGGAACAAGATAGATCTACGCGGCGGTGAAGTGACAAATAAATCACTGGAGGATGAAATCAGGCCAATTATGGCCGACTTCAAGGTACCTCCCCCACTTTGTCTCCGTGTCTGTTCTGCTTACCCCGTAGAATGATGCATAGGAAGTAGAGACGTGCGTAGAATGCTCCGCAAAAATTCCTCTGAACGTCTCAGAGGTGTTCTACTTCGCTCGGAAGGCAGTCCTCCACCCAACCGCTCCATTATATGATTTCAAAAAGCAGGTTTGCAAACGATCTATCCTACGCGCGCTACAAATTGGATCTCATCGCTTGTCAGGCGCTCAAGCCAGCTTGCGAAGAAGCGCTCCGCCGAATATTCAAGCTTTGCGATACCAATAAAGATGGTGTGCTTGACAATGAAGAACTCAACGAGTTTCAAGTTTGTTCTCTTCCTATGGCGCAGGCGTGGTTACTCAAGAGTTGACAGCGTAAATGTTTCGATGCTCCTTTGCAATTGCAGGAGCTGGAAGGCATCAAGGTCATGGTTCACGGGTACAACCGTGATGCTGTTAGCGACACTGGCCTAACTGAAGCGGGATTTCTTCTTCTCCACACCATCTTCATCCAGCGAGGGCGCTTAGAAACCACATGGACCGTCCTCAGAAAGCATGGTTACGCAGAAGACCTTCGATTGTCGGAAATGTTCCTCTCTCCTCAGTTCGCAAACAGTTATCTTGACCCTCATCGTTGATCTGATGAGACATAGGTACGATGTACCCCCGGATTGCTCAGTCGAGTTGAGCCCTTTGGGATACCAATTTTTCACGGACATATTTGAGGTTTTCGATAAGGTATGAATGTTCTGACATATCGTTTCTCGCAGGACTAACAGTGTACTGCTAGGACAAGGATGGCGCTCTGAACAAAGATGAACTTGAAGCTTTGTTCAGCACTGCACCACCGGGCATCCCCTGGCGAGATCAGAAGTTTCCTGGTTTGGACGATGAGGGACCAGTCACTTTGCAGACATGGCTGGCGCGATGGAGGTGGGTTTAATGGTTTACATGGCTGAACGATTGTCTCCTGAGCCACTTCGAGTATGATTACCCTGCTGAAGCACAAGACCACCCTTACCTACCTTGCATACTTGGGATATCCTGAAGAACCTCGCACCGGTGCTCTCCTAATTACCCGTCCTAGGAAGTACGATCGTCGGAGGGGCGAGTCCTCGCGCAACGTATTCCTCTGCTACGTCTGTGGGGCTGCAGGCTCAGGAAAGACTTCCTTACTGCGGTCCTTCGCCGGCGCACAGTTCGATGAAAAGTATGTGCCAACGGAGAAGGTCCTTAGTGTGGTCAACTCTGTGGATATCGACGGATCAGAGAAATATTTAGTGGTAGGCTTCAAATGTCGTAAGATGCATCCTGCTTGACTCCCATTTCCTTCACCTTCAGTTACAGGAGTTTGGTTCTAAATACGAGTCTGAGGTGCTCCGACATTCCAAGAAGACTGATCTGGCTGATGTCATTGTTTACGTTCATGATTCAAGCGACACAAATTCGTTTTCGTACGTCAGTAATTTGAGAGTGAGTGCCTCTTAGCACTGTGGATCTGCCCTGTGTCCTGACACTGGATAAGCAACAATATAGTCTTGACCATATCCCCACTCTCTTCGTTGCGACGAAGTCGGATTTGGACCTGGCGCAGCAGGTATGCCCATCATTCATGTTTGCGAAGCCATTGTATGACGTCAATTTACCCGAAACCAGAGACACGAAGTGCAGCCAGATGTGTACTGCAGAAGACTTTACCTACAAGTACCAGTCGCCGTTAGCGTAAAAACAGGCCAAACTGCAGACGTTTTTCATGCCATTTGCAGCGTTGCCATGCATCCGTACGTGTGCGACTAGCTTACCGCTGGTCGTTCAGCTAATGTGCCGCATGCTATTGATGTCAATGCAGAAATTCTTCGATTCCTGGAGGCGCTGAGCGAAGCGTGTCACCAGCGGCACGATTACGCACTTACATCGTGCTTTCGGCGCTTGTGGGAAGTTTTTCTGCAGGGTTGTTGATGGCATATCGGACGTTCATTCGGCCGGGGACATTTGGAGGACAGTGGACAGGATGGCTTCTGGGTGGACGCTCGCAGTAGACGTAGTACAGTAGGTGATGTAGGGAGAGTGGGCGTTACTGAGGGAATTACAGCTGTGATCCGATTCTAGTAAGTTCAAAGAAGCGTGGCCTGGGCAGCGTGCACTAGGCGATTGCCTTGAGGAGTCTGAGACTCTGGCTCATGCAACGAGGTCGAGGCGAGAGTACCGTGACGAGCGTTAACCCTTTGTCTTTACCCGCCAATCAGAACGGACTCGGAAAGTGTTCAAACAGTTCTCTCGTCTACATTACCACCATCATGGATTCTAACATGGATTTCGAACAAGGGGGTTCCGTTGATGCCCTTGCCATCTTCCAAGAGGCGTACAACGCTCAGCAGCGCCCTACACCACCCGTCGGACCTGACCATAAGATGCTGTATGTGCATCTCTCATTTGCTCACTAGCGCTCACTCTCCAATCGTATGTGACTCCACAGCGACCTCGTCTTCGTGCAAGACTGCACCGGAAGCCAGGGTTCCTACATCTCCTCCGCGACGAAGAACATCCAACTCATCTGTGACAACATCTACCAATCTGGCAAATTGCAGGCCCGCGAGGACCTGCGCGTCGGCCTCGTCGCCTATCGCGATCACCCACCTCAGGACCACACTTACGTGACGCGCAACTTTGGCTTCTCGTCCGATATCGACAAGGTACATCGCGACCTCTCGAGCTTGTATGCCTCAGGAGGTGGTGACGGACCCGAGGCGGTCACCGCCGGACTCGCGGAGGCGCTCAAGATGGACTGGAGGGAGCAGGCGAGCAAGATGATCGTGCTCATCGCTGATGCACCACCGCACGGCATCGGTGAATACGGGGATGGTGAGTCTGGTTTTTCCGGCTTTTTTTTTTGAAAAGAAGAAAGGGCCCTTTTCTTCGCGCATACATATATACATCATGCTCCGTTTGTTTGAAAATCAGGATTCGACGAAGGATCGCCCGACGGCAAGGACCCTCTCGTGCTGGCTCGACAGATGGCTGCTCGCGGAATCACTCTGGTATGTACGCTTTGTCTCGCATTTCGCAAAGTGACTTGTTCCCGATCCTCTGATACATATGCCTCTAGTTCTTCGTGGCGTGCGAACCAGCATTAAGCAGCTATTCGGTACGTCCTCCCTGAGTGTCATCCACTCCACATGTTCTTGCCTCATTTTTCTCTTCTCACTTTCCCTTTGTTCAGTTTGCGACGGACTTTTACAAGGCGCTCGTCAATATCACCTCTGGTATTATGCTCCCCCTGACAACGGCAGACCTGCTCGCACATGCCATCGTCGGTCTTGTACTCGAGAACCTCGATATGGAGCGCCTTGTACGCGAGGTAGGCCAGGCCGTCGCCCAACGGATCTTGGGAAACAACGAAAGTGTGGACGACGTCGCGCGCGAGCTGCACGAGAAGCTGCTCTTACGAAACGAGAGCACGAAGAAGGTCGTCATCGAGAGCATCTACAGGGACTCGGACGAAGCGAGGCACAACGTCGAGATTTTTACCCTGGCATCTAACCTCGCAGAAGCACGGCCACATCTACGAAGGGTGCGCTTTCTCCTAATTCACTCATTTTCAAACAACAGACTAAACACATTTTTCTTCGATTGTTTGTAGATCAACGGGACGCGATTCACGGACAAGTACATGCAAGTGCGGATGCTTAGCGCACGGGGTGCACATGGCTACCCACCGTCTTTTCCGCCGCGCCCATCAGATTCGAGATCACCGCTCTCGAGCAGCTTCACGGCGTCGTCGCCGCCCCGCAAAGTCGTCACGGACTTTGCGGCGTTCGGCGCGGCAAAGACGTCCAGCGTCTACGGTACAGCTGTCCAGTCGACCCCGTTCTCCCTGGCAGGCAACAAGGCAGCATTTGGGAGCATACGAACAAGCACCCAGAACAGCGTATATGATGACGACGATGAGGATGAGGAGCAGAGCGGCGGAAGACAAAAGGTTTTCTTGAGAGAAGATTCTATCACTCTAGATCAGGTGCGCTCAAGAGTTCCACCACCGTTTTTTTTTTTCAATTCTTAACTAATCGGCCCTTGGCAACTTGGACATATAGGCTCGTCGTATTGCCATGCAGAGCGCATGGCGTGGTACTACTCGAGGCTAGTGTGCCCATTGCATACCTTCTTGGGAGGCTGTCGATCGTTTTCTCACTGCTCTCCTCACTCAACTGTGCGTTGTCTTTTTATCTTTCATATTACCTCTCCATAATTAGCAATAACTCGGTCCACTCCCAGGCATGTCAATGAAGATCTTATTTTCCAATTCCCTACTCTCGCAAACCGCAGCATGCCCCTTCAGTGAACCATCGTCGTAGTCTTGGATTTGTATAATTATGCTCAGTGATCAAAATGTTACATGTTAAATTTCATCATGGAGATGGTATTCTCTAAGGGTGATGACAACTACTGGGGGAATACACAACGCATAAAATACATCATAGTCCCTGATCTCGTCTACGTCTCTTCCTCGAACGTTCGGAGCAATCCTCCCTCATCGAGGTTACGTGATCCTCCTCCTCTTCTAGAGTCTTTTCCGTACTTACGGGAGTTGGCTTGAGCTCTTTTGTTTTCTTCTCCGTCTTTACGGATTGTGTCTCACTGCCCGAACGTTGCTCCTGTGAAGGTGACAAGACCCTCTCATCCACGGGTGTAGAACTGGCGATATCCTCGTCCTTCCGGTCTTTCGCCTTTTTCTTTGCATCTTTGCGTTCACGCTTCCTAGCAGCCTTTTCGGCCTCTTTGCGTAGCCTTTTTTCTCTTCTTCGCTTCTCATTGCATTCCTCCCTCGTGGGATGTTCCTCATCCGGATCAATTTTACGTTTTTGCTTTCTGCTCTTTTTTGCGTCGTCATGATGGAGAGGTGTTTGTTGAGTCGCGGGGCTGAGCTCCGCCTTGACCGTCTCGGATTGGACATCGTCGGGGCCGAGGATGGGACCGCGAAAGAACCTGGAGTACAGGCCACGGCGAGCAGTCTCACGCTTTGCTAAGGCGAGGAGGGATAGTCGAGGAGTGGAAGAAGGGCGTGGTGTTGTGTTCAATTCCGGCGGCGGTGTAGATGCGCTCGAGGCGCATGTGCCTACGATGGGAGGTCGATTAGACAGTATACCTGTGGAAGTCT
>Ga0137362_10003669_pt1 | contig 10299 bp, 8 predicted proteins | sample MadtaG_2_FD_104801 | JGI IMG/M metagenome (GOLD analysis project Ga0137362, IMG submission 104801) | Vadose zone soil microbial communities from Angelo Coast Range Reserve, California, USA - Mad1_100_16 metaG | ecosystem: Environmental > Terrestrial > Soil > Vadose zone | place: USA: California... | reverse complement strand
GTTCTACGATAGTGGCTCATCGGTCGGCGGCGCCGTCGCACCATTCTTGATTTTGCCGCTTTACCTCCGCTGGGGCTGGCGGGTGGCCTTTGCCGTGCCTGGGTTGCTTGGTTTCTTATGGCTCATTGTTTGGTGTCGTATGTACCACCTGCCCGAGCAACACCCGAACGTCAGTGACGCAGAGCGCCAGATGATTCTTGCGGATCACGCCGAAGCCGAAAGTTCCAGGAAACCTCGGCTGCGATTGCGCGATCTTTTAAAACTGCCTCAGACCTGGGGCACAATCATTTCAAAGGGTCTCACCGATCCCGTTTGGTTCTTCATTACCGACTGGTTTCCCATTTATCTGGTTGCCAAAGGTATTTCACTCAAGAGCGGCTTGATCGCTGTGTGGATTCCGTTCCTGGCTGCGGACCTCGGCAATTTCTTCGGCGGCGCCGCTTCCGGTTATTTGATTCGGCGCGGATGGCAACTGGGTCCAGCGAGAAAGGCACTCGTGGTCTTTGGAGGAATCGGCGTATTGCTTCTCATTCCCACTGTGTACACTGTGAATTTGTACTTGATTACGCTGCTCTTTGGGCTGGCCACGTTTTCATACGCCGCCTTTTCCACGATAGCCAACGTACTGCCTACGGACCTTTATGCCAGCGACTCGGTGGCTTCTGTGAGCGGCTTGAGCGGTACCGGTGCGGGGATCGGGACGATTATCGCGTTCGAGCTGATCGGACACTTTTCCGATGCGCGCCAGGCGGCCACGACTCACTCCTTTGATCCGATTGTGATTGTGGCGGGACTGATCCCTTTCGTCGGAATGATCCTGGTTTTACTTTTGGTGCGCAACACACGCGCGACGGATCAGGGGTTAGTCAGACGGATTTGATCCGATGGGTGGCCTGCGTTTCTATAGTCAGCCGTCACGGCCCGCAATGATAGAATCTGCTGCGGTTCCCTGAGGAGGAGTGATGAGCAAGAAGATTTTGACCTGGATGGTTTCTGCACTCAGTGGCGGGGCGCTGCTTTGCGGACAAGCTGCCTTGGCAGCGCAACAGCAGGATTTTTCCAAGGTGCAGATCAAAGTGACCAAAATTTCCGGGAACATTTACATGCTGGAGGGCGCGGGCGGCAACATCGGCGCTTCCGTGGGCGACGACGGCATCGTTATCGTGGACGATCAATTCGCCCCACTGGCGGACAAAATCCAGGCTGCGCTGAAGGATTTGAAGATCACCGACAAGCCGGTGCGTTTCGTCATCAATACTCACTATCACGGAGACCACACTGGCGGAAATGTGCCGTTCAATAATGCAGGCTCCACACTCATCGCGCAGGACAATGTCCGCAAGCGGCTAGAGAGTGGCGGCACCACCGGCAACGGCGGATCGATCAAGATGGAAAACAAGTCGGCGGAGAAGGCGGCGCTCCCCATCATCACGTTCGAGCACGACGTCACGGTGCACCTCAACGGAGAAGATATCCGCGCGCTGCATTTTCCTTCCGGGCACACCGACGGGGACTCCATCATTTTCTTTCCGAAAAACAATGTCGTGCATATGGGCGATGACTTCGTCCGTTACGGGTTTCCCTTTATCGATGTGGCCAGCGGAGGCAGCGTGCAGGGAATGATCGACGCTATGGAAAAAGCCACGGCGCAACTGCCCGCGGACGTGAAGGTCATCCCCGGACATGGGGCGCTCTCGAATCTCGACGACGTCCGCGCCTTCACCAAAATGCTCAAGGAGACTTCCGCAGTTGTCCAGAAAGCCCTAAACGATCACAAAACGCTGGAGCAGATGAAGCAGGAAAAAATCCTCGAGCCCTGGCGCGAGAAGTGGGCGCCAGAGAAGGCATTTATCAACCCCGACGCGTTCATCGAGACGCTCTATAACTCGCTTATGGGCCACAAAGGAGAATTCGTAAAGCACAACTGAGGGGGCGAATGTGGAGGCCAGCCTTTAGCAGGGGCTCTCTATTTTCGAGAGCCCGGTTTCTGCGTTTCGATTCTCCGGTTTCGTTTTACGGACGCGCGTTCGGCGAAAAGAAGCCGATGGGCAAATCGCGGGCCGTGCGCAGCCCGGCTGGAGCGTCCAGAATCACGGGAATCGAATTCACCACCACGGAAGTGGTGGCGATGTCGCCGTGCGAGCCGCCCGGAATAGTCAGGCTAATATTCGGATGACCCATCAGAGTAATCGTATCGGCGGGATCTTTCGCACCGACGTACATCTGCAGCTCGAGATACACAAGTTCCGTGCCGTCCTTCGAGAGGCCGCGAGCGATCTGATGCACGCCGGCTGCTTGTCCCGATTCGACGGTCAAGTATTCGGTCTGCACACGCTCGGTGGCCACTTTCGGCTCGATCGTTTCGGTAATCTGCTCGACGGGCAAGTTCAAGCTGTCCGCCACCATGGCTACCGACTCCGGCAAGCCCACGTGTTTGATCACCCCAACCTGCACCTGTGCGCGAAACTCTTCCACCGTCATTCCCGCGCCGATTTTTTTCTGCAACGGCAGCCGTCGTTTTGACGCATCCACCACCCGCAGCGCCTTGGCGTGTTCGATACGCTGCGAAACCGCGGCGAGTGTCACGACCAATTTGTCCATCACGAAACCGGGATTCACTCCGGTGCCCACCAGCGCTACACCCCATTCTTTCGCGGCCGTGTCCAGCTTCGCCGCAAGCTCCGGATGCGTGCGAAACGGGTACGACAATTCCTCGCAGGTCGAGACGATGCAGGACTCCGCTTCCAGGCACATCAGCAACTGGTCCATCACTTTCGCGAGCGACGACGACGTCGAATGAATCACCACGTCCGCCGCCTGCTCCAGCACTTCCCTGGCTTCCGCGGAAACCAGGACGCCCCACGGCGCGTCTTTGGCGCCGACAATTTCGCCGAGGTCGCGGCCGACCTTTGCCGGATCGGTATCGATGGCGCCGATAATTTCAATCGCCTGTTTCTCCCGCATCAGCCGGGCAATCGATGCGCCGATGGGGCCGACACCATACTGGATGGCGCGAATTTTCTTTTTCACGTCGCTCTCCGCTCTCCGCTTGCATGCGCGCACAACGCGCACTTTGGGGTCAAAGGAAACCCCTACGATAATGGAATTCGCTCGCGCATTCAACGAAGAACCGCTGCAATCGCTCGGCGACTCCGCTGCTATCGCCAGGAACGCCTGAAATCTTGCTGGCGAAGAGCTTGCGCCGCATAATGGCAAGAGGGAATTTCAGCCCATCGCGGAGGGATCCACCATGCCTGCAAAAAAGCTTTCCGACGCCGAAATCTCAGCATTGCTTCCTAAAGCCAAGGGCTGGAGCGTGGCGAACGGCAAGCTGCACCGGGAATTTGCGTGCAAGGACTTCGTCACCGCCTTCGGCAACATGACGCGTGTCGCTCTCGTCGCCGAAGCCATGAACCACCATCCGGAATGGTTCAACGTCTGGAACAGAGTGGTGATTGACCTGAATACCCACAGCGTAAAAGGCATTAGCGACTATGACTTCGTGCTGGCGGAGAAGATCAATGAAATCTTCGATCCTTTTCCGGCAATGCGCCTTCCCGGAAGCGCAACGGGCCAGTGATCTATCCGCCTTTCGCTATTTGCGCTTCAGCCCGCATGGCTCTTGGCATTTGCGCTACCCCAAACGAAGTTCCCTTGACTCCTGCCGTCCATGCGCCACAATAGGTGAACCCCCTTCCAAGTACGTGATTGCCCAGAGGACTGCCCTTTCCAGTCTCGTGAAATAAGCAGGATTGCGATGAAGTGTCGCCGCGCGTTGACTGGCACTCGATTCGAATCGATCGCTGTTCCGGCATCAGGCCATCGACGATCTCCGCGAACTCCCGCAGAAGGGAGGTCGCGCGCATGAGCGGGAAAAAACTGCGCATCGTGCTCGCAGAGGGGAATCCCGGAGAGACGACTACCGCGCTGCGTGCGCTCTACCCCGAGGGCCATGATGGCCTGGAATTGACCGTCGTTTCCGGCGTCTCCACGCTGATTGCCACTCTCGAAATCGTAAATCCCGAGGTGATCTTCCTCGATCTAGGTCTCGCGCGCCCCAATCCCCTGGAAGCGGTGCGCCGCGTCCATCGGTCGGCGCCGGCAATACCTTTGATCGTCATTGCCGGCGACAGCGATAAGGATTGCGCCGTTCTGAGCCTGAGTCACGGAACACAGGATTATCTGCACAAAGGGTCCATCGATTGTGGAACTCTTGAACGTGTTTTGCATACGGCTCTGGAGCGCAACACACTCGAGGGCCTGGCCGATCTCCTCCGAGATCCCCTGACGGGCCTTTATGCCCGCGATGGTTTTCTGACTCTCGGGGCGCGTGCCATGGAAATGGCGAAGAATCGAGAGAGCACACTGGTCTTGCTGTGCATCAGAATCGAAAACCTGGCAGCGGTGCGAACTGGATACGGTCCTAGCGCAGTGGAGAGCTCCGTGTGCGAAGTGGCCAAGGCATTATCCGGCAGTCTCCGCCGGACGGACCTCGTTGCCCGTCTCGGTGATTCGCAATTCGCGGCGCTTGCCGTGGACGCCGCTGAGCCCAGTGCACCGGTACTCCGCCAGCGTTTGGAAAAACGCGTGGACATGCTCAATCGGGACATCGGTCCCTGGGGCCCGCTCGAACTGCGCATGAGTGTCCGTTTCTGGTCGGCCAAGGAAGCCGCGGCGTTCTCTGAATTCCTGGACAGCGTGGAGTCGGAGTTACGTATTCCCACGGCCGCGTCTGCCAAGGAGTCAGGGCCGTGCCAAACGGCCAACGCGGCCGCAGAGGGATGAATCGAGAATCATGGCTTCTGCAAGGATTGGGCAGGGGGTCGCAATGAAATCCGGCACACTCGAAGAATTTGGCGCTCAGAAGGCGATGGCGCCCCTGCACGTGTTGATCGTGGATCATTCGCGAGACGACGTGGAAATGATGCTCTTGCAACTCCGGGACGCCGGCTTGCAACTGGACTACACGCTGGCTGAGAACCGAGAACAGTTTCGCCACGCGTTGGAGCAGGAAGATTTTGACGCCATCCTCTCCGCTTACCGGCTACCCAATTGGACTGGTCTGGAAGCGTTGCAGGAGCTTAGAGCCGCCGGCCGGAATATCCCATTCCTCCTGGTCAGTGGAATCCTGGGGGAGGAGGCGGCCGTGGAATGCCTAAAGCAAGGCGTGACCGACTGCATTCCCAAAGAACGCATTTCGCAACTTCCGGTTGCTCTACGCCGCGCGATTGATGAGAACGTGCTTCGAGGGCAAAGCAAGCAAGCACAAAACGCTCCGACAATGAGTGAAACCCGGGACCGCCAGCAACTTGCTGAACTCGATCTGCTGTACCGCTCGCTGCCGCTCAGTTTGGCGGTTTTCGACCGCCAACTGCGTTTCTTGCGCGTCAGTGACGCGGTCTCAAAAGCCGACGGGATTCCTGTAGCCGCGCACCTCGGTCTGCGCCTTCGGGAAGTTGCGCCAGACTTCGCCAACGTAATTGAGAGCCATTTGCAGACAGTCTTTCAGACCGGCGAGCCTGTCGCCAACGTCGAAATGCGAGGCGGCACGCTCCACGAGCCTGGCGTCTTGCGGTCATGGCTGGGCAGTTTTTACCCCGTGCGTGATGAGGATGGAACGGTGTCGGCAGTTACAGTCTTGTCCACAGACATTTCGCAACGAAAACAAGCGGAGGAAGCTCTAATCGTATCCGAGGCGCGGAACCGCGATCTGCTAGAACACTCCATCTACGGGATCTCCCGCGTGGCGGCAGATGGCTCTTTTCTCGATGAGAACCCTGCGTTTCTATCCATTCTGGGTTGCAAGACTGCCGAACAATTGCATGAACTCAATCTGCTGAGGGACGTCTTCCGCTTCCCCGAACAACATGCCGCGCTCATGGCCTCGTGCCGCCAACATGGGAAAGTGCAAGGCGCCGAAACCGAATGGCGGCGGCGCGATGGAGGAATCGCGGCCGTCCGCCTCCACGTGCGCATGCTCTCGATCCTCAATTCTGCAGGGGCCTTCGAACTCGTCGCCGAAGATGTTACCGAGTTGCGCGCCATGGAGCGGCAATTGCGCCAATCGCAAAAGTTTGAAGCCATTGGCCAGCTCGCGGGAGGCATCGCGCACGATTTCAACAACGTGGTAGGCGCGATTCTGGGATGGGCGGAGCTCGGCATCGAACAGAACCGCGCACATCCCCCGGTGGTGGAACGCTTCTCGCGCATTCGCGAACAGGCGGAACGGGCCGCCGCGCTGACGCGCGAACTGCTGGCCTTTGCGCGGCGTCAGGTGCTGCAACCGCAGGCCGTGGACATTAATACCATCACCGGCGGACTGGTCAGCTTCTTGGACAAAGTCATCGGCAAGGATATCGAGCTCAAAGTCGTCACCGCGCCCGTCGATGCGGTCAAAGCTGATCCGACGCAGCTCGAGCAAGTAATCATGAACCTGTGCTTGAACGCACGGGATGCCATGCCCGAAGGGGGAAGACTGCTGATCGAGACGGAAATGGTGGAATTGGACGATTCCTATTGCCGCTTCTATCCCTACGTGGCGCCCGGCCGCTACGTGGTCCTGTCTGTCTCCGACACCGGCGTGGGAATGGACTCCGAAACGCGCGAGCGCATCTTCGAGCCGTTCTTCACAACCAAAGAACGCGGGAAAGGCACTGGCATGGGACTGGCCACCGCTTACGGCATCGTCAAACAGCATGGGGGATTCATCCACGTTTACAGCGAGCCAAGCCAGGGAACTCTCTTTCGTGTTTACCTGCCGACGCAGGATGGCGTAGCTGCCGAAGGTTCATCTGCAAAAGCACCCGCTCCTGCCATCGCCGAGATTCGCGGATCGGAAACCATTCTGATTGCCGAGGACCATGAATCCATCAGGGAGATGGCGCGGCAGATTCTGCTGAACCTCGGCTACCGTGTTCTCTCCGCCTGCGATGGCGTGGAGGCCTTGAAGCTTTGTGAGAAAGAAGCGCCCGCGCTCGCGATTCTGGATGTGGTTATGCCCAAACTGGGCGGCCCGGCGGTGGCTTCCAAGCTTGAGGTTTTGTTCGCGGGTTTGCCCATACTCTTTACCAGTGGGTATTCGCAAGATTCGGAAAACCTGGCGTCGGCCACGGCTCAGGCGCACTACCTGCAAAAGCCATACAGCCCCACCTCGCTCGGCCGGATGGTGCGGGAAATTCTCGACCAGGCGAAAGCCCGCAAGGCCTCGAACTGAACCGGGCCAGCGAGCGGCGTTCCGGTAGCCATACCGCCATCCACCACCCAGTTTGAGTACGGCGAAGCCAGTATTTCTCCGAACCGCCTCTTCCGTTTTTTGGCGTTGACACGCGCGTTTCCCGGTGCTACAAACCGCAGAAAGACAAGCTCTTTGGTGGTGAGTCTCCTATCGAATTGCGAAGAGCAGTACGCGAGTGAGGCCGCAGACCTGCCTGGCAGGGCAGGCTGCTGAGCCGCCAAGGGTTTTGTCATGCAACACCCCACCACCCCGGGAGGTGAGAACGATCCTGTTTTCACCTCCTTTTATTTTAAGACCTCGGTTGCGCCTGTGGTTGTTTCAAACTGAAACCTGTCCCGGACCCTGTCAGCCCTCCAATCGGCAAGCCCCAGCGACACCTCCCTCGACGTCCCATGACCGCTTGCGTCACCCCCTGGCTCGGTTAAGATGGCGCTTCCAGCTCCGCCTGCGACCATGGCGGGGGAATAGCGCCGATGCCGCCCAGAATGAATCCTAACTCTGCTCCACTGCTCTCCCTAGCGCATGTCACCGTAATGCGGGGTGACCGCCCGGCGCTGCACGACATCAACCTGGAGATCGCGTGCGGGGAGCACGTTTGCATCCTGGGACCGAACGGCTGCGGCAAATCAACCTTGATCAAGACCATTACGCGGGAGTGCTATCCGCTGACGCGCGAAGGTTCCCGCATATCCATCTTGGGGCGAGAGCGATGGGATATTTTCGAGCTACGCTCGCTATTGGGTATCGTATCGCCGGACTTGCTGGCTTCCTGCACCACGTATGCGACCGGCCGCGATGTGGTGCTGTCCGGGTTTTTCAGCAGCACGCGCATTTTCCCGCATCATCATCCCGATCCGGAACATCTCCTGCGAACCGAGGAAACATTGGCGCGGCTTGGCATTGCGCATCTTGCCGATCGCGCGGTCGCGGAGATGTCTTCAGGCGAAGCCAAGCGCACGCTGATAGCGAGGGCGCTGGTGCATCAACCGCAAACGCTGCTCTTTGACGAGCCGAGTAATGCGTTGGACATCGGTGCGCAGATTCAGCTTCGACGCACCATGAGCGAGCTGGCGCAATCCGGGCTGGGGATTCTGCTGGTCACCCATCATGTATCCGAGATCATCCCGGAGATCGAGCGCGTGATTCTTTTGCGCGACGGGCAGATTCTTGCCGACGGCTCCAAATCTTCAGTCCTCACGGAGGAACATCTCTCCAAATTGTTTGGAGTGCCCATTCGCCTGGGGAAACAGGACGGTTTCTTCCACCTTTACTGAGAATAGCTAAGGACGAGTAGCCCCGATTAGCGCCTCGCAAATTCGTCGAGGGCCGCGCTCAGGCGTTCGAGGCTCGCGCGAAGTCCCGCTGTATCGCCGCCGATGCCGAGCCGGAAATGCCGGGGCATCTCAAAGAATTCTCCTGGTACGACGCTGGTCTCATATTTCTCGCGGAGTAATTTGAAAAATTCTTGTGGATCCCCGCGGGTTAGCCGTGGGAAAAAGACGGTGCCCGCGGGCGGGCGAAAACATTCGAGATCGTTCCGCGAATCGAGGAAAGCCTCAAGGAGCGCGCGATTGGCGGCCAACAGGGTTCGCGCCCGCTCGCGGAAGAGTTCCAGGTGATCGATCGCCATCACGGACATGCGCTCGGCCGAGTGCACGGGGCTGGCGGCATATAAATCATTGAGGAGCCACATCCGCTTTGCCAGAGCGGGCGAAGCCAGTATCCAGCCGCAGCGCAGTCCGCTCAAGCCGTAGACTTTCGTGAGGCTGCTGGTGACGATGAAAGGATTTTCGCCATTGGCGGCGAGAGCCTCGCCAAGGGGAAAGCAGAACGGCGCGCTCCGGTCGAACAGCATTTCCAGATAAACTTCATCGACGAGCACATGAGCGTGAGCGCGTTGCGCCAGTTCGCCGACCGCGCGGACAGTTTCGACGGGCATCAACGCGCCGCTGGGATTGTGCAGATTGGTCAGCGCAATCAACCGCGTGCCTGGAGTGATCGCCGTCACGAGTTCCGTCAGGTCGATCGCGAAATTGCTCTCCAATCGCCGCGAAATCCGCTTCACGCGTGCGCCCAGGTACTCCGCAACGTCCAGAAGCGGTCCATACACCGGCAATTCCATCAGCACTTCATCGCCGGGATCGAGTACGGCAGCCATTGCCAAGTGGTTCGCCATGGACGTGCCGGTCGCGGTCACCACACATTGTTCCGCTGCGCCTGTATGACGCGCCAGCCGCTGAATCAACGGTTCGTGTCCATATCCACCGGTCGCGGTGAGTTCGAGATCGTCTATCTGCAAAGGAAATTCCTTAAAGGGGAAGTTGAGGAGGCCGCTCGTTGCCAGGTTGAACCGCGCGTGCGAACGCGTCTTCGCCCACTCCATATAGGGCGAGCGTTTTTTACGGGCTGCAGTATTCATGAACGGGTTCCCTCCCGGTTTTTCGCGCGCCACAGAAAGTAGGCTGGCAAACCCGCAGCGGCAATGGCAAGCCCGATGAACGAGCGCTTGGGATCGTGCGCAAACGTGCTCACGACGACGATCCATTCCGCGGCGATAAACAGCAAAGTCGTCCAGGGATGTCCTGGGACGGAATAATCCACTTTTCCCGCGCCCAGTGTCGCCGCGCGGCGGCGCAGTACAAATAAGCACGCGGCCGTGAGTCCAAAGAAAAGCGAGTCCATGGCCACGACATAGTTGACGACTTGCGCGAACGTCCCGGTCAACGCAATCGCGATGGCCCAGACACCTTGCAAAGCGATGGCGACCACCGGCACGTGCGTCTGCGGATGCACCCAAGCGACACCGCGGAAAAAGACGCGGTCTTCCGCCATCGCAAAATAAACGCGCGGCGCCGTCAAAAAGGATTGCGCGAGAAATCCAAACGCGGAGAAGGCAATACCTGCGGCGATCAGAGCGCCGCCGCGCGGACCTAGCAGTGAACGCATAACGGCGGACGCTGGCGTGGTTGCCGCTGCCAATCCTTCCGGCCCCAGCGCGCGCACATAAACGAAATTCACCGAGGTGTACACCGCAATTACACCAAGCACTCCTAGAACCAGTCCGC
>Ga0137362_10003667_pt1 | contig 10301 bp, 7 predicted proteins | sample MadtaG_2_FD_104801 | JGI IMG/M metagenome (GOLD analysis project Ga0137362, IMG submission 104801) | Vadose zone soil microbial communities from Angelo Coast Range Reserve, California, USA - Mad1_100_16 metaG | ecosystem: Environmental > Terrestrial > Soil > Vadose zone | place: USA: California... | reverse complement strand
TGACCAATTGCCGCGAGCTGGAGATCAAAATTGCGCAAGGGGCCAAGCCCGGCGAGGGCGGTCAGCTTCCCGGATTCAAGGTGACGGCGGAGATCGCCAAACTTCGCCTGGCGACGGCGGGCGTTTCCCTCATCTCGCCCCCGCCCCACCACGACATCTATTCGATCGAGGATCTGGCCCAGCTCATCTACGATCTGAAGCAGATCAATCCGGAGGCCCGGGTCTGCGTCAAGCTGGTGGCGCGCTCGGGCATCGGCATGGCGGGCATCCAACGCCGGGTTCTGGAACTCCATCGCCGCGCCTGGCGCGAGGACCATGCGGCGCTGCCCATCGGCGGATTCTATCGCTATCGAATGGGCGGCGAGGCCCACGCCTGGGAGGCCGGCCTCATCCACATGCTGCAATCCGCCGTCACCACGGAGGCCTATCAGACCTTTAAGAAATACAGCGAGGCGATGGAGAAGCGCCCGCCAATCGCGATCCGCGATCTGCTGGCCTTCGAGCCGGCCAAGCCCGCGATCTCCATCGACGAAGTTGAATCCATCACCGAGATCCGCAAGCGCTTCAACACGCCCGGCATGTCCCTGGGGGCGCTGTCGCCCGAGGCCCATGGCACCCTCAACATCGCCATGAACCGCATCGGCGCCAAATCGGATTCCGGCGAGGGCGGCGAGGACCCGGCACGGTTCCGCCCGCGGCCCAACGGCGATAACGCCAATTCCGCCATCAAGCAGGTGGCCTCCGGGCGCTTCGGCGTCACCGCCGATTACCTGACCAATTGCCGCGAGCTGGAGATTAAGATCGCCCAAGGGGCCAAGCCCGGCGAGGGCGGCCAGCTTCCCGGATTCAAGGTTACGGCGGAGATCGCCCGATTGCGCCTGGCGACGGAGGGCGTCTCCCTCATCTCGCCACCGCCCCACCACGACATCTATTCCATCGAGGATCTGGCCCAGCTCATCTACGATCTGAAGCAGATCAATACGGAGGCCAAAGTTTGCGTCAAGCTGGTGGCGCGCTCGGGCATCGGCACCATCGCCGCCGGCGTGGCCAAGGCCCGGGCCGACGTGATTCTGATCTCGGGCCATGTGGGGGGCACCGGCGCCTCGCCCCACACCAGCATCAAATACGCCGGCATTCCCTGGGAGATGGGCCTCTCCGAGGTGCATCAGGTGCTGACCCTCAATCGCCTGCGCCATCGCGTGCGGCTGCGCACCGACGGCGGCATCAAGACCGGCCGCGACGTGGTGATGGCCGCCATGCTTGGGGCGGAGGAGTTCGGCATCGGCACGGCGGCGCTTGTCGCCATGGGTTGCATCATGGTGCGCCAATGCCATTCAAACACCTGCCCGGTGGGTGTGTGCACCCAAGACCCGCGCCTTCGCGCGCGCTTCGGCGGCTCGCCGGAGAAGGTGGTGAACCTGTTCAGCTTCATCGCCGAGGAGGTGCGCGAGATTCTGGCCCGCCTCGGCGCCCGCTCGCTGAACGAGGTGATCGGGCGCACGGACCTGCTGACCCAGGTGAACCGGGGCGCCGCCGATCTGGACGATCTCGATCTCAATCCGATCCTGGCCCAGGCCGACCCCGGCGAATACGCTCGCTATTGCACGCTCGAGGGCCGCAACGAGGTGCCTGAGACCCTGGATGCCCAGATGATCGGCGACGCCAAGCAGCTGTTCGACGACGGCGAGAAGATGCAGCTGCAATACAACATCCGCAACACCCAGCGCGCCATCGGCACCAAGTTCAGTTCCAAAATCACCCGGCGCTTCGGCATGGCCGGATTGAAGCCGGGCCATGTGACCGTGCGGCTGCGCGGCTCGGCCGGGCAATCGCTGGGCGCCTTTGCCGTGCAGGGGCTGAAGCTCGAGGTCTTTGGCGACGCCAACGACTATGTCGGCAAGGGCCTCTCGGGCGCCAGCATCGTGGTACGGCCCCTACCCTCCAGCCCGCTGGCAACCCAGGCCAATGTCATCATCGGCAATACGGTTCTCTATGGCGCCACGGCGGGCAAGCTCTTTGCCGCCGGCCAGGCTGGCGAGCGCTTCGCCGTGCGCAATTCCGGCGCGAATGTCGTGGTCGAGGGCTGCGGGTGCAACGGCTGCGAATACATGACCGGCGGCACCGCCGTGATCCTGGGGCCCGTGGGCGACAACTTCGCCGCCGGCATGACCGGCGGCATGGCCTTCGTCTATGACGAGGCCGGCGAGTTCCCGCGCTACGTCAATCCCGACTCGGTGGTCTGGCAGCGCCTCGATTCAGCCTATTGGGAGAGCGAGGTGAAGAGCCTGATCGCCGAGCATGTGGCCGAAACGCAATCACGCTTCGCGCAGCGTCTCATCAACGATTGGGCACTCGAACGCGACCGCTTCTGGCAGGTGGCGCCGAAGGAGATGCTCTCTCGATTGCCACAGCCTCTCAGCGACCGGAAAGAGGAACGCCTAGAGCGAGCTTAGCCTCCCTCCCCTCCGCCACGGAATTGGGGTCACTTCCAATGCCCATTGACGCCGATCACCCCTGAATCGCGTTTCTTCACCGACAGGAATCCCTGATTCTGCTCACTGTGACTGCTCTAGCGGCGCTCTACCGACATAGAAACAATTGAAACACTATTCTGGCTCGGGGGGAAATCGACCGGAAACCTGGCATTGACATCTTCCTCATCGATCGCGGACCTGACTTCCAGCGATACGAGGTCCGCCCAGCATGAGGGAGAGGAAGATGATCGTCGCAGGCAACCTCTGGAATACAAGCACAACCTTGCCGGACGACCCACCAAACATCGTCGTCGTGCGGGCGACGCGCCAGGCCAAGGCGCTTGCGCGCTCTGTCTACGTCTACCGCTTGGGATCGAAATGGCTCGTGACGAGCGACTCGAGCGAGCCGCCGTTGGACGTAGCCGTCTGGCTGGTCGCCGCGAACCAGAACGAACGCAACCATGAGACCTGAGCGGCCGTTTCGCGAATCCAGCCGGATTCCGTTACCCTGGAGACATTGCGTCAGGTGCAGGCCGTTCGCGTCTCCGGCAGCGGAATTGAACGTGTTCCACGATGCTCGCAGCTGACGGGTCGAGGTCAATCCCTGCGTCCGACGACGAGGGGGCTGCAATGTTGTCCGGTCTGCGCGTCGCGCACCGTCTGCTGTTGATCTATCTGCTCAGTTTTGCATCGGTCGCCTATCTCGCTTACACGCTGGTGGTCGAAAAGAACATCACCATCGAGTTTGCGCGCAAGGAGCTCCGCGGGCTTGGCTATGTCGATGTAGTCCGTCAGGCCCTGCTGTCGATCATCAGGGACGGGGGGACGGCGGCGGGCCTACGGCCCGGCGGCGACAGCGGCGGCAGCGCGACCTTGCAAACGCAGTTGGCAGCCCTGGCTCGAGCGGAGCGAGAATACGGCCATGACCTCAATACCGCCACGCTCGCCGATGCTCTCGTGACGGAGATGCGCCAGCTGGTCGCGCAAGGAACCGGCGATCCGGCCGCGCGCCGCGACCTCGTCGCGCGGGCAATCAACTCCGCGCGGCTGCTGATTTCTCGGATTGGCGACGAATCCAATCTCATTCTCGATCCCGATCTCGACAGCTATTACACCATGTCCGTGGTGATGTTGCGGCTTCCGGAAGCCGTTACAGGCGCGACCGACCTGTGCAAGGAGGCTGTCGCAGTGAACCTGGCCAAGTCTGCCGACGACGAGTCGCAGATGAAGTTTCTGCTGAAGGAGGGCGCCTTCCGGGCGACCATCCGCGGGCTCATGTCGGATGTCGCCTCCGCATTTCGGGGCAATCCCGATGGGCAACTGCGCCGCAATCTTGAGCCGGCCTTTTATCGTACGGAAGGCGCCATCGGCGATTTTTCGCGCAAGTTGCGCAACATGGTAGCGGAGCGACACACAGCCGACGCCAACTCGCTTGCCATGGACGCCATGCTGCGCCAGGTGCTCGGCGCCATGGATGAATTCTGGCGTACGGCCGATACGGAGCTGGGTCGCCTCCTACGGCAGCGAATCGATGGTCTGTATCGTCGCATGGAAGTCGACCTGGGCACGGCCGCGCTGGTCTGGCTCGCTTCGCTCGGCTTCATCCTCGTCGTCGCCCGACAAATCACCGTTCCCATCCGCGAGTTGTCTGGCGTCGCCGAGAGGATCCGGTATGGCAAGGACTACAGCCTCAGGGCGCGCTATCACGCCGGCGGCGAGGTCAGACAGCTGATCGAGGGATTCAACACGATGCTGGATCGCCTCCAGGGCGAATCCGCACGCGAACAGGAGCGCGTCGCACGCGACCGCGCGGCCGCCGCACAGCAGCAACTCATCGAAGCGATGCCGATCGTCATCTCGGTGACAAGCCAGACGGATCAGCGGGTCCTATTTGCAAATTCTGCCTCGCCACACCCTTTCCCCCTTCCTGATGGAATTGCCGGCGATCCCCGGAATATCCTGACGCTGCTCTATCCCGAAGACCACAATGCATTCATCCACCAGCTTTTTCTCTACGGCAAAGTCGACGGGTTCGAGGCCCGATGCCGAACCGCGCATGGCGAACCCTTCTGGATCCTGATCGGCTCGCGGGCGGTCAATTACCGGGGAGAGCCGGCCCGCCTCACCGTCAGCACGCCGATCAACGATCGAAAAACGCGGAAGCCGGTCTCGCGCGGCGCACCGCGGTGCTCGACGCCCTCACCTATGCGGCGACGCGCATCATTGGGGCGACCGATTGGTATCCGGCCATGCCGGAGCTCCTCAGCCGCTTGGGCACCGCATCCGACGTCAGCCGCGTTTACATGTTCGAGATACACCCAGCGCCCAGCGGCGAGGGACTCGCTCAAAGTTGCCGCTTCAGTTGGACCGCTGAAGGCTTTCCGCCGATGTCGGGCGAGCCCCGCTATCAGAACGACCCGGTCACCACCGCAGAGGGCAAGCAGTTCGACGACTGGTTCCAGCGTCGCTCACACGGCGAGGTCATTCAGGTAACCCTCTCTCAAACCGAAGGTGAAGCACGACGATGGTTCCAGGAAACCAGCACGTATTCGATGCTCTCCGTTCCCATCCTGGTTGAGGGAAGTCTATGGGGATCTCTAGGGTTCGATGACTGTCGTTCCGAGCGAATCTGGGACGAGATGGAAATCGATTTGCTGAAAACGGCGGGCGCGCTGGTTGCCAGCGCCGTCGAACGCGCCCGGGCGGACGACCAGCTCCGGCAACGGGACCGGCGCCTCGTCGAGGCGCAGCGAATCGGTCACGTCGGGAGCTGGGAGCTCGACCTCGAGACGAAAGAGGTGGTTTGGTCCGACGAAGGCTGGCGCATCTTCGGGTTTGAACCGAGCCGCCGGCCTTGGTCCTATAAAGAAAACCTCGAGCGGATACACCCCGATGATCGGGCGCGCGTCATTGAAGTTGATACCGCCATGCGGGAGCATGGCCGCCCGGTGGAATTCGAATATCGCATCCTGCGACCGGACGGCGCGATCCGCAACGTGTACGAGCGGGCGGAGGCGACGCGCGATTCGGCCGGTCGCCCCATCCGTCTCGTCGGAACCGTTCACGACATCACCGAACTGAAGGCCACCGAAGCCCGGCTGCGGGAGAGCGAGGAGCGCTACAAACTGGCTGCGCAGGGGGCCGAAGTCGGCTTGTTCGACTGGGACGTCCTCACCGGCGCCGCCTATTTGTCGCCGCGCGTTCACGAGATCCTGGGGATCGGTACCGAGCCGCTCTGTACCTCGATAACCGGGCTGTTCGACCGATTCCTCCCCGAGGATCGCGCGGCGCTGCAACAGCACCTCGACAGTCGGTTTGCGATGCAACAGCGTCGGGTCGACTACGAAGTCCGCCTGCTTGATGCCCTAAACGGCCCGCGCTGGATGACGGTTAGCGGCCTCATTGTCTATTCCGACGGTCGCCCCGTACGCGTGGTGGGCTCCCTGATGGATATCACGGAGCGCAAGCAGTCCCAGGAGGCGCTGGTTCGCCAACGCGAGGCTCTTTACCAGAGCGAGAAGATGGCCATGTTCGGCACGCTTCTTGCCGGCGTGGCCCACGAACTCAACAATCCGCTGTCCGTTGTCATCGGGCAGATCGCGCTGCTCCAGGAGACGACGAAAGACCCGATCGTCGCCAAGCGGGCAGAGCGCATTCGCAACGCGACCGACCGATGCGCGCGAATCGTCCGCACCTTCCTCGCCATGGCACGGCAGCGCCAGCCGGAGCCCAAGCCGGTCAAGCTCGGCATCATTGTCGAAGCGGCGCTCGATCTACTTGCGTTCCAGCTTCGGTCGGCGGATGTCCGGCTCGAATTGAGGCTTGCCACGGATGTGCCGATGGTTACGGTCGACGCCGACCAGATGCATCAGGTCGTGACCAACCTCATCGTCAACGCTCAGCAGGCTCTTACCGCCAACCCCCGGCAGCGGATCCTGCGGATCAGCACCTGGTATGACAGCGCGAACCTGCGCGCCTGCCTCTCGGTTTCCGACAACGGCCCGGGCGTTCCCGCGGATATCCGCGCCCGCATCTTCGATCCCTTCTTCACCACGAAGCCCTTGGGAGAAGGCACCGGCATCGGGCTTGCGCTGTGTTCGAGCATCGTTCGTTCCTACGGCGGAGAAGTTTCCATATCGGACACGCCGGATGGCGGCGCGACCTTTACGATCGAGCTTCCTTTGTCGAGCCCATTGGGCACCCCCGAACGCGATCCTGGAGAGAATGAAGCCAGGTCCGGCCTGCGAATTCTGGTGGTCGAGGACGAACATGAGATCGCCGAAACGCTCAGCGAGATCCTTCGTCAGCGGGGCTTCGAAACGGAGGTCGTGTTCAACGGCCAGGAGGCCATCGATCGAATCGCCGTGCGCGAGTACGATCTCGTGCTCAGCGACCTTCGGATGCCCGTGCTCGACGGCCCGGGCTTGTACCGCGCGCTCCTCCAGCGACATGCCGAGGTGATCAGCCGGCTGGCCTTCATCACGGGCGACAGCCTCTCAACCGAGGCCCAGTCCTTTCTTCGCGATACCAAGATACCCTGCCTCGAAAAGCCGTTCTTGCCGGAGGACGTCTTGAGATTGGTCGCACAAGTGACACAGGTCAGGGGTTAGCTATGCTGGGTGATAAGCGACGCCCGTGACATATCGGCTATACTTTGTCGGGGCCGATCGGATGCCTCAACGGAGCGCGCCAATACTGCTAGACTAAGCTCTTAGCGAGGCGTCATAGCGTAGCGGCGACAGGTGCCCTGGTGTCCGCCAGAGATTGAAAACGGGCGTGGCAGCCGATGGCTCCTGACCGACGCAAGCATCGCCGTTAACGCCGTACTGCAAGCGAAAGGGCAGGAATGAGCGAGAGGGGCGCGATTCTGGTGGTGGACGATGATCGGGACGTCCGCGAGACCATTCGTGACTATTTCGAACATTGCGGCTTCGAAGTCTATGTCGCGGGCGATGGCGAAGGCATGCGCAAGGTCCTCGCTGGACGTCGCATCGATCTCGTTCTGATGGACTTGAATCTGCCCGGCACGGACGGCCTTGCGCTCACGCGCGAGCTCCGGTCCAAGCATGATCTCGCCATCATAATGTTGACGGCGGCGGGCCAGATTGTCGACCGGATTGTTGGGCTGGAGGTGGGAGCCGACGACTATGTGGCGAAGCCTTTCGAACCGCGGGAATTGCTTGCGCGCGTGAAGAGCGTGCTGCGTCGCCAGAGAAAGGGATCGCCAGCCGCCGGTCCTCCGGCAGAGCACCGTCCCGAGGTGGTCAAGTTGGGTGCCCGCACGCTCGACCTGGCAGCGCATCATCTTTACGACGCCAACGGCGAGGAAGTTCCCCTGACGAGCATGGAATTCGATCTACTCAACGCCTTCGCTACACACCCTGACCGCGTTTTGAGCAGAGACCAGTTGCTGGAACTCGCACACAACCGCGAGGGTGAAGTCTTCGACCGAAGCATCGATATTCGGATGGCGCGCATCCGGCGAAAGATCGAAATGGATCCGGAAAAGCCGCAGATTCTGAAGACCGTTCGAGGTGCCGGGTACATCTATGTGAGCGGTTGCAAGAATTAGCCGCGCAGGCCAGTGCCGATCGCTCAAGTTTGAGGATCGGTCACCGGCCTGCGCTGGCTGTCCCGGCTATGACGCCTTGAGCCTGCGACTGTCGTTCGCCGGCGTCGCGATGCGGGGCGCGGCATTCGCGCCGGACGAGACGGGCCCCCGAGACGGCCGGTAGCCGAGATTGGTCTTCTGATAGACTCTGGCCATGTCATGCTCCGCTGGTGGGCGCCCTATCATGGCCATGCCGACTTCACTCAAAGACCGAGCCATCTCGTCGGCGACCCAAGGAATCTGGGACCGGCTGAGCCCGATATCTTTCAGCATCCGATCGTCCAGCTCCATGAGATCATAGATCGTCGCCCGACGCTGTCTGCCGCGCTTCAGGGCCCGCCAAAAGGCGGTCGCGACCCCGACCAGGACGGCCCTTAACGAGTGCCGCGCTGGCCATCGCAACGCTGCGCGGCTATGCGCGTAGCTCCGGATTTCCTTGCGAGCAAGCCCAATGTCGCAGAGCGTGTTGTCGTCGAGCTGCGCGAGATCGCCGACGATCCAGTTATAGAGCATCTGATATCGCAGCGGCCGAATTGCCGCATAGGCCAAGTTCTTAATGGCGCCGGCCAGCCCATGTTCGGCGCGCGTGGCGCTGATGGGCTCCGTAGGGTCATTCGCCGAACTGCTGAGTGTCGGTGTCATAATGGGCTCCTTTTCTCTCTATCCATGCCGAATCCGTGATTCGGCGCCGATCGAGCGAGAAGGTAAGCGGGCATGATTTCTGGGCGATGTCGCGCAAGCCGGCGAATTGTTTCAATTGTATCGGTGGGACCGGTCGCCGCCTCTACGGGCACGGCAAATCTCAGGGGAATCCGAGCTTCCCGGTGCAAGCCGACATGGTGCTGCCATTTGGCGCTGGATTGTGGCCACGATCGAGGAACTGAAGCAGGCCTAGTGCTTCAGCCGGCCACATCCCATTGCGGGTTCCAGGCGACCTCCCAGAGGTGGCCGTCGGGATCGTGAAAATATCCCGAATACCCGCCCCAGAAGCGGTCGCGCCCCGCATCGGTGACGACGCCGCCGGCCTCTCGGGCCTCCTTCATGACGGCGTCTACGTCTGCTTTCTATTTGACGATATGCCCGATGGAAACCGCGCCCAGCCTGGTGGGAGTTGCATCAGATCGTCGTTCTTGCTGAAAAATGCCACGGCGCCGTCCTCGAGTTCCTGACCGATGATGCCCTTCGTCGGCAAACCCAGCCCGTCCCGATAGAAGGCGAGCGACTTGTCGAGATCGGGTCTGTTCTGATGCTCACCGATCCATGAACGCCGCGCCGCGGAAGGCTATCAGCAAAAAGTAGTATGCCGCCATGTTGCGATACCAAATTCGGCGCTGGGTCAATAGGCTCTTAAGGCCTGCCTTCTGGCGTGCCGATCAGTACGCACCGCGGGCCATCGTCTTGCCTGACCATTATGAACGCCACCCTCCCGAAGATCCGCCGACGATCGCGATGGTTACGCCGGTTCTGAACCAAGCCGCATTCATTCGCGCCGCGATCGATAGCGTATTGACGCAAGGCTATCCGAGGCTCGCCTATGTCGTGCAGGATGGAGGTTCGACGGACGGTACCGTCGATATCCTACGAAACTATGGTCGGTTGCTTGATTGGGTCAGCCTGCCCGATTCCGGCCAGGCGGACGCAATCAATCGCGGATTCGCTCGCATCGCCGGCGACATCATGGCCTGGCTCAACGGTGACGATATGTTGGTCCCCGGGTCTCTCGCCTATGTGGCGCGCTTCTTTCAAGCCAATCCCGACATAGATCTTGCCTATGGACATAGGGTCTATATCGACATCAATGGCAAGGAAACCGGGCGCTGCATCCTGCCGGCCCACGACTCCAGCACAATCAGATACTTCGATTTCATACCGCAAGAGACATTGTTCTGGCGTCGGCGCGCGTGGCAGGCCTTAGCCCCCATTGACGCCTCATTCGACAGCGCGATTGACTGGGATTTCATCCTGCGCGCCCATAGCGCGGGCTTCTCGTTTCGACGTCTGCCTCGCTTCCTTGGCTGTTTCCGTGTCCATCCGGCGCAGAAAACCGTTGCCCGCCAAGCGGTCAGCCTCGCCGAGATGGACTTGCTGCGCCAACGTTCCTTCGGACGCGACGTCACGACCGACGAGATCCATCGCGGAATAGAGAGGTACCTCTTGCGCCACGTATTCCTCGACCGGCTCTATCGCCTAGGCATCAAAAATTACTGAAATGGCAG
>Ga0137362_10003664_pt1 | contig 10305 bp, 8 predicted proteins | sample MadtaG_2_FD_104801 | JGI IMG/M metagenome (GOLD analysis project Ga0137362, IMG submission 104801) | Vadose zone soil microbial communities from Angelo Coast Range Reserve, California, USA - Mad1_100_16 metaG | ecosystem: Environmental > Terrestrial > Soil > Vadose zone | place: USA: California... | reverse complement strand
TCAGGAAGGTTGCAACAAACAAACCGCCCATGATGGTGATCGCCATCGGGCCCCAGAACGCGGAGCGCGACAGCGGGATCATCGCCAGGATGGCGGCGAGCGCCGTCAGGACCACCGGCCGGGCGCGCCGGACGGTTGCTTCGACGATGGCTTCCCTGCGGGTCAGGCCATGCTTCACGTCGGTCTCGATCTGGTCGACCAAGATAACCGCATTGCGCATGATCATCCCGGCCAATGCGATCAGTCCGAGCAGCGCCACGAAGCCGAACGGCTGGTTGGCGACGTTCAGTCCGAGCGAGGCGCCTATGATGCCGAGCGGTGCGGTGAGAAACACCAGCAGCAGGCGCGAAAAACTCTGCAGCTGGATCATCAGCAAGGTCAGCATGACGATGACCATCAACGGAAACAGCACGAAGATCGACGCGTTGCCCTTGGCGGACTCCTCGAACGCGCCGCCGGCCTCGATCCGGTAGGCCGGCTGCAGGCTGTTGCGAATCTCCTGCAGTTTGGGCCAGATCTGATTGGTCACGTCAGGCGCCTGCACGCCGTCGACGACGTCGCCGCGCACCGTGATCGCCATGTCACGGTTGCGCCGCCACATGATCGGCTCCTCGTGGGCGTATTCGATTTTGGCGACCTGCGTCAGCGGCACCGCGACGCCGTTGCGCGAGGTGATGGTGAGATCGCCGACATGGCCGAGATCGAGCCGCTCGGACGGAACCGCGCGCGCGACCACGCCGACCTTCTCGATGCCGTCGCGTATCGTCGTTACCGGGGCGCCCGAGATCAGCATGCTCAGCGCCTGCGATACGTCCTGCGGCGTGAGGCCGAGCGCGCGGGCGCGGTCCTGATCGACCACGAGCTTCAGGTAGGGCGACTGTTCGTTCCAGTCGAGTTGCGGATCTTTCACCTTGTCGTTCTGCCTGACCACGTCGCGCACTCTGTAGGCGATGTCCCGGACGGTGTTGGCGTCGGGGCCGATCACGCGAAATTGCACGGGAAAGCCGACCGGCGGGCCGAAGTTGAACCGATCGACGCGCACGCGCGCTTCGCTCAACGCACCGTCATTGACCGCCTTCTCCAGCCGCGCCTTGATCCGTTCCCGCGCCTCGACATCCCTGGCGACGACGACGATCTCGGCGAAGGCTTCGTTCGGCAGTTGCGGATTGAGCCCGAGCCAGAACCGCGGCGAGCCCTGCCCGACATAGGCGGTATAGGTCGCGATGTCCTTGTCGTCCTTCAACAGCGCTTCCGCCTTTTTCACGGACTGCTCGGTGACGCCAAACGCCGTGCCTTCGGGCAGCCGAAGCTGCAGGAACAGTTCAGGCCGCTCGGACAGCGGGAAGAACTGCTGCTGGACGTGACCGAAACCAACGATGGAGAGCGCGAAGACGCCGACCGTCGCCAGCACCACCTTGACCCGGTGATCGACGCACCACTGGATCATGCTGCGGAGAATCCGGTATACGCGGGTTTCATAGACCGCATGCGGATCGTGGTTGTGGCTGACCGTGATGTTCGGCAGCAGCTTGACACCGATATAGGGCGTGAAGATCACCGCGACGAACCAGGACGCCACCAGTGCGATGGCGACGATCCAGAAAATGCCGCCGGCATATTCTCCGACCGCCGAATTGGCAAAGCCGATCGGCAGGAAACCGGCGGCGGTGACCAGCGTTCCCGTCAGCATCGGAAACGCGGTGGATTCCCAGGCAAAGGACGCCGCGCGCATGCGGTCCCAGCCCTGCTCCATCTTCACCACCATCATCTCGACCGCGATGATGGCGTCATCGACCAGAAGACCGAGCGCGATGATCAGCGCGCCCAGCGTGATCCGGTGCAGATCGAGCGACATCGCATTCATGACGATGAAGACGATCGCCAGCACCAGCGGCACCGACAACGCCACCACGATTCCGGTGCGCCAGCCGAGTGCGACGAAAGAGACGAACAGCACGATCGCCAGCGCCTCGATGAAGGAATGCACGAATTCGCTGACGGCGTGCTCGACCACCTTGGGCTGATCGGCGATCAGCTCGACATTGACGCCCTGCGGCACCGCTTGCATGAATTCCGCGGTGGCGTTGGCAACGTCCTTGCCGAGTTCCAGGATGTTGGCGCCCTTGGCCGTGACCACGCCGATGCCGAGCGCGGGTTTGCCTTCCTGACGCGCCACAAAGGTCGGCGGGTCGACGAAACCGTGGGTGACGGTGGCGATATCGCCCAGCCGGAACACGCGGCCATTGCTTTCGACCGGCGTTTCCGCGACGGCCTTGACGCCATCGAGCGCGCCGGTGACGCGCAGCGGCACACGCTGCGATGAAGTTTCCACCGTGCCGGCCGGCACCACATTGTTCTGCTTGGCCAGCGAATCGAACAGCGCCTGCGGGGTAATTCCGAGCGTCGCCAGCTTGGCGTGCGAGAACTCGACATAGATTCGCTCGTCCTGGGTGCCGTAGAGATCGACTTTTGTCACTCCCGGTACCTTCAACAGGCGCTGACGCATACCTTCAGCGGCCTTCTTGAGCTGCACGTAGTCGGCGCCGTCGCCGGTCATCATATAGAGAATCGAATCGACGTCGCTGAATTCGTCGTTGACGACGGGACCGAGCAGATTGGCCGGCAACTGGCCCTGCACGTCGGCGAGCTTCTTGCGCAGCAGGTAAAACAGATACGGCACGTCCTTGGGCGGCGTCGAATCCTTGAAAGTGACCTGCATCGCGGTGAACGCCGGTTTTGAGTAGGTCTGGACCTTTTCGAAGAACGGCAGTTCCTGCAGCTTCTTCTCTATGGGGTCGGCGACCTGGGTCTGCATCTCGGCTGCCGTCGCACCCGGCCAGATCGCCGACACGTTCACCACTTTCACCGTGAAGAACGGATCTTCGGCACGGCCGAGCTTTTGGTAGGAGACGAACCCGGCGGCGCCCAACGCTATGACCAGGAACAGAATAAGCGCGGGATGGCTGACCGCCCAGGCCGAAAGATTGAAGTGTTTCATCACGCCCTCCTCAGCTCAAAACGACAATGACGAGACGACCCTGACCTTCTGGGCCGGATCGAGTTTCTGCACACCCAGCGCGACAACCTTGGCGCCTTCATCGACGCCGCCACTGATGACGACGCAAGTGCTCTCATAGGATTTTACCGTGACCGGCTTGAGCGCCACCTCGCCCTTGTCATCGACGATGTAGAGCGAGGGATCGCCGCCCTGGCTGAACAGCGCCGACAGCGGCAGCCGCGCCACGCGGGTGGTGGCGGGATCGGCCAGCGTCAGCGTCGCGGTCATGCCGAGCGAGACGGTTTCGCCGGCGTCGGGCAATGAAAATTTCGCCAGATAGGTGCGCGTCGCGGGATCGGCTGACGGCGCCACCTCGCGCAGCTTCGCGGCATATTTCTTGTCGGGCTCGGACCACAGCGTAACGCTGGCGATGCCGTCCTTGGCGCGCCCGACCAGGGTTTCCGGGATCGCCACCACGGCTTCCTTTTCGGCAAAGCGCGCGACGCGGATCGCGGTTTGTCCGGACGCCACGACCTGTCCGGCATCGATCAGGGTCGCGGTGACGACGCCGCGGGTATCGGCGACCAGCGTCGCATAAGACAGAGAGTTCTTGGTGAGTTCAACCGAGCGCTCGGCGCGATTGAGCCGCGCACGCGCTTCATCGCCGGCGGCTTTGGCCTGATCCAGTTGCGCATCCGTGGTCCAGCCCTTGGCGCGCAAATCCTTGGCGCGGGTTTCGGCGGCGGCGGCCTGCGCCAGCACGCCGGTGGCGGCATGGAATTCGGCATCGGCCTGCTCGGCCTGCAGCTTCAGGTCGACTTCGTCGAGGGTCGCCAGGGGTTGGTCGACATCGACGGTCTGGCCGACTTCGACCAGCCGTTTTGCCACCTTGCCGGGGACCCGGAACCCCATGTCGGTCTCAATCCGGGGCTTGATGGTGCCCACAAAACTGCGTTCGGGGGATTCGGGCTCGTAGTGGACCGTGGAGACCAGGACCGGGCGCGAAGGTGCGGCTTTCTCCGCGACCACCTCGTTGCAGCCGGCCAAGGCAATTGCCATCAAAGCTAGCAATAAACCAGCTAAAAGCCTGTAGTAACTCGACAAAACGGAACGGACGAACATCGGACTCTCCATCGGCTAAGCCTGATGAAGACTATCGATTGTTCACTGATGATTGTCAATATTCGTCATAGATCATGATTTCGTGAACGTTAATGAATAGTTCCAGTCGTTCCGGCGCACGCCGGAACCCATAACCCCCGACCTCAGTCATTAAAGAAGGCCTCCGCCCCGGTAATGACGCGCTAGCTGGCCCGTCACTTCGTCTCACCCACCGCAGCGAATTCCGCCTTGGTCTCGTGGCCGCCGAGGAAAACCAGGAGACCGCCGACCAGCGGCAAGACCGCGAGCACCAGCAACCCCGTCGAGGTAGAGCCGGTCGCTTCCTTGACCCAGCCGATCAGATAGGGGCCGCCGAAGCCCGCGAGGTTGCCGATCGAATTGATCAGCGCGATCGCGCCGGCCGCGGCGGATCCGGAGAGCCACGCGGTCGGCAGCGTCCAGAACAGCGCGAAGGTGCAGAAGGTGCCGATCGCGGCGACCACCAGCGCGACCATGGTGAAGTACGGATTGTCCATGTAGCCGCAGACCGCGAGCGCCGCCGCGGTCAACAGCAGCGGCAGCCCGACATGTGCGACGCGTTCGCGGGTGGCGTCGGAGTGCCGCGCCCAAAACACCATCGCGACGCTGCCGAACAGATACGGCACCGCGGTGACAAAACCGGTCTGCGCGTTGGAAAAGCCGAAGGCCTTCACGATCTGCGGCAGCCAGAACTGCATGCCATAAAGCGCGCCGACGAAACCGAAATAGATCAGGCTCAGCGTGATCACTTTTGGCGAGGCCAGCGCCTGCCCCAGCGTGAGATGCGCTGCGGCCTGCTTGGCGGCGATTTCGCCCGCAAGCTTCGAGGACAGCCACCCCTTCTGCTCGGCCGTGAGCCAGTCTGCCTTGGCCGGGCGGTCGGTGAGATAGAACCAGGAGACGACGCCGAGCACGACGGAGGGAACGCCCTCGATCACGAACAGCCACTGCCAGCCTTTCAGCCCCATCGCGCCATCGAGCCCGAGCAGGAGCCCGGAGATCGGCGCGCCGATCACGGTGGAGACCGGGACGGCGATGGCAAAGGCGGCAAGAAACCGGGCGCGATATTTTGCCGGATACCAATAGGTCAGATACAGAATGATGCCCGGGAAAAATCCGGCCTCGGCGACGCCGAGCAGAAAGCGCAAGGCGTAAAAGCTCCAGACGCCGCTGACGAGCGCCATCAATGCGGAGATGATGCCCCAGGTCACCATGATGCGCGCGATCCAGCGGCTGGCGCCGAATTTCTCCAGCGCCAGGTTGCTCGGCACCTCGAAGATGAAATAGCCGATGAAGAAGATGCCGGCGCCCCAGGCGAAGATCGTCGGCGAGAATTTCAGCTCGGTATTCATGGTCAGCGCGGCGAAGCCGAGATTGACGCGATCGAGATAGGAAAAGAAATAGGCCAGCACCAAAAACGGAATCAGCCGCAACGAGATCGCACGGATGGTGGACGTCTCAAGCTCGCTCTTCGCGCTCGGTGAAGAGGTGATGATGGTGGCGGACTGGCTCATGAGTTTTTCCCGGACGTTTTATTCGTAACGATCATCCACGTCGTCACTTTCTGGTATCGGCCGGTGTCTGCATCATCGTGGCGGCTCCCTCAAGCCTTATTTTCCAAATGAAAACCCTTGGCCACCCGTCCGGCAGCGGCGAGTATCGCACGCTCCGCAAAAACCGAAGGCGTTCGTCGCGGGCGTTTGCAAAAATGCTGATCAAGGGGATGGGATAACGTAGCAAAGACGCCCGATTCGTCGCAATCGAGACAGGCGCAGATTCAGTCCAGCGCCAGAAGCGGCATCAGCCGCTACGAGATCGCGCGGGTCGTGACGGCACTCAGCGCGACCTCGCCGGTGTTGATAGAGTTAATAAGTTTTCGACTTAACGCCGACGATTCGCCATATGGACAATCTGTCTAATTGTGCTCAATCTTCCAATATTCGACGTGCCGATATTTTCCATGCAAGAACTTGTTCAATGACCCCCGGTCGAAGCGAAACAATATGGCTCAATTCATCCCTGCCAACGAACCAATACCGGTAATCCTGGCTCGAAATTCAGCCGCAGCTGCGGGCGCGCCAGTGGGCAGGCCCGCAGTTGCACTCATTCCATCTTATTCTAGCACTTGGAACGATTTCGGGCGCTATTTGCACGCCAACCTGTGGGTCTTTTCGGCAAGTGGCACAGCGACCGAACTGGGCTTTCGCTTGATGTTTGAAGGAGCCTCGCGAACCGATACACATTTATCTCAAGTTCTTGGAACTAGAGATTGGGTTGATATCGCCGAGGCAAACACCCTGTTTTGTTCGGTGCTCGACAATGTCGAATCGTGCGACACAATCGTTAAGGCATTGGGATTTGCGCGTGCCGTTACTGCTTTGCGTCTGCTCGGCGACGCAGTGGTTCTGCGACTCGAAGGGATTGATTCCGCGCGATTGGCGCTCTTGGATACCCCGGACTTTCATTTCGGGGCCCTGAGACAAGAAAGTACTTTCGTGGCGTTTCGGCGCGGAGGCCGCTACCTCCGTCCCCAGCCTTTGATAACTGTAAGCGATGCTGCAATAAGCTTTTCGCTCGAAGCGAAGTTGCCTTCAGCAGACAACGGCTACGAGATAACGTTTGATTTCGGAACCTGACAAATTGTTGCGAAATCGTGTGTCCGTCTTAATTGGCAAAAACGGGACAGGAAAAACACAGCTATTGTTGAAGATAATAGAAGGTCTGCGCATTCAGGGCGACACCGACGCTGATCAAACCGCCCAATTTGGACCGTCGCCATCTTTCAATCGTATGCTTGTTTTCTCCTCCGTTGCTTCTGATCCATACCCGAGAGCAATCCCTCCATGGCAAGAGCTCGATTACGAATATTTCTCGATGATAGCGACCCTCTCTGCCGACCGCGACGTACTTACTAGCGCATTGGTGGACTGCCTACGCGACGACGGTAAGATACAATTCTTTGAAGGAGGGCCCTTTAATCCTCGTGGGCGGCTCGTACTGCTCGAGAGATCTATGACGTCTCTTGGCATTTGGCCTTCGATCTATCTACCATTAAAAATTCAAGCCGAAGAATACGATCTTCCCTCACCTCTAGTTTGGGGAGGGCGACCATTTTTCCCCCTAGCTCGCGCTCGCACTCTCAATGAACAGCGCAGACTTTTGCTGGTTCAGGCTATGGATTGGACGCAGTCGCCCCTGATATTCGGTTCAGGTGATCAACCTCGTAATTTAAGTAGCGGGGAGTTTGCAATGTTCCGGTTTGCCGCGCAAGCCGCAGGTTCGGTAGAAAGGGGCTGCATCTTTCTATTCGACGAGCCGGAGACTCATTTACACCCTAACTTCATTTCCGAATTTATGGATGTGCTGCATACAATACTTACGGCGACACGGTCAGTTGCGATCATCGCAACGCATTCGGCTTATATTGTTCGCGAAGTACCTCGCCAACGCGTCAGAATCTTGTCGATTGAAAATCGCGAAGTATCGATCGATACGCCCCGTCTACAGACATTCGGAGCAAGCGTAGATAACATTTCTCAATTCGTCTTTGGGGACACAAATATTTCTCATCGTTATCAAGGCACTTTGCAGGAATGGCTTTGTAGCTTGGGACCAGACATCACCATTGAAAGTATCGTGGAGTCTTACGGCGGCGTGATGAACAGCGAAACATTATCTTATGTCGCCCAACTGCTTCGAGATCGCGTACAATGATTTCGCTGCCACCACCATCAGCTGCAGACGACGAGACCTATTTAGCTGATCTCTGTCAAAATGCGGGTTGGTCCGTGCATCAAGGGCCTTGGCTACTTGCCTATGCCGCTTACCGACAACATGGTGGAAATCCATGGGCCTTCAATCCAAGGGCATTTGTGCCTGATGTCGGCGACGATCAGCGAGCCTTGTATGATGCGAGAAGAAGTGCACGGCGGCTGCAACGCATTCGGCAGACACCAGGCCTGCTGTGTTGTCCGATGTGTGGCTCACCAACAACTGGCGGGCTCGACCACTATTTGCCGCGATCAGCCTACCCGGAATTTTCAATCATGGCCGCGAATCTTGTGCCGGCATGCACCCACTGTAACTCCGGTGTCAAAGGCAATATTTGCCGTGGGATTTCGCCTGAGCGCTTCATCCATCCGTACTTCGACGCCTTTGCGAACATGCCTTTGTGGCAAGTAGCGTTCGCGCCACCTTATCTTGCGGTCACGTTTTGTGCGGTTCCGGCGCCTGGGTTGAACGCAGAGCAACGCTCTCGTGTGGCGTTTCACCTCGCGCACGTACTGGGGAGCCAGTTTCTTTTATGGGCGCAAAATCAATGGGCAACATTTCCGCAGCTGGTACGAAATACGATCGGCGGCGCCGGCACCGTCACGACCGCGCACGTTGCCACAGAGGCACGGACTCGCCTTCGTGACGCCGTCGCGACCACAGGAATGAACAGTTGGCTTTCTGCTTTCTTTCGTGGTCTGCAAGAAGACATGCTGGCGCACGTATTCATTGCTACTGCGACCCAGCCATTCATGGCGACGCCGATTGCGTAAGTTTCGTCGGCCCCTCACTTCGCTGGCTGAAACCGCTCGAAACGTCTTCCTCGATGCGGCGTTCAGGTCCTTGCGCGCACTCTTTCGCACGCCGTCGCTGGCGTTCTCCAGCGACACCGCTAAGCACCCATGCTGGCGCGTGCAGAGACCAAATCATACCAGCGCTTCAATGCCGTATGTTCGCCCCTGATCGGCAAGCCGGCCGCCTTGGTGGCGAAGTCGACGGTGACGACGGCCGTGATGTCGGCAACCGAAAACTCATCGCCCGCCACCAACGGCACGTCGGCGAGCCGGGCGTTGAAGTCGGCGTAGAAATGGCCGACGCGCTGCCTGCTTCGCTCGGCGAGCGCCGGGATCTGCTCGTAGTCATGCGGTCCGGCGATCGCGCGATCCTTGAGACCGGGGACGGCGTTGCGAACTGCTTCCATCACCGAGGCAAATCCTTCCATCTCGACGCGCCGCTCCCACATCGCGACCAGCGCTTTGGCTTTCGGCGTGCTGCCGAGCAGCGGCGGCTCGGGATGGATCTCCTCGAGGTAGCGCTGGATGGCCGGCACTTCGCCGATCGCGGTGCCGTCTTCCAGCACCAGGGTCGGAACGACGCGGCGCGGGTTGATCGCGGCATAGGCGTCTGAGAACTGCTCCCTGGCGCCGAGATCGACCGGCACCAGCGGCATCGAAATCCCTTTCTCGGCGAGGTAAATTCTCACCCGGCGGGAATTCGGCGATGCGTTCGATTGATAGAGTTTCATGTCGACCTCCAGATAAAGCCTGAGACGTACCGGCGGGACGTTCTCCCGAAACGGCCAGCGGCGGTGCCGCCGCGGCCGCCCTGCCCTCAAATTTTGGAGCCGCCACCGACCTGGATGGTGTCGCCGGTCACCCAGCGCGCGGCGTCGGAGGCAAGGAAGCTGACGACCTCGGCGACATCGTCGGGGTGACCGATGCGCTGCAGCGCCTGCATCCCCAGGGTGTAGCCGCGGCCCTCGTCGGATCGCACGAAGCTCGACATGTCGGTGTCGATCACGCCGGGCGCCACGGCATTGACGCGGATGCCGCGCGGGCCGAGCAGCGCGGCAAAGTGTTTCACCAGCGTGTCGATCGCGCCCTTGGTCGCGGCATAGGCCGGCAACAATCCGACCGACGCGCGCGCCGCCAGCGACGACATCAGCACGACGCCGGAACCTTCGCCGAGCACTGGCAGCAATTGCTGCACCAGGAAGAACGGCGCGCGGACGTTGACGGCGAACATGCGGTCGAACTCTTCCACCGTCTGGTCCTCGATGGTGGCAGCGGTAGCGATCCCGGCATTGGCGACGAGGATATCGAGCCGTGCGCCGACCAGCTTGGGGACTTCCGCCGCCAGTTTTTGGGCGCCATCAGGTGCGGAAAGATCGGCGCCGACGGCATCGGCGTGTCCACCGGACGCGCGGATTTCGGCAACCAGCTTTTCCGCTTCCGCGGCGGCGTTGCCGTAGTGAACGATGACGCGCGCGCCGGCGGCGGCAAGCGCGCGGGCGGTGGCGCGGCCGATGCCGCGCGAGGCGCCGGTAACAAGTGCGGTTCTGCTGATGAGGTCGGTCATGGCTGTTCTCCGGTCTGGAAGATTTACGAAGCGGTCTT
>Ga0137362_10003659_pt1 | contig 10309 bp, 10 predicted proteins | sample MadtaG_2_FD_104801 | JGI IMG/M metagenome (GOLD analysis project Ga0137362, IMG submission 104801) | Vadose zone soil microbial communities from Angelo Coast Range Reserve, California, USA - Mad1_100_16 metaG | ecosystem: Environmental > Terrestrial > Soil > Vadose zone | place: USA: California... | reverse complement strand
CCTAACCAGGTCGTAGGCCCGCGGGCGCAGATCGGGAGGAACAACCTCGGTCTTCACTGGAGTGCGTCCCGGCGGCAGCTCATCGATCACCGAGATCGCCATCTCGCCGAACAAGGCCAGGGCGAGGCTCCTCGGGATCGGCGTTGCCGTCATGGCGAGGAAATGCGGGCGGCCTTTGCCCTTCGCCCTCAGGAGCTCGCGCTGCCGCGTGCCGAAGCGATGCTGCTCGTCGACCACCGCGAGACCGAGATCCGCGAACGCGACGTCCTCCTCGATCAGCGCGTGCGTGCCGACGACGAGGGCGCAGTGGCCGCTCGCAGCCGAGGTGCGCACGCGCCGCCTTTCCCCGGCTGACTGGCTGCTGACGAGCAGCTCGACCGTGAGCGAGGGAAAGCTCTGCTCGAGGTAGGCGCGGAACTTGTGAAGGTGCTGGCGCGCCAGGATTTCTGTCGGCGCCATGACAACCGACTGCATGCCCGCCGCGTGAACCATGGCCGCACACGCGGCGGCGACCGCGGTCTTGCCCGATCCGACATCGCCGTTGAGCAGCCGGTTCATCGGGGTCGATCGCTGCATGTCCTGGAAGGCTTCCCAGGTCGATCTGCGTTGGGCCTTGGTCAGCTCGAAGCCGAGGCCCGACTTGAAGGCGTCGATGACCTCCTGGCGATACGGGATCGGAACCGCCGGCTCCGCCGCCATGCTGGCGCGCATCAGCGCGAATGCAGCTTGTAGCTCGAACAGCTCGGCGAAACCCATGCGCCGTCGAGCCTCATCCCAGTCGCTCCGCGTGACCGGTTTGTGGCCGAGCCGGACGGCTGCTTTGAGAGGCAGAAGGTGATTGCGCTCGCGAACGTCCTGCGGCAGCTCGTCCTCCATTCGTTCGGCGAGCGGCAGCGCTGCGTCGACCCAGCCGGAGACCTTCTTGGAGGTGAGGCCTTTGACCAGGTGATACCTCGGCATGAGGCCGCCGATGAATTTCGGTGCGGCGCCGTCGCCGCCTTCCAGCTTCTCGTGGTGGGGGTTGCGCATCTCGAGACCGAACCCCGTGGCCCGGACTGTTCCCGCGACGGCGATGCGGTCGCCCTTTTCCAGCTGGTTCGCGATCCAGGGCTGGTTGAACCAGACGAGGTTCAGGTCGTCGTCGTGGTCGTCCTCAAGCGTCGCTTGCGTCAACTTCAGCTTCTTGAACCGGCTGATCTTGGGCGCGATCCTGATGATCGTGCCGGTGACTGTCGCCAGCGTGCCGGGAGTCAGTTGCGCAATCGGCTTTGGATCGCCGAACTCGTCCCATGCGAATGGCAGGTGCAGGAGCAGATCGCGGACCGTGCGGATTCCGAGTGCGGTGAGACGCTTCAGATCCAGCGGCTTGACCTTGGGAAGCTCCTTGACCGGCGACTCCAGCGCCAGCCGCGGATTCAGAACGACCATGCAGCCAAAATAGCGAAGCTCAAGCTTGGGCTACGGTACATTGCGGGGTCGTGATCGAAGAACCCGGGGGGCCTGCGCCGTCGACAGGCTCGCCTCGCAGGCTGATCTTGATCATTGCGGCGGTCGTCGTCGCGGTCGTGGTCGTCGTTTCGGTCATCGGCTACGGGGTGATCGGCTACGCGTTCGCCTCGAGCCGCATCGCCGGCGCCAGGAGCGCGTACAACACGGTGGTTTCCCACCAGAACGCCATCACCGACGAGTTCAACACACTCAACACCAAGATGACGGCCCTGAGCCTCAGCACCGCCACCTCAACCGACCTGCAGCAAAATCGCGCGTCGTACGTGCAGCTGGTGAGTCAGTCTCAATCCGCGGAGCCGACCCTCACAAGTGACGATGCTTTTCTCGCCACCGCACAGGCCAGGCTATACCAGACTTCATGGCTCACCCTCATCCGGCGGTCGGACCTGGACCGGACGTCCGCGAAAATCGGGCACGAGCGGAAGGCGCTCGCGGACGCGAAGGCGATCGCGGGTGACCTGGTCCAGCTCGGCACCTTCTACCAGGCGTTCTATGACTCACTGATCGACCTTGACACGCTGACGACGAAGGCCACGGCCTCCGATTTCGTCAACGCCGCGGCCGCAATCGGGGCGCTCAAGTCAGACATCACGATGGCCATCCAACTCTCGGGCGCGCCTGGGTTGCCGCCGGAGATGAAGCTCTTCTTGACCGACTTCCAGACACTCGCGACCGATGTCGGCAAGCTGCTGAACGCCGTCATTTCCGGCGACACCAACGGAGTCCAGGCGGACGTGAAGGCGGTCGATGCGGACAACACGAAGATCGACACCTACGACTTCGGCAAGATGAACGCCACAACGAAAGCGTTCTATCAACCGATGATCGATGCGTTCAACGCCGAGGCGTCGATAGCCAACAGCATGTGACGGGGGACCTCGTGCCGCGGGAGTAGATTTCCATGTCATGAGCGACCCGCCGCCGTATCCGCCGCCGCCTGCGGAGCCGCCCGCAAGCTTCGCGCCTGGGGCGAATAATGCCAATCAGTACCACCCGCCGCGAGCCTTCTGGGCGATCATCGCCGCGGTCGTCGCCGTGGTCGTGGTGGTGGTGGCCATCGTGGGCTACGCGGTTGCCGGCTACACGTTCACGTCGAGCCGCATCAGCGACGCATCCGGCGCCATCAGCACTGCGAATGCCCACCGGATTTACGTGAACACGACCTTCGACCTGCTGGACCACCAGGTGACGGCGTTCAGCACGAGCACCGACCTCACAGCGGCAAAGTCCGACGCGATGGAAGTGGTGAACCAATCCCAAACCATGAGCTTGACGGAGGTCGGCGACGATCAAGCGCTGGCATCGGTCCGCGCCCGCCTCAACGATCAGCAGTGGCTGACGTCCCTGAATCGCGGGCGTCTCACTGCCGAAGTCGGCCGTCTCGATCACGCGCGCAATGCGGTCGTCACAGCCAGGACGGCCGCCGGCGATTACGTGCAGCTGGGACAGTTCCTCCAGGCTTACGTGCAGGTCTTGACCGATTGGGACATGGTGTCGTCCGACACGGGCAACCACGACTTTGTGGGCGCAGCGTCCGCGGACACCAGCATGCAGACGGACGTCACGAAGGCGCTCCTGGCATCGGCGGCGCCCGGCCTGCCCGTCGAGTTTCACGATTACCTGACGGCGCTGCAGTCCTACTCGGTCGACGTGGGGAAATTTCTGAATGCGATCGCGACGCAGGACCCCGCCGCGCTCGACGCTGCCGGCAAGCTGCTCACAGCGGATACCGCCAAGCTGGACGCGGTCGACTTCTCGGCCACGCCCGCCCAGATCAAGTCGTACTACCAGCGGTACCGAGACAATTTCAACTCCGAGATGGACAAGGCCAACGCATGACAGGTCTCTACTCCGACGATTCGATAACCCGGCGCGTCAACCGCGAGAACATCCTGCTGCTCGGCGGCGGCCGGGCATTGCTGATGCAGCTGGCTCACCCCAAGGTCGCGGCCGGGGTCGACGACCATTCCGATTTCCGCATCCATCCGATCCGGCGGCTTCGCCGAACGGTCTTGATGACCATGGCGATTGTCTTTGGCGAGCGCGAGACCGCTCTCGCGGCCGCTCGTGCTGTCAACCAGGTGCATGCTCGCGTTCGCGGCGATGACTACCGCGCGCTGGACCCGAATCTGCTCTTGTGGGTGCATGCGACTTTGGTGGAGTCCGCGCTGGTCACGTACCAGGCGTTTGTCGGGCGGCTGACATCGCGCGCGCGCGAGGACTTTTACCAGGAGTCGAAGCTAGCGGGAGAGCTGCTCGGGATTCCGCGCGATCGCTTTCCCGTTCGGTTGAGCGACTTCGAGCAGTACGTGGACGGGATGATCGGGAGCGGAGAGGTGCACGTGACCCCACGTGCCAAGGAGTTGGGACGATTGGTGGTGCGACCGCCGCTTCGGCTGGTCCCGGGCCCGGTCCTGGTTCCCTTCGCCGTCGTGACGGCGGGACTTCTGCCCGACGCGTTGCGAGACGCTTACGGGCTGAAGTGGGGGCGGCGACAGCAGCAGGCTTTCAAGCTCGCGGTCGCGGCGGTGCCGCGGATCGTCGCGCTGACGCCGCCGGTGCTGCGCGTGTGGCCGCTGCCCGGCCATTCCGTGACGCTGGAAGCTACTTCTTGATGTAGACGGCGCCCAGGGCCCGTGGGCCGGTGTGGGTGCCCAGGACCGCTCCGATCTCTCCGATGACGATCTCCTGGTCAGGCAGCTCCAGGCGGAGGCCGGCGGCGATGGTCTCTGCTTCTTCGGGCGCCTGCGCGTGCACGACGGCTACATGCTCCACCGGAAGCTCGGCGCGGAGAAACTCCACCATCCGTGTGATCGCGCGCGACCGCGTGCGTACTCGCTCCACAGGTTTGATCTCGCGGTCGGCCACCAACAGGAGCGGCTTGAGGTCGAGCATCGTTCCGATCATCGCCTGCGCTCGACTCAGGCGCCCGCCCATCTCCAGGTATCTGAGCGTGTCGAGCAAGGCGAGAACGCGGCATTTCGGGACCCGCTCCTCGACCGCGGCTGTCGCTTCTGCAAGCGTTTCGGATTCGGCAGCAACCTTGCACAGAAAGGCGATCGGCATGGTCACCGTCTCGCTGTCGATGACCTTGACCTTGAAACCCTCGACCGACTCTGCGCCGATTTGGGCCGCCTGCACGGTCGCCGACAGCTGCGCGCCGAGGTGGATGGATATGCACCCGTCATGGTCTTCGGCCAGTTTTCTGTACACGTCAGCAAACTCGCCGGGCGAGGGCGCGGACGTGGTCGGCAGTTTGGTCGCGGTTCCCAGGCGGCGGAAGAACTCGTCGTCGGTGATGTCGACGCGGTCGCGAAACGTCTCGTTCTCGAAGATGACCTTAAGCGGGACGACTGCGATCCCATACCTCGTGCGCCACTCTTCGGGAAGGTCGGCGGTGGAGTCGGTGACCACCGCGAAGCGGCGCGTGCCAGTCACCAGGTCTGGTTATTCGACCGAGAGGATGAACGGGTAGTGCTGCTGGCCGCCTTGCTGGACTTCGACCGCGAGGCCGGGAAAATTCGAACGGATGGCCTCTTCGAGGTGGGCAAGCTCATCATCGCTCGCGCCCTCGCCCCGATAGACGGTGACCAGCTCGTAAGCGTCGGGGCCCAGCTTGCCCAGAGCCTTGTTGACGACCTCGACGTAGTCGGTGCCGGCGAACTCCAGCTTGTCGTTGATGAGCCCGATCACATCGCCCTTCTTGACTTTGAGACCGGTGGAGCGGGTGTCGCGCACCGCATGCGTCACCTCGATCGTCTGCACGCGCGCCGCCTCGGCTTTCATGGCGGCCGCATTTTCCGCTCCATTCCGCTCCGGACGGAAGGCGACCACCGCAGCCACCCCCTGGGGGACGCTGTGGGTCTCGATCACGTGGACCTTCTTCTTGGTCAGGCTTCGGACCTGGCTCGCGGCGAGGATGACGTTTCCGTTGTTGGGCAGTAGGACGACCTCGTCGTAAGGCAGGCCGTCGACGGCGGTGAGCATGTCTTGCGTGCTCGGGTTCATGGTCTGGCCGCCCTCGACGATCGCATCGACGCCGAGGCCGCGAAAGATGTCCACCAACCCGCTGCCGGCGACCACGGCCACGAGGCCGACGCCGTTGGCGCGCGGGGGCCGGCCGGCAGCCGTCTCGTTTTCGAGAATGCGCTTGTGCTGCGTCGACATGTCGCCGACGTTGAGCTTCAGAAGTTTTCCGAAGCGTCCGGCCAGCGTGATGACGCTGGTGGGATCGTCGGTGTGAACGTGGACCTTGACCAGCTCCGGCTCGCCCACGACCAGCACCGAGTTGCCCATCGCCTCGATCTCGGTTCGAATGACGTCGACGTCGAGGCCATTGCCATCGATGAGGAATTCGGTGCAGTAGCCCCACCCGCCCTCAGGAAGGTCGACGGCGACCTGCGCGGCCTTGGGCTTCGCGGTGGCCGTCTCGAATTGGAACGACTCGGATTCCTCGACGGTTTTCAGCATGCCCTCGATGATCAGCTGGAGTCCGAAGCCACCCGCGTCGACGACGCCGGCGTCGCGAAGGATCTGGAGCTGGCTCGGTGTCTTCAGGACCGCAGCTTTGGCGCCGGCGGCGGCGGCCGCTATTACGGCCGGGACGGTCGCTTCCGCGTCGTTCGCTGCTGTCGCGGCGGCGCGACCGGCTTCTCTTGCGACCGTGAGGATGGTGCCCTCGGTGGGCTTGTTGACCGCGCGGTAGGCGGCGTTGGCGGCCTCCTCAAAGGCGGCGGCCAGCTCTCGCGGGGTCAACGAGCTCTTGCCCTCGACAGCTCTAGCAAACCCGCGAAAGATCTGCGACAGGATCACGCCCGAGTTCCCGCGGGCGCCCATCAAGCTGCCATGCGATGCGAGCTTGGCGATCTTGCTGACCTCGGCTGCGCTCGACTCCTTGATGTCCTCGACCGCGGACTGGAGTGTGAGCAGCATGTTGGTGCCGGTGTCCCCGTCAGGAACCGGGAACACATTGAGGCGGTTGACCTCCTCATGGTTGGCCGCCAACCAGTTCAGGCTGCCGAGAAGCGCCTGCTTGAAGAGGGGCCCGTCCACCCCGACCGGCCTACGCGAGGCCATGGTCAGCGCCGCTCTTCCTTGACGCCCTGAACGTTCACGTTGACCTCCACGACGGGCACGTTCACGGCCCGTTCGACTTCGAATTTGACCGTCTCCTGCAGGTTATGGGCGACCTCGGAGATCCGCATGCCGTACTGCACGATCACAAACAGGTCGATGGCCAGCCCGCTCTCGACCTCGACCACGTCCACGCCGCGATCGACGCTCTCGCGTCTGAGGAGCTCGGCCACGCCGTCGCGGAGGCCCCTGGCAGCCATTCCGGTCACCCCATAGCAACTGAGGGCGGCATGCCCCGCGATCGCCGCCACCGCCGACGGGAAGACCTCGATGCGGCCCCACCGCTGAGCTTGCCCTAGGGCCGTGGGCGTTTTCGAGGCCATGGAGAGCCCATGGTACAATTCAGAAACGCCGTCGGTGAGCTCCGCCCGGGCGTGCTTCGTTCTTATCGATCAATTCCCCCTCAGAAGGTGACTCATGGCCAAGCGATGCGCGATTTGCGGCAAGGAGCCGCAGTACGGACACCACGTCAGTCACGCCAAGAACCGGGTCAACCGGAGATTTGAGCCCAACCTGCAGATGGGCCGCGTGACGGTGTCCGGGCGCTCGTTCCGGGCGCGAGTGTGCACTCGCTGCTTGCGCACGTACGCGGGCTGATCGGCTGAGCTTCTGAGCGACAGCGCGTACCTCAGCTTTGGGGTCGTCGCTTTTGTGGTCTCCATTGCGGTTCAATTCGGCCTGTACGGGTGGTTGCTGCGGCGGGCTCTTTTGACGCGTGACCTTTCGGTCATGCGGCCCGCGATCTTCAAGTGGCTGAAGGTCGTGCTGGTGTGGCAGGTGGCGGTGGTGGTGGCGTCGGCCACGTACGTGGCGGTGCTCGGCTCCAAGCATCCGGGGGGCTTCGCGTGGGTGGCGCCGGCGATCGGTGCCATCTTCGGGACGGCGATGCCGCTGCAGGTGGCGGTAATCGCGATCATGCGCGCGGGGCGGGGTTCTTAACAGGCGGGGTTGGCGGGCCGGGTTCTCGGCGAGTACGGTGACCGCCAGAAGGAATCCCCAAAAAAGGGTGGGTGGGGGCTAGGGATGGGTGTGTCTGTGTGTGTTTTTGGCGCCTTAACCGAATGGCGTTTTGCGGCGTACGCGGCTAGCTGAAGTTCATGCCGTGAACCTCGCCCAGGGTCAATAGGTCTTTCCGGAGTGATGCCCACACCCGCTCCTGCACCTCCGCTCGGGGAACCGCGCTCGCGGGATCGTTGACACCCGCGGCCAGGTCCGGCCGCTCGACCATCTCCGCGAAGAACAGAGTCCAAGCCCGCGGCACAACCTCGTAAATCGCGTACCCCCCACCCCCCAACGCCAGCCACCGGCCATCGCAGAGCTCGTGCGCCAGCTCGTGGAACATCCTCCCCACCCGCGGCCAGATACGGGTGGTCGCGGCGATGTGCGCCAGCGGATCCAGGAAGTGGGTATCGCAGCCATCCTGCGTCACCAGCACCGTTGGTTTGAAGCGGCGCAGCATCGCCGGCACCACCTTCTCGAATCCCTCCAGCCACGGTTCGTCCCACGTGTAGGGCAAGAAGGGCAGGTTCGCCGCGGCGCCTCGCCCCTGTCCCGACCCCGAGTCCTCGGGAAACCCGGTGCCAGGAAACAGGTAGCGCCCACTTTCGTGAAGGCTGATCGTGAGCACGTCGGGATCCGTGTAGAAGATGTCCTCCACCCCGTCACCGTGGTGCACGTCGACGTCGACGTACGCGACTCGATGGCCTTGGTCTTTCAGCCATTTGCACGCGATGGCCGGGTCGTCGTACGTGCAGAAGCCCGATGCCCGACCTCGATGCGCATGGTGCAATCCTCCCGAGGGGCTGAACACATGAAGCGCGCTCCCACTCTCGATCGCTTGAGCACCAACCATCGTTGCGCCGACCACCAATGAGGTTCCTTCGTGCAGCTCGTCGGAGATGGGATTGTCTGCCGATCCGAAGCCGGCTTCTTCGATGAGGTCCGACTGCACTCCCGGCCGCTGCTCGGGATCGCTCAACTTGCGCACGAGATCCACGTATGCAGGAGAGTGGACGAGCTCGAGCTCCGCGATCGTCGCCCTTCGCGGCGGCAGCAGGTGAGCATGCTCGATCAGACCTGTTGAGCTGATCAGCTCCACAGCCAGCTTGACGCGGATGGGCTGCAGCGGGTGCTGATCCGAGAGCCGGTGCTTCATCAACTCTTCGCCATACACGAGAGCGACCGGGCCGGGCATGGGCACGTAGGCTAACAGGCGCATGGGGCCTCATCACCTCTACGAATCGGTGCCCAATTTCTCCGAAGGGACTCGACCCGAGGTCATCGCCGAGCTCGCGGGAGCCGCGGGCCGCGCCTACGTCATCGACGTCGACGCGGACGCCGACCACAACAGGGTCGTCATTTCCGTTGTTGGTCAGACTCCCCAACTTCTGGATGCGTTAGTCGCTTCGGTCCAGGTGGCAATGCAGCACATCGACCTGCGCGAGCATCGCGGGGTTCACCCCCGCGTTGGAGCGGCCGACGTGATTCCAATAGTGCCGCTCGACGGCGCCTCCCTCGCCGACGCCCACGAGCTCGCCCGCACGCTAGGCGATCGGGTCTGGGACGAACTGAAGGTCCCTGTCTACTACTACGGCCATGGTGAGGAGCACACCCTTGCCGACATCCGCGCGGGGCGCGCCCGCCCGTCGCTCGGCGATGAGCTGCATGTGTCCGCCGGCGCGGTGTGCATCGGCGCCCGGCATCCGTTGGTCGCCTTCAACGTCATTCTTCCGGGATTGCGGCTTCTCGAAGCTCGCGCCCTCGCGCGCGCATTGAGGGAGTCGGGCGGTGGCCTGAGAGGTGTGCAGGCGCTGGCGTTCGAGCTCACTGACGGCCGCGTGCAACTGTCGATGAACCTGTTCCGTCTCGAGGAAACGCCGCCCTCAGCAGTCGTCGCCGAGTTGGAACGACGCGGTGTGAGCATCGGCTCGCAGCACGTGATAGGACTATGCCCCGCCGCAGTTGCGAACCAGGCTGCGACAGGACGGCTCCTTGAAGCTCGACTGGCCGCTGCAGTTGCCCGCCGAGGCGGGCTGAAGCGCGAGGCGGCGGAGCTCGCCCGCACCGGCATCGATCAAGATGCGCTCCTACTTGCAGCCAAACGATCGGCCGCCCTTATCCCCGTGCTCAGGGCCGCCGGCGTTCTTGGCGAAGACATGAGGACCATGCTCGATATCGCGGTGCGCGGGCTGCGCTCGGCGGCCCTCCGGACCGACTAGCCCGCCGGCGCGCTCGAGTCGACCGTCACATTTGAGGCGCCACCGTTGACCTGTATCTGGTAGCGATTGGAGGCGCCGTTGTAGTCGCTGGTCTGTGCCGTCACTGTGCCGATGGCATGACTCTGCCTGCCGTCGAAGGTCAGGTTGACGGCGCCACCGGAAACGGTGACCGACGCCGCGACTCCTTTGGGACGGTGCACGTTCACGGTGACGGCCCCGCCATTGACGTTGATGGGCACTGAACCGGAAGGAGAACCTAAGGTGATGTCCTGGCGGCTCGCGCCGGTGTTCAGCTCGATGTCCGCGACGGGAACGCTGGACAGCTTGAAAACGTCGCTCGACGCTCCGCTGTCGACCACGATCTTCCAGATGACGGCGGTGTTGAGCTTCAGGTCGAGCGCGAAACGGCGGTCCTGAAAGAACAACCCGGACGAGTTGCCTTGCAAGAT
>Ga0137362_10003657_pt1 | contig 10311 bp, 6 predicted proteins | sample MadtaG_2_FD_104801 | JGI IMG/M metagenome (GOLD analysis project Ga0137362, IMG submission 104801) | Vadose zone soil microbial communities from Angelo Coast Range Reserve, California, USA - Mad1_100_16 metaG | ecosystem: Environmental > Terrestrial > Soil > Vadose zone | place: USA: California... | reverse complement strand
CCTTGGGCGCAGGAGGTCCCGAGTTCAAATCTCGGCGCCCCGACCACTAACCTAATTTTGCGACGCACGTCACGGATAAGAGCTGATGGCGAGTCTGAGCTAGCCCGGGGAGCGCCTGGCGCCGCTGGCAGCGCCAGGTGCGGGGGCTAAATCCTACTATTACTTCTGCGTTGGATAAACAAACCCAACGCCGAAGTTTTCACCCGGGTAGAACCAAGCCTTCAAGGCTTCCGGTTGGCCGGAGGGGCGCTCTTCGAGCTGAAGGATTGCTTTGTCCGGGGTTTCCATCCGAGAATCCGAAATACCCTGAACCGTGGTGATCAAATGCGACTCGTCGCCGTTGAAAATTGCGACGAGGGTGAGATCGTTAGCATTCAGCAGCTTGAATACATAGGTGCCCGCGGGAAGCACTTTCCCGGGAACCTGGATGGGCTGGTTGACAGTCACAATCGTTTTCCTATCCGATTCGTCGGCCCGACCCTTCGGGGCAAAGAACGTCCCCCCCAACAGCATCAGGCAGATCATGCCAGTGAACATTTTGCGGTACATGTTTAAATCTCCTTTCTTTGAGATCCGCGCTTCAATTCATATCGTCGCGGAATTTAGTTACGCAGGATAGAAAGGCATTCTTGATGCCAAACCGCATGGAAGATGATCGCCCGGAAGGTGAACACCGTCAGTGACTTAAGCCTTTGGTGCAATTTTTCACAGAGTGCGGGCGTTGGCCGCGCGTCCGTAACTTGGCATGGTGTCAGAATGGTGGATGCGATATCTGAAAGGACGTAATTAGCACACATCGGGACTCAACGATGCGAGAAACAAGCGCCACTACTTTGCAGCGCTCGTCAGCTTGCCGCAACATTCGGGACGTTCGGGCAAGGCGGAGCGATCCCAGCCGCCACCAAGCGCCTGGACAAGCGTAACGGCAGCTACCATGCGGCGGCCGAGAAGATTCACCGCAGTGACTTCGTCTGAGAGAGCTGCACTTTCAGCGGTTGTTACTTCGAGGTAGCTGGTAACGCCACCCTTGTAGCGCGTGACGGCGAGTTCCAGATATTTCTGAGCTGCCACGACGGCTTTGTCCTGGACCTGAGCTTCGTGCTCGAGGATCCGCAATGCAGCTACGTTGTCCTCGACCTGCTGGAAGCCCGTCAGCACGGTTTGGCGATAGTTGGCGACGGCCTGATCGTACGCGGCGATGGCCTGGTCTGAAGCGGCCCTCCGCCTCCCCACGTCGAAGATGGTGAACAGAGCAGATGGACCGGCCGACCACAAAATGCTGGGGCCGGAGAGTAAAGTCGTGGCAGAGCCACTCTCAAAGCCTCCCAGGGCTGCCAAGTTGAGGAGCGGATAATAGGCGGACTTCGCGACGCCAATCTGCGCATTGGCGGAGGCCATGAGGCGCTCGGCGGAGGCGATGTCAGGCCGCCGCTCAAGCAATTCTGAGGGCAGGCCCACGGGAATCGGGGGAGGAGGCATGGTGAGAGGAAGAGGAGCGAGATTGAAAGAAGCTGGAGGTTTGCCAATCAAAACTGCTACCGCGTGCTCGTACTGCGCGCGGGCAACCCTGACATCGATTGCCTGGGCGCGAGTCGTCTCAAGCTGCGTGCTGGCCTGCTGGACCTCAAGATCGGAAGCCAACCCTCCCGCAAACCTGTTCTCAATCAATTCCAATGCTTGTTCGTACTGGGTAACGGTCGAGTTCAAAAGCTGCTCTTCGGCATCGAGCATCCGGGCCTGGAAGTAAAACAGGGCCAACTGGGAATGCATAGACAAGTTGACCGTTGCCAGGTCGGCTGCGCTGGCTTGTGCCTGCTCGCGATAAGACTCAACCGTGCGGCGTACTCGTCCCCAGACGTCGACCTGGTAAGACAATTCGAGAGGAATTTGCAAGTCGGTGTAGCTGATGCCGTTGAACGCCGGGCTGTGCGGCTGACGGTTGGCGGACGTTTTGTTGCGAGTGGCGACGGGGTTGGCGGTCACAGTTGGAAAAAGATCGGCCCGATGGTAGCGGAGCAGCGCGCGAGCTTGGGTGTATTGGGCTTCAGCGGCTTTCAAGTTCTGGTTGGAAACGTTGACCTGCGCTTCGAGGGCATTGAGTTGAGGATCCTGAAAAATTTCCCACCAGTTGCCATCGAGGTTCTGATCATTCGGCTGGGCAGGTTTCCAGTCGCCCACCTCTTTATAGGCTGGAGGGACCTCTGCTGCCGGGCGCTGATATTTCGGCCCAACCGTGCATCCACTCAACTGGAACGCAGCGATCACGAGGAGAACCATCCGCCAAGATATTTGGCGCTGGCGCGGAACCCAGAGCAACTTTCGAGCGCGTTTCACTTGATATCCCCCGGCAATGCTGCCTGAACAATCTGGACTTGCTGTCCGGTAATGATAGAGTCTGGCGGGTTGATAATGACTTGATCGTCCGGTTTGAGGCCGGAGACGATCTCGATCTGATTGCCGAAATCGTGTCCAGGAGTCACGGCAGTAAGCACAACTTTCCCATCCTTTACGACGCCCACTCGTAGACCCTCCGAGCGGAATAGCAGAGTATTGACTGGGAGCAGCAAAGTGGAGGACTGCGTCGGGACAGCCAAGTGGACCTCCGCATAAGAACCGGTGAGCAGCGTGCCCGTAGGATTGTCCACATCGATTTCAATCAGCAACGTGCGGGTGGTGACAGTGATGGCATCGGCAGTGCGGACCAGTTTTCCGCGAAATCTGCGGCCTGGAAACTCAGCCAGACTGAGATCTGCGGTCATGCCAACCTTGACCCCTTGCGAGTATTCCTCCGGAACGTTTACGTAAACACGCAGCTTTCCGGGCTGAGCGACGTGAAAGAGATCGGTTTTCACTCCGCCAGTGCTGCCAGAATTTATCAGATCGCCGATATCAGTATTTCTCGCGGTTACAACGCCATCGAACGGGGCGTAGACTTTTTCAAAAGATGCCAGCGCGGCGTACTGCTCTACGGCTGCCTGGTCTGCTTCGACGATCGCTCTATTCGCGTTGTAGGTACCGACGGCGTTGTCGACATCCTGCTGGGATACAGCGTTGCTTTTCAAGAGTCCCAGATATCGAGATTTGGTGATGGCAGCGAGTTCGAGATTTGCCTGTGCGGTTAGCAGGTTGCTGCGGGCTTGCTGGAGTTGCTGGTCGACTTCCGGAGTTTCGATGACGGCAAGCAGTTGGCCTTGCTTGACGCGTCCTCCAATGTCAACGTACCACTTCCTCAAATACCCGTTGGTGCGGGCATAAATCGGCGCGGTGATGAATGGTTGTACATTTCCAGGAAGGATGATCTCCTGGGCGGGGGCAGTTTGCCTTGGCGAAACAACCGCTACTGGAGTGAGGGCAACTTGCGCCGTTTCCGCCTTCAGCGTTGTGCGGGCCCTGACACGGGACCATATGCCCGAGACCAACAGGGCGACGGCGATCAACGCGAGCGCCAGGCCCAACCATCGTCTGAGCGGACGCTGCCGTCTTCCCACATCGTTCGATGGGAGCGCTTGCCCGCCGATTTGTTTTCTCACTTCAGTTTCTTGTGACATGATGACTCCACACAGATTCTTGCTTAGTGCTGATATCCGGGTTGGGCTGAATGCCGGCGCGAGCCCTGCAGAACGCTGAAAAATGCCGGGACAAAGAACAGCGTCGAAACCGTGGCGAAAATTAAGCCACCTATGACCGCTCGGCCAAGAGGAGCGTTTTGTTCGCCTCCGTCTCCTAGTCCGAGGGCCATTGGCACCATGCCGATGATCATGGCCAAAGCGGTCATCAGGACGGGCCGAAAGCGCGTGAAACCTGCCTCCAGCGCGGCGCTGACGGAATCACTGCCTTCCTGCATTTTTTCCGTAGCAAAGCTCACGACCAAGATGCTGTTGGATGTTGCGACGCCCATGCACATGATGGCCCCCATGAGTGCGGGTACGCTGAGAGTCGTGTGCGTTATAAACAAAAACCATGCAATGCCCGCGAGTGCTGCGGGCAGCGCGGAAATCATGATGAAAGGATCCAGCCAGGACTGAAAGTTAACAACGATCAGCAGGTATACGAGCACGATCGAGAACGCTAGTCCGCTCAGAAGACCGACGTAGGACGCTCGCATCGTCTGAACCTGTCCACGGACAACGACTCGAGAGCCACGGGGTAATTGCTGGCGAGTATCGTCAATAATTTTGTAGATGTCGCCGGCCACGCTGCCCAGATCGCGTCCCGTGGCAGCGCCAAAGATGTCAATAACGGGCGCCACGTTGTAATGAGAAACTACCGCCATTCCTGCGCCTCGTTGCGTTGATACCAGACTGGCCATAAGCGACGGAGGAGCCGTTGGGTCCGTGCCTGTGACTGGGATGTTCTCAACATTCTGCAGTGTGTCCGTGCGATATTGCGGAGTCTGCGTGGCGATTTGGTAGCTAACACGATTCTTGGGGTCAACCCAGAATGTTGGTGAGGTTTGGAAGCTGCCACTCAATGACACCAGAAGATTTTGCGCAATATCGTGGGCAGTAAAACCAAGTTGCTCTGCTTTCGTACGCTCGACCCGCAGGCGCAAATAAGGCTGATCGAAGGGCTGCTGGATCCGCAGATCTGCTGTTCCGGTGACGTATTTCAACTTGCTAAGCAGCGCATCAGCATAGCGTTGGTTTCCCTCTAGGTCGTTCCCGACGATTTGGACATCGATCGGGGCCGGCAGGCCAAAGTTCAGGATTTGGCTGACCATGTCTGCAGGCAAGAATGCGAAGCTCGCACCCGGAAACTGTTTTGGGAGTGTAAGACGAAGCTGGTGAATGTAGTCATCCGTGGGATGGTGCTTGGCGGAAAGAGTCACAAGAATGTCGGCATCCGATGATCCGACCGGAGCCGAATTGCTGTAAGAAAGATTGATGCCGCTGAAGGGTAGACCTATGTTGTCGATGACGTTCTGGACTTCGCTTGCCGGAATCTGCTGTCGAATAGACTGCTCGACCTGATCGCAAAGGTTGGCGGTTTCCTCGATGCGCATTCCGGTGGGCGCCCGCAGATGGAGCTTGAAAGAGCCGCTGTCAACGCTGGGAAAAAAGTCCCGGCCTAGCCAAGGAATCAGAATCGCGAGAGAGCCAAGACAGCTGGCGAAGAACACAATCAGGAAAGCACGCCGGTGATGGAGACAAATGTCTAGCAGGCCGCGATAGCTGTGACGAAATCTCTCGAAGGACTCTTCAAAACGCTTCTGAAGCCGAACGAGTGGATTGCGGCTTGGGGCACCGACTCCGTGTTTATCTCCCCGCAACAAGTATTTGGCCATCGTCGGGACGATCGTCCGGGAAAGCAGGTAAGAGGCCAACATAGCGAAAACCACCGCTTCGGCGAGCGGCACAAAGAGATACCGCGCCACGCCAGACAGCAAGAACATGGGAGCAAACACAATGCAGATCGACAGCGTGGACACGAAGGCAGGTGTGGCGATTTGGGACGCGCTGTCGAGGACAACTTCGTCCATGTCCTTGTCTGGTTCCGCCTCCCGGTTGCGATTGATGTTCTCGACCTCAACGGTCGCGTCGTCGACCAAGATGCCGACGGCCAGGGCGAGTCCACCGAGCGTCATAATATTGATCGTTTCACCGAGCGCGCTAAGCACAATGATAGAGGTCAGGATTGCCAGAGGGATGGAGGTTGCGATGATAACGGTGCTTCGCCAACTGCCCAGAAAAGCGAGGATCATGAAGGCGGTCAGGCACGCGGCAATCAGGGTTTCCCGGACGACTCCGCTGATCGCGCCACGAACAAAAATCGACTGGTCCGCCAGCGGTGCTATATCGAGCTGCGGCGGAACCGTGGTCTTGATTTGAGGCAGGAGAGCCTTGATGCCGGCGATCACATCCAAGGTTGATGCATTGCCTGCCTTTTGGATGGTCAGCAATACAGAGCGCTGTCCGTCGACGCGCACGATATTCGTCTGCGGGGGAAAGCCATCGCGCACCCAGGCGACATCTTTGATGTAGATCGTAGTGCTGCCAATCGTCTTGATCGGGATCCGGTTCAGGTCGGCAATCGTCTGGGGTGCCGCATTGGGAATGGAAACATCGTATTCCCTGGAGCCGATCTTGGACGTTCCCGTGGGCAGGATTAGATTTTGAACGCTGATCGCGTTGACTACATCCAAAGCGGACAGGCCCTTCGACTGCAACGCGGTGGTATTCAGATCCACCTGCACTTGCCGCTGTTTACCGCCATAGGGATAGGGCACAGATGCGCCAGGCACGGTGATGAGCTGCGTGCGAATAAAATTTAGGCCATAGTCGTTTAGCTCTTGCTCCGACAGGTTTTGCCCCGATAGGGCTAACTGGAGAACCGGCACACTCGATGCGCTGTAGGCAAGAATGAGAGGCGGCGTCGATCCCGCAGGCAACTGCTTCAATTGGGTCTGAGAAACAGCCGTAATTTGCGCAATGCCTTGTTGAATGTTCGCGTTCGGCTGCAAAAACACTTTGACAACGGCAATTCCATACAGCGATTGCGATTCGATGTGCTCGATATTATCAACGGTGGTGGTAAGCGCTCGCTCGGTGATGCTAACGATTCGGTCGGCCATGTCCTCTGGCACGAGGCCGTTATAGTTCCAGATGATGCTGACGACAGGAATGTTGATGTTCGGAAAAATGTCGGTTGGGGTGCGGAAAATCGCAAGCGTCCCCATGATCACGATGAGTATGGACATCACCACGAATGTGTAGGGCCGCCTCAGCGCTAGTTTGACAATCCACATGATTCACCCCTCCGGCGTGGCCGGATTCCAATAACCAAATTGAACTTATGTCCTATGCTTCGGAGTCTTGGCGTCCAAAGTCGAGATCAGTTGCTCGGCCGCTGGGGGCACGGCAACTGTTCCGGATAGAACAATTTCCCGCGCAGGAATATCCCTACCGTATACGCGGCGGTTGTCGCCATTGTCCGGACGGATTGTGGAACCCTCAAGAGAGACTCCGGCGAACAAGCCACGCGCCCTTGAATAGCTCAGGATTTCGGAACGTAAGGTTGCATCCGTTTCGGCCGATGAATCGCGACCAACCGGGCCAGCGGCCGCGGAAGCGTCGCCTCCCAGCTTGACCTTGCTGGCGAGAATGCCCCGGGCGCCACTTTCATTCATAACGAGCAGGACAAAATCAGTAGCTTGTCCGCCGATCTGAAAGCCGAAGCTGCCGCCCTCAAGAGCCATCATCGTGGGAGCGCCCCACGGTCCCCGAAAGTCTTCACCCTTACGGCACGACATGGCGCCCCGGCCGTAGCTTCCGCCAACGATGAATGCGGCTTTTAGAACGGACGGAAAGACAACGACGCAATCTGCCTTGTCGAGCAGGTCCTGCGGAATGTTGTCCGGAACGTCGAGAATCTCTTTCAGGACCGAGCCACAGTTTCTCAATCGATCGTCATCTTTCGTCTTGTCCGATGCGTTCGCCACCTCAGTGAGGAGTGGCAGGACAACCAATAAAATGGTGCTCAGGAAGCTCGACAACTTTCGCATGTGATATCCCTCCGACGGTTCTTCTCGCCTCGGATCCTGGAGGATGCAGCCTGCATGCCACTATGAAAATTGAGCGAGAACTTCAGGAAGTGGTTGAAAACAAGGGCATTTAGAAGGGAGTCGGAGATTAAGTGACGGATGGCTAGGGGCGAAGACAGTCCAGCCTATTGGACGGTTGCCAGCGCCCCGACACGTGGACATATCTTTCAATGGAAATCGACTTCCCGACAGAGGGAGAGCGAGTGTGGACGGAACCTTTCTGCACGGCTCTGGATCCCAGCACGGTCCTAAAACGCTTCTTTGGTCTATGGAGTTAAGGGTGGACGGAGTTAAGCAATTATGGCGGGGGAACTGTCGAGGCGGCATTTGACCACAACAATGGTGACGTCATCATGGAAACCAACGTCGCCACAGAAATCTGCAGCGCTGTTAAAGATGTTGATAGTGAGCTCTTCCGCCGACAGTGAAGAACCATCTCGCACTACCACGGAAAGGCGCTCCATGCCGAATTCTTCGCCAAGCCGGTTCTCTGCCTCAGTGACTCCATCGGTGTAGAAAATCAGCACATCGCCGGCGATAAGGTCGGCAGAGGCCAGTTCGCAAACCTCGTCTGGAGATAGTCCGATGGGTGGGCAAGACGAGTCCATGCGGGTGAGGGTGCCCGTCTTTGCTCGAAACAGAAGCGCGGGATTGTGGCCACAGTTGACGTAGTGGATTATCCGTTTGTGCGTATCGATTTCCGCAACCAGCAACGTCACGTACTGTTCGGGATCTGACACGGCGCCGATCTCAGTATTCAACCTTTCCACTTGTCGGAGCATATTCCGATCAAGATTCGCTTCAAGCCGAAGGGCTGCCGCCGTCGCGGCCATCAAGAGGGCGGCGGGAACACCTTTTCCGGCTACATCGGCAATCACTACCTGGATGGTGTGCGCATCGATGGGAATGTAGTCGTAGTAATCGCCACCTACACCTCGAGCGGGGCGCATCATCCCAGCTATCTCAAGTCCATCAATCGCTGGTTTGCCCGAGGGGAGAAACAGGCGTTGGACTTGCGCGGCCAGCTTCACGTCCTGGAGCAGATCGTCACGCTGCTGTCGAACAGTTTTGGCAAGCGCCTCTCTCTGTTCGATATACCGTTGGATGAAGTAGACAACACAGGCGAAGCACAACATCGCGGAGAGATTGTGGAAGATCCGGAGCGCTGGGTGAATAGGCCGATGGGAATAAGAATCATGGAGCAAGATAGAAATGACGATGAGGCTGTAGCTGACCTCCTTGCGCAGAAAAATTGCACCGACAGCAAGAGGGAGGATGTAGAGGTATACAAGCGAAATCGAAACAACGAGATGGTCGGCATACGCGACCGCGCTAATGGCCCCCAAGACCAACACAATTGGAAGCCACGCCGGTCCATTGGAAGCCACGTCCTTCCGCAGAAGAGACAGCAACGGGACTCTTTTGCGAAGACCGCGCAATTCGGCGGGCGTCGATGTCGATTCTCGAACGGCAAGATGCGCTAGATCATTCATTCAAAGAGAATCTTCGCCATCATCCCTTTGTCTTCATGATTGAGGAGATGGCAGTGAAACACCGACATGCCCCTGATGACGGGGTCGGTGAAGTCCATAATGACGTCGACAGAACCGCCATATGGAACATTCACCGTGTCCAGCCACATTTGTTCGGCAATCGGGTGGTCGTTTTCGGCGTAGGCCAGGAAGTGAACTTGATGGATGTGCATGGGATGCAGTTCCCGGGTGGCATTGACAATCCTCCAATGCCGATACGTCCCGACTTTTTCGCGCACCATGGGAGCAGCGTCTGGCGCGAATTTTTCGCCGTTGATATAAAAGCCCTTCTTGTCTTCCGTGAACGTCACGATGAATCGTGGCGGCGCCTTCCCTTCCGCATCTAGGTTCAAAGTCTTGCGATCAGGTTTGCGCGAGCTCTCCAAAACTTTTGGCATTGACCCTGGCGCTGGTCGGGGAACAATGTCAGCTAAGACCATTGCCGGATTCGGATCGCCGTCTGGCCCGGTATCTACACAGCGCGAGACTAGACGCCTGGGTGTGCCGGCTGGCGGACCCGTGACAATGGCTTCAAGCCTGCCCGCCGGGGGCAACAGGACGTGATCGGCGAGACGCGTTGGGTGATTCGGGTCGTGCAGGGCGATGGGCATCCCATCCATGGCAACGATTTCAAACGTTTGCGCCTCAAGCTGCAGGTCGAGATAGCGATCTGCAGAAGCATTCACAAGACGCCAAAACTGGCGCTCACCAGGAGCGATTTCAATTTGCGGTCGCACGGATCCGTTCACCGTGAAGACTTCTTCAGGCGGCTCATGTTCGGCACCACAGACATCCGAACTGAGTTCAACGCGATGCCTCAAATCGGCAGACTGCAGATCGTTCCCAATGGAACGGCCACGCACGACCAAGACGCGCTCAGGCAAACCTGCTAGCGGCGGAAAATAAGATTCAATTCCCTCGATCACCAGCGCTCCGGACATGCCGTCGAGCACTTGCCGGTGGCTCTCTCCATGAGGGTGCGTGTGGTACCAATACAAGCCAGGCGGATGGTCTTTAGGGATCTGCACGGTATAGCGGAGAGATTGTCCAGGCATGGCCATCATGTCCAAGACGTCATCCTGGGGAGCGTCGGGAGAAACCGTCAGGCCGTGAAAGTGCAAATTGGTCATGTCCATGCAAGGAGCAATCGCGCAGCTTTCCTGCGGCTTGGCAGGAAGATCATTGATGTAGTTAATCTTCAGTTGATCTCCCGGTGCCAGGCGCAAGGTCGGAGCGTTT
>Ga0137362_10003656_pt1 | contig 10314 bp, 14 predicted proteins | sample MadtaG_2_FD_104801 | JGI IMG/M metagenome (GOLD analysis project Ga0137362, IMG submission 104801) | Vadose zone soil microbial communities from Angelo Coast Range Reserve, California, USA - Mad1_100_16 metaG | ecosystem: Environmental > Terrestrial > Soil > Vadose zone | place: USA: California... | reverse complement strand
GATCACCGGGAAAAAGGAACCGGCCCCGGAAACCGTGGGAGCAACGGCCGGCGGCAAGAGTGATAAGAAAAACAAGAAAAAAAACGGGAAGCCCGACAAAGGAGCGGCCGGCAACTCGCGGAATAGTCTTCACACGGTCGAAGAGCGCCCTAGCCTTGCCGTGGCCCGCGCTATTTTAGACAAGCTGGACATCGATACGCGCGTCACGGTGCTAGGGCATCTGCAGCGCGGCGGCGTCCCGACCGCGCTCGACCGCATCTTGGCCACTCGCTTCGGCACTCACGCGGCCGAAATGCTGGCCGATGGAAAATACAATCGCATGGTCGCCATGAGAGGCAGCACGGTCACGTCCGTGCCTATCGAGGAAGTGGCCGGCAAGATAAAGCTCGTGCCGCCCGACCATCCGCTGATCCGTGCGGCCCGCGGCGTCGGCACCAATTTCGGCGACTAAGTGACAAAATCTCCTGTCAGCCAGCGATAGAATCTTGGCGAGCCATGTGTCCAGCCTCCCGCGAGCCACTCCTCCACTCCGGCATTCGGCTCTCGTCGTCTGGACCGCCAATACAAGTAAGCCATCAGGCTCAAGAGAATTGCCAAACCGATCCAGGGCGCTTGGGCGGGCCACACGAATGCCATCACGACGCCGGCGTAAAGCAGCAAAGTTGGCACCAGGTCGTTCCATGACAGAAGTCCCAAGGCCCAACCTCGTTTCGAAATCGGCCAAAATAATTGAACGGGCCAATTGTAAAAACTCACGTCCGTCAGCAAATGGCATAGCAGGGAGACTTGCAGCCAACCCCACATCGGAAAGAAAGGGAGATGAAAGAGCAAACTTCCCACTCCGGCCAAGACAAGCGGACCCAGCACGGTCATGGGCAAGCCGTGACCGAGAATGCGATGATATCGGCGATAACACCGCCAGCCGGCGATGATCCCGATCCCGTCCAAGTCGGGCAAACATCCGGCCGCGATCACGAGGGTCGTGCCTGGCCAGCCGTATTCTTGCTGAACTTCCAACTGGGCCAGAAGAAATGAAAAGGCGATATGCTCGGGGACTTTCATTTCAAGCCTGTATCCCTCAAAACGCCCCGGTCGACGGCCCCATGTATTGAGGAGGACTGCTGCTGTCATTTTCATAGGAGCGATCGCGCGCCTGAGCACTCCTGAGCCCTCGATAAAACAACCAAAAAGGAATCAAGAAGATCAAGAAGCCAAGAACGTTCCACGGAAACTGCCACATTCTCGGCCTCCGGAAGAATGGTCAGGACGGCTCGACATTTTTATCATAACCCATAACTCAAGAATTTCCGCTATTCTTTTCGAGCATTCGTTGGCGCGAATGAAGATAAGCCCTTGATCCCGTGCCTGATTTTGGAACAATAGCAGCCCGCCAATAATACGGAACCGCATGAGCAGCCCCAAAACTTCACGGAAGCAAGAATGGTCCCCGCACATGTGGGAGGGGTGCCATTTCGTCGCCTGGGCGCGCTTGCTGGTGCGGAATCGAATCGCCGTCGGCCTGCCGTATTGGTGGATAGCCATCATCATCACTTTTGTCAGCTTCTGCCATACTCTCCTAAGCATTTTGCAAAACGGTTGGTACGGTCCGCAGATTCGACGCACGCCGATCTCACAAGCCCCGATTTTCATCATCGGCCATTGGCGAACCGGCACTACGCTCCTGCACGAATACCTGATCTTGGATGAGCGCCACAATTTCGCCAACACGTACCAGTGTCTCGATCCCACTCATTGTCTCTTGACCGAAGACTTCTTCACGCGATTTGTCGGATTCCTGACCCCCTCACATCGCCCGATGGATAACATGAAAGCCGGCTGGACTCGGCCGCAAGAGGATGAATTCGCCCTGTGCATGCTCGGGCTTCCCTCGCCTTATCTGACCCTCGCCTTCCCGAACCGTCCGCCGCAATATCCGGAATATCTCGATCTGGAAGGTCTTTCGCGCCGCGAGCTGGCGAATTGGAAGCGCATTTTCTTTCACTTTCTCCAAGTGCTGACATTCAAGAATCCCAAACGACTGGTCCTCAAATCTCCTCCGCATAGTTGCCGGATCAAGACGCTTTTGCAGATGTTCCCGGACGCCCGGTTCGTTCACATTATGCGCGATCCCTATGTAGTCTTCCCATCGACGGTGAATCTCTGGAAGTCGCTTTACCGGAAACACGGTTTGCAGACGCCAACATTTGCCGGCCTGGACGAATACGTTTTCAGCACCTTTAATCGGCTCTATCGCAAAATGGAAGAAGGCATTCCACTTATTCCTCGCGGGCGGTTTCATCAAGTCCATTACGAAGATCTCGTAGCCGACCCGATTGGAGAGATGGAGAAGCTCTACGACCGCTTGGACCTCGGAGGTTTCGAGGAGTATGTCCCGCGTTTGAAAGAGTACCTGGCCGACAATTCCGGGTATGAAACCAACCGTTATCAACTCGATCCGCGGCAGCGAGCCGAAATCACCCGCCGCTGGGGAGACGTGATCCGCCGGTACGGATATGAAACGGCCCCGATCCCGGCCATAGAAGAAAAAGTCATTGCGCCGACCGAGCCCCAAGAGGTCCATGCCGGCGCCTAAATGGCACCTCGGTTTTTCACATAATTCGCCCTATGCATTGGCTGTGGCCGATAATACAATACGGGTTCGCCTTTTTGTGGCGCCTTAGGACCTTTTGTCAAAAAGGAGTCCCATTCAGCATGAGTTTAAGAATGCGCGTTCATGACAAGGAACCCATCGGTTCCGCACTTCGCAGATTCAAGAAGTTACTGGAGCGAACTGGTCTTCATAAAGAGCTTCGCAAGCGCAAACACTATGAAAAGCCGTGTGAGCTCCGCCGCCGGGCCAAGCTTCGCAAATTGAATTCTATTCGCAAAGCCAGAATGGCTCCCCCGACCGTTTGAGCAAAAAGTCAAACTGCACTTGGCCGGAAGGGGACGTTCCAGTAGGATACCTGGACGAATTTCAACTAGGGCTGTAGGTCAGGCTTTTTAGCCTGACATCCTTTTGCAAAAGTCAGGCTGGAAAGCCTGACCTACTTTGTTTGGATCGAAGGCATTGCCATGGCGAAAGAAGAAGCGATTCAGGTTCAAGGAAAAGTGACCCAGGCTCTGGCGAACACCCAGTTTCGCGTCAAGCTGGATAATGGGTACGAGATTATTGCCCACATCGCCGGACGCATGCGCAAGAATTTCATCCGCATTCTCCCGGGCGACATCGTGACGGTTGAAATCTCACCTTACGATCTGACCAAAGGCCGAATTACCTATCGCGGGCCGCTCATCAAAGCCCAAGCCGAAACTTCCCAGGGACCGACCTAATTTCGTTTATCGGTCGCTTTGGGCAGCGAGCGCGAAACGATGAATCTCCCTCGGCTCACTTCACCAACTCCAACACGCTCCACAAGCTTGGATCTTCCCAATAAGGGAATTCCGGTCCCACGCTCAACACCTGCTCCCCCAATTCTGCATCTCGAACGGCGTAGTAAAACCCCATGCGCCGGTTTTGCTCCGGATCAAATCCATTCAGAACGGCGGCCGGCAGGAACGCATCGATGACATAGCCATTCTTTTGCCGCCGGCAGCGAAACGGCACGGCACTGGCCTGGCAAAGCGGCGCATCTTGCAAGGCGCGGTTGATTTTGGTCTGCAAGAACACCGGCTCGTCGCGATCCGGTCCTCCTCCTGTCGGCAGAAAATGAAACTGATGGCAATATCGGCTAGCGCGGTGGCTCGCCCGCGCGTCGCGCGTGTCGATCCATAACGTGACGCCGTCGGAGCCTCGCGGCCGAGTGGCGTCCCCTCGCGGCTCCTGGTCCTTGCCCGATACTTCAACCTGTATACCTAACCCAACATCGTTCCAGGCTATTTTGAGGTCGGCAAAATTCCGGCCCTCGTCCATGCCTGCGAGATTGTCCAAACGGCAGTTTTCCGGCAAATCAAGCAGCTCATTACCCTTCTGTCGCGGAATCGCCTTCACATACTGACAGCGATAAGCGATGCGAAATAAAAATCGGTGAGGCACTAGGGGCATGTCACTCCAGACCTTTACAATTCACGGGGAAGGGGGTTGGTTTCAGTCCAAGAATAGATCGCTCAGCTTCCTGAGCTTTGCCAAAAAAAAGGTTTGATTCGACTCATAGCGCATATTGTGCACGATTCCACCATCAAAATAAACGAAAAATTCACCATCCTCGTCAATCCAGTATGCGTCCTCCTTCACGCTTCTTGTTGGTTTTCCCATAACGGCTACGACCTTCTCATAAGTCATTCCAAGGTCAATGTTTTTCGATTTGGCGCTGACAGAGCCGTGTCGGTGCGCAAGAAAAATGAGAGAGACCAATGTCGTAGCAATTATTATCGCAAGCCAATCGGATCAGGACCATTTTGTGATGTGCATAATTTGGTCCCCTTGCTGCCAGCCAAAAATACTTGCCTTCGTCTAATTCAGCAAGCTCCTTTGAACCACCTCACGAGCCCTGGCGAACTCCGGCTGCCACGTGATTTCCGGTCGGCCGTTAGCGAGGCAGTCACGCAGTTTTTCCAACGTATTTCGAGCCATATGCGGACATTTGTTGCAGGCGCAAGTGATGCCGGGGACCGGGTGATAGCGGTGTCTGGGAAACTTGTTTTGGAGCTGCCACATCATATTGGCTTCGGTCGCGACCAGAAAATCTTTCGGCTCTTGGAAGGAGGAAACGTAACGGATCATCGCCTCCGTGCCGCCGACGAAATCGCTGTGCTCCCGGATATTGGCGGGACATTCGGGATGAGCGATGGTAATCGCCTGGGGCATCTTTTTCTTAAGCGCGAGTAAGTCGCCGACGCTGAAAATCTCATGCACCATGCAAGCGCCGTTCCATAGGATCATCTTTCTGCCGGTGACCTCCTCCAGGTATTGTCCCAAGTGGCGGTCGGGCACGAATAAAATTTCCTGATCGGGTGGCACGCGCTGGATGATCTCCTCGGCGTTTCCCGAAGTGACCACCCAGTCGGACAGCGCCTTGACGGCTGCCGAGCTGTTGATGTAGGTGACAGTTTGGAAGCGCCGGCCGTTCTCGCGGAGCATCTCTTGATAGGGGGCCAGTTTGTTGGCCGGGCAGCTTTCCGCCAGGCTGCAGCCGGCTTCTAAATCGGGCAACAAAACCCGCTTTTCCGGATTCAACATCTTCGCCGTCTCGGCCATGAAATGAACGCCGCAGAAGACGATAGTCCGAGTCTCTACGGTGGTCGCTGCCCGGGCCAGCTTGAGGCTATCGCCGGTGAAGTCGGCCAATTCCTGGATGTCGCCTTCTTGGTAGTAGTGGGCAAGGATGGTGGCGTTTTCGCGTTTCTTCAGGTCGGTGATTTCTTGCACGATGTCGATCACGAGGGGATCCTTGTTTTTTGTGTGGCGAAGGAATAACCCACAGCCAGCATTTAGAGACGGCCTTGCGTCTGTATCCGTATTATAGGTGGTGACCCTTGAAAAAGCGCCACCGGAGACTTGGCAATTGTTCGTTTAACCCGGAGCCAGCGGCGACGGTGCTGAATTGATTTACGCCGCCTTCGCCGCTGGCTCCGGGTTAAACGACGGCGACTTGATAATATGAACACACTCTCTCTCCGCGGCGATCATCTAACCTTGGCTCAAGCAGTAAAAGCTGCCGGACTGGCGACCACCGGAGGCCAAGCGAAGCACATCATTCGCGACGGGAAGGTGTTGGTCAACGGGGCCATGGAAATACGCCCCGGACGCAAGCTGGCCGCCGGAGACAGATTCAACTTGGTGGGAGAATCCGAATGGACCGTGAGCCGGTGATCCCACTTTCCCAAGAGCCCAAACCGGTCCGTGACTCATCCCACGAAACGCTCAAGGACGCGGGAACGGTCCCCATCAAGGGCTCCTATCGCGCTGTGTCCGCTACGACCACATGGCGCGAAGTTCTACGGCTTGCTTGGCCGGTGTTAGCCCGGCAATTTCTTATCCTCTTGGTAGGCCTCTCGGACCGCTATCTGGCCGGTCATTTTCATCCGCACGACGAGTCGCAGCAAGTCTCCTATCAAGCCGCTCAAACGACGGCCAATTACCTCAGTTGGCTCATCGTCTGTTATACCGTGCTTGTCACCGTCGGCAGCACCGCGCTCGTCGCTCGATTCGTGGGCGCGAGAGATCGGCGCTTGGCCATTCGCGTAACGCATCAATCCAGCTTGCTGGCCGTGATCTTCGGCCTCGCAGGAACGACCGCTGGGATGTGCGGCATGCAACCGCTCTTGCAAGTCCTTCAGCTCCAGGGCGACTCGGCCAAGTTCGCGGCTCAGTACCTTTGGCCGACTTTCCTTTTGCTCACCTTTGAAGTGGTCGAGCAGGCCGGCATTGCCTGTCTGGCCGGCGCGGGCGACACCATCACCGGCTTTTGGGTGACGGCCGGCGTGGCGGTGATTAATTTCCCCCTCGCTTGGGGATTATGTTTCGGACTGGGTCCGCTTCCCGAGCTCGGCTTTCCTGGCATTGCCTATGGAACCGCTTTTAGCCACACGCTGGGCGCCGCGGTGGTTCTCCTCTTGTTAGCTAAAGGTCGAGCCGGCCTGCAATTAAGTTGGCGTCTGTTCTTGCCGGAAATCAACTTAATTTGGCGGCTTTTGCGGGTGAGCGTGCCCGCGGCCGTCGATAGCATGTCGTTGATCGTCGGCCAATTCTGGTTCCTGAGCATTGTCAATCGTCTGGGCGAGGTGGCGAGCGCGGCTCACGGCATTGCCCTCCAATGGGAGGCGATGGGGTTCCTCTCTGGAACAGCCTTCGGAACCGCGGCCATGACTTTGGTCGGCCAGAATCTAGGGGCCGGTCGGCCGGACCGAGCCGCTCACAGTGGCTGGGTCGCATTCCGCATGGGATTGGGCGTTATGTGCACGATGGGTTTGATCTTTTTTGTTCTCGCTCACCCGATGTTTTCGCTTTTTTGTCCTCAGGATCAGCAGCAGGCGATCGTGGAAGTCGGCGTGCCGGTTCTCCGACTGGTGGCCTTTGCCATGCCTTTCGTCGCTTGCACGGTCGTGTTCACTTATGCCCTCCGAGGCGCGGGCGATACGCGCGTACCGGTTCTCTTTACCTGGATCGGCTTCGTGGGCGTGCGCATCCCCTTGGCCTACTTCTTCACCATGAAAACGCTTCATTTAGGATTCCTGGGTGATTGGCCCGGATGCGACTGGGGTTTGTTTGGCGCCTGGATGGCGATGTTCGCCGACCTGGTCATTCGCGGCGGGATGCTGTTTTTCCGGTTCCTCAGCGGCCGCTGGAAGCAGATTGAGGTGTGAGCACTATCTGAGCACGCGAAGCCTCATGGGCAGTCGCCTAATCGTCGGGGGGAAAACGACCTTCAAATAGCAGGTTTTCGCGCAGCATGATTCGGGACGGGCGATTGATGTTCAGGACTTGGACGGTCACCATGCCGATCTTCGTTTTACCCACCAGAGTCGTGTGGTCCCAAAAGAAGTGTCGATGCCAGTTCTGTTTTCGCGGATTGAATAGGGGGTATAGTTTGCCACCAATTAGGCCCGATATGTTTGGACCTTTCGCCCAATTGCATTCTGAACATCCGAAACAGAGGGCATTAGGATCGTCTGATCCCCGGTGTTGCTTAGCTATGATATGCTCGACATGAAAGGTCAAGAAGTCCGCATCGTCTTCATGCAATCGACAGTATTCACATCGAAAGCCGGCTCGCTCTCGGACGCATGCTCGGAGAGCGGCACGCATTATTCACCTGGGGGTGCCGGCAAGGAGTTGGCGTGCTTTCGATTTGAGGATGGCGACGAAAGTGCTGTAGGAGACGTATTGACCGTACTCGGCCTCTTCGTCCGGGGTGAGCGTCCCCTGAGTATGCCGGCTGGCCAGATCATTCACGTGGACTTGCATGGTCGGATCGGCCTTCAAGGCTAGTAGCCGACGCGCCGATTCCGGCGTTAGACATTCGCCGAGACGAGAAATCAATCGGTCCAAAACGGCGCCGTTTTTCGCGGTCTTCATAACCAGATTATACTGCCATTGGGAATCATGATGAAGTACCTTCGCCGACCGCACTTAGGTGAAATAGCCGCGTCTCTTCATTCTGTCAATTATTTGCGGTTCTTGCTACAATACGCTTCAACCTCGATTGGAATTTTCGGAGCTCCTTTTCATGACTTCAATGACCCTGACGGAAAAGATTCTCGCTCGGGCCTCTCACCGAGAAAGCGTTCAACCCGGCGATAATATTTGGATCGATGTCGATGTGCTGATGACGCATGACGTTTGCGGGCCGGGAACCATCGGCGTTTTCAAGCAGCATTTCGGGCCGAACGCCAAGGTTTGGGATCGGGACAAAGTGGTGATCATCCCCGATCATTACATTTTCACGGCCGACAAGATGGCCAGCCGCAACGTCGAAGTCTTACGGCAATTCGCGGCCGAGCAAAACATCAAATACTTCTACGACGTCGGCACTCCCAGCTACAAAGGCGTCTGTCACATCGCGCTGCCCGAAGAAGGTCACACCCGGCCGGGCGAAGTGCTATTTGGAACGGATAGCCACACGTGCACGGCCGGGGCCTTCGGCGAGTTCGCCACGGGCATCGGCAACACCGACGCCGGCTTTATCCTGGGCGCTGGGAAACTCTGGGTGAAAGTGCCCGAGACGATGCGCTTTATTTTTCACGGCACGTTGCCGCCTTACTTGATGGCCAAGGATCTGATCTTGGCTGTGATCGGCGACATTGGCTGCGACGGCGCCACCTACAAGGCCATGGAGTTCGACGGCGACGGCGTTTATGCACTCAATATCGAAGAGCGAATGACGCTCTGCAACATGGTGATCGAGGCGGGTGGCAAGAACGGCGTTATCGCTCCGGACAAAGTCACGCTGGATTACGTGAACGCCCGCAACGCCGGTCAGAAACCGTTTACTACAGTTCATAGCGACAAGAACGCCCGCTATTGTTTTGAAAAGGTTTACGACGTCGGCAAGTTGGAGCCCGTGGTTGCCAAGCCGCACAGTCCCGACAACCGGGCCTATGTTTCTGAAATTCGGGGCACGAAACTCGATCGTGCCTACATCGGCTCGTGTACGGGCGGCAAACTGACAGATTTTCGCGCGGCCGCGGGAGTTCTCAAAGGCAAATCGGTCCGCATCGACACCTTCGTGGTGCCGGCGACCAGCGAGATCATGGCGGGCTTGAAGAGGGAACGGATCAACGGTCAAACGCTCGAAGAGGTTTTCTTGTCCGCGGGCGCCAAACTCGGTCAGCCGAGTTGCGCTGCTTGCCTGGGAGGACCCAGCGATACTTTTGGCCGGTTGAATGGACCGATCAGCTGCATTAGCACTACCAATCGCAACTTCCCCGGCCGCATGGGGCATAAGGAAGCTCGTGTGTACTTGGCCAGCCCGCTCACCGTCGCCGCCAGCGCTCTGACCGGCGTCATCACCGATCCCAGGGACTGCTTATGACCTAACCACAGAGTCACAGAGGACACAGATCGGAAAGACAAATTATATTGCTTCTCTGTGTCCTCTGTGACTCTGTGGTTAGTGACTTGAACTCCTGAAATATGGACCTAACAATGCAATCCATTATCACCGGCAAAGCCTATGTTCTCGGCGACAACGTCGACACCGATCAAATCATCCCGGCTCAGTATCTCACCTTCAACCCGGCCATTCCGGATGAATACCGGATGTTCGGCAAGTACGCCCTGAGCAGCGTGCCGCCTGCCCAGGCCGGTCTCCCCAAAGGGCACGTGCCCTTCCACACGGATGACGAATTCGTTTCGCCTTACAAGATCATCGTCGCGGGGCGAAACTTTGGCTGCGGCTCGTCCCGCGAGCATGCTCCCATTGCACTCGATGCCGCGGGCATTGAGGCGGTGATCGCCCTATTCTACGCCCGTATTTTCTTTCGCAACGCCGTCAACGGCGGCTACCTGGTTCCTTTTGAATCGGTGGACCGCTTGTGCGACAAGATTTGTACCGGTGACGAATTGAAAATCGACGTGCATAGCAGCACTCTTCACAATCTGACCACCGCCGAGGAATGGTCCTTGAAGCCGCTCGGCGAAGTCGCTCCCATCATCGAAGCCGGCGGCGTTTTTGAATATGCACGGAAGGTCGGGATGCTGAAGACGTGACACAATCAGGTCCTAGGGGTTTCATTCCCGAGAGAGGGTGAGCGTGGCAAAGTACTCACATGCAAGCCCCAAGGCATTGTCAGTTTTGGCCTTACGGTCAAAAAGTACTTTGCCAATCCCCTCGCGAATTTGGCAAAGTGGCAAAGTACTCACTCACTTAGTTG
>Ga0137362_10003653_pt1 | contig 10317 bp, 8 predicted proteins | sample MadtaG_2_FD_104801 | JGI IMG/M metagenome (GOLD analysis project Ga0137362, IMG submission 104801) | Vadose zone soil microbial communities from Angelo Coast Range Reserve, California, USA - Mad1_100_16 metaG | ecosystem: Environmental > Terrestrial > Soil > Vadose zone | place: USA: California... | reverse complement strand
GATTTGCCGGTACGCGGGGTATTCACGTGGACCGCGCCGTGGCTGTCGCCGCCGCAGCCAATCGTGCTCCCGGGAGAAGCAGCGGGATCGCCGCCGCAGTTACTGCTCGAGCGCGTACCGCTGTTTTCCGCCCCGAGCCGGCCCGTGCCCGAGCCGCTCGCGGTTGTGCACGCGCAGCTGCGCGAGCTGGGTACGGAGCGCGACGCGGCGTGGAGCCTTCTGAGCGTGTCGATTGACGGTGACACGCGCGGCCTCGGGTTGGCGGACGCCCAGGGGCGCGTCGCCGTGTTCTTTCCATATCCCGAACCACCGCGCATGAGTCTCGCGTCGCCGCCGGAAGCGAGAAACGACTTCACCTGGCAGGTGGATCTAACCGCGTTTTGGTTGCGGGCGTCTCCGCCGCCTCCCGTGCCACAATTCGCAGATCTCGCCGACGTGTTCGCGTCGCTCGCGACGCCATGCACCGTCGTCGAGTCGATCGCCTCACCGGGGACGCCATTGCGTTTGACCTACCGCCAGGCGCTGACCGCACGCACCGCCGGTGCCGTAGGCGCTGACGCCTCATTCCTGTTTCTGTCCGTCTGAGGAGAACGGTTATGCCTGAATACCTAGCACCCGGCGTATATGTCGAAGAGACATCGTTCCGCGCCAAGTCGATCGAGGGCGTGAGCACGACCACGACGGGCTTCATCGGCGCGACCCGCTACGGTCCCCTCGATATCGAGCCCGACATCATCACGAGTCTGGTCGAATTCGAGCGCACCTATGGCGGGAAAGAACGGCTCGAGTTCGATGACGGCAGTGGGAATATCACCGCCGTCGACAATTTCATGTGGCATGCGGCTCGCGCCTTCTTCGAGGAAGGTGGCAAGCGCCTGTACGTGAGTCGGGTGTACAGCGGGATCGGATCCCCCGAAGTCCTCGGCTATTCACACGCCCAGATCGACGCGTCACCCGGGATCAGTGTACGGGCCCGGTTTCCCGGTCGCGCCGGTGACGCCCGAGTCACCTTCACCTTCAACGTCGGTCAGAACGTCTTGGTAGATGAGGACCCCGCCAATCCTGGGTTCCAACCCGGCGTGCGGGCGTTGCGCGATCGCGATGTGGTAATGATTCTGGACCGCTCTGCCTCCGGCAGCCCGCCCACGACGTCGCTCAATTCGCGCGGATTCTTCCTCGCGCTGCGCGACACGGACCAGGACACCTGGCAATTCTCTCAGAGCGGCGTTCTGGGCGACAGCCCGAATCTCGAGCTCAAAGCCGATCTGGCGTCGTCTGACATTGAAATCCGTATTGTCACGGTTGCCGTGTCCGTCGCCCCGATTGTTGATGGGTTGCCGTTCGACGAGCGTGACTTTCCCCTCGACCCAGAGCATCGGCTGGGTGACTCCCCGGATTCCCTGTTCGACGCGTTCGCGCCGCACACCCGCGACCCGAGCCCGAATTCCAAGGTCATCGCCAACCTGGGACGAGCGCGGACGGTGCCGATCGTGATTGAAAGCGGATTTGCCAACGGGCTCAATGTGCTCACCGCGTTCTTGAACCAAGCGGACAGCCTCGAGTCCCCGGGCAGTCTGCAGCGTCACATTGAAACCATCGGCACCAGTGCCGCCGACCGCACGCTCTCGATCATGCTGGGGAACGGGAATGACGGTGTTCGGCCCCTCGCCTCGGCGTACGAGGGCCAGGTCGATCCGGCCAGCGACCTGAAGACCGGGTTGATGCAGTTCGAGGACCTGGAAGATATCTCGATCGCTGCCGCGCCGGGTTCGACTTACCAGTTCGAGAACGGATACGGACCGCAGGCCCGGGCGATTGTCGGCCTCCTGCTCGCCCACGCGTACAAGATGCGCTATCGCATCGCGGTCATCGACTGCGGCGACAATCAATCCATCAGCCAGGTCCGCGCGATGCGCGCGAGTTTTGATTCGACCTATGGGGCGCTGTACTACCCGTGGGTGCGTGTCCTCGACCCGCTGACGCAAAAAGAGACGTACATGCCTCCGTCGGGATTCGTGGCGGGGATCTACGCCCGCAACGACATCAATCGCGCCGTCTACAAGGCGCCGGCCAACGAGGTCGTCAACCTCGCCCTGGGGTTCGAGCGCTTCCTCAACAAGTCGCAGCAGGAGGTGCTGAACCCGGAGGGGATCAACTGCTTCCGTTTCTTCGAGGGCCGCGGCATGCGGCTGTGGGGCGCCCGCACGATCAGCTCCGATCCCGAATGGAAGTACGTCAACCTGCGCCGCTATTTCGCCTACCTCGAGCGCTCCATCGATCGCGGCACGCAGTGGGCGGTGTTCGAGCCCAACGGCGAGCTGCTCTGGGCCAACGTGCGGCGCACGATCGAGGACTTCCTCCTCAATGAGTGGCAAAACGGCGCCCTGCTCGGCGACAAACCCGAGAAGGCGTACTTCGTGAAGTGCGATCGCTCGACGATGTCCCAGAACGACCTCGATAACGGCCGCCTGGTATGCCTCATCGGGGTCGCGGCGTTGCGCCCCGCTGAGTTCGTGATTTTCCGTATTGGCCAGTGGACGGCCGACCGCAAAGTGTGAACAAGGAGTGACCGATGGCCAAGCAACGGGAGCGTCCCTATGTGCAATTCAACTTCCTCGTCGATCTCGGCGACGGGGTGACTGATGGCCCGCAGGCCGGCTTTCAGGAGGTCAGCGGCATCGGCATGGAAGTCACCGTGGCGGAATACCGCAACGGCAACCACAAAGAGAACAGCGTGATGAAGATGACCGGCATGAACAAGATGAGCGACGTCACGCTGAAACGCGGAGTGATCGGTTCTCTCAACCTCTACTCCTGGCTCGACCAGATCCGTAACGGCGATCAGAAGGCGATGCGGACGGTCATCGTGCAGCTCCAGAACGAGGACCATACCGACGTGGTGCAGACGTGGAAGCTGCTGCGGGCGCGCATCACCAAGCACACCAGCGGACCCCTTAACGCCAAGGGCACCGATGTGGCGATGGAGGAGCTGGTGCTGGCGTACGAACGGCTGGAGATGGAGTAGTGCGAATGGTCAGCGCGGCGCGTCCCCTGCCAGGGATTCGGGTCGACGTTACGCCACCGGCACCGGTGGAGGCGCTGCCGCGCATGGACGTGGCTGTCTTCGTCGGCTTCGCGGCGTGCGGGCCGCTGCACCTGCCGGTGGCGATCGAGAGTCCCGGCCAGTTTGCCGCCGTCTTCGGGCCCGATCTGCGGCTCGCCTGGGACGACGCTCGCAACGAGCGGGTCTACGCCTACCTCGGTCCCGCCGTGCGCGCGTTTCTCGCCAACGGAGGCCGTCGCTGCTGGGTCATTCGCGTGGCGCGGTCCGCTCTTTCGGAAGCGGCGCGCGCCCGGGCGAAAGGCGCAGAGCCTCGCACGGGCCAGGCCATGGCCAATGTCTTTGCGATTCCGGGAGTGCTGGCCGTGACGCATGATGGGTCACTCACCCCGGCCCAGGCCGTGGCCCGGTCCGAAGGATCGTGGTCCGACGATCTGCTCGTATCGACGGCGTTGACCTCGCTGGGGTTTGCCATCGAGGACTGTCACCCTGACGCGAACGAGCACCTCGTGTTCCGGACCGATCTCCACTTGAGCGCCGGCGACCTGATCGAGGCGAGCGGCGACGACAATCTGGTGGTGTATGCGGCTATCGAAGACGTGCGTGCCACGACGGCCGGACCGTATCAGGTAAAGGCGTCGGTGCGTGCAGCGTTTCAGCTGCTTGCGTTCATGGATTCGACATCGCCGCCTCCCGCAGTCGAAAGCGAGCTAGACCTTGGTGACCTTGCCACTCCTCCGGAACCCGGTCAGTGGGTGCGCCCGTCGCTCAGCCCGGACACGGTGTGGTTTCAGATCGACGCGATCGATCGCACTCCGGTGTTCGGCGGCAGCCCCCCGGCGACACACGCGACCGCCACGCGGGTGCACGCCCTCGGCCGAGCGTGGCACCAAGTCGATGTGGCGCAGGCGCTCACCGCCAATTTACAGCGCGCCAATCTCCTGACGCTCGATGTTCGGGTGACTGCGAGCGATCGGTCAACCACACTGTCCGGTGTGGGCTTGACCCCGTCCCATCCGGCGACGTGGTGGAATCACGTGAGCGACGCTGACTACTACGCTGCCACGGACAAGGATGGCCGGGCAGAGTTGGACGTGAGACCGGTGCCATCCGACGCGCCGCGGTTTCCACTGTGCCGTGACGCCGACGTGATGCCGCTCGCCTGGATCCCGTTGGGCGTCGAGCCGCTGTTCGGACCGGCACTTCCGGCGCTCCCCACGTCTGTCACTGGACTGGAGCGAGACGGTCTCACGGATTTCGCGCCGGACTTGTTCCTCGATCCCGAAATGGCAGGGGCGTCGGTGCGCCACATTCCGGAGCTGGCTGATACGATCCGGTTCCTGCGTGATTCGCCCCGATCGCTGATCGGGATGCACGCGGCTTTATCGATCGGCGCGGGCGGTCTGTTCAACGAAGCGAGCCTGCTCGCCATTCCGGATGCCATCCACCAGACCTGGCACCGCCGGCAAGACGTCGTGCCCGAGGCGCCGCGCCCGAAGGCAGAAGACCCACCCGCATACTGGCGAACCCACCGGGGTCCCTGTGCACCGTCCGGTGGCGCGCCCCTGGACGGTCCGGACTTCGGCACGTTCCTCGATGCCACGACCCAGGCATTGGCGCCGCCGGAGCTGGACCCGGTGGAGACGCCGATTTATCCCGGGACGTATCAGCTGTCGTGGACTTGGGCCGCGGCCGGACCCGGGGCAGAGTATGCGGTCATGGAGGCGATGCGCCCCGACTTCGACGACGAGCGAGAGGTGTATCGCGGCGCCGCCCTCGCCTACACCGTGTTCAATTCGCGGGAGGGTGTCTACTACTATCGCGTGATCGGGTATCTCGGCGAGCAGCAGAGCTCCGGATCCCCGGCAGTCACAGTCCAAGTGCGTCGCGACGATTGGGTCCTGAACTCGAACACTGCCGGGGCTGCACCCGACGACGACTTGTTGGTAGTACATCGTGCTGCGTTACGCCTGGCCGCCGCGAGCGGCGAGCTGTTCGCCGTCTTGACCATGCCCCGGCACTTCCGTGCGCAACACGCGCTGCGGTATGCGCAGCGACTGCGCGGAGTGCGCCAGCCACCGGATGACTCCGTCGACCCCTTCGCGCTCGATTTTACGGAAGCACAGGCGTTGTCGTACGGGGCGCTGTACCTGCCGTGGCTGCAAGCAGATCGCAGCGGGTCGACACTGGATCCGTCCGGCCCACGCGTCACAGGGGCGCCTCGCGTCGTCCCGCCGGACGGCGTAGCCACAGGTGTCCTGGCGGCGCGTGCGTGGCAGCGCGGCGCCTGGATCGCGCCGGCCAACGAACTGATGCGGAACGTCGTCGCCCTCTATCCCACGATCGCCGAGCGGGATTATCAGTCGCTGCAAGACGCGCAACTGAACCTGGTGCGCTTCGATCCCCGCGGAATCTTCGCACTGTCGGCGGACACGTTGGCGGACGATCCCGAATGGCGTCCGATCGGCGTGCGCCGCCTGATGACACTCTTGCGCCGGTTGGCGTTGCGACGGGGCACGACCTACGTCTTCGAACCCAACAGCCCGGCGCTGCGGCGCGCCGTGCAGCGCGGCTTCACCGAAGTACTGATGGACCTGTTTCGGCGCGGTGCGTTCGCCGGGGCCACCCCGGCGCAGTCGTTTCGCGTGGTCACCGATGACACCATCAATACCAGTCACGACGCGGACGTGGGCCGCTTCCTGGTCGAACTGCGAGTGGCTCCATCGCTTCCGATGCAATTCCTCGCAGTGCGTTTGACGCAAGCGGGTGAGCGGGTAACGGTGATCGAGGAGCTATGACGCTTCCCGGCCCGGCCTATCCGTTCACGGCGTTCAGCTTCGCGGTGGAGATCTACCGCGGCGCGGAGAGCGCGGCGCTCGTGGGCGCCGCGTTTGCCGAATGTGACGGCATCGACATGACTCACGAGGTCAAGACGATCCGCGAGGGTGGATCGAACGATCGCCAGATCCGGTTCAACGGCTCCGTCGCCTACGGCACGGTAACCCTGAAGCGCGGCATGACCGAGGACTTTGCGCTGTGGAATTGGTTCCAGTCGAGTATCGCCGACCCGCAGTTGCGGGCCGGGGCGGAGATCGTCGTGCTCGCGCCGGATGGCGTGAGCGAGCGCGCCCGATTTCAGCTGTCCAAGTGTGTGCCCATCAAGATCAAGGCGCCGGCTTTGAATGCCAAGGACGGCCAGATCGCCATCGAAGAGCTGCAGCTGGCCTACGAAACGCTGCAGTTGGCGCTACCCAAGACCTGATAACGAGGATTCATGGCGCTCAGCAAGGCTCGCTTGATTGAGCTGAATCAACAGTTCACGGACATCAAGTCCGGGGGCAAGAACATTCCCGTGCAGTTCAACCCCGAGACCCTCAAGATCACGTACGCCAATCAGCTCGTGGAACCGAAAGGCGGCAACAAAGCTGCCGGGACAGCCGGCCGGCAATTCGTCGGCGAGGGGACCACCAAGCTGGCACTGCAGTTGTGGTTCGACGTCGGCGCCCAAGAGCCCGTCACCGATGAGCACAGTACGGGTGAACAGGGAATGGTCGACGACGTCCGCCGTCTGACCCAGCACGTCGTGTTCTTCATGACGCCACAAACGTCCGACAGCGACCCGGCCATGAAGGCGCCACCGGGTGTCCGCTTCCAGTGGGGAACATTCGCGTTTGACGGCATGGTCGACGGGATGGAAGAGTCGCTCGAGTACTTCTCGCAGGAAGGGAAGCCGCTGCGGGCCAGCATGACGCTGACCTTATCGAAGCAGAAGATCCTGGCGCGCGATCCGTCCAACGGGGCCAAGGACCTCCCGTTCAGACCCGGTCACGTCCCCCTGAAGGTCGCCAAGCAAGGTGACTCATTGCAGCGCATGGCGGACGCGAGCGGGAAGCAGGACTGGCAGTCGATCGCATCCGCCAACGGGATCGAAGATCCGCTGCGCATCAGCCCAGGACAGTTCGTCAACCTCAATGCAAGTGTGGGCGCCGGCTCAGTGGCGTCGATCGGCGCGGGAGCGACGCCGTTCGACGCGGTCGGCACGGCGCTCCAGGGCCCCTCGGCGGTATTCGGAAGCGCGGGCCCGAATGCGTCACTTGGCGGCGCGCTGAGCGGCTCGCTGTCGTTGGGATAGGGAGCAACCATGCCGGTTGTGATCAACGAATTCGAAGTGGTGGCCGAGCCACCACCGGTGGAGCGCAGGAGCGGAAGCGAAGCGGCAGCGGGTCCGCCGCCTCCCGTCCCGATCGCGCCGCCGGTTCTGGCCGCGGCATTGCGCGTCCTCAAGGTGCAAGCGCTGCGCGTCTGGGCGCACTGAGCACCGCAACGAAGGTCACGGATGCCTACGAGCACAAGTCTCCCGGTGAAGGGCTCACGGCCCGCGATCGTGATCGACGGGCGACGCAACGATACGCTCACCAGCGCGCTCCTCGATTTAGAGATCGCGGATTCAACCGACGGGCTGGCGCATTGCGACATGACGTTTGGGAACTGGGGCGGCACCGAGCATGGTGGCTTTCAATTCTTCGACCGCCAGCTCCTCGACTTCGGCAAGGCGCTTACCGTCTCCCTCGAGGGAGATGCTTTGTTCGACGGCCGCATCAGCGCCATTACCGCGACGTATCCGGACGGCGGTCCACCGCAAATCGGGGTGTGCGGCGAGGACCGGTTGCAGGATCTCCGCATGACGCGTCGGACTCGCAGCTTCCCGAACGCCTCGCTCGCCGACGTGCTGCAACAAGTCGCCGGCGACCACGGGCTCCAGCCGCAAGTCGACGTTACGGGGGCGACCTACCGGCTCCTCGCGCAAGTCAATCAGAGCGACCTGGCCTTCATCCGCGATTTGGCACGGCGTGAAGACGTCCAGGTCTGGGTCGACGGAAAGCGCCTCAACGCTGTGAAGCGCGCGAGTCGCAACGGCGGCACGCTCCAGCTGTCGTGGGCGGGCCAGTTGCGAGAGTTCAACGTGAGCGCCGACCTCGCCCACCAGCGCACCAAGCTGGTGGGATCGGGGTGGAGCGTCCCCGACAAGCAGACCACCAAACATGAGGCGGACGAGGCCGCCATCCGTTCGGAGCTGAACGGCGGGACGAGCGGGGCCGCGACGCTGCAACGTGCGTTTGGTGCGCGCGTCGACACGCTGGCGCACGGCCTGCCCGCCGCCGACGCAGAAGCCCGGGCGCTCGCCGAGGCCAGCTTCCGCTATCTCGCCCGCCGCTTCGTCGTGGGGCATGGCGTCGCCGAGACGCAGGTCGACCTGCGAGTGGGCGCCAAGCTCAAGATCACAGGATTGGGTCCGATGTTCGAAGGCGAGTACGTGGTGACCGATACGCACATCCGGTTCGATGCGGCTCAGGGGCTGCGCACGGAATTCACCTGCGACCGTCCCGCGATCGGATCTCGGTGACCGACCATGCACACCGTTGACCACTCCCCGTTCGAGCTGCAGCTCGATGAGCGTGTGCCCTCCGGGTGGGGCGGCCGCTGGTACGGCGTCGTCCCGGCACTCGTCACCGACATCAAAGATCCCGACAACCAGGGCCGAGTCCAGGTCAAGCTGCCGTGGTCTCCCGACGCCCGTGGCTCCGATTATCGCGGCTGGGCCCGGTTGGCCACGCTGTTCGCGGGGAACAACCGGGGGAGCTGGTTCATCCCCGACGTCGAAGACGAGGTGCTGATCGCCTTCGAGCACGGGGATCCCCGACGTCCCTACGTCCTCGGCGGGTTGTGGAACGGGCGTGACAAGCCGCCGGAGACCATGGACGGCTCGGGCAACAACTATAAGAAAGTGCTGCGTTCGAGAAACGGCGTGAAAGTCACGCTCGACGACCAGAACGGTCAGGAAAATCTCGTGCTCGAGACGCCGGGGGGGCAGCGGATCAGCCTCAAGGACGGGCCGGGAGCGATCGAGATCGTCGACAGCAACGGCAATTCGATCAAGCTCGAGACGTCCGGCGTCACCGTCACGGCGGCAGCGAAGGTGACAGTCAACGCAAGCACGGTCGCGATCTCCGCCGGCATGGTCACCGTGGATGCCGGGATGTCAAAATTCTCCGGTGTCGTGCAGGCCGACACCGTGATCTCCAACAGTGTCATCAGCGCGTCCTACACACCGGGCGCGGGGAATATCTGGTGACGCCATGAATCATCCCACCGTGTGGCAGTCGCCGCAGCCCTTGTGGGCTCGCTTCGGGGCGAGTGCCGCCAGCGCGGCGATCGCGGCGGATCAAGCCCGACCGATCATTCTGCGGTTCGCGAGCGACGAGTTCATGGAGCAGCTGCTCGGCACGCTCGAGCGTGATCCCGCACGTCTGGACCAGTTGATCGCACGTCCCGAGACGTGGCGCGCGGTGATGGGCGACCAGGCAGACCTCATCGAGCGGACGCCGATTCCGCGGCTCGCCCAGAGCGCGACGCGCCGCACCCTGGCGCGAAGGGTCAAGGGGAGCGTCGAGACAACGGCACGCGAGGCCGATCTGGTTGAGCAGGCGCAGACGCGGAGCGTGCCGCTCAAACTGTATCAGCCGGCGCACCAGCGCTTCTATCTGTTCGCGGCGAGCCTCGTGTGCGGTATACACGGGCTGCCCGATCGTGCTGTCGAGCGCGGCGGGCCCGAGCAAATCAATTTCGTCATGCGGCGTCTCATGCCATTGACGCCGAATGGCGATCCGAAGGACCTCCACGAGTACGCGTACGTCAAAGACGCCAGCGGAGCGTCCTGGCGCCGGGTGGGCTCGGGTACGGAATCGGACGAGCTCGCCGGCGGCGAGGAACTGCTGCCTGCCTTTCCCCTGGCGTACGACGACGACGCCGGGCGGCCGCGCACGTTATGGACGGGATTCGCGCCCGTGGGTCGGCGCGAGGAGTACATGGGCGCACCGGTGGACCGGTCGCGGGCGCCCGGTTTTACGGACGGACAACGCGCCGCCGTAACCATCGTCGAGCCTCAGGAGTCGCTCTCAACGCAGGCGCGCGTCACGCAATTCCAGATGGAAGTCGCGGAGCCTTGGAAGAATCTGCTGCGCACCGCGGACAAGATGGCAAGGGTACTTGCCGACGATTCACGGTCCGGGAACGCCTTGGACCTCAACCTCCAGCAGCAGCACATCTCCTGGCTGGTGCTGCTGGACTTCGCCGATTATCTGGAGGCGCATCTGCCCAACGTCTGGGACGCGATCAACCACGACGGCGCGGGCGCGGCTTCACTGCCAGATGCACGGAAGCGGGTCTACAACTGGCTGGACGGCGCGCACATGTCG
>Ga0137362_10003646_pt1 | contig 10328 bp, 7 predicted proteins | sample MadtaG_2_FD_104801 | JGI IMG/M metagenome (GOLD analysis project Ga0137362, IMG submission 104801) | Vadose zone soil microbial communities from Angelo Coast Range Reserve, California, USA - Mad1_100_16 metaG | ecosystem: Environmental > Terrestrial > Soil > Vadose zone | place: USA: California... | reverse complement strand
GTCCGCTCGACTCTCGCTACCGCGCTGTCCCCGGCCAGATCCATGACCAAAACCTCCATAGGGAAGCCTCAACCAAAGACAACGCATTTGGAATGGTTTGAGAATGGGCGCGCATAAAAGCGGTAAATTTTTGACACTCGCATTTCGCGTCTGAGTCTGACATTTCAGCATATCTTGCGGGTCAATTCTTCCGCGCCTTCTCTGACACTGGCTTCGCCCAAGGACTACGCTTTTCGACTAGTTGCGCGGCTCAGCAGCCATCGGTGCGTGCGTCCGCGGGGGGAATGCCGCCGCGTTTGTTCGCGAAATCGCATCTCTGATTTTCCGAAGCCGGCAGATAAGACGCATGCGAAACGAGGGGAGTCAGGTTAGACCTTTGCGAAGGGAATTTCGCCGGTTCTTTATTCTGCTGTGCACTTTCATCCTCCTTCTGATCGCAAGATTCGGCAACTGGCAGGTTCACGCCGCAGGCGTTGGGCAACTACTCCAAAACGCCGGTGCTGACGACGATATTTTGGCAGGGCTCGATTTGCTTCTGGGGTGGACTTCGCTGGTTCCGATCGCACTCGTAGGTCTAGCTTTCATTGGGGTGTTCGCCCTGTTCCTCGCGCCGATTTTCCATAAGTTCCACGACTTCGGGCGCATCGGCGGGTCCGGGGCTTATCGGCTCGGGCCGGGCCGCCGCCTCCCGGGAGAACCGCGAGGAGATAAGAGCTCGAAGGACTCCCTTTTCTCGTGAAGCCGTGACCATTAGCGCTAACACGGCACAAGTCCCGCGCTAAGCGCCAACCTACCGCGTATTCCGAAAGTTGCACCTCGGGTCGGCGCATCGCCTTTGGTGTATGCCCGCCAATCCTTGCCAGCGTCTCGCGTGGGACGATATAGCCTTATGCTTGAGCTCAGGGCGAGTCGCCTACGCGCGAGCAGGACGAATTTATAATGGCGGATGCGAGTCACGAGAAAACCGGCCCCTCGGCCACGATCGACATCGAAGGCTTGCGGCGTTTCATACGCGATCGCAGGCTCGGTGACGCCGGCGACCTGCGCGCGGAGAATATCTCCTTCGGCCATTCCAACGAGGTCCATCTGGTCCATTTCGAGGGCAAGTCATGGGCGCTCAGACGTCCGCCGCGCGGGCCGCTGCTGCCGACCGCACACGACGTGCTGCGCGAGTATCGCGTAATCAAAGCGCTGCAGGAGACTCCCGTGCCGGTGCCGCGCGTATACGCAAGTTGTGAGGATACGAGCTACATCGGCGCGCCTTTCTTCCTGATGGAGTATATGCGCGGGCGCGTGATTCGTTCGGGGCTCATCCCATCCACCGAGCAAAGTTTCGCCGATACGCCCGATCAGCGCCGTGCCGTGAGTGAGAAGATCGTTGAGTTGCTGGTGGCGCTGCAATCCGTAGACTGGCGCGCTGTGGGACTCGAAGGTTTCGGCCGCCCCGACGGTTATATCGAGCGCCAGCTTCGCCGGTGGAGCGGCCAGCTCGAACGTACGCTGCCGCTGACGCGTCCGCTCCCGGTGATGATGAAGGTGCAGCAATGGCTGGCAGCGCATATCCCGCAGGCGCAGCCGGCCACCATCGCGCACGGCGATTTCAAGCTCGACAATGTGATGTGGGACGCAACGAGCCGCGAAATCAAAGCGATTGCGCTGTTCGACTGGGAGATGTCGACGATTGGCGACCCGCTCGCCGACCTCGGATGGATGGTCACGTACTGGAGCGACCCGGACGACAACGAGACGCGCCGCAGCTTCGTCTCGAGCATGGACGTGGCGCCGGGTTATCATCGGCGGCGCGAGATGGTCGAACTTTACGAACGCAAGTCGGGGCGCGCGATGCGCGACTTTGCCTTCTACGAGATTTTCTCGCTGTTCAAGCTCGCGATTATTTTAGAGGGCAGCTACTCGCGATACCTGAGCGGCCAAGCTGATGATCCGATGTTCGCGACGTATGACGTGCGCGTACCAGGCATCGCCGACGTCGCATGGTCTCTTTGCGAGCGAGCGAGGTAGCACTTGTGCGTGTTATCGGGCGAGAGCAAGCATCGCGACCATCCGCCCTGTCCGTCACTTCAGACCCGCCTTACGCAGGTCGGCAAACAAGCGGTTTCTGAACGTCTGACCCTTGGACGGGGCCATTTTGTCTAAGGCCTCGACAGAGAACTGAGGGCTGATTCTGAGCACTTCGGATGCCTCCGCCCGCGCCTCTTCGTCGCGACCCAGTTCGATGTAATCAACGATGAGGAAATGATGCGCAGGCACATTGTTGGGGTAACTGGCGACATTTCTCGTGAAAGCGGGAACCGCGTCAGCGTACCGTCCCATTTCTGTGTAGGCCAATCCGACAAGAAATAAGTAAAAGTCTCGGTTGCGAGGATCGAGCCGCATGGCCTTCTCCGCAAAGCCAATGGCCTCTGCCGGCCTTCCCGATAGGGCTAGCGTATTCCCCAGCCAGAAATAAGCACGAGCATTGTTCGGATCGAGCGCAATCGCCCGGTGAATATGGCTGAGAGCCTGCTCGTATTGCCTTCTGTACAGTGAGACACGATTTAGCAGGATGTAGCCCATGGGGTGGGAGTCGTCGAGGGCAACGGCCTGTTGTGCTAGATCGAAAACCCGATCCAGTGTGTGAGGGTCCCGACTCCATACAAAAATCCAATCGAAATAATAGGTCCAAGCCAATTGCGCATACGCGTCGGCATACTTGGGGTCAAGTGCAATCGCTTTCTCATACATCTGGCGCGCTTTCTCATTCCCCTGTTTGGTTGAGCTGAACCCGTACTCGACCCCTCGCAGGAGATCATCGTATGCCTCCAGATTGTCTGTACGTTTACGCACCAGCACACCATACTTTTCCCATAGTGTGAGTTGGAGGTTCAGGGTGGTGACGATCCGGCGCACAATCTCGTCTTGTAAGGAGAAGATATCCTTCATCGGCCGGTCATAGCGCTCGGCCCAGAGGTCGGCCCCGGTAGTCGCGTCCACCAGTTGCACCGATATCCGCACCTGATCGCCCGCCTTCTCCACACCGCCTTCCAACACATATTTGACGCCGAGCTCGCGGCTCACATCCTGCACCCGTACCGGTTTACCCTTGTACGTGAAGGTCGAGGCGCGGTCGATTACGAAGATATCCGGCCCTTTGGAAAGGTCGGTGATGAGGTCATTAGTGATGCCGTCGCTGAAGTAATCCTGCTGGACGTCGCCATTCATGTTGGTAAACGGCAGGACCGCAATCGAAGGGATATTAGGGAGAGGGAGCCCGGGTTTTGGCACCATCCGAATCGACCCGGGCGGCGAACGCAAGGAGAAATGCCGCATAACCAGGATGGCCGCGACCGCGATCGCCAGCCCGCCGATTGAGACGGTGACTTTAAGCCGAAGTTTTCGGGAGGGTCGCTTCGTCTCTTTCGCCGTGGCGGCCTCGGTCTCAGCAGGTTCTTCGATCGCAGTCTTCGTTTCGTCAAGCGATGCTACGAAGCGGTAGCCGCGTGCAGGTACAGTGACGATAAATCGCGGGTCATCCGCGTCATCCTTCAGAGCTCGCCGAATCTTGCGCACGGCCGTGTTAATGGCGTTCTCGCTGTCTATGAAGACACCCTTGCCCCAGATCCGCTTGATGATTTCTTCACGGGTCACGAGCTCACCGCGCCGCTCAACCAGCAGGCATAGTAATTCGAAGGGGATGCGTTCGAGATGGATGGGTTGGCCGTTGCGATGAAGCCGGTAGCCGCTCGCGTCTAACTCAAAGCCCTCGAATGAACATGCCGTCGCCAGCATCGGGATTACTCGGTATGCGCTGCGGGAAATTAGAGCGAATTAACCATAGATCCGGCGAAATACACAAATCTACATAAGTCTACAGGCGTCCTCCATTGCCCGATCTTTTGAGGTTCGCGAGGATCCGCGTGACTGAAATCCCAGGCTGGCGCCGGTTTGAAGGGAAACCCGAGAGGTGGCGCGGGATGTATCCGGTCCAAAAATAGCGGAGGGGAGAAATATGCGATCGAGCAGTCTCAAGTTCCTGAAAGTGGTAGGCGTGGTTACGGGTGCAAGCGCGGTTCGGTGGCGTTGTGCGCTTGCAGTCCTATCCCTGGCGCTCCTCTCGCCCTCGGCTGCGTTGGCTAGCGTTCAGGCTCTCTTTAATCCTGATGTGGTTGAGCAGACCCCCTTTCCCAGTGACCGGTTTACCGTTCCAAACTCAGCCAACATTACGCGACTCCAAGTCAATCTCCCCTTGCCCGACTGCACGGTACGTCCCACGGACTGCAACATCCTCAGGGTCATCAACATGCTTGATGGCTTCAACCTTGACCCGCGTCTTTCGATCCCGTTCAGCGGCCCGATCGACGTCAATTCCGTGAACAGTGATACGATCTTTCTAGTCGAGCTTGGGGATCATGGTCGTAAGGACCGGATCCTCGGTATCAATCAGATAGTGTGGGATCCCTCTACCAATACGCTTCACGCGGAATCAGACCAACTGCTTGAACAGCACACCCCGTACACCTTGGTCGTGACAGACAGGGTGCACGACGCGGCCGGTGACCCGGTCCGGCCCTCGGCCAGCTTTACGAATTTGATCGGCGAAGACTTCGATACATCCCAGGCTTATCTCGCAGAACTCTCGGACGCTTTGGATGAGCTGCCTAACGGGAAGGGACGGCTCTCGGGTCACGTCGTGGCAGCGAGCATCTTCACCACGCGGAGTGTGACCGCGATATTGGAGAAAATCCGTCGCAAGATCGGTGCGACGACTCCGGCGCCCGCCGATTTCCTCTTGGGGCCGGGCGGCATTCGGACGGTCTTCCCGCTCAGCACAATTACGGGTCTCAAGGGTAAGGCCGAGACAGGCACCGCGCCTTCTTTCACCAGCTATGACGCCAGTTTCTTCCTCACATCGCTAAGGGTGATCCCCGGTGCTGTGGGAGAGCTTGCGTTCGGCAAATACTCCTCCCCAGACTACGAAGCCCATCCAGGAGAGTTCATACCTCCGGTGGGCACGCTGAGCGGTGTTCCGGTCGTGCAGCGCACAAATGACATCTACTTCGATCTGGTCATCCCGTCGGGTCCCAAGCCTCCCAACGGATGGCCGGTCGCGATATTTGGTCACGGCGCTACCTCTGGCAAAGACGCCGTCTTTTTCAGTGCCGCAAAGATGGCCTCCCACGGGATTGCCACCATCGGGATCAACGCGGTGGGCCATGGTTGCGGCCAAACTGGCCTCGGCTGCGGTCCGCTCAGCACCTTCACGGTCACTCAGTCTGGCGGTAGTTCGGTTGCGTTTCTTGAAGGTGGCCGCGGCATCGACCAAGACGGTGATGGCGACTTCAAATTAACTGAGGGTCTCAACGCGACTCCACCGCGCGGAATCATCTCATCCACCGATGGTATTCGCCAGACGCTGGTAGACCTGATGCAACTGGTGCGCGTGATTCAGGTCGGGATGGATGTGCATGGCAGCGGAACCTCAGACCTAGACTCCTCCCGCATCTATTACTTCGGCCAATCCCTTGGCGGCATATACGGCACCGTTTTTCTCGCGGTGGAGCCCCACGTCCGGGTGGGTGTGCCGAATGTTGCCGGTGGACCCCTCATCGATACTGCCCGGCTCTCACCCGTCAATCGTAAGGCGCTCGGGGCTTCCCTCGCCGCAAGCGTACCGTCGCTCATCAACATTGGCGGAGCCGACTTCAATGAGAATCTGCCACTCAGGGATGAGCCGCCGCTAATTAATACGGTTCCCGGCGCCGACGCGATCCAGCAACGGTTCGATGAAAACGAATGGGTCGCTCAACCCGGCAACCCGGTAGCCTACGCGCCGTACATACGGAAGCAGCCGCTCGACGACGTGCCCGCCAAATTGACCATTTTTCAGTTTGCCAAGGGCGACGAGCAGGTTCCCAACCCGACCACTACCGCGATTCTTCGTGCCGGCGAGCTGGCCGACGTTGCGACCTATTACCGCAACGATCTTGCGGTCGCCGCGGACCCGCTTGTGCCGAAGACTCCTCACATTTTCCTGCTCAGGGTTCCTCCACGTCCTTTCGACACCACTGTGTACGCTATCGCGTTCGACGCCCAAGAGCAGATCGCGACATTCTTTGACTCAGACGGCGATACGGTTATCAACCCGGACCCGGCTTTCTTCGAAGTGCCGATCGTGCCTCCGCTACCCGAGACCTGCAACTACCTCTTCCCGCTCCCACCCCCCTCCCCACCGTTTCCGCCTTATTTATTTTTCCCGAGCTGCTAGTACCATAGTCTCCGCAGAAATCGGAGCGAGGGGGGCCAACACCGATTTGCGAGGGAGAACGAACGAAACGGGCGGGATCTTCGATCCCGCCCGTATTCATTCTCGAGGGTCGAACTTGCTATGCCGCGACCTGGGTGGTGCCCTGAAACGCCGGCCTATCCGGATCGCAAAAATAGCGGATGTTGCCCAGAGTGACGTCGCAGATCGTGTAGCTCACCGAAATTATATTTTCGACCACCAGGTTATCGCCCGCGCCAAACGCGCTCGCGTCGAAAGTATTGATACGCGGGCGTCCGCGTTCCGCCCGGCTGAAGGTCCATTCCGGGTCAATCTGCGCAAGGATAAGTTTGCCGTCCGCTTTATTGCGCGCGAGGTGCATGCTCGAGAGATACTGGATATCGCCGCCCGCAATGTAGTCGCGGTCCAGCATTTCGAGTTCGAGCACCACTCGTCCTTGTGACGAAACTCGCGCGACCACGCGGTCGTGGAATGTACGCATGTACACGTCGCCGGGAGCAATCGGATAACCCCATCGATTCGCCAGTTCGCGCCGCGCCGCCTCATTGTCGACGAAGCTCCGCAATACAAAACCGCGGGGACGTACCCCTGCGCGCGACGCCACCCGCACTTCGCCGATGCCGAACTTGCCGACCGGGCTGTCGGGATAAACGGTGACGTTGAACATCGCATACGACGGGATCGACGGATGCATCGCCTTCGGCAGCAGGGCGTCGCTCTTCTCGCCGTTCACTTCAGCGAGCAGGTTGATAATCTGCGCGCCCTTGAGCTTCCAAGGTTCAATCTTGAACGTCTGGATCTCGGGTGGATTCGGCATGAACGCCCGCACGTCCGCCATCGAGCCGTAACGCGGCATCAGCGGCCCCCTCCTCCCGCCGCGGCAGCCTGGGCGCCGCTGTCCTGGAAGTGCGGCATGACGTGCTTGGCGAACGTCCGCAGGCTGTTGAGCACCATTTCCTGCGGCACCGTCTCATTCGCATTGAGCAGGAAGTTAATACGGTCGACGCCGACCGACTCCCACATCTTGCAGGCGCGCAGCACGCGCTCGGGGTCGCCGATCGCGATACCCTCGGGCACGCCCGCATCGTCACCGGGGCCTGCCGCCTCACGCCTCAATGTCGGCAGCAACCCGAGCGATTGATACGACTTGCTCGGATAGGTCTCGCGCGCGGCCACGAGTTGCGATGCCAGGAAATTAAAGGTTCCGAGCAGACGCCGGCCATGCTTGTTGCCGGTCTCCGTGTCCTCGTGGGTAAAGAGGAAGTTGACCGTGCTCACCTGGTTATTGACGAACTGGCCGACCGGTTCACAATTCGCGATAATTCGCCGGTAATTGCTGATCTTGTCTTCCTGCTCCTTGAACGAACCGAACGTCAGTCCAAGCGAACCCATGCCGCGCTCGGCCGCGTCGATCTCGGTACCCGGACTGGTGACTGCCACCCACATCGGCGGATGCGGCTTCTGATAGGGCTTGGGCAGTACCGCGCGGGTCGGCATCGAGAATGCGCGGCCCTCGTAGCCAAAGCGCTCCTGCGTCCACATCTTGGGGATGCAGCGCACGAACTCGTCCCAGGTCTTCTTGGTTTCGTCGGGATTGGCGCGGAAGCCGCCCAACTCGACCCATGTCGCCGATCGGCCCGTGCCGAACTCGAGGCGTCCGCCCGAGACGATATCGAGCACGGCGGCGCGCTCGGCGACGCGAATCGGATGGTTAAATTCGGGCACGCATACGACGATGCCGTGGCCGACGCGCATTTTCTTCGTACGCATCGCACATGCAGTCAGGAAAATCTCCGGGGCCGAGCAATGAGAGTACTCTTCGAGGAAATGGTGCTCGACCGCCCAGACCGAATCGAAGCCAAGCTCATCGGCGAGAGCGACCTGTTCGAGGGCATTGTCATAAACGCGCTTTTCGGACTCGCCGTCCCATGGGCGCGGCACTGACAGTTCATAAAAGATTCCGAATTTCATTTGGCTACCTCCCGCATTACCGTGGTTTAGCGCAATCCGCCACAGACGAAAAGCCCGCCCGAGGGTGGAGATGCAGAAACCGGCCATGCGTTCTCGATGCTGCCATCTTTTCCAGCTCCTGATTCACTATCGATCATTTTCGAAGGCAGTTGCGTAAGCCTGCTCGGCTGTGGTGACTTCCGCGTCCGTCATTTTGGCGAACTCATCCTCACGTGCCGGCTTTGATAGCCTTCCCCCATTCTGCCGGAGAAACCGAAACAGGAGATCACTTGTACGATCCGGCATATCGATGATTTCTTCGATGCGAGCGCGAAACTGGTCGTAACGGCGCAGAAAGTCGGTCTCGTGCGGGAAGTCTTCGTCAATCGTTTTCTTCACGCAGGAGTACAGGAACTCGGCGTGCGGAGTGGCGTCATAGAACCGGTAGTAGTCGGCGGTCTCGTTCAACACCTTGACGTTACCGTCCGTGGTGGGCTCCCACCGGACCAGGGGCAGCAGTCGTTGGGAGTAGTCCTCCAGGACTGCGCGATATTCATGCATCCGCTCCAATATTGCTGCCGAGACGGGGAAGACGACGCCCGCCGGATTGAACCCTCTTTGGGCTAGCACGTGGTGGATCAGATAACGGTGAATACGGCCGTTTCCATCCTCAAAAGGATGAACATATACGAAGCCGAAGGCCAGCACGGCAGCGGCGATTACCGGATCCAGCTTTTGCGCCGGCCCGCGGTCGAACGCGACCATGCCCGCGATCAATGACGGCAGGTCTTCAGCTCGTGCACTGATGTGGTCGGGCAGCGGCATTGGGGAATCACGGTCGTGCTCGCCGACAAATCCTCCTTCTTGGCGAAGACCCATCCGAACGAAGCGCGCATCGCCGATAACAATTGCCTGCAACCGTAGCAGCTCGTCGAGACTGATCGGTCGGCGACCTGCTTCACCTATCGCACGTCCCCAACGCTGGATGCGGTCCTGGGGCGCACGTTCTCCTTCGATGGCGTAACTCGATTTGGAGTCTTTCAGCAGCAGAAACGCCGCCGTGCGCGCGAGGAGGTCACGCGGTACGTCGGCAACTACAGTTTGTGCGCGCTGCGCTAGGTCTGTCGCGATGAATTGCTCGAGGGTCTTGGTGCGAAAGACCAGTGGGCAGAATTCTACCGTGCCGGGCAGATTGTTTCGCACGCGGTGACGCGACGAGTTTGCGCCGGCAGTCGCGTATTGCTGTTCGGGATCAACTACCGGCACATAGCTCCCTTTTTCGGCATCGGCGAGGTTTAGACGCCTGCCTGTGAGCCATTCGTAGAGAAACCAGATCCGCCGCGCATAGCTACCGGTTGGCTTAGCGTGCACCAACGCTTCAATGGCGCCGCCGTCAACGGCGCCAAACAGGCGGTTGAGAATGGCAAGGTCAAGCCCCTCGTATTTGAGGGCAAAGGTGAGATGGCCTTCAAGGTCAGGTGAGGGTGCATGTCGGGGAGTCAGGAGTCGCCAGCCGGATTTTTCCTTTACTTTGTGGTGTTCGCCGATAGCAGAGACCGTGCGCGGCAGAGGAACCGGCAGACCATAGGCGTCGACAAGAGCCGCGTACCCCGCTGGAGTTGCCTTCTCTGGCAAGGCCCTTTCGTGAAAAATTGTTACAGCATCCGAAAAACGATGATTAGAATTCGGTTTCATGAAAAGTGATTCTCTGCCTGAATTTTGCTTCCCATCGTCCAAGTTCTCGAAAAACCATTATATGCGATGAAAATCGTTTATCAATCGCTGGATCCGCGAAAAATCATTACTCGACTTCGCGAGAGTAGCTATCAAATCCTGGTTCGCTGCTGTACCACAAGGCCGCGAGGCAGAGCTTATGTTGAATGGCTCTACCCGACGGCTTTCGAGACCGTACGAGCCCATCCTACCGAGACCGGAAGGCGAGTCGGCTGCTAACGGAAAACAGGAGCCTGTCGAGCTCTGCAAATCATAGTGACAGTTCCGGTCTTGCTCGATCTCTTGCTCTGTCATTCTCGCGCGTGGCTGCCGCGCGAAGAATCCCGGTCCTTCCCCACGTCCTCCAGCGGAATTCGGGATTCCT
>Ga0137362_10003643_pt1 | contig 10329 bp, 9 predicted proteins | sample MadtaG_2_FD_104801 | JGI IMG/M metagenome (GOLD analysis project Ga0137362, IMG submission 104801) | Vadose zone soil microbial communities from Angelo Coast Range Reserve, California, USA - Mad1_100_16 metaG | ecosystem: Environmental > Terrestrial > Soil > Vadose zone | place: USA: California... | reverse complement strand
TGAGCGCTCGGCCGGAGGAACTGTCCGGCGGCCAGCAGCAACGCGTCGCCATCGCCCGCGCCCTGGCCATGAAACCCGACGCTATCCTTTTCGACGAGCCGACCAGCGCTCTCGATCCTCGCATGGCCTCGGAAGTCTTGGCGGTTATGACCGATTTGGCCCGATCAGGTCAGACTATGGTGGTCGTGACTCACGCCATGGGCTTCGCTCGCCAGGTGGCTCGGACCGTTCACGTGATGCACGCAGGCCAGGTCGCGGAATCGGGACCTCCCGAGCTGATTTTTGGGAATCCGAAACAGGAAGTGACTCGCGCTTTCGTGTGTGAAGCGAAAGGACAATAGATATGGTGAGTGGTGAGTAAGTGAGTGTGGCGAGTGGTGAACGGTTGAAAGGTGGCTGCTCGATTGGATTGCTTGCCGTTTCGCGCCCGCTTGACGTACCGCGGGCGCGAAACGTAAACCAACATACGAATCACTTACTCACCACTCACTTACTCACCACTCACAAATCTTGAGGATACTCCATGACCAAGCAACTCATCACCGTCGGCCACAGCCCCGACCCTGACGACGCTTTCATGTTCTATGCTCTTGCTCACGACAAACTCGACACGGGGAATCTCCAATTTCGACACGAGCTTCAGGACATCGAGACCCTCAATCGCCGGGCGTTGCGAGGCGAGTTGGAAGTCACGGCCGTCAGCATTCATGCCTATGCCCATCTCCTCGACAAGTACGCGCTCCTGCCCAGCGGCTGCAGCATGGGCGACAAGTACGGCCCGATGGTGGTTGCCAAAAATCCGCTGTCCATCGCCGATTTGCGAAGAGCCACCATCGCCATTCCGGGGACTTTGACGACCGCCTACTTAACCTTGCGCCTGCTGCTCCCCGATGGATTCGGGCCCGCGGGAGATGACGGCCTCTTTGTCGTTCCGTTCGACCGCATCCTGCCCGCCGTGGCCGAGGGCCGCTATGACGCCGGCCTGATCATCCACGAGGGGCAATTGACCTTTCAAAACATGGGCTTGCACCTGGTGGTCGATCTGGGAGTTTGGTGGCAGGAGCGGACCGGTTTGCCGTTGCCCTTGGGCGGCAACGTCGTGCGTCGCGATCTGGGGCAGGAAACCATCCGCCAGATCAGCCGACTCTTGAAAGAGAGCATCCAGTACGGCTTGAATCACCGCGAGGACGCTTTGGCATACGCCCAGCGCTACGCGCGCGACATGGACAAGACGTTGGCCGATCGTTTCGTAGGCATGTACGTCAATGAATGGACCTTGGATTACGGCCCCCGCGGCCGCGAAGCCGTCCGCCGCCTGCTCGACGAAGGCCGTCGAGCGGGAATCATCCCCTCCCCCGTCGCGGTCGAGTTCGTGGAGTGAAGAAAAGAGTGGCTAGTGGCGAGCGGGTTAGCGACTAGCGAAATTCAAAATCCGAAATCCGAACCAATCCAAAATTCAAAGCGCGAATGTTCAAAAACTGATCGCGTGAGTTGAAGTTTGAGATTTCGCTTCGAATTGGTTTCGGATTCCATGCTTCGGATTTCAGATTTCGCTGGCCACTAACCACTGGCCGCTACTCTTTCGCACATCCGAAACTCCCTTGGATCGCAGCCGCTGGCTTATTTCCTCCCGGTCCACGCGGATGTCGGGAGGGGCGGTGATTCCAATTCGCACCTTGTTTCCTTGAACGGCCACTACCGTAATCCGAATCTCGCCGCCGATGACAATCTGCTCGCCGAGCCGTCGTGACAGAACCAGCATGGGTCGACCTCCGTGAAAATAAAAAAGCCCCCGCAGTGCGACTTCAGCACTGAAGAGGCTTTTTGAGTGTCCTTACGCCCCAATTGGGCGATATTCGAGAAAGAGATTAATTGCCCAGAACAGAAGAGTCAATACCTCTTTTTTGGGTTTTTTCTGGGTGCGCCCAAAGCATAGATGCCTGCTATTGACGTTCTTAAGGGACTGTCGTAAGGGCGGCCAACTCACCACCACCTTCAGACGCGATAATCGTGCAACTCAAAACCAATGGGGAATTTAACTGTGAAAAGGATCCTTGCATCTCTGCTTCTATCGAGCACGGGTTGCGGAACGACGGTTGCATTGCGCGATAACGACAGGTTCCCCAACCAAATCTACGCCGGGACTCGATGTAGTCTCCATGGCGCCTGTTGCGCAGTGGGGGACGTTCCTTTCTCGATGGTGGCAGACACCATCGTCTTGCCGTATACGATACCCCGCACAGCCATCAATCTTGCGATAGCGCACGATCAAAAGCCGCCAGCCCTTGGGGACGAAAAAGACAGTCCTCGCAATGAAGTGGATCGGCCTTGAGTCCGCTGAAACGGGCATCCCGATTTTTCTATTGACTTTCCGGCAAAACAAGTCAGTCTTGAGGCAGAGGTAAGTGCCGGGTTGCGTCAGCGTCCGGAGTTGCTGCCTTCCCACCCGATCTTTTCCCACCTTTGGCTCGGAGGTCGCCATGCTCGATCTCGTCACCGGCTCATCCCGCGATTGCACCGGCTTCTCTCGACGTGAGTTCTTGCGAGTCGGCGGCCTGTCGGCTCTTGGGTTATCGCTGCCCGGATTTCTTCGCCTTCAAAAACTGCAAGCGGACGAATACGCCAACTCGCATCCGGGCGCGAAAGGCGTGAATTGCATCTTCATGTGGATGCGGGGCGGCCCGAGCCATCATGACACCTTCGACCCCAAGCCGGAGGCGCCCGCGGAAATCCGCGGCGAGTTCGACACCATCCCGACGACCTTGCCCGGCGTCCGCTTCGTCGAGCACCTGCCGCGCCTGGCCCGACAAACCGACAAGTTCAGCATCATCCGCGGCCACGATCCGAAGAACGCCGGCCACGGCTTCGCCGATCATCTACTGATGTCCGGCCATCCGCCGAATCCGTCGCTCGTTTATCCCTGTTACGGCTCCGTGGTCGCCAAGGAACGCGGCTACCGAGAGGGAATGTTCCCGTTCGTGCAATTGGGACCGAACGTCGACCACACGTTCAATGGCGGCGTGGCCGGTTTTCTCGGCGACCAGCACAATCCGTTCGAGGTTGACGACGACCCGAACGCACGAGAATTCAAAGTTCGTGATCTTAGTCTGGAGGGAACGCCAGCCCGAACCCGCATGGCAAGGCGCTATTCCATGTTGACCGAGCTCGACCGGTTTCAAGCGACTGTCGAGGAAAGCGCTCGGCCGGTGCAGGCCCGCGATACCTTTTACGACAAGGCCTACGGGCTGATCACTTCTCCCGCCACGCGGCGAGCTTTTGACATCAGCCAAGAGCCAGACAAGTTAAGGGACTCTTATGGCAAAACGACTTTCGGGCAATCGTGTCTCTTAGCGCGCAGGCTAATTGAAGCCGGCGTGCATTTCGTGACCGTGACCAGCGGGGGTTGGGACACGCACGTGGACAACTTCAAGAGTCTCAAGACCCGGCTCCTTCCCGTGCTGGATCAGGCCTACGCCGCCTTGTTGCAGGATTTGCACGACCGCGGGTTATTGAGCAGCACGCTCGTCGTGTGGGTCGGAGACTTTGGCCGCACGCCTAAAGTGAACGCCTCGGCGGGCCGGGATCACTGGGCCAGCGCCGGAGTCGCCTGCATGGGAGGCGGCGGCGTGAAAGTCGGCGAAGTCGTCGGCGCCACCAATTCCCTGGGCGAATTCGTCATCGACAACCCCGTCACACCTCAAGACCTGGCCGCCACGATCTATCAAGCGTTGGGCATCCCGCTCCACACTTGGTACAAATCGCAAGACGGCCGGCCCATTGAACTGGTACCGACGGGCAGGCCGGTGTCCCAGTTGATTTCGTAACAGTAGAGAAATTGATGCAGAGTGCAGAGAGCGAAAAGACTCAGCGTCTAAATGCGACTGCCGGAAAATGCACGATTTGGTCTTAAAATAACTTGTGTATCGCACCCCTGAAAATCCGCATCAAAATACTGGAGGAGGCCCGCGCAACCAAGGAGGAGCCTCCAAAGAGAGACATTGACAAATCCGACTACCGCGCTCCATTCATAGGTTTCCTTTAGACCGTCACTAATCCGAAGAACTATCGGAGCATAGCGACACTTTAGCGGCTTGCGGCCGGTCAATTGGATTTGTCTCGATTGAGCATGAGTTAGGTCCACTCCAATAATCTTGGCGACCGATTGTTCGAAGACAGTCTCGTCCGAACCCGTATCCAGCAGCCCGTCACGCAACCAGGAATTACTGGGACCTGTAATTCGAACGGCAATCAAAGGACGGGGCAAAATGAGACTACCCGCCATGGAAGGAAGCGGAGTCTTTGCTCTGCCTGGCACATAAGGCAGCCTCAAGTACCATTCTCTCCAAAGAGGGTGGCACCTCCCAGACTTGCCTTCGTAGGAAGGACCACGGTATCAACAAGGACATCCCCCGGTTTATAACCCCGACGCACTAGCTTCTCACAGAGCTTCTCCGGGTCTTTATCGCTGGCAATGATACGGGACCCGTCGGGACTCCAGGCGATGTATTTTCTGTTGTATTTTTGGAGCTTCCTCAGGGGAAATCGGCTTTGGTTGCTTCGAAATGCTCTAATATCCATGTCTATGACTTCGTTGGATTTGTATGTTCCTTAAGCGAAGCTGGCTGATGTCTTTGAGTTTAAATTACTGGCTATTCCGCGATGGGTCAATTTTTCTTTTTTCCATCTCATCTGTGAACTGCTTTACTGCCTCTTCATAATCCGAAGGCGTGTTGAGGTTTCGCAGGGAAAGCAGACTGGGATCAATATCGACCAACTCCTTCGCTTCTACAATTCGCGTGGAGACTGTCTCAAAAAGAAAGACGGGTCGTAATCGATTGTTGGCCAGCAGTTCATTCACCTTGTCGACAATTCCCGTGCGATAGACCGCGGCCATAGGATGATGAAATCCATCCACATACGGAACACAAATGGCGTGATCGTCCAATAGGTCTGCCATTCGGCGAATGAAGGCAGGCCGCAGAAGCGGCACGTCGCAGGATGACAGGTAAGCCGCGTCAACTTTCCCCGATAAGGCCTGCAATCCTGCCGACAGACCCTGAAGTGGACCATTTCCCTTTTCTTCATCTCGGGTTAATAACACGCCTTCGTGAAGCGGAGGCACCTCTTGATCGGGCGCGGCCACCACGACGATAGGGTGAACGACCTCCGACAATAACCGGACGACGCGCTCGAGCATCGTCTCACCGCCGAAAGGAAGCCAGGCTTTGGGTCGGCCCATCCTTTTGCTTTGACCGCCACAAAGGACGATGCCGCCGGCCGAAATCCGATCCGAAGCCATGGCAACAACTCAGATTAGTTCCGTACGAGAGGCGTGCTCGGGATGATCGCTTTGCGTGGCCCAGGTCATAACCCGTCGGGTCACATCGGCGGCTTGGCGACTCTGGATAGCAGGAAGGGGTTGACCGAGGGCGAGGCCCAGATCGGTACCCAGTCGGCGTTGCACGATTTCAGCCGTGGCCAAGGCGATCTCCCGGTTGGGCAGCCGGGCCACTTCACGGAGCGCGGTCACGGCCCCGGTGTGCTTTCCCTCAGCCAGGAGCGCCTCGGCCGCAATCAAGCGAAGCGGCGCCGGGTTTGCCGTGTCCAACAGTTTTTCATGCAAATCCCGGGGCAACAAGTTGTCCTTTTTGAGCAACCGGGCGATTTCCATCCGCAGCGGCGTGGCCGCATTGGGATTGGCGAGCTGTTCCTGGAGATCATGAATTCGAAAGTTGTCCCGCTCCTGATTCAGAAGCCGCTCATAATGGACACCGAGCGTCAGAGCGGCTCGAATCGCCATCACGCCTTTTTCCGCTGCCCAGGCCGTGAGATCGTTAACCGCTTCGGAAGACAAAAGCTGGCCATTGGGAATCATGGGGCCGTCTACTTCGCAGGCGGCGTCTCCTAAGGCCTGGCGAACCGCCGGGCGAATCCACTGCCAGCGCCGCTCAGTGTTCCACAAAAGAGCTTCCGTGGCGGCCCGGCGGACTTCGGGTGAAGAATCCCGCAGATATTCGGCCAATCTTTCCACCAGGAGCCGATCGTCCACATTCGCGAGGGCCATAATGGCGGCGGCTCGAACGTCCGGCTCCTGGGCATGCTGAGCCACGCTCAAGACCAGCTCGGCTTGCCCCGGCTCCCAGTATTTGCGGAACTCCATAGCGGCGAGAGCGGCCATGCGAACTTGCGGGCGAGGTTGAAGCAACATCGCCAGGGCGGGAACCGGGTCGCTATGCACCGCCTCGCGAAGGGCTTTCACTTCGGGAAGAGCCCGGCAGCCGGCCAAATCACTAGGCCAGTCTCGCCGGTCTTCAAGCCGCCGCGCCAACATCCGAGCGTTGCGCATCTCTTGCGCGCCGGAATCCGACAAAATCTGTAACCCAAAAACTGCCAAAGATACGACCAGCAGCATGGCCAAGGAAAAGTGGAATACGAGATCCGTCGGCGCGCGAAGTCCCAACCCGATCCAAAGCCAAAAGATCGCGGTCATATAAAGAATGAGCGCAGGCATTCCCAGGGTATGCCAGCTGCGAGACCCCGCCATCGCGCGAATGCCAGCGATCGCGCCCAGTTGAAAGATCATTCCCAGCCACAAGGCCCAATGCGGTCGGCTGAGCGCGCAGACGAGCAACACGGCGGCCGGGAGAAAGAGAAGACCGATGCGCATGGCGACTGCTCCGTCCGGACCTCGTTTGCGCTCGGCCCCAACGACGAACTCGGCCATCAGACTCCCCTTCAGCAAGGGAACTTCGGGCGAATACTAGCCGGCGCGCGAGGCCGCGGTACACTTGGTCGGTTGGGCGGATAATTGTCGGGTCGAAAGCTTCGACGCAGCCTAGGCCTATTGGAAGGATATGTTGAGCTAGACCACCCGGTCAAGCAGCAATCGAAAATAGAATTGTCGATTCCCCCGGCAAAATCGGGAGAACCGGATTTGCCTGCCTGTGCGAAGGGTAAAGCAGAGGGTGGAGTGGCGAAGAACTCCAACAGGAGAAAACAGAGGTAACGAAGAAAGCAGGCCCGCTCTGTTTCCTCTGTTTCCTCCTGTTAGAGTTCTTTGCTTCCACTCCCTGAAGTCTTCGCTAGCGCCGAACCGGCGCGGGATGGTTTAGCGTCAGCAGCTTCGGCCGACACTAAAGGAAGAGTAAGAGGCGGGAGCGACGGAGCGCTCGGAACGGTAGATTCGGACGGGTGGTTCCTCGCCCGGATTGGATTCGGTGGTGGTCACCAGCCGCTCTGGATCGGAATAGCGATAAAGGTATCGCTGCAAGTCTTGCGTACGCAGGTCGCCTTCATGGCGGAAGGCCTGAAGATGGCCGGTCGAATCGCTGATGACCAGGCCCAAATGCCGGGGCATTTCCAGGGTAACCGCCAGTTCGCGCCCGGCTTTCTTGTTGGCGTCCACATACAGGCAAACGTACTTAGCGGCTAGAATCTGGGTCGTTTCAGAGCTTAGTTGACCATCCTGGCTTAAGTGCTTCCATCCTTCCGGGCCTGAGCCTACGAACAATGCCAAAGGTCTGCCGACCTTCTCACATTGACTTCGCGCCAAGGAGTAATCCTGCAACCAAACAGGCTTCTTACTGGCGGTCAAAGGCAACAGACCGGAAAGGGCGACAAGCGTAACCGAGGTGAACATGCGTTTTCCTCCGCAGTTTGAGTAGGGCACCTCATCCTTCAGCTGCGCCAACGTTGGCTGGCAGCCGTTTTGCAAAGGGAGCTTTCTATCAGCCAAAATGATGAATGGCAAGAAAAATCTCCGGAAAAATTTTCCCAAGGATCGCAGATAACCGACACTTCTCATGTCCCGCATGTTTTCTAGTTTGAAATCTTTTGAGAAGCGCCCGACCAATTGGACGATGCATTCGGGAGTGAATAGCATTAAACATCCACCCACCTTGGGACATATGCGCTTCTCGACTTTCCCAACAGTTCGAAGGAGAAATAGATGAAGGCTAGAAGAATCGGAGCATGGGCCTTGGCTCTGGCGGTGATTGCCTCCAGCCTTTCGGCGGACGCGGCCCAGGAAAAGAAAGCCGACAATACCGCAATCAAGCCGGTGCCCAAGGACAAGAAGCGTCACGAAGGATTTGTTGAATTGGCGCGGAAAGGCGGCATCGACGTTCTATTTCTGGGGGATTCGATCACCGATGGCTGGCGTGGCCCCCCGGGGCAGGAAGCTTGGAAAAAACACTTCGAACCTCTTCACGCGGCCAACTTCGGCATCGGCGGCGATCGGACCCAACATGTCCTTTGGCGGCTCCAAAACGGAGAACTGGAAGGGATCCATCCCAAACTAGCCGTTCTCATGATCGGCACGAACAACTTGGGCAATAACACCGTCGAGCAGATCGCTGAAGGGATCACGGCCATCGTTCACGAGATCCACAAACAGCAGCCGCAGATCAAGGTGCTGCTGTTAGGCATCTTTCCTCGCAGTCAGAAGGCCTCGGATCCCATTCGTGACAAGATCAGAGACATCAACAAGATCATCGCCAAGCTGGATGACGTCGGAAAGACGGTCCGCTACCTGGACATCGGCGACAAGTTCCTGGACAAGAGCGGCAACCTGCCCAAAGAAATCATGCCGGATTATTTGCACTTGTCGAAGGCGGGGTACAAGATCTGGGCTGAGGCCATCCAACCTACCGTGGATGAGCTTTTGCGTTAGTACCACAGTCGCTTTGCATTTAACTCACATTTAGCCGCCGGCCTGGGTCCGCGCGGAGCAAGCTCCGCGGCTAAATGTACTTTTCTGTTCGCGCTCCAGGTATAATAATCCGCGCTTGTTATCGTTCGCCTCAGCCGAAGTGGCGGAATTGGCAGACGCGCCAGGTTCAGGACCTGGTTCCCGTTAAGGGAGTGGAGGTTCGAGTCCTCTCTTCGGCATTCGCGCATGGTTGAGCTGGTGGCATGGTTGAGCTGGTGGTTCGCACCACCTCAGTTCCGGACCCGCCGATCAGCGCAATTAAGAAAAAAATCTGTAACATTGTTCTCGCCTGTGGGGCATAAAGCTCAGAGGGTTCGCGCGCCCCACACGATAGCTTCATTTTTCTTGAAATTCGGTTGTCCCAACGTACAAAGATTGTTAGCTTGGTGCAGTCAACGAAGACCGCGCGGGGAAGAATGGGCCGCGTGGCGGTTCGTCCATGGTTGGGGCGGGCCGACACCTTGGAGGGAACCAACCTCATCGAGCACCATGGGACTTTTCCGTCCGGCGACAATCTTTTTCGTACCGGTTCTCGTCTACTAAGGAAATGCCTGCGCCCGAAATGCCGGGCGAGGGGCCTTTTAACTTTTCAAAGCAGAGAAAGAACCTTCTATGAAGACTCGAGCATTTTCTCGATCGATCTTGCGTTGGGTGGGAAAAAATAAGGATGAATCGCCTCGATCTCGCAAGGCCCGGCGGCGTCCCATCAAGCCGCTCCGCCAAAGCATCGAGCTTCTGGAAGATCGAACGGTGCCTTCGACTCTGCCGCCGCCCCTGATCACCGGGGAAACGAATATCATCAATCAAATCGGTAGCAATACCGTCGGTGTGTTCGCCGGAACGCACAACACGCCTGCGGTCTCCGTCGATCCCACGAATGCCCAAAACGTGGTGGCGGTTTTTGCCACCAACATGACCTCGGTCGGGGCCGCTAACCCGCTTTGGCATAATGGTGGCTTTATCGGTTTTAGGGGCGATGACCTCACAAGTGTAGTCGAGGCTGCTTTTTCCACGAACGGAGGTCAAACTTGGCAAGGATTTATCCCCAATGACGGGCTGGGCACGGTCGGAGCATTCGTTACGAGCGATCCCACGGAACCCCCAAGCCCGGCGGATCCGGACATTGTTTTTGAACAGCAAACCGATGCCAGCGTGGCGTTTGATCGGAACGGAAATTTTTACATCGTTTGGTCGGAACATCGTCCGGACAATGTGGCCGGCGATATCCGCTATGCGAAATTCGCATTGACCGGGGCGGGACCCGTGCAGCAGGCCACTCCCAAGTACCCAGACGGCATTCTCTACTACTGGGCCGGCGCCAGCGGCAATGATTCCGATGCGGCTGTGAAGCCAACCATCGCCGTGGATACCGGCTTGCCCGCGATTATCCCGGATCCCAACAATCCAGGCCAACTCGTTTCCTTCGTTGACCCCATTGCCAACCCGAATGGGACCTTCAACACTCAAACGGATCCGTTTTCGGGAAATGTCTATATCGCCTGGCAAACGAACAATGCGCACCCCTTCGGGCCGCCGACGGTTCAAACCAACTTCAACCCGAATACGATTGTGGTGATTGTTTCGTCGAACGGCGGACAGGACTGGTCGGGCACAATAGC
>Ga0137362_10003640_pt1 | contig 10331 bp, 9 predicted proteins | sample MadtaG_2_FD_104801 | JGI IMG/M metagenome (GOLD analysis project Ga0137362, IMG submission 104801) | Vadose zone soil microbial communities from Angelo Coast Range Reserve, California, USA - Mad1_100_16 metaG | ecosystem: Environmental > Terrestrial > Soil > Vadose zone | place: USA: California... | reverse complement strand
GTAGTAGGCCTAGACAAAAGGAATTTCCAGGTCTACGAAGGCAAGGAACCATAGGAGGTCAAACACTTCTCCAGCGAGGATGCACCCGCGTCGTTAGGCGTGATTCTCGACATGAGTAGCCGCATGTCATCAAAACTTGAACGTGCTCGGGAAGCCGTCCTCGAGCTGTTGAAAGGGTCGAACCCGCAAGACGAAGTCTTCCTGATTACTTTCGCAGATACACCGCACGTGGTCCAGGACTTCACTCAGGCTGTCGAGAATATACAAGAGAAGTTACTCTTTACCCTGCCCAAAGGGCGTACCGCACTGCTCGATGCGATTTACCTGGGCTTTAACAAAATGGAAGAGGCAAGGTACGCAAGAAAAGCGTTACTCGTTATCTCGGACGGTGGCGACAACCACAGCCGCTACACTGAAGGCGAAGTGAAGTCCCGGGTCAAGGAAGCCGACGTTCCTATTTATTCAGTTGGCATTTTCGACCGGGAATTCCGCACCCGGGAAGAGCTTTTAGGCCCTGAACTTCTCAATGAAATCTCCGACGTAACGGGTGCTCAGTGTTACACCCTCGACAATCCCAACGATCTTCCGATTGTTACCCGCCACATCGGGGTCAGGCTTCGCCACCAATGTGTGCTCGCCTACGCTCCCAGCAACTCGAAAGATGATGGCAAGTGGCGGAAGATCAAGGTCAAATTAAACAGCGAGTCACAGATTCTAGTGAGGTTGACGTCCGGTTCGCTCGGTACCTTTTCTTTAAAGAGCCGGGACATCTCGAACATGACGAGAGCCCTGTCTGCTTCGGAGCGGGAAGAGGATTTCGACATATGCGAGCTAGAAGGTAGTTCCGAGCCATGATGGAGAGTCGGCATAACGACACTGCCGTCGGTATTTGCATTCCGGCAAACTTCAAGACAAATATTCAAGGCAACTACCGACTGACGCTATAAGAAAAGAAAAAAGAAATGAAACAAGGTCCGTTGAGCACGGAACTGGAAGGCGACGTGCTCCCATCAGGGCAGCACGGCCAAGGAACGCCGGAGAGAGGTCATGAGTGTCTAAGGGTGGCCGTGTGTTTTTTATCTTTCTGTTCTCGTGTGAGCATCGGTTGGCGCAAGTGTCCACAATTTGAGGAGACCACGGAGACCCGATGAAACGTCTTACGGCAGATCAGGTGAAACTCGGATTCATTGGCCTAGGTAACATGGGAAGCCGGATCGCAAAACGCCTGCTTGATCACGCTTACCAAGTGTCCATATACGACATGGATCGCACTAAGGCGGAGGCCCTCGTTGCACAGGGCGGTGTCCTCGCGAACAATATTCTTGAACTGGCACGCGGTGCCGATGTGCTGCTCTCCTGCTTGACGAACGATGAAGCAGTTCGCAGCGTCTATACCGGGCCTCACGGGGTTCTTGCCGGGGCGCAGTCCGGAACCACCGTTCTCGAGATGAGTACGATCTCGCCAGAAACCTCCCGTGAAGTGAACAGCCTCGCCGCCGCGGGTGGCATCGAAGTACTGGATGTCGCCATCTCGGGCAGCACTCCTGCGGCCGAAGAAGGCATCCTCACGCTTCTGGTAGGCGGCGATCAAGAACTCTTCCTCGCGGCTGAGCCACTATTTCAGGCGATCGCAAAACGATACTTTCTTCTGGGCCGTTCCGGTGCCGGAACAGCGATGAAGTTGGTCGTCAACACGCTGTTGGGTGTTGGCATGCAGGCAATTGCTGAGGCTGTGGTTCTGGGGGAGAAAACTGGCCTCGATCGCGAACGGTTGCTTGAAGTCTTATCGCAGACCGCCGTGATCGCTCCGGCCCACTTGGGAAAGCTCCGAACGGTAGCGACCCATGATTACAGTCCGCAGTTTCCATTGCGTCTGATGAACAAGGATTTTCAGCTGATTCTGGAGGCGGCGGCACATGAGCACATCTCCATGCCTGTGACAGAAGCGGCGTTTCGCATCAATTCAGATGAGCTAGCGCATGCCAATGAAGAAGACTTCTCGGCTGTGTTGCGGCGAATGGAAGGGGTTGCGGGTATCGCAGCTATTCACTCGGCTCCGGTGACGAAATGATCTGGAGAGTCAGAGCATTCGGCAGCAATCCCGAGAACAATCGAATTGGCTCTTCTAGTTTAAGTGGGAGCAGGAAATTGACGAATGCCTGGATCTTTGCAGCTCTTTGTTGCACCGTGGCTGAACGCTGATCTCGGCGTGATTGTCCGAATGTTCTTCGCCATGATTTATCTGCCTGCTGCGGACTGGCGGACATTGCTGGTCGGCAGGGTAGCGTACGAGGATGTTGGTATCGACCCAATCATCGGCGTTTGGCGTTCGACGTGCCGCCAGCGGCACCTTCAGCGGCGGCCTTGGTCATTTCCCCGATTGTCACCGGCCCCTGCGCCGGGATTTGACGATGCCGCGCCTTGCCGGTGCAGCAAAGAATCCTGACCGGTTTTAATAAGGTTGTTCTTGAAGAGGCGCCCCAGCAAGAATAGTTCATTCCCGACAACTGAGTCTCGAATAGGCCACATCGTGCATTCTAGTCTGTCATGGAAGGAAGTATTACTATTATGAGGACCGGTCAGGGCTCGCATAGCAAAACATCCCGCCGACCCACGCCTCACCCGTTTAACTGATATTGCTCTTGCGCTTCCTGAGGCAACTCGACGAATCTATGGATCGCACGCGCAATTTCTGGTCCGGAAGAAGACCTTCGCTTACTTCCTCGATAACCATCACGGTGACGGCATAGTCGCAGTCACCTGCAAGGTATTGTCCGGCGACAACAAGGCGCTGGCTGAGGCCCAGCCCGGCAGATTTTATCTTCCTGCTTACATCGCGTCGAAGGGCTGGATCGCCCTCCGTCTGGACGTGGGCAAAGTCGATTGGGCCGAAGTAGCGGAGCTGTTGCTGGGCAGCTACGCACTGATCGCACCCAAGCGATTAGGGGCACAGATGGAGAGGCTCCACTAGTTGAGGTTTGGAGGCGATCCTAGTGTCCGGACTATCTCGCCGAGCCCGGTCGGATCATGACGGACTATTCGGGACTACTCTTTGGGAGAACTCTCGTACGCTTCTGCAATGGTCATGGTCACGCCCGTGACACGTCCGACGTCGTAGCATCCCCTTTCGATGTGAAAATGTTGCGCCTGTCAACACTGGGATGTAAGATGCGATTCCAGGGATTTAATGGGGCCCCCTGTTGTTTGGTTCTCGACGTTGCAGAGAACAAGTCGGCCTTGCCGGCCAGCACGAATGCTGCGCTCACAAGTCGTGAGCAAGTCATTGGAGACGGTAGCGCCGACCGAGTGGGCTGGAGGAGTAGATTGTGATCAAGAGCCAACATATCGCCGTCCTCATCGTGGGAGCAGGACCCACTGGGCTTACGCTTGCCTGCGATCTAGCCCGACGCAAGGTGAGTTTCCGGATCGTCGACAAGGCTCCGGAATACTTCGCCGGATCGCGGGGTAAGGGTCTGCAACCCCGAAGCCTAGAAGTGCTCGACGATCTGGGCGTAGTCGACCAAGTCCTCGCCAATGGTCGCTTCCACCTACCGTTTCGCGGTTACGACGGCGCGACCGTTCTCGGCGATCACGACATTCACGAGGGCCGCGTCCCCACTCCCGACATTCCCTATGCCAGTCCCTTGATCATCCCCCAATGGCGGGTAGAAGAGATCTTGCGCAATCGGCTCGCCGAATACGGTGCGCGTGTAGAACTCGCTACCGAGCTAACCGGCTTTGAGCAAAATGGTGATGGCGTGATCGCCACGCTGGTCCATTCCGGTAGGGCCGAGCAGGTTTTTTCGCGATACCTGGTTGGCGCCGACGGGGGTCGTAGCTCAGTTCGGAAGGAACTCGGCGTAGGCTTCGACGGTGAAACATGGAAGAACGAGCAAATGCTGGTGGGCGATGTTCGAGTAGAGGGACTTGACCGCGAACACTGGCATTCTTGGCCCAAGCACCAGAGTGGGTGGCTCGCACTCTGCCCACTGCCCAGCACCGATTTGTTCCAGTTCCAGGCTCAAATTACTGCGGATGAACAAGATGCGCCAACAGTGGAACGTTTTCAGCAAATCGTCGACGAACGGACGGGCCGGTCGGATATCCGACTGTACGACGCCACATGGTTGTCGCTGTATCGCGCCAATGTGCGGATGGTTGGTCGCTACCGGGTGGACCGTATTTTTCTGGCCGGAGACGCCGCGCATGTGCATTCCCCCGCCGGCGGACAAGGCATGAATACTGGCATTCAGGATGCTTACAACCTTGGTTGGAAGCTCAACCAGGTATTGGCAGGAGCTCGCGATCCTCTGCTGGATACCTACGAAGAGGAACGGCTACCCGTTGCCGCGTCGATACTCGGCATCACGACGAAACTTCATCGCCGGGTCCTCAGCGGAAATACGAGCGAGCAGCGCCGGGGACCTGAGACCTTGCAACTCGGAATCAATTACCGCGGCAGCTCACTCGCCCGCGAAGAGGACAATTCCTCGGCGAACGTTCATGCGGGAGATCGCGCTCCCGACGCGCCCTGTAGGAACTCCTTTGGAACATCTACCCGTCTGTTTGATGCCTTTCGGGGGCCTCACTTCACACTTTTGGCGTTCGGCACGTGCCACCTAGCCACCGCTACTGGAATGAACCAGCGTTGTGGATCCGTAGTGCACGCACATTCGGTGCTCCGCACGGACGGGCCGACAGGCAACGCGACCTTTTCGGACAGCCTCTTCGATACTGAGGGGCACGCCCATCGAGCGTATGACGCGAAAGACGGCATGCTGGTCTTGGTCCGACCGGACGGTTATGTCGGCTTCATCGCGAATGACGACTCACTGCGTGGCGTTCAAGCTTATCTGGAAACTTGGTTGCACCGTGATTCGACCTCCACGAATTGATCAAAACGCCACGCCGACTCAGAGCCACGCTTGTTTCAAGTAGTCGAAACTCCACGACCATCGACGCGCTGGATCGAGCCGGAATAAATACAATGTTGCTCGTGTCAACACTAAGATGTATAATCGTCGCAATCAATGCGAAGACCCAAGCCATACCATCACGGACACTTGCGGGAGGCCTTGTTACAAGCGGCCATTCAGTTGATCGTCGAAGTCGGGCCGGCCGGCTTTTCCTTTGCGGGAAGTCGCCCGACGTGCAGGCGTCTCCCACAACGCTCCTTATCGACACTTTCCTGATCGAGGAAGATCTTTCGGCGGCGGTGGCCGCCCAAACGAAGAACCGCGCGTTGGACGTCCTGCGGCGCGAGCGCACTGCACCCACCATCGCACCCCAGCTAGGCGATTGCTCGAAAGTGAATGGACGCTCGCGCCCACGGTCGAGGAGCTCTTTGGAGCGCACGCGATCAAGGATGATCAGCTGCACATGATGTTCTCCTGTTGCCATCCCCGGCTGCCCGCGGAGGCACAGGTTGCACTCGTGCTCCACATATTGTGCGGCTTTACTGAGAACGAAGTTGCCAGCGCTTTCGCGAGCGGTCACGCTGCCATCGAGAAGCGAATCTCGCGGGCAAGCCGCTTTTCCAGATCGTCATATTTCGCTCGCCCTCAGCCAGGCCGAGCCGCCCGCGGTAATTATGGATCACGATGCTGACATGATCCGGGTTGTCGAAGGCGGCTGCGCTCCGATCGAACGTGGCATCATCGAAGTCCCACTTCGGCGAAGCGAGTTGCCAAATGAGCTTCGCAAAATCGCGCCGGTATTCGTCGTAGCCGGTCCGGCCGCGTTCCGTGGCAAAATAAAAACTGGTACCACCGATGGAGCTCAGCCTTTGGCGGCAATGGCACCTTGCCGGATTCCCGGCTGCGATCAGATAACCACTCGCGGAGACCATGGCCTTGCAGCGCTCCGGCCAGAGCGCCGCGATGATGTTGGCCGTCCGCGCTCCCCAATCAAAACCGGCGAGGGTCGCCTTCTCGATTTTGAGCGCATCCATCAAGGCGACGACATCGACAGCGAGCGCCGATGGCTGGCCATTGCGGACCGTTTCACTTGATAGAAAGCGCGTCGCGCCATAGCCACGCAGATACGGGACGATCTTCCGGTAGCCCGCCGATGCCAACAAAGGAGCAACATCGAGCCTCGCGATGATTACCCAGGTTCAATTGGCGTTCCTTGAGGAACTGTGTCACCGAGGGAGCAACATGGTGTCAACGACCGATTCTGCCACTTGCTGGCCCAAACGCCGGCCGGCGATATGGTCGGTGCGGAAATGCTGTCCCGCATAGATTCGGCTGAGTCCCGCCTCCTGAGCTGCGGCTGAGAAAGTGTTGAAGTGCCGCGTTACTCCTTGCGACGACTCGGAAGTGACATCAAAAGCGAACCGATCACCGAAGTAGGCCTTCAGTACTTCGGCTCCGGCGAAACTGATTGCACTGTGGGCACCAGGGTAAGAAGGGTCCGGAGCAGTTTTGGTCGACAGCGGAAGCCAATTCGCATCGGGCTTCGTTCTGGGATCGCCGTCGTCGTCCGCGAGTCGAATTGCAGTCACCGGCCGCCAGAATCTGTACGTGTACTTAGCCTCGAAGAAACCAATCGTGGTATCGGCGAGGCTGATGTTCAGTAGAGCTAACAGCCGCGCGCTCTGTGGCAAGCTAAGGTTGTGCCGTGCAGCGGCCGTCTGCGCGATCTCGTTCCAGAAGTCCTGAATGTTGCCATTCCAAAACTTCCCAATCAGAGTCTGCTCTGGGGTACGAGTCGTGCTGTCGAGCATTCCCAGACTCTTAACTTCGTTAAACATCCGGGCGTACTCATCGCTGGCCAACTGTGGCGGCGGGCTGGTTCGGAACTCATCGGCGCGAGCGAGTGCGAACGGAGTGACGGCCGGCCATTGCGTGAAATCTGCGGGCGCGAAATTAGGAGGTGTCAGCTGATAGTCTCCAGCTTCGTTCTCCGCCGTGAATGGTGGGGGAGCGGCGTTCGCTCCATCGTCCTTCCGAAAAGCCAGAATATGAACAGCAACGGCTTCGCCGACCGTTACGCCGTCTGTCTTGTCCTGCCCCTCTGGAATTTGCGCCAGGTCCTGCTGAAGTTCGCCATCGAGAGTTGCCTGAAAAGCTGGATAGAGCGCAACCAGGACATCATGAGCCGCTTGGTCTGCCGCAGCTGGTTCTGACGCTTGCCGCGAGATATTCGAAAGGCGAACCAGGTACGGACTGAAGCTTCCATCGATGTTGTTGACTGCGTCATACATCGCGGCATGCAAGATGGCGAAGCTACGCGTCGAATGAATGGTTGGCGGCTGAGCCCCAGGCGTTCGTACGATCACGAGAAGAGTTCTATTCCACTCTATGACTGGGTTGGCCGGTTCCGTGAAGCTTGATAGGGATTGCTCAGCATCTGCGTCAATCGACGGTACTGTGACCTGCGCCTGAAGATTGGCGCACATCAGCGCGAGGGTGATCAAGATCTTAGACATAGCCTTTGTCCTCGTTCTTCTTTCTTTGTTTCGGATTTGGTGCCCGACGAGGCGCAAGAAGAAGCACGACGCGGTCTGGCACTCACGCTTGTAGAACTCGATGGAAAGGAAAATATTCCTCATCGACAGTGGATTTTTGCGTCCCCGGTTCGTTTCTGTTGTTTCATGATGCATCGCATGCCGCGACCACCCACGCCATCCCTGGCGGGAAGGAGTTTCACCCGGTGCATCCCGTGACACTTGCAGAGGCTCTCTCCCACGAATCCTTGCTGGTCGGCTCAGGCAACTCGAATCGTATGCCAGTGTGCCCAATGTGGTGGTTGTGTCGGGAAGCTTGATTGGTTCGCAGATCCTGGAGTACTCGCCGAGGCTGCGCACGACCCCGCCGTAGCCGAGATCTCACGTTAATTTCTGAGATGGCAAGGAATTCGTGCTGTCTCCGAGATGCTGCAAAGCCGCAGATCACGCAGAACGATGACTTCGCGATGACTTCTCTGGACTCCGACTTCCGGTCACCTAGGCTCTAACTAGGCAAGGGCTCCGCCTTTGGTATCCCACAGAGGTCAAGGTAAGGAGTACTCGTAGAGAGCGTTCAGCAGCTATGCTCCTGGCATCTCACCACACAGGAGTTGGCCATGAACACTGTCTACGAGCATCACCAGCATAGCATTCGCTTTGGATACCGTTGCGAGAAGGGCCATTCGCGGCGCTCGAAAGACAGCAAAGTTCGACTTGCGATTCTCAAGGCCCTGAGACGGTTATCTACCCACCGTCAATGACAAACCGGTGGCGCTGGTCGAGCTGCGGAGGTCGGCGTTGGGTTGCTTCCAGGTGTGGAGCACCCTGAAGAAGCCGACCGTCAGAATCCTAACGGTCCGACCAGGTCGGTCATCGGTCTCACATTTTTTCTGTCACAGGTATTGGCGAGGCAGCCCAGTTTCCAGCTGCGTTCGATGGTAGACAATATCGAATAGTGGTTGTAGGCGCTGCCGGAACTCCGGGCGAATCGAAGCGTATTGGAGATCACCAGGGTCACGACGTGGCCGCCACCGGGATTGGCGTTGCAGCAGCCGCTGGTGTCTCCGAATCCCGCAGGACCCGTGCCGGTGAAATCGCTCTCGTCCCAGGTGATGAAGATGACCGAGTTGCCGGTCCAGGCCTTGGAAGTCATGATCGCGTTCACGGTGTTGAGAAGGAAGCCGTCGCCGCTGGCAATCAGGGCCGGCACCTGGGAGAAATCACAGAGGTCCAGCGGAGTGGCGGCCCGGCCGTGCATATCGTGACACTGATCCGGGCTGATCCAGACATAATCCGCCACGGTGTTGTTGGTGAGATCGGTGGCGAACTGGCTGAAGTCCACGATGTTGGCCACTCGGGCGGGGTCGTTCTGGACGTCCTGATACGAGATGAAAGGGTTGTGTTTCCGCTCGTAGAGCTGGTTTCCGCAGGCGTGGTCGAGCGGAGAGCTACACAGGGAATACGACTGCATATACGCCTTCCAGGTTTTCCCGCCGGATTCTAGCTGGTCGACAATGTTAGGAACGTCAATGGTGATATCTTTGTCATCCATCACCCCGTTGAGCGCGCCCGACGTCGCCGCGATGTAGTTCGGCTGGCTGGGATGTGAGACGCCGTAGTAGTTGGTGGCGAGACCGGTAGTGGCGGCAGCGAAGTTGGTGAAGGGCGCGTTCGGATTGCCGATCAGCGTGCCATAGCCGGTGTTCTCCATCATGATTATGAACACGTGGTCAAACCCTCGTTCCTCGTGGTCTCCATTACTGCCGGCCAAAAGGCCCAGGGGCGTAATAAGAACGAGGGCAAGGATGACCGCACTCCAGAGGCCAAAGCTGCCACCACACCGAGTCGTGGGAGAGATTGGTCGAATCTTCAAGGGGCACCTCCTTCGTTTGACATTTTGAACCGAGGTACGTCACTGTTCTGGCCGCCGCCCGGACGGAAAAATGAGTGACGAGATTTTAGACCCGGGCAAAGAGATGTCAATGCAATTCTCCTTGAAAAGCCTACGGCACGCGATCTGAGGTTGTCCTGAGTTTCGAACACTGCTCTCGCCTGATTTCATCGCTTGACGTTTATTCCAGGTATTACATCAGCGGCACTTCGACATCGCTGGCCAGTAGATACTTATCTCTCCCTCAAGAACATCGGTGCACCACCCTCGCAATACATGCGGACCGGGACCTGCAGGGTTACCGGTGGCGTCTTGTTGGCCGCTGGATAAGCATTTTGAGAGCAAGAGGTTCTGTGTAAAACTAGAAAAGTGGACGCAGTGGAGATAGAACGGCTGCACCGAGCAATGCTGGTCGAGCGTGAGCCCGAGAGATTGCGCAACCTAGCGCGCCAGCTGAATAAGGCACTAGAAGAAAGGATCAAGACTCTGAGTGATCAGGATCAGCCGGATCAGCCGAGACCGAACAAGTAGCCCTCATCCAGGTATAAGTCCTTGCGGAAGGACTCGGTGGAAGATGCGGCGGCCCGTTTTGCCAGCCAGCCCGGTTCGTGATATCGTTCCGCGATCGTTTTTACGAAGAGACTCGAAATCGGGAGACCAAGCGCCCTGAATTCGTCTGATCCCCCGCCAAGGCAAATTCTTCGAGTTGTTGGTTGAATTTTCCGGGAACCTCACATGTGACGCGCGGCTCCTCTGCAGCGCACGCCATCATGACGAAGGTCAATCAAACGTTCATCACCCCGTTCGACCAAGAGGACATCCACCGGCACGCTTCCCTTCAGATGCCCGAAATGGATCGTGCTCATCAAAATGACAAATTGGACTAGCCTGCCAGCAGCTGCTAACTTTGGTTGGAAACATTGGGTGTTTTCGGGCGTGATTCGCTAACACGTAGTTCGCGTGAGTTGGCGCGAACCTGACCGTTTTTAG
>Ga0137362_10003639_pt1 | contig 10332 bp, 8 predicted proteins | sample MadtaG_2_FD_104801 | JGI IMG/M metagenome (GOLD analysis project Ga0137362, IMG submission 104801) | Vadose zone soil microbial communities from Angelo Coast Range Reserve, California, USA - Mad1_100_16 metaG | ecosystem: Environmental > Terrestrial > Soil > Vadose zone | place: USA: California... | reverse complement strand
TCGGCAACGATCTCTACAATCGCTCCCAGGCGAGAAGCAATCACCGGCACGCCGCACGCAAACGCTTCGGCAATCGTTAATGGAAAGTTCTCGTAGCAGACGCTTGGGAGCACGAGGAAGCATGCTCCCTGCAACAAACTCACAACCTCCTTGGAGCCAACTTGGCCGAGCAGTTCTACTCCCTTGAGTCCCATGGCCACAGTTTCCCTGCCCAGTCCCTCTCTCAACGCACCATCGCCGGCCAGCTTCAAAGGAACATGCCCACCCAACCGTGCCCAGGCTTTGAGCAGAACCTGCGGCCCTTTTTCTTCCGACAGCCGTCCCACATACAACGCATACTCACCCGTTCTCCTTTTCGCTCCTGGATCGTGCGCTGCGAAATTTGGTTTCACAACGATCCGTTCTGTCGGAAGCCCGCCTTCCACGAATTTCCTCCGCGCAAATTCCGTAAGCGCGATATACATATCCACCTGGATTGTCCACGTCTTCATCGACCGATGCACGGCCAGCATCGCCGCCACCGCTCCCGATGCCGCCAGGCTCCCTCGGTAGCAACGATGTACTACTCCAGGCCATGGTACCGACCGCCCCAGGCAGTCTTCACACGGTTGCCCTTCCCGAAAAAACAGCCCATTCGGACACAGCAGTCGATAATTGTGCAGCGTCTGCACTACAGGCACTCCTGCCCGCTCGCAGGTATAGTACGCTGACGGCGAAACTAGCGGAAATGTGTTATGAAAGTGCACGACGGTAGGCGCTGTGCTCCGGATAATTCGGCCCAGCTCTTGATAGGTCCGGCTGGCCCAAATTGTGTCCAGGCCAAGCTTCGCTTTTGCAAAAGGTGTGAATCCGAGGATATCGTTATTGTGGCGAGTGTACTCGACCACCTCATGGCCTGCCTCGCGCAGCAACTGCATTTCTGCTTCGCGATTGGTATCTTCGCCCCCGCGCTTTTGATAGTAATTGTGGACAACAAGGATTCTCATCGTCCTTGCCTCATACTGAAGCAGCACGCTCAAACGCCTCAGACGTGTGTTGAATCGCCGGCGCCCTCAACCGCACAAGAAATCGCGTCGGCGGAATAATCCGCTTCAGCAGGCTAGCGCTCCAACCATCTGCATTAAGTTCCTGAATAAAGGGCTGAAGGTCGAAATCATCGATCCCCGCAGCCGCAAGTAACGCCGGCAATTCCCCCGCGGCATAGCTTCGATTCTCAGCAAAATTCTCAGGAAGGACGCCGAGGCGTCGCAGTGGGTTGTGCCACCAATTGTGGAAGTCCACGACCGCGCATCCGGCAGGTTTCAGCGCGAGCGAAATAGAGGCCAAGAGGGCCGAATCGTGAGCCTCACCACGGATCAGGGTATCCAGACAGATGACGCGGTCGAGAGATCGCCGGAAGGGCGGCGCGAAATAGTCTATCCGGAGAAAGAAAACATTATGGATACCGCGCGAGCGTGCTTTGCGCCAAACATAGTTCAGGTTATCCACGGATAAGTCACAATGAAGAACAAGCTGGAACAGATGTGCGTAGGCTAAGGTGTAGTATCCGGCTCCAGCTGCGATGTCACAGAGGATGGCTCCATTGGGTGTCGTTCCCTGGGTGATCAAAGGTTGGACAACGGCAACTTGCCGGTGGCGTTTGCGTGCCCAAGATTTTGTAATCGTTTCTTCAGCCCCCCACGCACTGCTCGTTTCGCTTAAGGTATAGGGTTGTTCGAACGCTCGAAGATAGCCTTCACGATAGCCTGACTTCACGGAGGCAGGTAGTTCGAATGGCCGGCTGGGAAGGATCTCAACCAGATTATCTTCGTGGATCGGGAAGTGGCGGTCACAACGGGCGCAGCGAAACGCCTCGGCGGTATGGCGAAGCGATGCACCATCGTCGGGGCAGCAAAGCAAATCCGTGATCGCGGCAAATTTATCGACCATTTCGAGACAACTCCGAATTAGTTAGACAAGCTGCGGACCCGCTCGCTTCAGCCATTGCGGCGAGCACGCGTTCGAAAGCTCCCCACTGGTTGTATTCTTCGATTTCCCAAGAGTGGCCCCAAAGATGAAAGACGCCCCCCGTGGCGCGCGCAAAGTTCAGCAGGGAGATTGCGCCCGAAGACCAGTCGCTCCCGGGACTGTGCTGAATGAGATTCCGAAGAGCCTCGTAACGGAGACGCTTGGCAGCATTGCGTAAATAGGTAGCGGATGAATGAGGATAGGCCTGTACGGTGGTCGGGATGATGACGATTCCGTTGTGCGCACGCGGGTGGTCGAGAGAAAGAAGCTCGGCCGTGCGGACAGCAGAGTAGCCCGCGTGGCCAACCATGTCCAGATGTGCCGCGACATAACGGCCACTCGGGAAGCAAAAGGCAGAGCACGGCTTGCCAGTGATCTCTTGAAGGCGGCTCTTGCAATCGGTGATTTCTGAAAGAGCGTGGTTCTTGGGAAGTGTTGTCAGGACCAGATGATGAACGGTGTGCGCGCCGATATCATACACGGAAGATAGCTCAAGGATCTGTTCCGATGAGAGTGTCGGCCGTGTATTTTCGAAAGGAACATAGAACGTGCCTTTTAGGCCATATTTGGAGAGGAGCTCCGCAATTCTCAGATCGAGCGGATGCCCGTCGTCCCAGCTCGTTGTCATGGCGAACCCTCTGCCGTTGTTGGTCGTTTCTCTTTTGGATTCTGTCTTGCCCGGGTCGCGATCCAAGACGGCTATGCGGGACTCGTTTAATCCAAGGCACGATCGGATACCTGTCCGGAAGTTGGCCACCATCTTCTCAATCGAGTATTTCTCTGCAGACGCTCTAGCTCCGGTCTGCAACCGAGCGAGACTCTCGGGTTCGTTGAATAAAGAAGCGATCTTTTCTGCATAAGCGCGAGGATCGTTGGCAGTCATCAAGCCGTTCACATTGTCTTCAAGGTATTCGACTTCCGGACCGTGGAGCTCACACGGAATAGTAAACACCGGCAGCCCAGCAGCAAGGGCATCCAGTACGGCCAAACCCAATGCTCCGGGCAACAGAAAGACATCGGAAATGGCCAATAACCCTGCCTTCTCCTTTCCAAACCGGGGCCCTACCCAATGCACCCAATCCAATCCCTCAATCATTCGCACGGCCTCGTCCTGTTCTGGCCCTCCACCGACGATGATCAAATGAAAAGTTGGAACTCGGGTCTTGAGAATCCGGCTGGATTCGACGAGGAACGGAAGACCCTTCAGGCTTTCCAACCGGCCGCAGAAAATGCCAACCGGCGCCGACATAGGGATACCAAGCTCGCCACGGAGAACAGCACGGTCTTGTGGCGTGAAGGATTTTACCTGCTCGCGGATTCCTCGCGTGTCCACTGAATTCTGAACTCCAGTGATCTTCGACGCGGGAACGCCCTGCGCTTTGAGATACTTGGCACTGCCCTCCGTATAGGCGAACCACCAGGAAACCCAGTTCAGTGTCTTGCGTCGATACCATTCCAAGATGCGCATCCGTTCCGCACTTCGATTCTTCGCGTGGCCCCAGAACGCGACGCGCTGGAGGCCCGTACGCGAGAACGCCAAAAGTAGGTGGTTAAGAAGAAACTTATTCCCTGTGTCTAAGACCACTAGATCGGAGGATATGGCAGATCTCAAAAGCGGCTGGTACAAGACTTTCTCCGGCCACAACCAGTAGCCGCTCACCTTCAAACCGTACTCCTCGGGGAGTTCACAAGTGTCTTTCTTCCACGACTCCGACGCTGGCGGTTCGCTATACGCAACGGTCAACTGGATGCCGTCCGCGCGCAGCGCTTCATACAGCAGCGCATAGAAAGGGGCCCGGTATTGCTTCATTTGGGCTTCGACAATCAAGACATTTTTCATTTTGCGATCCGCATGTCCTCTCACCCAACGCGAACCAAAGTGAAAACTTCCATCCGTGGGCAAACGTAGGCGATTTTCATTCCATACCCTTCGAGAAGAGCGAGCGTGCGTCTTGTCTCGCCTGTGCCGACCGAGGAAAGGCGATGGTGAAACTCGACAAGAATCTGGCTCACGGGGATCTTCTGCTCTACCAGGTCGCGCAGGACTGCGTACTCGGCTCCTTCAATGTCCATCTTCAGAATGTCAATCCTGTTATGGCCCAACTGCTCCATCGCCGTACGTAACCGTATCATTGGAACGGGTATCGACTCTTTGCTGTACTGGCGTGCACGAACGAGTGAATGAGAGATGAAATCGGGCCGTGACGGAAGATAAAAAGTTCCTTTACCATCGACATCCGCGATCCCAACCTCATGAAAATGAAACTGCTCGGGGAGCGTCTGCAACGCGAGCCATTCCTTCACCCGTGGCGTGGGGTCGAAAGCGTGAATAGCGACTCCATAACGCTGAATCAGAGCAAGGTCCCAAATAATGTCCTCACCGACGCCGAGGGAATAGACGATCGCGCCGGGGCCGATCAACGAAGGGTCGAGGGAATAACCGCCATAGTCGGAGCCAACTTTTTGAAGCGGGCGGTTGACCTCCACTTGCGGCGGCGCAAATCGCCATTGCGGATACGAGCGAAGGTACTTTCGAAGCTGAGGGCGGATGTTCATTTGCAGACCAGCTTCAAACTACCTGCCTTCCTGTCGCCGCATCTCTCGCAGAATTAATTCTGAGAGTAAACATTACGGCGACGTATAGAATCCAGAACAGATCATTCCGGTACAGAAACCCAAGCTCTGTAAGGCTGTATACGAAAAGGACGGACAAAAAAGTGATCGGCCAAATTCCCTCAGCAGCTTTGGTTGCACTTGCCAGGGTTAGCGCCTTCCGGTATGTAGAGACGAACCCCAGAATGAACAAGAGAACCCCTATCAATCCAAGGTCGAGCCAAAGATTGATGAAGCCGTTGTGCGCGTGCGGTGCCTCCAGCCAGCCTGATGCGATTCGGAAATCAGCGGCGGGGCCGTTGGAATCTGACCAAAATGCATCATATCCGTACCCCAGCAGAGGCCTCTCCGAAATCCATGTCATCGATAAACTCCACATTGCGACTCGGCCCGTTAGCCCCGGGTCTTTTCCCAAGGAGTACGTAAAATTCTCCCAGTTGTAATATGTCCAACTCGCGAGGCTCCCAAACACTAAGATTCCAAGAACGATGATCGTTCTTCTGCTTGCCGGTTTGATTTGGAAAGCCCGAAGAAAAGGAAATGCGGCGATTGCGGCAACGAAGAAGACCAGAGAGGTCTTTGCATTGGTCAGAGCGACCAACTTGAATAGCAGAGCAACCGCGGCCACAATGATCAGGCGCCAGCGCCGGTTCAATAGGTAAAGAGCAAGGATCAGTGCTGCAAGCACCACGAGTCTTGCCAGCATGTTCTTACCGCTGAAAACGCCCTGCCAGCCGACCTCATCGAAGCGATCCCCTACTTCAATGCCGTATTTGGGGAATAACAAGCACGCAGCGACACTGGAAACAATCACGATTCCGAGGGCGATAGAGACGAGCCGCAACTGCTCACGCAGGTCGTACCGAACAGCCAGATAAACACCGAACAAAGATGTCGCCAACAAGGCGATCAGGTGGCGGATCGTCAATTGCCGGTCGATCGACCAGACTACCGAAAGAGAAGCCCAACCCAATAAGAAAACGTACAGCTTTTCTTCCCACGCCAAGCAAATTAGCTCCTTCAGCCTCTTCCTGGCAATAAAGAATAGGAGGAGATAAACGAGCGACCACAGAATTTGGGCGAATACTTCACCTCCCTGTACGTGTTCAATCCCCAGTTCGCCTGGGAAAAGGGTCACGAATGCACTTGTGGACAGTACGAGCACGACAACGACGAAGAGCTTTTCAGCAAAGCTTGCCCGAACTCTGTCGACTGCGCCCCCCCGCGAGACCCCTCCAACTGAAAGGTGGACAGCGGGACGGACCCCAAGTGGGTTCGGCGTCGCGAATCCAGATTGCGATGTATCGTTCAAATCAACACCATAAATAGCTCGATCTCAGCAAAACAAATCTTGCACCGCATAACTTACCCCGCCGAGCCATGGTCGGACTGACTCACGCCGTGCGCAGGCTTTCTCTAATTGACATAGCGACAGCTTTAAGTCCTAAGAAAAGCAGAGCTCCGCATCCAAAATGAACCAGCGCGAAATTAGTTGTTTGCTCGGCTCCATTCCCGACTCCCAGGAAAGAATACGTATGATGAAACGAGCCCAAAGCTACCGACACCATGAAGAGGGGAAAGGCTTGCTGCCAGAATTGCTTGCTCAAGGTTGTGTGGGAGAACAGGATACCCAGCGCAACGAGTAGCGGCGTAAGGCCCAGTAGAACGAGTCGTGTAATATCATGAGCCGTTACGGCCGGCCCGCCCAAAACAGGCTGGGACGCAATCATGGCCGCGAACCCCAGCAGACATCCTGTGCGCAAACAATTTTCGCGCGACCATTCCGCTATACTAGAGAACCTCGGAAAAGTTCCCAACACGGTGGCGGCCAGGAATGTAAATCCGATGATGCCACGAAGACCGAACTCCATCAACGCCTTGATGCTCGGAGAGCCTCTCATCCACGTCAAAAACCCTGCGACATGGGCGATTGATACTACCTGCCGGGAAATTTTCAGGGCAATATAAGCGCTCATTATATATATTAATATAGCAGTTACTGTTACGGTTACTCCAGCGAAGATCGCCGCTCTTTTCCTGTTCCTTGGCCACAGTAATACCAGCCACAGCAGCATCGGCGGAATGAGGAGCAACCCCGTCTGTCGACTGCATATCGCCAACAAAACTCCCAGTAACGAAATCAAAATCGACTCCTCAAAAAGACCAAGGAGGAGCATGGTCAGCCCGACTTGAAAGAACAAGTCGTTTAGGAGGTATGGGGCTGCTATGTAAATTCGAAACGAGTACGGATTCAGGATCAACAATGCAAGAAGCCACAAGGAATGCAGTGGCAACAGACCATGTAACCTCCGAAGAATTCTGACCAAAAGACTTACGATAGATAGCATTGCCCCAATTGTGAAAACTCTAAAAGAACCCTCTAACGGCAAATGGGTCAACTTAGAAAATCCCCCCACTAGATAAGGCACTACAAAGCGCTGCGCGTGCTGGGGAGGGATATCCGAATTCGACATCGGTAGCCGTGGAAATGCGCTTGCAATTCGAACATAAGAAAAACTGTCGCCAGGCAAAATCTGTGAGTCAGATGCCAAAAAAAAATAGCGATTCGTCAGCAGGAGCAGGAGTATCAAAAAGATTGAACCCAACCAAGGATTAACTCCTCCCGTGGTTAAAGCTGACCGAACCCCATGAGACTCGGACGCGATCGCTTGATTCATCTCAGCTTGCCACCATTCCCGAGATTTGCGTGCCACGAACTCGCCAGTCCCATTCTTCGACCATCACGCGGCGCGCGTGGTCACCCAAACAACGTCGTCTCGGTTCGTCTAGGAGAAGGTCAGCTACATCTTGCGCGAAGGCATCGTTCCCATGCTCGGCGAGAACTCCAACGTGCGACTTTCGGAATAGAGTGTCGACCTCGCCGACGGCATTCGTCACAGTGGCACAGCCAGAAGCCAGGAAATCCAGGATCTTGGCCGGCCACCGAGCCCGATCGTTACGTCCATCTTCGAGTGGGCAGACACAAACGTCGGCGCACGCGAGGAACAAAGGGTAGTTTTCGTCTGATACCCATCCCGAAGACACAACCTGGCTTGAAATTCCAAACTGTTCCGCTAGCCGCGTCGCGGCGGTGGACTTGCTTCCAACCAGCAGCAAGAGCGCGCTCGGTATTCTGCGTAGAACGTGTCGAAACACTCTGACTTCCCGGCAGGAATCCCCGTTGCGAACTGCTAGGATGATTGGCACATTTTCGGGTATCTTCACCTGCGCGCGAGCCAGCTTCCGGTCCATCGGAAAAATATAGTCTGTGGCTGCGCCTTCAGGAATGTGCACGATTCTGCTGGTGGGAATGCCGATGGAAACCGCGCGATCAAAAAGCAGGCGTGAAGTGACGCTGACGCGCTCGGCCCGATGGCGAATTTTCTCCTCAAGATGAGAATCGACACGGTGCGCTATCTTCCATCCGCGGAATTGGTTTGAGCTTCCGCCAAACCAATCGCACCAGTCCGAGACAAACCGGAAACCCTTCCACCTCTGCGTGAGATAAACCGGCCAGGAAACATTTGGGTGGTGCTCAAAACCCACGACGGCGTCGTAGTTCCCTGATCGCAATTCTAGGATTCGCCCCCAGATGTCAAGCGGCCCTGAGCCCCATCCTGGTAATGCACGGTAGCCCCAGGCGGGCCCTTCGATGAGACGGAACCACGGCCCTTCCCCACGCGGCTCGCTCGATTCCTCAATCCAATCCCGCTTCCAGGTGATGTTCCAGCGAAATTGCGAGTTGCGAGAAACGGTCATCATTGTCACGTCATGCCCTGCTCGCGCTAGCTCCCGGCTGAAATAAAACGAACGCCGGTAAGTCCCAGCCCCCTTCTGATTGAAGTTGAGAGCAAGTATCCTCATGACTTCTGACACCGCACGTAGAATCCACCACTGAGCAGGCCCGGAAAACATGACACAATCGCGCTACGCAGAGGTCGCGGAAATACAGCATTGAAGACCAACCAGAGCGGACGGATGACGTACAGGCCGAACTTCGCCCTCCCCGACAGGGGTTTTCCCTCGGCGCGTTTGCGAAGCTGCGGTCCTAGCCATCTATCTGGGTTATAGTAGTGTGCCAGATTCCCAAAATCCCAATAGAATTGAATGGGCTTGAGTCCTGCAGCCCGCAAAAATTGCCGAAAACCCTTGTAAGTGAAAAACCGGATGTGCATGTAATCCCATTCGCGATACGCCTCGCCGTGGTCAGTCACGAGCCCGCGCCAGACTAAGCCCTTACCAAACAGGATTCGAAGCCGCATGGGCCAATAGAAGTGATTAGGTACGCTGATCACCAGAGTTCCATCATCCCTCAACACGCGATGCGCATCCTTCACTACAGGCAGCGGCTCCAGTAGATGTTCGAGAATGTCGTTGCAGACAATCAGGTCAAACGTGCGGTCTGGAAAGGGCAAGCAGGGGGCAGAATTTAAGTTTGCCAAAACCCCCTCTACCCCGTGCGCCCTGCCGACTTCGAGTCCCGAAGTGGCGTAGTCTGCGTTCACAACAAGATTGTTCCGGGCAAGGTGCCAAAGGTCGTTCGCTGTGCCCCCTCCCAAAGTAAGAATGCGTTTGTTCACCAGCGGCACGCCGCCGGCAATCTTCGGATCGGGCATTCCAAGATCACCTGCGGACTCCTGATAAGCTCCTTCATAAAATCGCTGCTGGTGTGTTGTGACACTCATCGGGCGCTCCGGCAAAAAAAAATCGAGTGATTCGGCACTCCTGCAGAGATGTAACGCCGGAGGGTCCAGAGAAAGAATCGCAGACGGACAGCATTTTCGAATAGGGAAACACCGCTCAAGAATTGCGGCCAGTCTTGGCTGCCCGCCGAGGGGGGATTTTCCGAATGTGAACGCAGTTGGATCTCTGTTCCATTCGGCGGTGTATCCCTCATTGTTGTAGCCTGTCCTTCTATGTAGGTCATTTACTCAACTCCGTACGGCAATTTTCCTCAGCTGCGACTGCGGCTGACTTATTACGTCGGCGCCACTCGAGAAGAGGCCACAACACTGTTCGGCCCGCCAGGCGCAAATAATACGCACGGTCGAGATGATTAAATGATTCGGGAACGCGTTCGAATTGTGCCTGGGCTAAGGGGACGCGCGAACCAATCACAAACGTACGGGCCGGACGGCGAAAAAGATTGCCACGAAACTGAACGTGTGGTGCGCTGAATCGCGCACGATAAACGTTCGGCATTCCAGCGCGGTAGAGAAGCTTTACGATGCATCTCTCAGTCAGGTGCCAGGCAACGTAGCTGGACGCCTGGTCTTCACCGACGAATTCGTCCAGGATCCACGCACGTGCCCGGCGGCCCGGGGCGATGATGGATTCGATGGCGACGACTTGCCCGGACATCGCAACGAGATTTCTGACGGCGCGAAAAGGATTCTCAAGATGGTAAAGAAGTCCTAAGGCGGTGACGAGATCAAATGTACCCAATGAAGGGAGCGCTGGATCTTCAATATCGCCAACCAAGAACTCAACGCCGGGATGTCGCCGCTGCGCTTCTGCCACATTCGGCGCCCGAGCGTCCAGCGCCGTGACCCGTAGACCGTGGCGACCCGCGAGATGGCCGGCAAAATAACCCACTCCGGTCCCCGCATCGAATGCTGTGTGCAGAGCAGGACCTGTCCAAGATGTGAAGAAGTGGTCGAGTACCTTTGCTCGCGCAACTGAGAGCTCTACGGCGGCCGGCTGATCAAACGG
>Ga0137362_10003631_pt1 | contig 10343 bp, 15 predicted proteins | sample MadtaG_2_FD_104801 | JGI IMG/M metagenome (GOLD analysis project Ga0137362, IMG submission 104801) | Vadose zone soil microbial communities from Angelo Coast Range Reserve, California, USA - Mad1_100_16 metaG | ecosystem: Environmental > Terrestrial > Soil > Vadose zone | place: USA: California... | reverse complement strand
TTGTACGTGGGCGGTGGAGGCGTGGGTTTGGATGCGGAGGCCGCGGCGTACGCGAGTGGTGCGTACCGCCGATTCCCTGGGCGGCTGCGCTACATTGCCGCGGCCTTGCGCGCGCTGCGGGGATTTGCACCGCTGCAAGTGCGCGCGGAATTTCCTGAAAGCGAATTACCGCCGATCGAGTCGAAAGTGCTCTTGGCAGGCGTGCTGAATACTCCGACGTACGGAGCGGGGCTGCGGCTTGCGCCCGAGGCGCAAATCAGCGACGGCTGGATCGACGCGGTATTTTTGGACGACTTAAGTTTCTGGGGAGTGCTGAAGCTCTTGCCGCGGCTGATGCGCAGCGGCGATTTGCAAACTCCTCAGGTGAAGCGCATTCGCGCGAAGCGGGTGAAGTTGACCACAGGCAAGCCTTGCATGTTTCACGGAGATGGAGAAATTATCGGGCCCACTCCGGTGGAGATCGAAGTGGTGCCGCACGCAGTGCAGCTGCTGGCGCCAGTGGTGGGCTGAGGCTCTTAAGGTTTCGAAGGTTGGTCAGAACCGGTGCTTGTCGCGGCTGGCGCAGCTGGAGTGCTTGCTGCAGCTTGCTCCTGACGATGGCGGTGAAATACCCAGCGTAGGAAATCCGGATAGTATTCTTTGAGAGCATTGTAGGCGGTGTTGTAGGCGAGATTGATGCCCCAATCCTGGAAAACACCATTCACGGAGCGATCCTGCGGCGGGTAATAGGCGGTCGAAATTCCCTGCTGCAACAGTTGACCTAGGACTTGGGGAGTATTGAACGTAGAGTTGCCGGCATCGGTACGCGCAATGACCGTCCGGCTGGCCGCGTATACGATGCGGGACCAGGGCGAGCCTTGGCCCCGTCGAAAATAGCGCGGATCTTGCTTCAGCACGTGCGGCAGGAAACCGAAGATGAAGAAGGCCGACGTGACTTGATCCGCTTCCGCCGCGCCAAAACGCTGGGCGTAGGGACCCCAGCCCTGCCCGTAGTGCGGCTGGCCGTTGCTGGCTTGCTGAAGAGCGGCCTGGAAGAGGTTTCCGATATGGGCGCTGAAATCCACCGTTTGATGGTAGGCGAGAATATATTTTTCTCGCGGCGTCATGGGCGTATATTCCGGCTTTTCATTCGTGGTTTGAAAATTAGGAATGATGTCGAGAATTCGCTTGGGGTTTTCATCCAGCGGCTTGTCGGGAGTGGCCGGAGTTTCAGAGAGATTCTGCGAGGTGGTGCTCTCCGCTTGTGGCGGAGCTTCTGTGATTTGAGTGATGGACTGCACACTCTGTTTGGGTTCCGGGGAATCCGGTTTTTCCTGCGCAAGGCTGACCCTGCCGCTGGCGACAAACGCCAGCAGCAAAACGATCCATAGCCTGCTTGCTTGAAGTGACACGATTCTTCGACGAATCAAGAAATGCCTTTCCCGGTGCGCATACACTTCAATTTGAGCGAATAGTCAGTCTACCCGAGAGGCGCACTCTTGCATAAGGACCGGTCATCACTGCGACTCCGGGAAGACAACCCACGATTGGATGCCGGGGGCAAGCGGGACAGTTGTGTCTATTCTTAAGCTCTTCTTCTTGTCGATCTTCAAATTGATAACAATATCCTTGCGGCTGTCGAAGCTGGAGACGGTGCGTGTTTGCGACTTGGCTCCGTCTTTTTCGGCGTGAATTTCATAGTCGGCGTTGGGATCGAGGCCGCTGAAACGGTAATTTCCAGCGTCGTCGGCGATATAGCTGCGCACGGCGTTGGTGCGGGTGTTCTTCAGGAAGACCACGCTTGCGGGAATGGACGTATCAGACTTGTCGGTCACCACGCCCCGCACCGTGCGGAGTTGCGCCTCGCGCTTGTTGTCTTGCGCGACGGCCGCCGTGAGAATAACCAGCAATAACGACAGTAACCAGAGGGATCGTTTTTGGGCTTTCATTTTTTGCTTCCCGGCGCGGGCTCCATGCGAAACACCATGTTTTCCTCGCGCGCGCCTATCTTGGCGTCCACGGTACGCGTTTGTTCGTTGAAGTGTTTGCTGCGCACCACGATCTCATAGTCGGAACCCTGAGGCACGCGGATGGCGAAGTCGCCGCGGGAATTTGTGTAGCTCTCCCAGCGAAACTTCTTTTCGGTGCTGCGGCGGATTCGCAGCTGTGCTCCAGGGAAAGAAAGACCCTTGTCGGTGAAGACGGTTCCGTGAATCAAGAAATCATTGGCGTGACTGTACTTTTTCTTGGCGAGTTTTTCCGGTGCAGTAGCGGGCGGCTGTGCGGCGTCCGTGGCAGCAGGAGCGGTTTGCGCGGCAGGTGCAGTTTGTGGCTCTTGAGCGGAAACATACGCCCACGGAGCGAAAAGCGCCGACGTGCCGAGGCACACAATCCATCGCAGGCTGCGCATCATTTTGCTCCGCTGTTGATTAGATGATCCGGCAAGAAGGGGGGATGCCAACCGAAAAAAGTCAAGGCTACCCGCTATTCTTCATCGTCTTCTTCTTCGTCGTCCTCTTCTTCCGTGAGGTCCCCGTTTTCTCCGGTCTCTTTGTCGCTTTCCTCGTCCTCTTCCTCCTCATCTAGGTCGTCTGAAATAAGATTGAGGTGAACGGGATGCGTTTGCGAGACCTCGAGCTCGGATTCGCACTCGGGACAGCTCAGAATCTCGCCCTCTTCGATTTCGTCTTCATCGACGTCGATTTCGGCGGAACATTCAGGGCAGCGGATCACGGCTCCATCCTCCGTAAGCGTCTTCACGCGGTGGGTGACACGATCCCCGCGACCTCCACCGTACGGCGTATTATATACCGCGTTGGTTGAAGTCAACTCCTGCGCGCGGTTTCGCTGCTTCGAGCGTAACCTGCGTTGTCGTCGTAGCTGAGCAATGGTCTCTTCTCGCGAATTCCCCGAACGGCCGGTTGTCGGTGTCGGTGGTGTGCTCATTCACAAAGGCCGTGCCCTGCTGGTCCGGCGCGGCAGCGAGCCGCTTCGTGGGGAGTGGTCGATTCCCGGCGGTACGCTTGAACTCGGCGAAACGCTGGCGGAAGGCGTGGCGAGAGAATTGCTGGAAGAGACTGGGCTTGTGGTGCGGGTGCTCGGGCAGATCGAAGTGTTCGAAAGGATTTATGCCGAGAAGAGTGGCGGGGCGAGCAAAGGGAAAAAGCGGCCGCGTTTTCATTACGTAATCGTGGATTATCTTTGCGAACGCGTAAGCGGCAAACCACGTGCGGGGAGCGACGTCACCGATATAGCTTTTGCCCGCGAAGACGAACTGGGCAAATTCCATTTGACAGAAACGGCCCAGCGTATTCTGCGGAAGGCCTTCGCGATGGACCGCGCGCTTCGCGCCGCGGGCTGAGGCGCTTCGTTGTCAGCGCGCCCTTGTGATTTCGATGTTCCCGTTCGAATTCGTCAATTGAAGCTGGCATCCTCCCGGGCCGATCGTTCCATTCAACGTTTCACCGCCCATGCTTCCGGTGCGACAGGGAGAGCAGCCATCGGTCAGCCCCCTTCTCGCATTGAACTTTGGCTATCCCGCAATGGCGTCCGGCAAAGCCCCGCGGGTGCGCTCCCGCGTGTAAAATTCTTCCACCGCAGTTTCCAGATCGGCGGCCGCGAAGTCCGGCCAGCGCTTCGGGAGAAAAACGAATTCGGCGAAGGCGCATTCCCAAAGCAGAAAGTCGGAGAGGCGCTGCTCGCCGCCGGTGCGAATGAGCAGATCCACTTCGGTTGAGCCGCCACGCTGAACTTCCGCGAGCACGCTGGAAAAGGAATCGGGCGACAGTTCCGTGACTTTGTAGAAGCGGCAAGCCGCATGATAAATGGCTTCGCGCGCGGAGTAGTCCACGGCGAGGCGCAAATGCAAGCGAGCGCCCTGGGCGGTGAGCGCTTCCGAGTCCGTGATGGCTTCCCGAAGAGTGGCTGGCAAGCGGTCGCGTCGGCCGATAATACTGAGGCGGACGCCTTCTTCGACGCAGTGCGACGTCTCTATCAAAAGGTATTCATGCAGGAGGCGCAAAATCCCATTCACTTCTGAAGCCGGGCGCTTCCAATTGGCGGAAGAAAGCGCGAAGAGTGTAAGTGTATGAATCCCTAAGAGAGGCGCGGCCCGGATGACGCGGCGCGCGGCCTCGGCTCCGGCACGATGACCGGCGGACCGCGGGAGACCCCGCGAAGTGGCCCAGCGGCCGTTGCCGTCGGAGATGATGGCGACATGAAGGCGCTGGGCTCTGTGCGGCGCGGGGCTCGCCGCGAGGACCTGTTGCAGGGCTACGGGTTGCATGGACATGCTCTTTCTCCGCCGATGAGGAAGCAACACAAACTACTCTGCAATATAAAGTGAAGCCGCAAATTTTTTTCCCCGCTCAGCGCTCGCGCGTCGCGCGAATCAGCGCCTCCATGTGATTGAGGTAACGCTCCAGAGCGCGCTTGCCCGATGCAGTCAGGCGGTATTCGGTCTTCGGCAGGCGTCCGGCGAACGATTTCGTGCAAAGGATGTAGTCGGCTTCCTCGAGCTTGCGCGCGTGGACGCTCAGATTGCCGTCGGTCGTTTTCAGGAAGGCCTTGAGCTCGTTAAACGTAAGCGAGCGGTTGACGGCAAGCGCGCTCACAATCCCCAGGCGAATGCGCTCGTGGATAAGACGATCGAGATCGGCTGGAACGGCATCACGTGCCTGACCGCGCAGTTCGGCAAGCGAAGCATCTCGTTCCCGTGTGCGCTGGAGGCGTTCCTGCTGTGCAGTGGAAGATTTGGCCATGAGTTTTCTTTCTTGAGTGCCGCCGCTCAACGGTCAGCCTATCCTCCGTAATACCTGGCAATCCACGCGCCGAAAAAGATTTGCAGGACGCCGAATCCCACAGCCATCAGGGCATCCCCCCACGCCGCGGGGGCAAGGAGCGCCGTTGCGCCCAGAGCCATCAAACAAAGGCCCATCACCGGCACAACTCGAACGGAAAATGCGCCGCCGGTCACGACTGCCGTGCCATAAAGAAGCAGCCAAACACCTGGCAAGGTGGCCATGGCGCCGGCTTGGAAGAGAACAAAGGTCAGCAATCCGCCCACAACGATGGGCGGCGCAAAGCTCAGAAGAAATTTGCGTCCCGGGCCGGAGAAAAGCCGAGAATTTGCGCGGTGAGCCTTGGTGGCCGCGGCAGGTGCGGCGATGGACACGGCAACAAAAGCCTCGACCAGCCAGACCGCAAGCCAGGCGCGAGGCGTGGTTTGGCGGGAAGCGAAGAACGCCGCGGCCAGAGCGGTGATGCCCATGGCCACGCCGCCCCAGCCAGGGACGGCGGTGAATTCCGCGGCGCGCTCCATGGTCTCCCGGATGTAGCGGAGATGATCGGCGGCGCGAGCGTCGATGGGGATGGGCTGACGCTTGGGGGAGCGCAACGGGCTGACACTTGCCATGACGAGAGGCTAGCAGCGCAACAGGAGCCTGTCAAGTACTTTGTCACACAAAGTAGAATTCTCTCGCCGAGGCTACGCCGAGCGAGGGTAGCGACCCGCAATCGCGTTCCAGCGAATGACGAGCACGTCGAGGAACATCTGCAGACTGTCGCGGAACATGCTCACTTTGGTCGCGGGAGAATGTCCCCAGCGCACCGGAATTTCCACGGCTCGCAACCCGTGACGCCGCGCAAGGTACAGCAGCTCCGGGTCGAAGCCGAAGCGCTCGACGCGCTGCTGTTCAAAGATGATGCGGCACGGCTCGCGGCGAAAGGCTTTGAAGCCGCACTGCGTATCCACGAAGGGAAGGCGCAAACATAGGCGCACGATGGCGTTGAAGATGATGCCCGCGAATTCGCGGAAGCGCGACTGATGGACGGAAATGAGGCCTCGGTCTAGCGCGCGCGACCCGATGGCGGCATCGTACGTTTCCAGCGCCGCGAAAAGCTTGTCGGCCTCTTCAATGGGCGCAGAGAGGTCGGCATCGGTAAAGAGAACGGTGCAGCCGCGGGCTTCCAGCATGCCGCGGCGAACGCTGTAGCCTTTGCCGCGGTTCATGCCGTTGGACAGCACCTGGAACGCGGGAAATTTGTCTCGGTAGGATTCGGCAATGGCCGCGGTGCGATCCGTCGAACCGTCATCAACCACCAGGATTTCCGTTTCCCGGCGTGAGATGTGGACATAGGCGGCGATTCTCTCGAGCGTTTCGGGAAGGCGCCGCTCCTCGTTATACGCAGGGATGATGATGGAAAACTCGGGGGCCGCGGGGCTCATCGCGCGGGCGAATCCTTGCGGCCGTGGAATCCCACCAGTGGCACGAAGCGGCAGCCTTCCAGCGTACGCGTGCGAAACGCCCCGCCGCGCCGCTCAATCATTTGCAATTCCTGATTCTCGGCATCGCCGATAGGGAGAATCAGGCGGCCGCCCTCGCCCAATTGGGCGAGAAGCGGTGGAGGCACGGACTGCGCGGCGGCCGCGACCAGGATGGCGTCAAACGGCGCGCAGTCCGGCAAACCGAGCGTGCCATCCCCGCAGTGGACATGAACATTGAGGTATCCCAGCCGCGAAAGCCGTTGGGCTGCCGCTGTGGCCAGTGCGCCTCGGCATTCCACGGTGTAAACCTGCCTTGCAAGGAGCGACAAAACAGCTGCTTGATAGCCGCAACCGGTGCCAATTTCAAGAACGCGCTCGCTGCCCGTGAGATTTAGCGCAGCGGTCATGGCGGCAACGATGTAAGGTTGCGAAATCGTCTGGCCTTCGCCGATGGGGAGCGGCGAATCGTCATAGGAACGCTTTCGAAAATCGGCGGGCACAAATTCGTGACGCGGAACACTGTCCATGGCCTCGAGGACTTTCTCATCCCTGATGCCCCGGCGACGCAGCTGACTCTCGACCATCGCGCGGCGCACGGCCTCGAATTCGTCGAGACCTTCGCCTGCGGGATGGCCGGATGCGCCGGACTTGGGTTTTGCGCGAAGCTCCTTGGTGTCGTCCATGGATTTATGCCGGCGCCGCGGCCACCGCGTGTTTCTCCCAGGCCTGCGTGCGCAGTATTTCCTCCATTTGTGCGAGAGCGAAATCGCATTCATCCTCGCGGTTGTAGAAGTGCGGCGAGAGACGCACGCCCGCTTTCGGGCGGTAATCCACGAGGATTTCTCGCGCCAGGAGCTCACGGCAGACCTCGGCAGCATGGGGACAGTCGATGGAAACCGTGCCGGCGCGCTCAGCGCAATTGTCCGGCGTATTGATTCGCCAGCCGCGTGATTTTGCGCCCTCCATGAGTCGCGTGGTCATGCGCATTGATTTTTCCCGAATTGCGGCGATGCCCACGGCGTTCAAAATGTCGAGGCCGGGTTGACACGCGAAGAGCGCCGGAATGTGGGGAGTGCCGTTGAGGTAGCGGAAAGAATCGCTGCGCGGTTCGATGGCCCCGGCTTCGAAGGCGAACGGCCGCTGGTGCGCGATCCAACCGGTGAGCGCGGGCTGTAGCTTGGCACGCAGGTTTTCGCGCACGTAAAGATAGGCCACGCCGGGTCCGCCGCAGAGCCATTTAAGAACGCCGCCAACCGCGAAATCCGCCTCCAGGGCGCGAACGTCGATTGGGATTGTGCCCGCAGCTTGAAAGGTATCCAGGATGACGTGAGCGCCCACACGATGAGCGCGCTCGATAATCGCACGAGCATCGACGATGTAAGAGCTGCGAAAGAGGACATGAGAAATGGGAACGAGCAGTGTGGTTTCGTCAATGGCCGAAAGAAACTTATCGAGGTCAATGCGAACCGGGTCGCAAGAAGCGATAAGCTCGACACGCGCGCCCTTGCGGCGTTGCTCATGGTAGAAGTATTGGATTGATGGAAACTCGAGATCCGTCATCACGACTTTGTTGCGCGCGCCGCGAAAATCGAAGCACGAAGAAATCACCGCTTGCGCGAGCGTAACGTTCTGGTGCAAGGAAATTTCTCCCGGCGCAGCGCCGATGAGGGGGGCAATCTTATCGCCGACGCCCACGGCCATTTCCCACCAGCCCTCTTCCCATGCGCGGACACCGCGCTCCGCCCAGGAATCCGCAAAAGCGCGCATGCTGTCATAGACGCCGCGCGGCATGGCCCCCAGTGAATTGCTGATCATGTACGTGGTGCGGCCCAGTATGGGGAACTCGCCGCGCCACTTGAGCAGTTCATCCATGCGCGTTTCCTTGCGCCTCAGGTAACGCGAGCCTGAGTTTACCCTGTATAATGCAACCAGAGGCTCGCCGTGAGCAAACGATATGTCCTGAGTGAATATGTCGAGCTTGCCATGGAGCAAGCGCTCTACGATAAACTCGATGACGCCTCATTTTCTGGCCGAATCCCTTCGTGCCCCGGTGTCCTCGCTTTTGCCCCCACGCTCCGGGAATGCGAAGAAGAGTTGCGCTCCGTGCTTGAGGACTGGATCCTAGTTGGTTTGAAGCTTCACCATCACCTGCCGGTCATCGGAAGCATCGACTTGAACAAGGAACCAGCGCGTGAGCCGGTGGACACCCTGTAAGCGTCGCGAATTCATCCGACGCCTTCGTACCCTCGGTTTTGATGGACCATTTTCAGGAACGCGCCACCAGTTCCTCGTCTACCGAGAAAATCGCCTGACAATTCCTTCCAATGAAGAGTATTCGGTTCCTCAGCTAAAGATGATGCTCCGCGAAGCAGGTGTGATTCTCAAGCGAGAGATCGCTCTCGAAGAGTGGAATCGGCTTTAGATGTTCAAGATTGCTTCTTGGGGCTCGCCCTTCTGGCCTGAGTCCAGGCCAGGTAACACAGCGAAATGAAAGCGAGCCAGGGGAAGCCGGCCGTAAGTGTGATGCGCAGGCCAGGGACCCACCAGGTGGACACCAAAACGGCCGTGAGCGCAAACAGCCCGAAGAGGGAACTCCAGGGGCCGCGCGGTGCAAAGCGCATCGGAGGCTGAGCCCGTTGTGCCGTGCGTCGTCGAAACGCGAGATGCGTCACGAAAATCATGAGCCATACAAAAATGCCGCCGAAAAAAGCCGCTCCGAGCATGTACAGGTAAGCCGTCGCCTGAAACCAGTGCTCCAGGAAAAGTGCGGCGATCATTCCAGCGCTCGAGACCAACAGCGCCGCGACCGGTGTGCCACGCTTGCTCAGGCGGCCGAGACGCGCTGGCGCATAGCTGCCCCGCGCCAGCGAGAAGAGCATCCGTGACGTCAGGTAGAGGTTGCAGTTGACGCTGGAGAGCGCGGCGGTGAGCACGACGAAGTTCATGACGCCTGCGGCCGCGTGGATTCCGGCAGTTTCGAAGACACGCACAAATGGACTCTCGCCAAGACCCACCCGATTCCACGGCACCACTCCCACGACAATAGCGAGCCCGCCGACATAAAAAATGCCCAGGCGCGCTAACGTCCAGCGCATCGCGCGGGGTAACGCCGTGGCAGGATCTTTCGCTTCCCCGGAAGTGACGGCGACAATCTCAAGGCCCAGATAGCTGAACACCGCCATGGCCACGCCCAAACCCCCTCCCGCCCAGCCGTTAGGCAGAAAACCCCCATGCGACGTGTAATTCGCGGTGCCGATGCGCGTTGAGCCGATCCCAAACAACAGCGCGGCGCCAAGCAGGAGGAAAAGCAGGATGGTAACGACCTTGAGCATCGCAAACCAGTATTCGAAAATACCGAAACTCGCGACGCTGCGCGCATTGACATAAACGAGCGCTGCCGAAAAGCCCGCAATCCACCACCACGAAGGCACATCGGGAAACCAGTGTTTGCAGTAGATCGACGCCGCGATCATTTCACTCCCGATGGCGATCACCTGCGCGAGCCAATACGAATAGCGCATCGCGAAGCCCGCCCATGGATGCAAATACATCTCCGCGTGGACGCCGAAGGAGCCTGCCACCGGATGCGCGACAGTCAGTTCGCCCAGCGCCCACATCAGGCAGAGAGCGATGGCGGCGGCGCCGACGTAACTCAGAATCACACCGGGTCCGGCGAGTTTCACGGAGATGGCGCTGCCGAGGAACAGGCCCGTCCCGATCGCGCCGCCGAGGGCGATCATGGAAAGTTGCCGAGGCGTCAGGTTCCGATGCAGCCCAGCCTCGCGCTCGAGGATCGCACTGTCAGCGCTCTCGTTCGTCAAAGCTATGCTCGCAGCTCGGGAATCGGCCATGGCCGGGCATCGTATCAGAAAGCAGGCTCCAGATAATTCGGCAGCGCCTGAACGACCGGACAGTGTCTCGCGGAGCACGACTGGCCTCCGCCGGCCATTCGGAAGGGAGTGGCTTTTTCTACAATCACAGACGTGGCGGGAAACCAAAACACGGCCCCGCGGAGGAAGTCATGAAGGCGGTCCTGGCACTCATTATTATTTACGTCGGCACGTTTTTTGTCGCTATCCACGGTGCATCGCAGAACCAG
>Ga0137362_10003628_pt1 | contig 10346 bp, 7 predicted proteins | sample MadtaG_2_FD_104801 | JGI IMG/M metagenome (GOLD analysis project Ga0137362, IMG submission 104801) | Vadose zone soil microbial communities from Angelo Coast Range Reserve, California, USA - Mad1_100_16 metaG | ecosystem: Environmental > Terrestrial > Soil > Vadose zone | place: USA: California... | reverse complement strand
TTCCCAACGTCCTTCATCTTCACCGCCAGATCGTTGTCCAGTGCCCGGCCAACAACAAAGTCATCACTGCCGGCCCAATCGCGATTCAGGCGCAAGCGCGTAAGATGTATTGCGACCGTATCTCCCGGCGCGGCTGTCTCCACGTAAAAAGGCCCAGTCTCCGGATTTCCGCCCAGGACGCGCGTCACGCCCTTTTCGTCTGTCCCGCCTGCGTCCACGGTCGTCGTGTGAACGCTGTCGCCCGGAGCAATCGTCAGCACCGGCTTGTTGGCTGCCGAAAATTGGCGGTAGAAAGTGGTGGGCACAAATTCGTGCCGCCGGGGCGGTCGTGCGCTGCGCGATGGAACGAGTTCCGCCGTAAACTTGTGCGTCGTATGCTCCGGGTTGTTGGGGTGGGTAAACACGACCGTCCCGGTGATGCTTCCGCCCTGGACCGTGCCTTTGGCTTCGTCCGTCCCGCCCTCCTCGTCCTTCGCCAGAAAATAGATCGTGTTGCCCTTGAGCGTTCCCTCCAGCTTGTCTCCGCCAAAATCCCCGCTCAGCTTTTCTCCTTCCTGCTTCAGCTCCATACGATAGTAGATCGGCGTCCCGTAATAGTCCGTATTCACCACCCATCGCCCTGACACTCCGGCGTTCGCGGGCCGCCCCGCCTCTTGCGGCTCCCGTGCAAGCAAGACTCCCGGAACAAACAACAGCAAAAACAAAACTTTGCGCATGGTTCTCCCCCTGACCCTTTCGGCAAGTTTCACGTGGTTATAGCTGATCGCCCCAGCTTCGGCAACGCGCTTCTTTCTGCAGCTGGGATTTTGATTCTTTGTTCCAGGAATCGCGACGGAGGTCAGTAAGCGAGTCGCTAAGCGAACGGCCTTTTAGCCCAGAAGTCAGCGGAGGTGAACACGGGAACGATTTAAACGTCGACCAAGTGTTCCCAGCGGCTGACCTAAGTATTCAGCAATTCCAGACGCAGCGTTTCCATGACCTGGAAACAGCGAGTGCCCGTCGAATCGACCCAGCTCGCGTGATAGGTGACGCCCTCGGGCAGCATTCGACCGCGAAATTTGAATCGTTTGCCAATGGGCGCAGCATCGCCATCTTTGAAGCGTTCAATGACCATAAAGAGCATGATACGGAGTGTACGCCAGCTAAAGACAAAGAAGTAAAGAAGTAAGGAAGTAAGGGACTTTGGTGACCGGGTATGCACCGCTAGCGCGAGCTGGATCGCACCGTTCCCCGCATGTTCTTCTTCCGGATTCCTTGCGCTATGATGCGGGCCATAGCTCGCAACGTAGACCCTTCCAGCCTGGACGACGCGATGGTTTCCATCTGGCGGCAGGCCCATAGTCACTGGGCAAGACGTGTGCGCCCCTTGCCACCCTCAAGGAATAGAAGAGCGAAGGGCGCCCACGTTTGTGCTGATGTATGGCTGCGGGGCCTCTGCCGACTCGGCAGGCTAAGCGCACCGCGGCCTGATTTTCGCGGCCTGCTAGGGCGCGACGGTGATGACGCCGAAGGCGCCGTCGAGGTACTCGTTCGAGCCGGCCGTAAAGAAAAGTTGGTTGGGCAAGCCATTGGAGCCGGTAGTGCCGAAGCGGATGCCCCAAAGCTGGTCAATCTCGATGGGCTGGCCGGTCACATCGCGCAACGGGCCCAGGAACTCGCCCGTGTTGGGATCGAAAGCGTTGATGCGGCCTCGGGAAGTGTTATTGCTCACGAGAATCGCGTTGCTCATGGGGCCGAAATCGGCAGGAGCTTGCGCCACGCCCCACGGCGAGTGCAGGGGGCCTTGCAAGGCAAAGTGGCTGAGCAATACGCCCCCGGTTGTGAAGGAGTCCACGAAGCCGCTTTGCGCTTTGTTCAGAGCAGTGTAGGTGACCCACACGGTCTCGGTTCCATCCGCAGCGGTGATGGTCTGAATACCGTAAGGCGTAAAGTTATTGGGGATCTTGGGGTCGGAGAAGGCATCGGGACCCCAGTCCACGAAATTGAAATTGGCATCGAAGACGTCGACGCGGCGGTTTGCACTGTCGTCGGCGGCAAATAGGAAAGGTTGGCCATTGTTGGTGCCGATGGCCAAGCCGGTGTAACTGGCACCGTCCTTTAGGTTCGCCGTGATAGTAGCGGCGGTGCTGGTGCCATTCCACGCGCTGATGGTGCCATCGAGGGTGTCGAAGATGAACAGGGCCTTGGCGGTCTTGCCGCTGGTGGTGTCCTTGAAAACAAAGCCGTTAGTGGCGTTGGAGACGATTCCCGAAGGGGTGCCCAGCAGGCCGTCAGCAAAAGGGATCGTGACGACAAGAGTCAGCACTTTGGAAGCCGAGATTCCCTTGGCGGGATCGTTGGTGATCCTGTAGAGCGTGGACAAGCCGGTGACATTGTCGCTGATCCAGAACGGGCTCCCGCCGAGCGCGGTGAGGCCCCAAGCGTTGACCAGATCCGAATCCTTAAGCGTGCCGGCAATGCCCTGATTAGTAACGAGATCCGTCCGCTGGTACTGCGCGGACGCGGGGAGAGAAAGCAACGTGAGAAGGGCAACGGTGATTCCGAGCGTCGAAAGAAGGGTCCTTTTGTTCATGAGCTTTTTCCTCCAGTAGGGGAATTGCGGCACAGAAACGACAAGTCAAGGCAGGAGAAACTGTTCTACTTGCAGCCGCGGGAAGGAGTTTAGCAAGGCTGCTTCCATTTTGCACGGCGTTAACAGTAGCCGCCTTTACGGTTGAAAGCATGGGACTTGAGCGCCAGACAATTTGGGATGCTTGGCGCAGAATGTGAAAAAGCGTATGCCCGGCCAGAGTGGATTTCAAAGTTCATAGGAGTTTGAGATGAATAGCGGTAGGTTAGGACCTGACTGATGGCTCCATCGAACGATCCTTCTGGGCTGGAGAACGCGCTAATCGAGGTGTGGCGGGCAGTGTTGTTGGAGGGGGCAAAAGAAGTCAGGTTGGGTAAGCAGATTTACACGGTGCGCCGGACGGCGAAGAAGGGACTGGCGCAGGTGGATTTCGAATTCGATGGGACGAGCTACCGCGGGCTCGAGCAGAATCCCAAGGCCAAGTCGCGCTGGGCGGAGATGGCGCGGAAAGGCGCCAAGGTGATGCAGTTCCTTTCCGGAGGGCGCTATATTGGTGTGGTCGTCGATGGGAAAGTGACGCAGTACGGCCGGAACAAGTTGTAGGCTCTAGCTGCAACTCACGGTTTCGTGTCGAGGGGGTGCTTGCTCTTTTCGTAAAATTCGTTTTGGAGCTTGAGACTTTGGTCGTCGGCTTTGGCGGCGCGAATGGCGTCGACTATGGCGTCGACCCATGCTTTCATGTTCCATTCGCCGAGTTCGCGCGTGGCGACGGAGCCGTCGCCGGAATAGTGGTTGGGGAAGCGGGCGTACCACCAGATGCCGGTATAGACATTGTCCGGCAGAGTCACGCGTTTTTGGTCGGCCCCGGATTCGCTCGCGGCGCTGTCCAGGTGTACGAGATCCGGGTGTGACACCAGCGTGTTCGAGGTTTCGTTTTCCCCGGCGTGGTAATCGATGCCCGTGGATTTTTTGGGTGGGCCGCCGGGGCGGCTCCGCCCGCCGGCAAGGACGTAGACAACGTAGTCGTGGGGTTTATCGAGCTGCGACTGTGCGAAGAAGGGAAGTAGGTGATCGTTGCCGCCGTGGCCATTGACGATGACGATTTTTTTGCAGCCGTTGCGCGCCATTTCGTCAGTGGTTTCCTGGAGCAGCTTCAATTGAAGCTCCATGCTGTAGGCGACGGTGCCGGGTTCGTGTTTGGCTTCAAAGATTTGGCCGAAATAGTATTCGGGGAAGACGAGAGCATATTCCTGCTCGACGGCATGGAGCGCGGCGTAACGAACGTTGAGCAGATCGGTTCCGAGCGGCAAATGCGGGCCGTGCTTTTCCAGAATGCCGAACGGCAGGACACACGTTCCTTTGGATTGCTGGATGGCCTGGCGAAAATCGGCCGCGGTGAGCTCCTCCCACTTAGGGGAGAGCTTTCCTTGTGAGGAAATTGAAACCGCTGCTGCCAGCAAGAACACGAACATCAGAAGTGCGCGCCGCGTCATTGATTCCTCCGCTGGCGGCGGATTCTAACGCCGGGCGGCGGGATTCGCATCACTGAATTGTTTTTCGTCCGCGCGGCTGCACGCGGTTTTCGTTTCTGCTAGAATCCGTGCCGCACCACGATATGAGAACGTAAGAGGATACCTGGAACACCGTCTACTCAAAGCGGTCCTCACAGACCCACACTTCTGGCTGCCGATAGCAGCCCTGATCCTGGGTGTGGGAGTCCTGATTGTCATTCGATGAAGCCATGATTCCCGGGCACGAATCGAAAACGAAGCTTTCGAGCCGCGCGCTGCACCGGCTGGGTGTGGCTTGCGGTCTTGCCGCCGGGGCGTGGCTCGGAGCGGCCGAGGCGCCCACAAAACTGGTGACTGCGGGCTATTCGCCATTTCTGATTTCGCTGGGCATGGTTGCGGGCGTATTCGTGGCGCGCTGGACGGTGCCGATGGCGCTGAAGGGAACCAGTTACATTCTGCTGGACCTTCGCGAAAAGGCGCATCTCGTTATATGGGCGATCCTGGCCGGAATGCTGTGGGCTGTGGCGAATACGCTGACGGTTTTTGCGATTCGCAACGTTGGACTTTCCATCGCGTTTCCGCTGTGGAACACCAACAGCATTGTGGGGCTGTTTTGGGGCTGGCTGCTGTTCAACGAGCTGCGCGGCGCCCAGACAAGGCAATGGGCAAAAGTTTTGGGAGGTGCCGGGGCCATTGTGGTCGGCGCATGTTTGTTGGCCTACGCCACTTCGAATGCGCCAGCAGGTGCGCCGCGAGGGGCTGCCACGCTCGGTATCCTCGCGGCGCTAGGAGCGGGGCTCCTGTGGGGGACGATGTACATCCCGTACCGCAAGGCCTACATCAGCGGCATGAATCCGCTGTCATTCGTAACCGTGTTCACGTTTGGCGAGTTGGGGACAGTCTTCACTTTGGCAGTGCTGTTTGACGGGGGATTCCACAACGTCATTTCAGAACTGGTACGAGCGCGGCCGGCGCTGTTCTGGTTGTTTCTTGGCGGGTTCTGCTGGGTTCTGGGAGACCTATTCCAGCAGTATGCGGCGAAGTATCTCGGGATCAGCCGCGGTATTCCGCTCTCGAATACCAACCAGCTTTGGGGCCTTGCGTGGGGGGCGCTGGTGTTTGGAGAACTGGCGAACCAAAGCGCGACCGCGCGAGCGCTGGTGATCGCGGGATCTTTGATCATGATTGCGGGAGCGGTGGCGATCAGTTTTGCGGAGCCGCCTGAGTCCGAGCAGAATTCCTGGAGGAAGGCGATGGAGCGGGAGTGCCGCCGATTTTGTCTCGATGTCGACCGGGTCGCGGCAAACGTGCGGGGAGAAGATACTCAGTCCAGAGCAAAGCCAGGGCGACGCTGGTGGGAGTGGGGAGTGATGGCTGCTGCCGTCGGGGCATTTGTCTGGCTGGCCTGGGGCGCGGAGCGGCAGCCGGTGTCCGTCAATGCGATTTGGATGGCCGTGCTGATTGCCGCGTCGCTGGCTTTCCTGATTGCATGCGGGATGCTGCTGTGGAAGCGAACGCGATTCTCGTGAATCATTTGTTCAAACATTGACGGCGGCGTGGATCGTCGAAGCAAGACGCCCGCTATTTGGAGCGAGAAAAATTGCTGTTGTCTTGCAAAGGAGGCGCGCTCATAATTGGACTATTGGTATGAACCGGATAGCTGATAACGCACCTTTGAAGCAGCTCGACGAGTGGGACGATTTTGTGGCCGCCCGTTACCGGCAGGACAAATCGGAAGAGGAGTTCCGGAACTACAAAGCGGACGCCAATCCCACGGTGACGGAGTTCTACCGTCAAAATCACGCTTACCAGACACTTGATTTCGTGAAGGCCAAGAAGGCTGAATACTGCGCCTTGAACCGCGGCAAGAAGAGCATCTGGGAAATGGCGGAGTATTTGAACACCCTGGTGGACGATAGCGATCCCGATACCGATCTAACCCAGATCGAGCACCTCCTGCAGACCGCGGAAGCGATTCGAAAGGACGGCCATCCGCGCTGGTTCGTTCTCACCGGATTTTTGCACGATCTTGGAAAAGTGCTCTGCCTGTATGGGGAGCCGCAATGGGCTGTAGTTGGGGATACGTTCCCTGCCGGGTGCGGATATTCGGATCAAGTCGTTTTTCCCGAATTCTTTGCCGCCAACCCCGATAGTAAGATTCCCGCGTACCAGACCAAGTATGGCATCTACGAGCCGAACTGCGGGCTCGACAAAGTGCACCTCTCGTTTGGACATGACGAGTACATTTTTCAGGCAACGCGGAAGTACCTGCCGGAAGAGGCGCAGTGCATGCTCCGGTATCATTCCTTTTACGCTGCGCACCGGCATGATGCTTACCGCTACCTCATGAACGAACAGGACGTGCGGATGTTTGAGTGGGTCCGGAAGTTCAATCCTTACGATCTATATTCGAAAGGCCGCGAGCGTCCGAAGACACAAGACATTCTTCCTTACTACCAGGAGCTCGTCTCCGAGTTCTTCCCTGACAAGATTGACTGGTGATCGGTAAAGAAAACTTCGCCAATTGCAAAAGTTGTAATTCACGGACCACGCCAGATTGTGGCCGGCGGGCTAGTCCAAATCTCTTTTTGACGATCTGGCCGGGCCGGACGCAGGGAAAACGTTGTGCTGGGGCGCGGGCATGGGGATATCTCCCTTGCGGTCTTGCCAGAGGAACTTGTTGAGCAAAGCGGTGTCGACGGCGTCGGCGCGGCTGAAGTCGAGATTCTTGCCTTCCTTCCATTCCGCGGTATTCATTTGATAGATGAGGCGGTTGTCGCGGTTGCGAAAGTCCGCGGTAAACGCGGGCTGCCGGCCGGGGCCGCTGAAGAGCGGGGCCATGACCGCGGCGCGCGAATCGTTCGCATTCATCGGCGGGGCACCCAGGAGCGATTCAATCGTGCGGACCATGTTAATGGTTGTGTAAAAGGAGTGATCGACGAACGGGGCAGAAGTGCCGTCGCCTTGCGCGGCCGGCGCGGGCGAGTACTTGCTGATGACGAGGGCGATGCTTCGGTGGGAGTCGACGTGGTCGGGGCCGTTTTGCGCGTCGTCCTCCAGAATGAGGAAGGCAGTATCGTCCCAATAGGGACTGTGGGATACAGCGTCAACGACGCGTCCGATAGCGAGGTCGTTGTCGGCGACAGACGCAACAGGCTTGGGCTTATCCTTTTTGCCGCCAGCGGTGTGGTCGTTCGGGAGTCGAAGGAGGATGAACTGGGGCATAGTCTCTTTGCCGGCCTCGCGGGCGGCAACGAAGTTATCGAATTCGTTGAGGAATTCGTCAGCGCGGAGCTGATCGGGGTAAGCAACCTCGAAGTCGGGGTAGAGGGGATCGAAATGGCCCTGGAGCTCGACTTCGGCGGCGACATTCTTCCCGAGAATCGGTATTGCCCAGGGATAGGGGCTCGGGCCGCCGCGGGGATCACCGACATTCTTTCCAAGAGGCTCGCCTTTGTTGATGAAGGCGCGGGAGCAGGAGATGCCGGCGATTTGGGGTGGTCCCGAGGTGGGCGGATTTAAGTCACCGGTGGCATTGCACCACCGGCTGACAATGTACTCGCCGTAGTGGCGGTAGGAGATTCCGTGGTCGGCGAAATTCTTCCAGAGATAGCCGCCGGTCGGCTCACCGGCATCGGGAACTTCATCTTCGGCGGAGACGCCGCCGAGAAAAGTGCCTTCGGAATCGTAAGTGTGTTCCTTGCCGCGGTAGCCGATGGGCCAGGTCTTGGCGACGTAATCGGAGATGGAGGCGGAAGTCGACCAAACGTGGCCGTCGCCGGAGACGTCGCCGCTGTCATAGAAATTGTCGATGATGCCGAATTGACGGGCGAGCTTGTGCTGATTGGGAGTGATGTCCACACCATACATCGCGAGAGAAGGATCCCCGTCGCCGGCGCCGAGATCGCCGAAGACCTGGTCGTATGTGCGGTTCTCTCTAATGATGTAGATGACGTGATGGATTCTGTTTTCTCCGGTGAGGAAAGGGACGCGATCGGCATTGCCGCGCATGGCGTTGGTCTCGGAGACTTGTTTCGTGTAGGCCGGGAGATTTGCCGGCAGTCCGGCAAGCGGGATGCGCGCGAGTGAACCGTGAATCAGAGCCGGTGTGTAGGGATAGTCAGGACGCCCATCGGCGGTTTTGCCAAGCGGTTTTGGATTCGGCCCGGAGCCGCGCCCTTTGGCGGTGCCGATGAGAAGGTCTTTTGCGGTCGCGGCGACGACGGTGGGATACCACTCTGTCGGGATGTAGCCGGCGGCTTGCGCGGGCTGGCCCGGAACAACTTTCGTGAGGTCGAAGACGCCGACAGAATCGGAAATGGCATTGGCGGAGAAGAGAGTTTTTCCGTCAGGGGAAAGTGCGAGATATTCGGGATCGCTACCGCCGTATTGTTGTCCGGGAAGTTTGGTCGAGAGATAGAAGGGCGGGTTTCCACTAGCAGTATCGAGAATGGCGATTTCGTCGCGGTTGGTGAGTGCGACGAAGAGGCGGGAGTTGTCACGGTTCAGGAGAAGAGCAGTCGGGTGAGAGCCGCCTGCCAGCGGCGAGGCAGGCTTGCGAAGAGGAATGACTCGGCGGACGCGTCCGTTGAGGAGATCCAGCTCGACGACGGTGGAAGCGTTCCAGAGGGAAACGAAGCCGCTCTTGCCGTCGCTAGTCATGGCCGTGGTGTAAGGGAGAGAGGCGGGGATGTGTTTGAACGTGGAGAGATCGAAGCGGTACACGATTTTGCCGTCGGCGGTATTGAGGAGAATGGCTTCGTCGGAATTGTTGCAGGCGACGAGGAGGCGCTCCTCGCCGCCGCTCTTGCCGATGCTCAGGCCCGCGGGGTAAGTGACGTCCTTGTATTCCGGGCGGCGAATTTTTCCAGCGGGTAGCTTCGTGCGCGGGAGCAAAGGCAAAAATCGCTCCGGAGTGACGCGGCCGTTCTCGAACGTGTAGACAGCCATGCCGTTGCCGGTGCTGCCTTTTTTCTTGCCGAGAGGGTCGGTAAGAGACGCTATTGAAGCAAAAAGGTGCTTGCCATCGAGGCTGAAGCCGAGCCCGAGAAAATAAGTTTGGCGGGCCTTGGCGGCAAGCCGATCGTCAGGGAAGTCCGTGAGTTCGTCAGTTTCGAGATTGAGGACCGACAGAGACTGTTTCTTTCCCGAGGTGTAGGAGCCATAACCGCTGTGGAGAAGAACCGCGAAGCGGCCGTCGGGAGAAAGGGCGACAGCGGTGGGGAGATTATTGGTTTGGCGAGGGTTGCCTGGGACTTCAGCGAGGAGTTTTCCATTCGGGAGCTGCGTGAGGCGCGGCGCGTCCTGCGCCAAGAGAGAAGATGCCAAGCAGAACAGAAACAAAAAAAAGAGATTGCGGAGATGGCGAGAATGATTTTTCATGCGGCGAGTATAACAGCGTCATATTGCGGCGCTATAAACAAACGAAGTGGACGACCTGGGGCGGGCCTGACACCCGGAGGTTGCGGAAGATGGCCGGCACCGAAAACGGAACTGGAACATTGCATGCGGAAGCGGTCAGATGTATATTGCCGGGCAACCGGGAAATGATGATGGTAATCCCGGAATATTTCGGTTGCCTTATTTCTCAGCTATGGGCCGTAGGGTCCAATGAATTCGCGCGAAATTCCGCGATTTTGTGGAAAGGAACACGCCATGAAAACCTCATGCGTTAGGGCACTGGTATTGCTGTCGGTGTGTTTGCTGGTATCAGGAATAGTTCTTGCGCAATCGGACCTCGGCACGATTTCGGGGTTTATTAAGGATCCTTCGGGCGCAACGATTGCCGGGGCCAAGGTGACGGTCCAAAACAAGAGCGGCGTCGAACGTCAGGCGACCACGAACGAATCCGGCTATTTCACGATAACGAATGTGCCGCCCGGCTTCTACACCATGAGTGTCGAAGCCGCCGGTTTTCAGAAGTTCCAATCCATCGACAATAAGCTCGACTCGAGCGCAAATCTCGTCATCGACGCGACGCTGACCGTAGGCACGGCCTCGCAAACGGTGGAGGTTTCGGCATCGGCGGTCTTGCTGCAGACGGAATCGGCATCCGTGCAAAAGCTGATCACCCGGGAGCAGATTGACTCGCTCGAGATCAACGGCCGCAACCCGATCTTCATGGCCAACCTGGTGCCCGGGACTCGCGGTGGCACGCTTGCGAACCTCAGCTTCAATTTCAGCCAAGGCCCATCGAACATCAACGGCGCGCGCACTCCCGAGAGTCTGATCACCTATGATGGCGCCCCTGCCGTGCGCACGCGCTC
>Ga0137362_10003622_pt1 | contig 10357 bp, 6 predicted proteins | sample MadtaG_2_FD_104801 | JGI IMG/M metagenome (GOLD analysis project Ga0137362, IMG submission 104801) | Vadose zone soil microbial communities from Angelo Coast Range Reserve, California, USA - Mad1_100_16 metaG | ecosystem: Environmental > Terrestrial > Soil > Vadose zone | place: USA: California... | reverse complement strand
TGTTCCTGGCGGCGCGCGCCGATCTGGTGGAGCGCGTGATCCGGCCGGCGCTGGAAAATGGTCAGGTCGTCATCGCCGACCGGTTCGGTCTGTCCACGATCGCCTATCAGGTGTCGGGACGGGGATTGCCCCGGGCAGATGTCGAGGCGGCGCTCAGGGTCGCTACGGGGGGTCTCGCACCCGACCTCACGCTGATTCTCGACGTCCCGGTGACGCTGGGGCGGGAGCGGCAGCGGACCGCTGGCAAGGTCAAAGACCGTATCGAGCGCGAGGATGACACGTTTCACACACGGGTGCGTGATGCGTACCGTAGCGCATCCGGGCCCGGGATTGTTCATATTGATGCTAGTCAGACCAAGAAGGCCGTCCAGGACGCCGCCTGGCGGGAAGTCGCCGCGGCAACAGGAGCGCTTTTACTGAGGAGTACATGATGATTCGCCATAAAGGGTTTGTCGTTGCCGCCGTCGCGTCAGTTGCGCTGGTCTCCGGTGCCTGGTTCCTCCAGCGCGAAACGGAGCCGGCCGGATCGGTCTACCAGCAGGCGCGCTTGTTCGACGACGTGCTGGCGCATGTCGCCGACTATTACGTCGATTCGCTCGACGAGCGCCAGCTCTATCAGATGGCGATCGACGGCATGCTCGACCAGCTGCATGATCCCTACTCGGTGTTCCTGAAGCCTGAGGACTTCCGGCAGCTGTCCGAAGCGACGACCGGCAATTACTCGGGATTGGGCATTCAGATCGACGTGCGCGGTGGGTGGATCACCGTGGTCGCACCGCTCCCCGACACCCCGGCTGAGCGTGCCGGCATACAAACGGGCGATCTGATCGTCGCGCTCGACGGCAAATCCACCGAAGGCTGGAAACAGGACTCGGCGGTGAAAGCGCTGCGTGGACCGGCGGGAACAAACGCGGAGCTTCAGATCCGTCGCGCCGGTATCGACAAGCCGATCACCTACAAACTCACCCGGGCGAATATTCACATCCGCTCGGTCGATCCGCGGATCACGATGATGCTCGACGACCGCGTCGGGTACATCGCGCTCAGCCCCGTCAGCGAGAGCTCGACGCGTGACGTCAGCGTCGCGATCGACACCCTGCTGAAGCAGGGGATGAAGTCGCTCATCTTCGATCTCCGCGGCAACCCCGGTGGGCTGCTCGATCAGGGCGTCGCGGTGTCGGATCTCTTCCTCGATCCCGGCAAGGCGATCGTCGAGACGCGCGGCCGTGCGCCCGGTTCGTCGCATGAGTTCAGCGACACCAAGCCGCAGCAGTGGCCGCGCCTGCCCATCGTCGTCATCGTCAATGGCGGCTCGGCGAGCGCCGCGGAGATCATCGCCGGCGCGCTGCAGGATCACGACCGCGCCGTCCTGATCGGCACGCCGACGTTCGGAAAAGGGCTGGTGCAGTCGTTTTGGCGGCTGACGCCGGAGACCGGTCTCAAGCTGACGACCGCGCGCTGGTTTACGCCGAGCGGGCGGACGATTCAGCGGGTGACGCGCAGCGAAGCGGAGCAGGAGGCGCAGGTGATCGCGGCGCAGCGCGGCCAGGACACCAAGATCGATTCGACGCAGGTGTTCCATACCGACGCCGGCCGGACGATCTACGGCGGCGGTGGGATTCGGCCCGACATCTACGTCGTCCCCGACACATTTACGACGGTCGAGCGGGCGTTCGTCAAGGCGCTCGGGGATAAGGTTCCGCTCTTCCGCGATGCGCTGACGACCTACGCGATTGAGCTGAAGGAAGGCAACCGCCTGTCCTCGCCGAACTTCGCGGTCACGCAGGCCATGGTGGACGACATCGTACGCCGGCTCCGCACCAAGGGGGCCGAGCTGCCGGATTCCGTGATCGCAGGTGCGCGGACGCTGATCACGCAGGAATTGGGCTACGAGGCGGCGCGCTACGTCTTCGGCCGGTCCGCGGAGTTCCGCCGGCGCATCGGGGATGATGAGCAGATCAAGCGCGCGGTGGCCTTGGCCGACAAGGCCCGCTCACCGCAGGATCTGCTGACCCTCGCAAACAGGCAGCCCGCACCGCCGACGGTCCGCAATAGGTGACCCAACAGTCTTCCCGCGCGATCGGGCTCATCGGGCCCGGTCGCGCGGGAGTCGGACTGGCTCTAGCATTGGCCCAGGCGGGATACTCCGTCCGCCTTCACGGGCGAACTAAGAAAAGCGTACCAGCACCCATCACCTTGACGGTTGGCGACGGTCGCAAGCCACCGTCGTGGATCGCCGACGTCGGCGTCGTGATCCTCACGGTCCGCGACGATGCCATCACGCCGCTCGCGGCGTCCCTGGCGACGGCAGGTGCCATCACCGAGCGACACGTCGTCCTGCATCTCTCGGGTGTCCAGGGGCAGGAGGCTCTGGGACCGCTCGTCACGACGCGCGCAGCCCTTGGCTCATTCCATCCGCTGCAAACCATCGTCGAGCCGGCGCTCGCTCCGCAGCGACTCAAGGGCGCCTGGGCGGCCGTCGAGGGAATGCCGCGCGCCGTGGAGGCCGGCGAACGGATTGCGCAGGACCTCGGCATGCGTCCGTTCCGGATCGCCACCAAATCCAAGGCGATTTATCACGCGGGTGCCGTGTTTGCCTCGAACTATCTCGTGGTGGTCGAAGCGATCGCGCAGCGCCTGTTGCGCCACGCCGGGCTATCGGATGCCGACGCCTGGGCGGCGCTGCGGCCACTGGTCGAAGGGACGTTCGAGAACCTGAGCCGGCACGAGCCGCGCGAAGCGCTCACCGGTCCGGTCGTGCGGGGGGATACCGCGACGATCGTGCGGCACCTCGAGTCGCTGGCGATCGATGACGCGAAACTGTACCGCGCGCTCGGGCGCGCGGCGCTCGAGCTGGCGCAGAAGCAGGGGATGGATGATGAGACCGCGGAGAAGGTTGCCGCCGCGCTCGCTACTGATCGACCACCCGTACTCCGGAAATCGGGGCGAATCTAAACTCGCGGGCGGGAATCGACGTGTTCACCGCGAGGTTCTTCAGCGTAATCGTCCGCCGCTGTCCCGAGTTCTCGACAATCTCGATCCGCCGTATCAGCCGATCCTGTTTCGCGATCCACACCGTCGCTGCTGAGTAGGGCAGGTCGGTCGGCCGCGGCGTCAGTGTGATGACGTCGACGGCGACTCCCTCGATAGAATCAGATCGCACGTAGCGAGCGGTGTAGCGCTCGCGGGGGTGCTCGACGAATTGCCCAATGAGATTGGGACCCGTGGTTCCCGCGCCCGGAATCGTGCTGCGAATCACTTGCCCCGGTGTCGTGCTCGGCGTGTAGAGCCAGAGGCGGCGGCCGTCGGCGACGATGCGATCGTTCTTCGGGTCGCTGAACCGCATCGCAAAGTAATTCGGCCGCTGCTGGTACAGCCGGCCGCGTGTGGTGTCGGGATCGCCGAGCATCGGGTTCTCGACGATTTGCACGAAGTCAGCTTGGAGAGTCCGGACTGTGTCGAAGGAGACGGATGCGTGGTCGAGAATCGGCGTGGGATCTTGATGGGCGGTCGGGCCGATGGGCAGATGGGCCGTGAAGGCGATCACCAGAGCAAGTCCAGGAAGACCGCCCATCAGCCCATCCGCCCATCAGCCCATCGGCCCATCTGAATCTTCACGCCCCCACCGCGGCCGGCTCAGCGACCCGTCGCCCAATCGCCTCAGCGATGATTCGGACCTCGCGCATCAACTGCGCAAACTGGTCCGGGAAGAGCGACTGCGCGCCGTCCGACAGCGCTTCTTCGGGGTTCGGGTGGACTTCGACCATGATCCCGTCGGCGCCCGCGGCGATCGCTGCGCGCGCCATCGGGATCACCTTGTCACGCAGGCCCGTGCCGTGGGACGGGTCGGCGATGATCGGCAGATGCGACAGCTTGTGCACGACCGGAATGGCGGTCAGGTCGAACAGGTTGCGCGTGGCTGGATCGAAGCCACGCACCCCGCGCTCGCAGAGAATGACGTCATGGTTGCCTTCAGCCAGCAGATACTCCGCGGAGAGGAGCAGCTCCTGCACCGTCGCGCTGATCCCGCGCTTGAGCAGCACAGGCTTGCCGCAGCGCCCGGCGATTTTGAGCAGTGAGAAGTTCTGCATGTTCCGCGCGCCGATCTGCACGATATCGGCCATCTCCGCCACCCAGCCGAGGCCGGTCTCATCCATCGCCTCGGTGCAGATCAGCAGTCCCGTTTCTTCGCGCGCTTTCGCGAGCAGCCGCAGGCCGGGCTTGCCGAGTCCCTGGAAGGAATAAGGCGAGCTGCGCGGTTTCCAGGCGCCCCCACGGAGTACGACCGCACCCGCTTCCTTTACTTGTCGCGCTGCCTCGATGATCTGCCGGTCGGTTTCGACGGAGCAGGGGCCGGCGATCGCGACGACCTCCGTGCCGCCAAAGGCGACGCCCCCGGCCAGGCGCACGATCGTGGGATCGGCCTTCCACTCCCGGCTGACCTGCTTGTAGGGCTGGGAGACGTGAATGACCTCGTGCACGCCGGGCAGGCCCTCGAGCCGCGAGGCATCGACGCGTCCGTCATTGCCGACGAGTCCCACGGCGGTGCGCTGATTGCCGGGCATGGGCTGCGCCTGATAGCCCATCTCCTCGATGACGGAGATGACTTTCTGGACTTCATCGGGCGTTGCTCCATGCCGCATCACGATCAGCACGACTAGCGTCTCCCGTCTCCGATGGTGTAGCGATCCCCGTCTTTTGCCGCGGATACCGGTCCGCCAAAGCGGGTGCCGGCAAGTTTTGCCGGGTCCGAAGTCTCTACCGGGGGATAGAAGTGCGTCAAGACTAGACGCTTCGCCGCCGCCTCTTTGGCGAGGTCCCCAGCCCGTTCCGGCGTCAGGTGGATGTCCATGGCCATCGACTCCGGCAGCGAGCACTCCGCGAGCAGCAGATCACACCCGGTCGCCCAGCGTGCCAGCTCGCTGCTGGGCCCGGTGTCGCCGGTGTAGACCAGACGGCCCTCCGGCGCGACGAGCGAGACGGCGACGCTCTCCGTGGTATGCGGCACGGGGAAGGTCTCGAGGTTCACGTCGGCGTTCAACGGGAACGGCTCACCGTCGCGGACATCCAGAATGCCGATGGGGAATCCTGGATCGAGCAGCCACTCGCCGTAGCCTTCGGCCAGGGTGCGGAGCAGCTGCACCACGCCGGGCGGGCCGAGAATCACGAATGGCTCGCGGCGCGGCGGATCGGTCGTGTATTTGAGCGCATACACGAGCATCGGCAGCTCGCCCCAGTGGTCGGGATGGAAGTGCGTCAGGATGACGTGCGACACCTGATGCCAGGGCAGCCCGAACTCGGCCAGCCGGTGCAGCGACCCGGCGCCGCAGTCGAGGAGGATGCGGAGATCACCGCGCTCGACCCAGTGACACGCGGCAGTGCGGCGGGCCGATGGTGCGACAGTCCCGGTGCCGACGGTAACGAGTTCCATACTCACTTTCCCCGAAAGACGATCCGCTTGAACACAAGTAACCCCGGCGCCTTGAGCTTGGCGAGATACACGCCCGCCGGCAACGGGTGCCCATTATCGGTGCGGCCATCCCACATCAGCCGCGGGTCGCAGATGCCGCCCGCCCCGCTCCCACGCCCGTAGCGGCCCGGGGCCAAAACGCCCGGGAAATCGGGGCCGGGAACGAAGTGGCGGACGCGGTTGCCCCGCAGGTCGAGGATGTCGAGCTGCACGTTGCCGGCGAGAGCCAGGTCGAACCACAGGCACGTGGAGTCCCGGCCAGCAGCGGGGAAGGGGTTCGGGAAATTCTGGTAGAGCAGCGTGGCCGTCGGCATACCCAGATCTACGACGAGAAACGATCCCTGGCTTCGGACGATGCTGGTATCGGTTCCGGCGTGCACCACCAGCAGCCAGCGGTACGCGGTATTGCGCTCGAGCGGTTGCGGGATCTGGAACGTGGTGTCGGTCAGATTCGTGTAGGTGGATTCGATCACACTCGTCGCCACGCGCTGCACTTCGAGGTCGAACGTCAGTGGCCCGGGAGGTGCCGACACTTGCGCGGGTCTCCAGGTGAACGTCGGCTGCGCCGTGTCGATCACCATGCCGGCGGGATTGCTCAACGAGGTCAGCGTCGCCCAGGTCGGGACGAGGATCGGGCCGATGACGCCGCTCGTGGCGGTCTCACCGCTCGCGGCCGTCGCATCGACCTTCCAGAACAATTTTCCTGTCTTGAGCGCCTGCAGAGACGCAAACGTCTGCGCCGTCGTGAGCCGGTCCACGATTGGCGGTGCCAGCGTGCTGTCGCGGCCGATACGCAGGCGGTAGGTCACCGGTGTGGCGAACGCCGGCACCGTTCCCACCGTCCAGACGAACGTCGGCGTGATCGTCGTCAACGGGCCGGCGGCGGGCAGCGGGGCGAGCGCCGTGACGCCGCTCGGGAAGACTGAGGCCGCGGCGACGTCAGGGCGGCCCCAGCCATAGATCGTGTCGGGTGCCGCGCGCTTCGTGGCCGTGCTCCGGAACGCGGCGCGCAGGTCCATCGGGACGAGCGGCGGATGCATCTGCTTCACGAGCGCTGCGCTCGCCGCGATCAGGGGAGTCGCGAACGACGTGCCGTCCCCGCGCCGAACCTGCCCGACTCCCGCGAGCACGCAGACGGCGACCCCAGGCGCGGTGAAGTCCGGTTTGACGCGTCCATCGGCCGTCGGGCCGCGGGAAGAAAAGACCGCGATCGTTCCCAGCGAATCTTCCGCGCCGATCGAGAGGACAGAATCGGCATCGGCTGGAGTCGAGAGCGTACGCGAGAACGGTCCGTCGTTGCCGGCGGCGGTGACAACCAAAATGCCACGCTGCGCGGCCATGTCGGCAGCGATGGTGGTGACCGCGACATCACCATTCAGCTGCGACGGTGCGTAGCTGAAGCCGTTGTCGAACATCAGGTACCCGAGGCTCGAGGAGACGATGTCGACGCCGATCGAATCGGCCCACTCGAGCGCGGCAACGTAGTTGTCCTCCTCGACCCGGGTCTCGCTGCGGACGTCCTCGGTTTTGGCGAGCAGGAAGTTCGCGCCGCGCGCGATGCCGTGGAGCCGGCCCGCCACTTCACCGGCGAAGAGCGACCACGTCTCGGTGCCATGGCCCTGCGCGCCGCTGACGTCCTTTCCTGGCTCATCCCGCACGACGGCGTCGTTGAAGACGAAATCGTACTGTGCCGTGATCGTGATCCCGTTGAATGCCGGGTTTGCGGTATCGAACCCGGTATCGAAGATCCCGACGCGCACGCCGGTCCCGTTGATCCCGTCGTCGGTGAGCGGGCGGAGATGGAGCTGGCGGTACGGCATCTCCGAGGGACCAAGAACCGGATCGTCGCCGGGCGTGAAGCCGCAGGTGTCGCCCGGCACGATCACCGGTGCGGTGATACTGCGGGGGACGGGGCTCGGGCGTCTGAGCCTGAAGCGGCCCAACGGCTGGATCCGTCGCAGGTCGCGGTCCTGCAACAGCTGCCGGAGCGCCGCCGCGGGGACATCGGCGCTGACGGCGTGCAGCCAACGACTGCGAGCGCGCACCCGCGCCCCAGCGGCGCTCGCTCGCTCGCTAATCGCTTCGAGGGATGCGCTGGGCCGCGCGAACAACCAGACCGAGACGGTGGTGTCTTGCACGCGAGCGAGGAGACGCGGCAAGGCCGGAGAAACGGCAGGCCGCTGCGCTGCCAACCCAGCAGGCAGGAATAGGAGCCAGATGAACCGCCGCACAAGAACGGGGAAGGGGGACGGGGGAAGGGTGAAGGGTGCTTCCCTAGACCGGTTCCATCTGACCCAGCCGTACTCCGACAATCGTGGACACCCCAGGTTCCTGCATCGTGACGCCATAGACGGCGTCGGCGGCCTGCATCGTCCGTGGGTTGTGCGTGATCACGATGAACTGCGTCTGGTCCTTGAACTCGGCCAGGAGGCGAACGTAGCGGCCCACGTTGGCGTCGTCGAGCGGCGCGTCCACCTCATCGAGCAGGCAGAAGGGGCTCGGCTTGGCGAGGAAAATGGCGAACAGCAGCGACACCGCGACCAGCGTCCGCTCGCCCGAGGAGAGCAAGTGGATCCGCTGGGTGCGTTTGCCGCGCGGCGCCGCGTGAATCTCGATCTCACTCTCGAGTGGCTCGTCCTCGTTCGCCAGGCGCACGTCGCATTCGCCGCCGCCGAACAGGGTCTGAAAGACCGACCGGAAATGCTCGCGGACCTTCGAGAACGACTCGAGGAACAGGGTCTTGGCGGTCTGATCGATCTCGCGCGCCGCCTGCTGCAGCGAGTTTCGCGCGGTCACGAGGTCGTCGCGCTGAGTCTGCAAGAAATCGAGTCGTTTGGTCTCCTCGGCGTGCTCCTCGACGGCAAGCGCATTCACCGGTCCGACGTCGTCGATGGCGCCCCGCAGCCGGTCGTTCTCCTGCCGCAGCCACTCGAGGTCGCCCGCGACTTCGGGCGCGTTGGCCAGCAGCTGGTCGAGCGGCTTGCGCCATTCGGTTTCGACACGCTCGACCAGACCGCGCTTGCGACCCTCGATCTCGGTGCGCTCGAGCTGCAAGCGGTGCTCTTCTTCGCCCAGGGCGGCGAGCGCCTTCCGCGCCTGGTCGAGCGCGCCCTCCGCCTGGCCCACGTCAGTGTCGGTCATCCCCACGTGCGTTTCGGCGTCCCGCGCGGCGGTGTCGAGCTCCGTCACCGCCACACGGCGCTCCTGGAGCGTGTCTTCCCACTGCGCGCGCTGCGCCGTCAGCGACGCCGTCTCGCGTTCGATCCGGGCGATCTCCTCGGCGCGCGCCCCGGCCTGTTCGCGCGACGCTTTCGCGTCGCCGTCGGCCCGGGCAGCGCGCTCGGAGGCCGCGGCCACCCGCGCCTCGACTTGGGCTGCCTCAACCTGCCAGCGCACGCGCTGCTCGCGCGCCGCCTCCTGCTGCGCCTCGAGGTCGGCCAGACCGGCGCGCTCGGCGCTGAGCGCCTCGGCGGAGCGCAGGCGCTCGACCTCGCGTTCCTGCAGCTCGACGTGCAGCGCGCCGAGGCGTGCCTCGACTTCGGCGAGCCGCTTGGTGAGCCGCTCGACCAGCGTGGCGGCTGCTTCGGCCTGGCGCCGGGCGTGAATCAGACCACGATCCGCTTCGCCCTTTTCCGCGCCGGCCTCGATCTCGACGCGACGCGCCTGCTCCGCACCGTGACCGGCCGCCGTCAGCGCCGCTTCAGCGGCCGTGAGCTCCTGCACCGTGGACTCCTCGGCCACACGCGCGCGATCGCGATTCGCTTCGGCGTCGCGCACTTCCTTTTCCAGCGCCTCGAGCTCGGCACGCCGCTGCAATGGCCCACCGGTGGCCGGCGTTCCGCTGTCGAGGAAGACCGCCCCATTTGCTCGACGGAGCGCGCCCGCGCCGATCACCTCGTGGCCGGCGAGCAGCGCCCGCACCCACGCCGCCGCCGCACCGTCCACGCGCAGCTCGTCCTTGAGCGGATGGCCGTCGGCGGCGAGCCGCGGCCCCGGTACGCAGGGCAGGAGCACCAGTGGGCCGGGTTGAGCCTCCGCATGCCAGGCGCTGATCGCCTCGATCGCGGACGCATCGTTCACGAGGACGGCGTGGAGCCATTCGCCCAGCAGACGCTCGGCCAGCTCGGCGTCGCGCCGGCTGGTCCGGACGAAGTCAGCGAGAGGGCCCAGCACGCCCGGCAGCCGAGCTTTGAGCAGTGCCTGTGCGGCGGGCGCCAGACCGACGTGTTCGCGGTCGAGCTCGTTCAATGCGTCGCGTCGCGCCTCGAGCTGTGCAAGCGCCGCTTCGGCTTGTCGTCTGGCGGATCGGGCGCTCATCTCCTGTTCATGCAGCGTGGCGACGTGCCGACGGGCATGTTGGAGCGCTTCGACGGCTCGCACTGCCGCCTGCGCATCACGATTGGCGCGCTGCGCGGCCCCGGCCGCGTCGCTTGCGGCGTCGGTTGCGGCAGCGTCGCGCCCCTGGCGTTCGTCCGCAGCCAGCGCCAGCTGCTCGCGCAGCTCGCTCCGCTCGCGGTCCAACGCGCCGCCTTCGATTTCCAGCGCCCGCGCCGTCTCGGCACGCTGCTGCAGCCCTTCCTCGAGCTCGCGCACCGCGAGCCGCTCCGCGGTGAGCCGCCCGCGGACGGTGTCTTCTTCGCCGGTCCGCGCGGCCAGCGCCGCATGCACGGCGGTGAGATCACGCTCGGCGGCGGCGCGCTCCGCGGCCGCTGCTCCGTGCTCACGCTCGGCCTGCGCCGCGCGCCGCTCGGCCTGGATGCGCTCTTCCGCGGCGGTGTGACGACGCTGGCCGGCGTTGCCCAACCGCTCGGCGGCGAGCGCGAGGTCGCTCTCGAGCCTTCCCACTTCGAGCTTGGCGTCGCCCAAGCGGCGCTCGACTTCGGTGCG
>Ga0137362_10003616_pt1 | contig 10365 bp, 7 predicted proteins | sample MadtaG_2_FD_104801 | JGI IMG/M metagenome (GOLD analysis project Ga0137362, IMG submission 104801) | Vadose zone soil microbial communities from Angelo Coast Range Reserve, California, USA - Mad1_100_16 metaG | ecosystem: Environmental > Terrestrial > Soil > Vadose zone | place: USA: California... | reverse complement strand
GTGCGGACGGAGAGGGTCTTCACGCGCCCGCCGAGGACCCACGCGGCGACGGCGATCGGCGGCACCGCGAGCATCAGGAGCAGAGTGAGCGTCGGTGAGGTGTAGACGAGGAGCACCGTCCCGAGCACGCCCAGGAGCGCGAACCGCACGGCGGCGCCCAACGGCTCACCGACGACGCGACCGACGACGATCACGTCGTCCGACAAGCGAATCGTGAGCTCACCGACGTTCCGACTGTCGAAGAACCCGATCTCTTGGCGCAGCAGGTGATCGAACACGCGCCGCCGAAGCCTCGCCGTCAGCCGCTCGGCGGCGAGGTTGAAGTAGTAATCACGGACGACGGTGGCGACGCCTTCCGCCGCGAGCAGCACCAGGAGCAGCAGCGCGAGCTCGTTGACACGCGACATCCGTCCGGCCAGCACGCCCTCGTCGATCAGACGCTTGACCAGGATCGGATAAGACAACGCGGCGACGAGACCGATCGCCACGAACGTGCTGCCGACCGCGTAGAGCGATCGCTGCTCGAGCACCAACGCGACCAGCGCGCGAAGCTGCGTCGTCACGTCGCCTACCTATATCACACCAAGCGCGCGCGTCACACCCGGTGGCGACGCCGGCCTGTCGGACCGGGGGCGTACCGTGATACGGTCGTCCGCGTGCGGGATAAGGTTGGCCTGACGCACAACGTCGCGCTTCGCGCCACGTGCGGTCGGGACCGGCACGTCGAGCACGGATTCGCATCATGGCACGAAGGGCTCGGCTCGGCGGAGGTTGGCATGAGCAAAGCCGGGACACGGGGTCGACTGTACGTCACCAACACCTCTGGGTTTCGGAGAAGGCGCTCGCACGACTCAATCTCAAAATCGCCGATGCGCTGCGAACGCACATGCCGCCCTTGCTGCGCGCGGTCCTCATCGTCGACTTCGAGCCCAGGATGTCCCTCCTCCTCGACGCGTTCATGAAGCTGCGCTACGTCCTCGCGCGTCGCTCCGAGGAGATCCGCACGATCTGTGGCCGGGCGGCCGTTTCGGCATGATGCCCCCCGAGCTGGATGCGCCGACGCGCGTGCTGTTCCTCCTGGCCACGCTCGACGGCGGCGGCGCCGAGCGTACCGTGCTCACGCTCGTGCCCCACCTGCGGGCGCGCGGCGTGGACGCGCGCGTCGGTCTCCTCGCGCGCCACGGGATGCTCGACGGCGAGATCGAGCCGGCGCAGGTGGTGCGCACCCGGATGGCGCCGGCCTGGATGAGCTATGCGCCGTCGCCGGGGCTGGGCCGCCTCCTCGTCGGTGTCCCCCTCGTGCCGCTCCAGCAGTTCGATCTCCTCCGCCAGTTCCATCCTCACGTGGTTGTGAGCTGCACCGCCGCGATGAATCTCGCCGCGTTGCTCTCGACGCGGGCGTACGGCCGGCACCGGGTCGCGTGGGTCCTGCGCGAAGGAAACAACACGCGCGCGATTCTCGAGAGCGACGCGCCCGGGCGCCTGGGCCGCGCCCTTCGGTGGCGGGCGACCGAGCTGGTCTACCGCGCGCCGGACCGCGTGGTGACGATCTCGAACGGCGTGGCCGACGGGCTCGTGCGCGATTTCGGCGTGCCGCGCGATCGCGTGCGAGTCGTGCACAATCCGGTCGAGGTCGCGCGAATCAGCCAGCGCGCGCAGGAGGCCGGCGGCGTGTGCTTCCCGTCCCGCTTCATCGTCGCGTGCGGCCGGCTGCATCGGCAGAAGGGCTTCGATGTGCTGCTGCGCGCCGTTGCCCGCCTGCGCGACGCGGATCTCGCCGTGGCCATCCTGGGTGAGGGCCCCGAGCGCGGAGCCCTCGAAGCGCTGGCGCGCGAGCTCGGCCTGGGGGCGCGACTGATGATGCCGGGATTCGTCGAGAATCCCTGGGCCTGGATCGCGCGCGCGTCGGCGTTCGTCCTGCCGTCCCGCTGGGAAGGCTTCGCCTCCGTCCTGGTGGAGGCCATGGCGTGCGGTACTCCGGTCGTCGCCGCCGACTGCGACTATGGTCCGCGCGAGATCGTGCACGACGGTCAGACGGGCTTGCTGGCGCGCATCGACGACGCGGCGAGCCTCGCCGCGGCCATCCACCGGGTCCTGGTGGATCCGGCGCTCGGGAAGGACCTCGTCGCACGCGGGCGCGTGCGGGCGAGGGACTTCGACGCGCCCTCGATCGCCGCTCGCTACACGGATCTGGTGCAAGAGGCCGCGGCCCGCGTGCGTGATACGATTCGCCGCGAGCGTTCGTGAAATCCGGCCGACAGGGCGGGATCGTCGCGCTTCCGGTAACGACACTTCCCCGATGCGGAACTCGGTGATGAGGCTATTCATCGGACTGGCAAACGGCCTGCTCACCCTCTGGGAGCAGGCCCGCGGACGCCGGCAAGGTCGCGCGGAACAGCCGGGACCGACCGCGCCCGGAGGCGCGACAGCCCCAGATGGATCGGTCGCCACCGTCATCCTCTTGAACTGGCAGCGAAGCTCGAACGTGAGAGCCATTCTCGACGCCTATACACGGTACCGCCAGGTCGCCGAGATCATCGTGTGGAACAACAATCCGGACCTGACCTTTACCTACAGCCACGCGAAAGTCCGTTCGGTCAATAGTGGCGAGCTGGGTCTCAGCACGCGCTGGGCGGCGGCCCTCCTCGCGTCGCACGGCTGCATCATCGTTGCCGACGATGATCTAATCGCCGACGAGGACACGATCGATCGGCTGATCGAGTGGTGTCGGAAGGATCCGGACCGCGTGTACACGCTGCACGGCCGCAACCCCACGCCGGACAACGAATACGGGACGCACGTGGATCACGTGCGTCAGCCGACCGAAGCGATCATGCACCTGACGCGACTGGCGTGCCTGGACCGGCGGCACGTGCCGCACTACTTCCTCGCGCTCGAGGAGCTCGACCTTCGCATCGATCCCGCGAGCGGCGGAGGGGAGGACATCGTCATGAGCTTCGCCCTCACCCGCGCGACGGGCAAGCGGCCGCTCGTCGTCCCCGGCTCCTACCGCGACCTGCTGGCTCCCGGCGGCATCGCGAACCGATACGGCTCGCAGCGGCAGCGTCGAACGCTCATCATGCGACGCTGTCAGGCGTGGCTCGACGACTCGGCTCGGGCCCGGAGGGACCCTCGCACGGGCCCGTGAGCCCCGCTAACTTTCTTCGCGTGGCTCTTCGCGTCCCTCAGACGTTGGGCGCGTGGCAGCGCCGTGCCGTCGACGAGGTGCGCCGTCTCCAGGGTGTATCGCTCGTGGCGATCGGCGAGGAGACGGATCGGGCGAGCGACGTCCTGATCGATTTTGTCGGAGGCGGATCTGGCGAGTCGATTCGGGCGGCGCCACGTGTGGGTGTCTGGCGATATGGGTTTGGCGACGGCGCCCATCTGGCGGGCGGCGCCCCAGGCACGATCGTCCGCCTCTATCAGACCGCCGGCCCGGGCGACATCGGCACGGTACTGCGCGAGGGGTGGTTCGGCGTCCGCACGCGGGAATCACCGGGCACGGCTGACATAGGATCGCGTGTGGCAGGATGGGCCGCCCGGGCCCTCGGCGACCTCGTGACCGGCGACCTCGACGCGCTTGACCGTTCTCCGCAATTCATCGGTGACACACGCGATGCGGTCCCTCCGAAGACTCGTTGGTCTGCCACCGATGTGGTGGCGGCCGCGGTGTTCAACGTGCGCAAGCGCGAACGTTGGACCATCGGCCTGGTTCCGATATCGTGGCGAACGCTTCTCGAGCGCCGAACCCTCCCAGAACCAGCGTGGCTGATCGGCCAGCCGCGCGATCGGTTCTACGCGGATCCGTTCCCAATCGAGATCACGGCTCGAGGTGTGCGTGTGCTGGCTGAGGACTATCGGTTCGGGTCCGGCCGCGGTCACATCGTCGAGCTGGAAATTGCGCGGGACGGCGCGATCCGCAGCGTCCGCGAGGCCATCGTACCGGCCGGCCACACCTCGTACCCCTTCGTTCTGCGATCGCACGAGCGGTTACTGTGCGTGCCCGAGGCCGCGTGGCTCGACAGCGTGCTGACCTACGAGCTCGACCCGACGACCGCGAAATGGCAGCCCCGCGGCGAGCTGCTCGCGGGTTTTGCCGCGGCCGATCCCACGCCCCTCGAGCACGAGGGACGCTGGTGGCTTTTCTGCACCAACCGGCGAGAAGAGGGCCGAACGGAGTTGCACGTGTTCTCGGCGGCCGACTGGCGCGGACCGTGGGAGCCGCATCCGCAGAACCCGGTCAAGTCGGACGCCCGGTCCAGTCGTCCCGCCGGAGCGTGCGTCAGGATTGACGGCACGTTGTACCGGCCGGCTCAGAATTGCGCGCGCCGATACGGCGGCGGTATCACGGTCAATAGAGTCATCGAGCTAACGAGACGACGGTTCCGCGAGGAACCGATCCTGGCCATAGAACCTCGGCCAACGTGGCATTGGCCGGATGGTATTCACACGATCAACGCCGTCGGCGATCTCATCGTCGTCGACGGCCTTCGCGTCGAGCGACGATTATAGTTGCTTCTTGAGCTTCCAGAGTCCGACGTCGATCGTCCGATAGAGCCAGAACCAGCAGGCGATCAACGGATCCAGCCAGAGCGGCATCCACGACAACACTTTGTTCCGCGTACGGAAGATGGGCGTCGGATGATCGGAGTTGATGTCGAGCTCGTCGTCCGTCATCACGAGGTCGCGCTCTCGCGCGAGGACCACATTGAGGGCGGATTGGTCGAATCGGTGATTGTCGTGCGTGGCGCCTGGTGGCGCGCTGACGCGCACGTCGAGGCACTCCCGGGCCCACGCGTCGAGGAGCCGGCGGATTGTGGGAACGGCCGTGTCGAAGCCCAGCACGCCGGAGGCGCGCTGCCGCAGCGCTCGCACCTTCGCGTCCGCCGACAACACCTCGAGCGCGGTCGGGTGGGTCAGCTCGCCGATGGTGGCGGTTCCCCCGAACGGGGCGTACAGGCCGGCCTGGTCGGTCCACGCGATAACAGGGTCGAGCGAGGCGCAGACGACGGTCGCGCTGTCCAGCCAGAGCAGGATGCCGTCGGCATCCGCGGCGACGGCCCGGATGATCTGTGGTTTCCAGGCGTTGGTATTGACGGCCCGCTCGCGGACACCGACAAAATCGGGGTATGCGCTCGAGTCGAACCGACGGAGCTCGACCGACGGGAAAATCACCGAAAGCCGGTGCCGCTCGAGTGGGGTCAGGCCGAGATCGTATGCCACATATCTCGCCATGCCCGGCGCGACGTGTCGGTTCAGGCTCTTGAAGAGCTGGAGCAGGCAGCGAAAGTAGGCGCTGTCCGCTGCCGACATGATCGTGAGCGGCCGCGAGGAACGGGGCACTAGTTCAGCCTGTCCACGCCCGGAATCTCCACCCTACGATCGCAGCCGCCGGACCCCGAGCACCCCGACCCACGCGATGAGGCCGATGATCAACAGTTCCCCGGGGAGCCGAGTGGAGCGGAGGATCGATCTGCCGTCTGGAAGCACCACGAAGCACGCGACGACGCACGGCCAGACGAGCCAGTGAGTTCGCCGGACGGTAGCGGCGAGCACGGCGAGCGGCCAGGTGGCGTACCAGGGGTGGAACCTCGGCGCGAGCACTGCCGCGGCCGCGAGTGCGAGCCCCGCCCTGTGCAGCGCGTGTCCACGGCGGGCGCGCCACCACAGCATTATCAAGATTACGGCGAATGGGGCGATGCTCGCGACACGAGAGGCCACGACTGCGGGGACCCTCAGGCCGAGGAGCCCGGCCGCATATTCGATGATCACTCCGACTGCGGTGGAGGGGGCCGTCCACCCGACGACGTCGCCAGAGCGCACGAGGCCCCCGACCCAGCCGAAGCTGAGGCCCGAGACGAGCATCACGACGATCAGAGCAGTGAACAGTCCGCTCATCATCAACCCGCCGTACCGGATGAGACTGCGCAGACAGTACGGACCCGCGATGGCAGCGAGCGCCGCGAAGGGGACGGCGACCCAGGCGGTAGCCTTGACGGTGCCGGCGAGGCCGAGGAGCGCCCCGCCGCCGACGAGCGTGAGCGTCCGCCCGGGGCTGGAGGTCACGAGCGCCAGACCCGCAACGAGCAGGCCGACCATCAGTGCATCATTGTGGGCGCCGGAGATCTGGTGGATCACGACGAGCGGCGACGCCATTCCCAGCCAGACCGCCTGGCCTTCCGGTATCTCGCAGCGCCTGGCCAGAGCGGGCAAGCACAGCGCGGTCATTCCAACGCCGACGACTGCGAGCGCCCGGAACAGGGCAATACTCGCGGCGAGCGTTCCTCCCAGAGTGACGATCGCCCCGGACAGAAGGACGAACAATGGCCCGTACGGTGTCGGGGTGTCCCGCCAGATCGGGGCCACCGATTCCAGCCAGGGGCAGGGCAAGGTCGACACGCTGTTCGTGGAGGGATCAAGACCCGCGGCATACGTGAAGCCGACGCAGGCATACGAGTAGACATCACGGCTGCCTAACGGCGGTGCCGCGAGGAGCGGAACGCTCCACAGCGCGCCGGTGATTCCAGCCCATCGGGCCGAAGGTACGCTGTGACGAACGACCCACCAGGCCCACATCAACAGGGAAGTCCCGGTGAGCCAGAGCAGATAGATGAGCGGCTCGTGCTCCTCGCGCCAGATGGTCATCAGGTCGACACGCGGCTGCGAGGGCAATGCCCCGCCAAGGTAGGCGGACGTGGCCAAAAGCGCCGTCCCCGCAAGGCCGGTGTAGCGAACGAGAGAATGTCGAGACACCCGCGATAATCTCACGGTGCTGACCGGGCTAGGCGCGAGCAGCCTACCCCGACGACGCGGAGCCAGCGGCGGGCATGCTAGTGCTTGGAGGCGGGCTCTTCGCTTGATTGCTTGGCCAGCGTCCAGCCGAGCCACACCAGGATCGCGACCAGGATGAAATTGCGAAGGTTGAGGAGGAAGATGAGCGGAGTTTGCAGCTCCTTGAGCTGCCTGTAGAAGCGCGGAAAGATCACCTGAGTCAGGGCCGAGGCCAAGAGGAGCGCAATGACCGCGGGCGCCAGACGCGGGCGAAAACCGTAGGCGAGCGCGAGGAGCGGACCGAGCCAGAGCAGATACTGCGGCGAGAATACCCTGTTGGTGAGGATGAAGGCGAGCAGGAAGACCGCGCACAGCAGCAGCACACCGAGATCGCGCGCCGCGAGCTGCAGAGAGCGGCGCAGGGCCAGGAAACGCCAGGCGATGGCACCCGCCATCGCGAGGAAGAGTGGCCCGGAGAGCCACTTCACCAGGCCGGCATAGGGCGTTTCCAGGTTGACGGCGCCATGACTCATGCCGACCGACATCGGCTGGCCGAGTCCGTGTCCCGCCATGATCACGCCAGCATAGGTGCTCTCGATCTGGACACGGCGCTCCAAGTGGTACGTGAAGCTGCTCACGTAGCCGTCGCCCCAGATCGCGTAGAACGCGACGTGGAGCGCGAGCAGCGTCACCGCGAAGCCGGCGACGACGACGCCGCCGGCTCGCCACGGCGGCCGCGGGGCAGCAGCCCAGAGCCACAACAGGGCTGCCGGAATCAGGACACCCGGCACGATCTTCACGAGCACGCTCGCAGCGGCCAACGCGCCGAACGCGGCCAACCCTCCCGGGGAATCCGCGCGCGCGGCCCGCTGGAACATGATCCCGCCCAACACGCAGAACAGCGGGACGATGTGATCGAAACGCGCCGCGGCCATGCCGCCGAAGCAGAGGAGGAACGCGGCCGATCCCCAAAGGGCGCGATTGGCCTGGGCGGTGGTAATGCGCCGGCCATCGGCCAAGAGACGCAGGCCGAGGAGCAGCGTGGCCAGGTAGAGCACGCCGCACCATGCGACGAAACCGGTCCGGTAGGCGGCGAAGTCGCGACCGAACAGTGCCGGCGGCAGGAGCACGAGCAAAGCGCCGGGCTGGTATTCGACCGGAACTTCCCAATACGGCCTCAGCCGTCCTTGGTCCGGGGCGTCAGCGGGCTGGCGCGGATCGATGCCGTACAACGTCACCGCGGCATAGCGGTGGTAGATCAGGATTTCGTCGTGCAAGTCGAAGAACCAAATGACGAGCCCCCAAGGACCGCGCTCGCGGAGAATGGCATCGACACCCGCGCCGATGCCGGCGCCCCTCGGGATGCCTCTTTCGATACGTTCCCATTCGCCGTCACGAAAATGTAGCTGGAAAATCCCGAAGAAGATCACGGCGTGCAGCAACAGCGCGAGGGCCGGTCCGGGACGGCGCCACCACGGGTGCGGAACGGGAGCGGACGCCATGATTAGTGGGTTAGCCGCAATACGAGATGTCCTTGCTTCGGCGACTATTTTGCCTCAATCCTCTGTTTTGTTCGTCCCGCGGCACGCGATGAGCCGACAAGAGCAAAGGTATTACCGAAGCCGGGGCCGCGAATCCGACTTGACGTCCCCGTTGTCGCCGGCGCAGCATCTCGCGGTGGGCCGGGGCCGGCTCGCACTGTATCCGCCGCCCGCGGTGGTGATCGCCGCCGCCGCTCCCGACCGGACCGGCTGAAGCCGCAGCCGCTCTGCGCCGCCCTCACATTAGGAAATGAAACCGAGTCTCCGTCACGTCGAGCGCCCAGGGGCCATCTGGTTGTTTGTGCTCGCCCACTTCCTTGTGCTCGGTGCGTCGGCGAGCATCCGGCACTCGAGCGGCCACAGCAACTTTTACGACCTCGGCGTCATGGACAACATCGTCTGGCAAACGATCCATGGCCGCCTGTTCTTTTATCCGCAATACGAGATGTCCTTCTTCGGCGACCATTTTGCCCCGATCCTGTTCTTGTTCGTGCCGCTGTATGCGATCTGGGCGCACCCGCTGGTCTTGATCTTCGGGCAGGCCCTCGCGTTGGCCATGGGCGGGCTGCTCATTCATTGGATCGCGTTCGAAACGAAGCTGGCGCGCCGCGCTGCGTGGGCCTTCACGGTGCTCTACGCGCTGCACCCCTCGCTCCTGCACGTCGCCATGTTCGACTTCCATCCGGTCGCGCTGATGATCCCACTCTCGCTGGCCGCGTACTACTGCTACCTCACGCGGGCGTGGCTCGGGCTCGCCGTGGCCCTGATTCTCCTCGCGGCCTGCCAGGAAGAGGCGGCGATCACCATCGCCGCCTTCGGGTTCTACATGCTGGTCTTCGGCAGGACGACAGTCGAGCGGCGGATCGGCATCACGACGAGCGCGACGGCCGCTCTGTATTTCGTTCTCGTCATGAAGGTGATCATCCCGGCCTTCCAGACACACCCCACGTCGGCTGGATGGGCGTACCTCTCGCGATACGGGCACCTGGGCGGCTCGATGGGGGAGATCTTACTCGCCATTACGCTCCACCCGCTCCACGCGCTGGCACGTTCCTTCGAGCCCTACAAGCTCGAGACCCTGCTGTGGCTGTTCCTGCCCCTGGGCCTACTCCCGCTGCTGGGTTGGCGTGCCCTGATGGTCGCTCTGCCGTCGCTGGGATATACGTACCTGAGCACGCGTCCCAATCAATTCGTGATCGAAAACCAGTACTTCTGCCCAGCCCTGGGCTGGTTGGTCGTGAGCGCGGTGCAGGGGTTTGGGGTCTGGGTTCGGTTCTGGAGCAACCGTGTTCCGCGTCTGGCTCATCACCGGCGGCGAATCGCGGCCGGTCTCCTGGCGTTCGCGCTGATAGCCACGGTCGTCGTCGACGTCGCGCTGAAGCCGATCAAGCCGAGGTTCTTCGCGCGGCACCCTCATCGAAAGGAACTGGAGACCCTCCAGCGCATCATCGGCCACGAGGCCTCACTGTCGGTGACCAACGGCCTGGCGCCCTCATTCGCCCACCGCCGCCAGTACGTGCTCGCGCTGGACTTCACGCTGAACCGCGAGATCAATGCCGCCCTCGGGCTTCCGGACTACCGCGACACGATGTTTCATCTGTTCGACCTGACCGCCCTGGCCGGCAGCCAGGACCGCGAGCGCCGGATCGCGCGACTGCTCGCGGACGAGCGTTACGGCGTTCGGTACTATCGGTTCCCGCTGGTTCTTTTCGAACGCGGCTTCGCGAGAGGACCACAGCCGGAGCTCGAGGCGCTGATATCCGGCGACGCTGACGAGGGACCGGGGATCGTCCGCGTCTTCCCTGCGGTGTTTCTCGATGTCAGGAATGCGACCTTGGTGGGGCGCGATCTCGGCGTCGCAGGTCGCGGCGCAACGCTACGCTTCGTCCCGGGCCGACGCGGTGCTGTGTATGGCCCGTACGTCATCCTGCCCGCAGGGTCCTACGCGGTGGACTTTTACCTCAGACTCGAGGCGCCGGCCCTCGGCCCGGTCGCTGATCTTGAGGTGGTAAGCAACTTTGCCAGAGAGCGGCATGCCTTCCGACGACTCACC
>Ga0137362_10003611_pt1 | contig 10374 bp, 8 predicted proteins | sample MadtaG_2_FD_104801 | JGI IMG/M metagenome (GOLD analysis project Ga0137362, IMG submission 104801) | Vadose zone soil microbial communities from Angelo Coast Range Reserve, California, USA - Mad1_100_16 metaG | ecosystem: Environmental > Terrestrial > Soil > Vadose zone | place: USA: California... | reverse complement strand
CCGAAGGCGCGTTTAAAGTCTTCGTTCGGCTCACGTAGGTATCGGGCGCATGCGGGTGGATATCTGAGCCCAAATATGCATGCGTTGTTTTTTTTTCAGGTGTGGAGATAGGGTTGGGCGCAGCCTGCTCGAAAGGTGAGGCGTAAGGGGTACACATTTGACAGATCGGTAACATCTATGAAGCCCCAAAGGGTGCAACATGATGCCCATCCCGAGTGAAGCGTTAGGTCATCGTCGTATGCGTCGGATCTCATCACCATCCTTTTTTCTCTTTATTGATCGATAAGCGTAGGCAGGGCCTGGCAGGCGTGCCACAGCCGCCGCGCTCTCGCCTGCCCGACACGAAAGAAGTGGGATGTAAAAGCAGACAAATATAGATAAAGTTACGAGTTGTATCTTTGAACATGCGGTGGTGGTAGTGGTGTCCATATCGGTTTATCACCGGCATGTTAAGCTTTTATTATCCATTTTCTTTCAACCCCCTGTGGATCCAGTGGAGTCAAATTGAATGGAGGCGTACTCAGCCTCAGACGCGCACTCGATCTTTAAAAGACTGTTCCATTCCAGCGATGACTTTAAGTCGGCGTGTCATTGGGTTTATTGCGATTGATCCATTCTGTTCGCACCCTCGCCGAACAAAGACACCCACGATTTGATACATGGCCGATGCATGACCATTTTGAAGCCTTTTGATACGGTTATCTTCTCCCGATCACACGCTTATTCGTGGGCTGCGGCACGTTAATTTGTTGCGAAAGATGCTCTGCTCGGGCACCTCGGTATCGGCAGAGCGAACCCCCAAGTGTGAGAAGTCAGTGCTAGTGACTGCGCGTGGCGTCGATGTAGTGAAGCCCGAGGATTCTTAATAGAGGGGTGATATGAATGACAAGATCAATAAAAGTACAGTGCGCATTTGCGCCACTGGGTTAGCTGTGAAACGCGACTCGGGTAACACTATAGTACGTTATCGTGTCGAGCAGTGGCGGTGGCGGCCTAGGTCAGAATATATGCATGGCGTTCTCATCCTCGAGCCTCTTGTTTAATGCATATCAGATTTCGAGGTGGTGCCATGTATGATATCAAAGTGATAAAGCCGCCGTTATGATGGATATTCAGTCCTAATTACTCACTTTATGTCTCCGTGCGTCTCACTCGACAGTGGTCCAATCTCCTGTAATTTCTTCAACGAACGAGCGTTCATGATAAAATGGACACCTCAAATCCTTGTAATCCGACTCTCCAATTTCCAACGTCACGCGGGGCACTCCAGGAGCATATCCCCACAAGTTCTAGGTGGAGCGATGGCCATGTCTAAATTGATCAAGGAGTATTTCACAGAGCGCAAAACGGGAGACCTGGGTCAGATGTTGTACTGTGCTAGAAAGACCCTGTATCAATCTGTCGACCGCCCCGCAGTACGTGGCAGGGGATCTTCAAGCAGCCGTGTTGCGCGCAGGAACGGCCTGAGCTCTACCCACCACAGTCAGGTGACGACAGGTAGGTGGCGGGGGCGTGATTTGTTCCAGGTGTAGCAAAGCATCGCTGAATTGAGCGCCAGTCGGCCAGATGGTCATGATGGTGGGGGCGGCAGTGATGATACAGTCTACTTCGCCTCTCGCGATGGTGTCTGAAACCAAAGTAAGGCATAGGCAGGGCTCAGCTCAGCAGATCGAAGCATAGAATATTGGTCTTATGGGAACTTGAATTAGTACAGTGGCACTCAATAGCGACGTCGACAAGGTAAGGAACCATGCACGTGACTTGACTGGAACGTCCCCGCTCCTGCACGTCGGAGGTCCCGTTCTCAGGCTGCCGTACAAATTCCTACACAGCACGTTCAGGCAACCGATAGCAATTCCAGCCCAGGAGACGGCCCGTATGGCGAATGGTGGGACCCCCTACCCGTCCTTCCCGTCACAGTGGTGGTTGTTATTCGTGAATCGTGTAATCAAATGCCTGCTCCGCCGCGATTGTTGGGCCGACGGGACGACCAGCCCATGTGTTCATGAAGTCTGCCTACGAGGATGAGCGTCCAAACACCTTCTACACATTTCGCACCCGTTGTTTCCTATACTGTCTCTATTTGTATCTCAGAGTAAGGACAATGTCACCTGGCTGTTGGCTGTTCCCGCGCGTAACGTGGCTACAGCAGGTCCACATCACGTACCGCGGAGGGGTTGATACAGGTATTACTGGCACTGCACGAGATCGTCGTGACAACTTGAACCTAAGATGATTTGCTCCTAGAGTCTTGCGCGGCTTCGGAAGTTAAGAAATTGGAACCTGAGTATACAATCCCCATTACTCACTGATATCCCCACGCGTCTTACACCTGTACAATTTCCCACAATCTCCTCAACCAACATTCATGATGACCCAGCATGCGAGTTGTCTGTGGAGATCAATGAGGTCGCCCAGACGCACCTACGGCAACAAAATACGCAAGTTAAAATGGAGACCACATAGGAAAACAAGGCGGGTGCGAACTGTGTAAAGGCATCCGTATCCTCGTCATCATCGATCGATGTCATGAGGTTGTCTCATCGGCCCAACAATCGCAGTGGAACGGGCATATGGTTTGCAAGCCTTTTTCCGAGTCCAATCCAGAGTACCTGTATTCCTGCTTAGCAGAAGGCACATTCACGGTACGAGTAGGTCCGAAGGAAAAAGGGCGCATCGCTTTGACTGTGCAGAATCTAAGAGGAGTGGTAGAGCTTACTTCATGTTCATCTCTGAGATACGCAAGTCGACTCAAGATCATGAAAATGAGGAGACACACGTTTCCCAATATCCGCTTTTCATCCGAGAACACATCCACGGCACTGGGAGGGGAAGGCCCCATATCATGTATCATCCTCCGTGCAAGCCGTCTCCTGGACCGCAATTGCCGTCAGTCGTCTGGGTGAGGTCTCCGATTGACGTGTTGTGACATCGTAAACGGTGGTGGGATATACCGTATGGGTTCCTCGTGGGACTGAAGCGAACTGTCTATCTAGCGTTAGTGGCTCGTCGCGAGACGGGTTTGCAGACGAACCTTTAATACTACTGCAGTAGTAAAGTGTAAAACTGGATTGTCTAGTCAAGACAATGCCTCTGCCCACCGACGCGAACCCGGAATCCTCGGTGAGCTCACTGAGGTATGTCGAGGAAAAAATTTAGTCTGGATTACTGAAGTACGAAGGAATCTCAACAGCTTCGCCAGCGCCGAACGACATCCAGTCTCTCCAGACTACCCCACTTTTACTGGTACATCATCACCACTTCCTTTCGATCATCCTGCCTCTCAGAAATACCCCACTACCATTCCACCACCATCTCCTCTCTATGGTCCAGCAGCATGTCCCGCCATCTCCCCATCCTCGATTCTTTTCGGGAATTCAGCGTTCTCGGAATACCCTACCATAGCCCGATCATCATTTCCCCTCTTTTCTCTCAACCATCCAGCCTCCTCGGAATATCCTGCCGTCGCCCAACAATCATTTCCTCTCCATCACCCAGTCTCCCCAGCATACCCCGTCATACCCCCACCATCCTTCCCGTGCAGCCCTGGGTTATCGATCCGGATAGATCACCGTTTGGAAAGCTCGCGGATGGTAGAGAATCATGCACATCACAAAGATCAGAAAATTTCAAGCAAGTCATGTCAACGTACGTGTATTGCGCAACACCGTGCAATAACTGCTGACTTGGTGCGATAAAGGCCAAGTGACAATCGACATGCTCCCGGAAGATACCCTGCTGGAAATATTTGATTGGCATTTAAAGGGAATTCGTAGTGTCTTTTACAACATAGAAGGTTGGCAAGTGCTCGGGCACGTCTGCCGAAGATGGCGAAACGTGGTCTTCGGGTCACCACGTTGCCTGGATCTGCAGCTTTTCTGCACAGGCAACAAGCCTGTGAGGAAGATGCTGGGTATTTTGGCCACCATTCCCTATCATCATACGGGCGGAAAACACAACGACAGACGAGGATAACATCATTGCTGCACTTGAGCAGAGCGACCGCGTATGTCAACTCAGACTTAAATCTCTTCCAAAGTCGGAGACACCGACTGTTTCTGATTCGTTCATGGGTGGATCAGCCCCACGTCTGGGATTTCTCCAGCTGTCTCGCGTTCCGTTTCCAGGGTTACCGAAATTACTCTTGTTTGCCACTCACCTCATCACTCTTCACCTTTGGGGTGTTCCCCGTTCCGGATACATTCCACCCGAGCGATGGTCACTGCACTTTCTGCGTTGACAATGCTCAAAGAATTTCAGCTTCAATTCCAATCGCGTCGATCTTGCCCTGAACGTGAACGCCGACATGCGCCTCCGCTCACACGCTCAGTCCTTCCCGCTCTCACTCATTTTATTTTCAGCGGCCTAGCCGAGTATTTGGAGGATTTCGTGGCTCTGATCAATGCCCCTCTACTCGACCGGTTGGAGATAACATTTTTCCGTCAGCTCATTTCCACACTCCACGATTCGCTCAATTCACCAGTCGCACACCAAATCTCGTGGCACACGACGAAGTACATGTGGTTTGTACCTTTACAAAGCTGAGCTTAAACTTGCACGATATAGAGGGCTCAAATTGGAAATCTACTGCAATCAGTCAGATTGGTTGCTCTCGATGCTGGCACAGGTCTGCAGTTCTTCTTTGCCTCTCATTTCCTCGCTGGAGCACCTCTATATCCACAAGTATGAGGTTGGTTTAAGTCAATCATGTTGGGAAGACGACATTGAGAATGTTCAATGGCTGGAACTACTACATCCATTTACCACTGTGAAGGCGCTCTACTTATCCCGAGATATTACACGACAAATTGTGCCCGCCCTTCAAGAGCTCGACAGGGAAAGGGTGCCAGACGTGTTACCCGCCCTTCAAAATATTTTCTTAGAGGAGCTCCACCCATCGGGACCAGTGCAGAAAGCAATCGACAAGTTCCTTGCTATGCGACAGCTCTCCAATCGCCCTATAGTCGTTTCTCACTGGGACGGTAAACCGGCCCCGTGGTGGAGGGTTCGTGATTGATCAATGTTCCATATTTTCTGTCCTGTTTACGTGTGGCGGTATTTACTTACGACCCGCCGTTTACGCTCACCGTTTGACTCCTGAGACTCTAGTCAGTATTTTCTTGATTTCATCATAACCTCTACCAGCAAAGCGTCTCTTAGGGGCCTTCAGGTAGTGCAAGTAGAAGCGCGGCGTGGCAGAGGAATGTAGCGTGTCTTAATGCGCAATATAGTGTATGCGCCGACTTGGCATCTGGTGTCGTGGGGAATACATGCCAGCTGTAAGTGTAATACTGTCAATCCGTCTGCGTTCAGAATGGGACACATCGGATGGCAATGCACACAATTTGAGTCGTCTCAGCGTTCTGGACCGCTAACACACTCGGACGACTCAGATTGTAGTAAAGGTCGAGTTACTAGAATAATATCTTTCTTAAGTCGCTCGCCGTTGAATGTGGCGAGCCTCTGCCAGTGAGACGGGGCACTGACAGGGCTGCATCGGAAAGGCCTGGACCGCGCACGGCCTCCGTCGGCGACCTCGAGAACACAAGCCGAGCCGGTTACGGTCAATCCTGTTCCCCGACCACCACCTCGCGACTCTATGTCCTAGTTTGTGCCTTGCGCCCTCCGCTCTCCACAACGTCACCGTTTGATAGGCCAGTGTCTAAGCGAGAAGTTCGTTTTTTAATTCATCAGGAAAACTTCACATCTACTTATTTAATACTTAGCTGTACTTAATGGCACTTAATATACTTAGGCTAACTTATTGTTTTTGACCTAAGTTACTGCGCTTATTATGTAATAAGCAAGCTAAGCTCGTTAGGTTTTCGTGAAGTTTTCCTGATGACCTGGTTGTCGCTGCATCAGCCTCATATTGGCACCATTATGTTAGTGACTAATTTATACAGCACCTTCACTAAATAGCCCTCGTGCTATTACCTGTTGGTTTTATTTGCCGTGGTTCTCGCTTCAGTTTTCAGGTAATCGTTACTGTGGCTGTTTTACGGAAATGTGGGCTCATTTGGTCTGAAGGTCATGGCATGGGACTCATGGCCGGTCAAAGGTTATATCTATGGCCATGAGATCAAGGACAAGGTGCTGTGCAGGAGGCTGTGTATCAGGATTTCTGCACAGTATAAAACTGCCACCGTGGGTCGGCCCCCAGGTCAAGGAATGCCTTTGCCCCCCGACAGGAATCCTCCCACATCCACGGGCTCACAGTGGTAAGTTGAGGGAAATACATCCAACAGTTTCCTGAACTAAGAGTGTCTTAAAACAGCTTTACTCGAGGACATCTCTATCTTCCGGTCTCCCCAGCATACACCACCTCCCCATCATCATTTCCCTGCCGAACTGGGTCATCGATACAGATGGATTATCGTGAGGGCAGCTTTCTAATGGCGAAGTACCATCAACGTCGCTGGGCTCATCAGAGCAGTTCGAATAAGCCACGTCGACGTATGTCCTTGCGCAATATCATGCGGCAACTGCTTACTGATACGATACACAGGCCGGACGACAATCGACATTCTCCCTGATGATGTCCTCCTAGAAATATTTGATTTTTACGTGGTTCAAGCTCGAGGATACGTGGAACAATGGCGTAGACTGGTGCGCGTGTGTCGAAAATGGCGATTCATAGTATTCGGATCACCACGCCGCCTGCAGCTGCAACTTCTCTGCGATGCCTGGACGCCTGTGAGGGAGAAGCTGGTTGTTTGGCCACACTTCCCAATTGTAATACGGAGCTGGAGCCCAAGATCGGGCGAGGATAACATCATTGCGGCCTTCGAACACAACGATCGTGTTTGTAAAATCGAACTCGAAGCTGTTCCAGGTTCGCTATTGGAGGGTTTCTTGGCGGTGAAGCAGGAGCCATTCCTGGCACTGACATTTCTGGAGCTTGGGTTGGACATCCACGATGAGGCACCTGTCGTTCCCGATTCGTTCTTGGGTGGGTCTGCACCACGTCTGGAATACCTTGGATTGAATCGCATTCCATTTCCGGGATTACCGAAACTCGTCTTGTCTGCCCCTGATCTCGTCACTCTTACCCTTTCGAATATTCCCCACTCCGGGTACTTTTCACCCGAGGCGATGGTCGTCGCCCTCTCCGTGTTGACCAGGCTCGATTCATTTCACCTTGAATTCCAATCCCCTCAATCCCGTCCTCTCGGAGAAAGCCGACGTCCGCCTCCGCCCACACGCACTGTCCTTTCCGCTCTCACATATTTTAATTTCAAAGGCGTGAGCGAATATTTGGAGGACATCGTGGCCCGGATCGATGCCCCACAACTCGACGACTTGAATATACTTCTCTTCCATCAACTCATCTTCGACATACCACAACTCACCCAGTTCATCGGTCGCACGCCAAATCTTAGGCCACCCGATGAAGCACGCGTGCTGTTCAAAGGTTCTAAAGCTACGGTAATACTTCCACAGATATCTTGCAGACGGCTCCAGTTGGGTATCTCATCCAGACAGTCTGATTGGCTGCTTTCGTGCCTACCACAGGTTTGTAGTTCTTTGTCACTCATTTCCAAATTGGAACGCCTCTACATCGACACAATGGATGAAGATTTGGAACTACTCTGGCATGACGACATGGAGAATGCCCAATGGCTGGAACTATTACAGTCATTTAACACCGTGAAGGCTCTCTACCTATCTTGGGGTATTGCTCTTCGTATTGCGCCCGCCCTGCGAGAGCTCGTCGGAGAAAGAGCGACTGAAGTGTTACCTTCCCTTCAGGATCTTTTCTTGGAGGAGCTCTGCCAATCGGGGCCTGTCCCAGAAGCCATTGAGAGGTTCGTTGCCACACGAGAGCTCTCTATTCACCGTGTATCCGTTTCTCAATGGGACAAAGAACAAGAAGAGCTGTAGGATGTCATGGTCGATGATTGATCGGTGCCTTCTACCTACCTTCTATCCCATTTACGATTAGCATTATGTACTTACCGCTTTTCCTTTAACACTCGTCGTGAGCTCCTGATAAGACTCAATTTTAGGATATCATTGTGTAGAATAAAAAGCGAATAGATTTTGAACTAGGTCATCGTTCACCATGTGCTTTTGCCGATTACTTTCACGACCCACAGGTCCATAATTCACCTGCGTACCGCGACATGGTCTCGGTGTGATCACTTCACCTGCCGTTCATGTGGACACCCTTCCTGTTAGAATTAACACCAACCACCCTGTGTTGTTGTCCGAAACCCGGACCTGTATTATGTACGTGTACTCCTCGGCGACAATCTACCGTAGAAATTCTTTCCGAAATGACAACATTCGGTGAAGCTGCAACAAGTCTGAGAGTAAGGATTATTACTGCACCTTGACCAGCGCAGGTGGATTTCCCTCGCCCAACGCCGAACAACCCAGCACTACTTCACGTCGCTTCTGCTGCCTAAAAAGCCCTTCATGCCATTCGCGTCGAATGTGTGACCCGTACCTAAGAACAGCAATTCACTGAGAAACGAAGTACGTCGTCAGCATAAAAACGCCACTTCGTGAACATGTGGGTCGGGACTGGTCGTCTCGTTGTTTGGGCCACAAAGCAGGCACATGATATATTGAGCCAATGCAGCCCTCTACTGATCCCTGCATCCCTGCGTAGCGGAATGCACATGCATGGTGCAAGAAAGGAGGTATGGCGCATCGCCTTCACCGTGCAGGAGTGTTGGAACGATCCAAGCTGATCGCTATTTCATGAGATGAGACAAGTCGAGATGGAAATGAGGAGACGCACGCTGTCAGATATATAATCCTCTTCTCCATCCAATGATATCAACCGCCGCAATGGCGTATGAAGAACAGGTGAGGGTTCTCCATCATCCACCATGCGAGCTGTGTCTCGTGCTAGAATTTCTGTCGTCGTATGGTTATATGGGAATTAAAGACATCAAATGTGGCGTTTTTGGCTATCGATCGTATGGTCGATAATGTGTATCGTATGGGTCACTCGCGGGGCTGCAGCAAATTGTCTGCCAGTGATGGATCGCCCCGAGATTGGACTGACGGGTTGCGGAGACGGAACCCCATTTCGATGGCTTCTCATACCAGCGTTCAGCTTGACGTTTTCGACAAGCGTGAAGGCCATGAGAGAATGTGTAACAGTCATAGGGGAGTGTCAGTGATACTTGCGAAGTGGCATGACTGGTGATTGTCTGGGCTCGGTAAGGCCCAGGAAGTAAGAGAAGGGCAATAGCAAATGCACAGTTGAGTAGTCCAAGCTGTGTTCAAGTTCTGTGTTCTGTGCGTCCTGTAAGATCTGTGAGTTCGACGAACTGAGGATGGGATAGCATAACGGGATAGCATAAGTGAGAGGACGTCGCCGTGGACTCAGTCTGACTCGGAGGCCCTGGCCCTGAGGGCTACTACTTCAAGTTAGCGCTACTATGTCACGGGCTGTCAAATTGTCAAAAGCTGCCTACAGTAGTCCTGGGATACCAACTCACTCACTAGCAAGCGTTGGGTAATGTGAAGCCTCTGTAATACTGTAGTGTTCGTGCGTCGTAGTTGCCAAGCAACGCTTGCCCCTCAGTTTTTCCAGCTATACCCCATCACCATTTCCACTCCATTTCCTCTAAATATCGTGCCATTGTCCCACCTTTATTTCCTTTTTATGATCCAGCAGCATACATGCCCCAATCGTCATTTACTTTCAATCGTCCAGTCTCCCCCGAATATCGTGCCATCACGCCACCATCCTTTCCTCTCCGTTGTCCAGTCTCCCCAGCACACTCTATCCTCACCTCACCATTAGTTCTTTGCCCCCCTGGGTCATTGGCCGAGATACCACATCGATGTATGTCTTTTTGCTTAACACTGTGCTACGGCCGTTGACTGGTGCAATATAGGCCAAGTGACGGTCGACATGCTACCCGAGGATGCCCTGCTTGAAATATTCGATTGGTATTAAAAGACTCGAACGATTCCTTCTACGAGACGGAGGCCTGGCAAAAGTTGGTGCACGTGTGTCAAAAATGGCGAAGCGTGGTCTCTGGGTCGCCACATCGCCTGAATCTGCGACTTGCCTGCACAGGTGACAAGCCTGTGCGGAAGATGCTGGATATTTGGCCACCCTTGCCTATCGCCATATGGGGCAAAGACCCCAAAGTGGGCGAGGATAACGTCGTTCAGGATAACATCGTTGCAGCACTTACGCACAACGTTCGCGTATGTAAAATCGATCTTCGATTCGATCTTAGATTTTTTTCTAGTTCGTTATGGGAAAAAATCTTGGTAGCAATGCAGGAACCATTCCCAGCGCTGACAGATTTGAAGCTTCAAATTTACACCACTGATCAGCAGCCGATTGTTTCCGGTTCGTTCTTGGGTCGATCAGCGCCAAATCTGCGATATCTCGGGTTG
>Ga0137362_10003610_pt1 | contig 10376 bp, 11 predicted proteins | sample MadtaG_2_FD_104801 | JGI IMG/M metagenome (GOLD analysis project Ga0137362, IMG submission 104801) | Vadose zone soil microbial communities from Angelo Coast Range Reserve, California, USA - Mad1_100_16 metaG | ecosystem: Environmental > Terrestrial > Soil > Vadose zone | place: USA: California... | reverse complement strand
GTGAGGCCGCCGTGGATCTGGCCCTCGACGATCATCGGGTTGATGCGGACGCCGCAGTCGTCGACCGCCACCATCCTCTTGACCTTGACCTGGCCCGTGCCCTTGTCGATGTCGACCACGACGGCGTAGGTGCCGAACGGATAGGTCATGTTCGGCGGGTCGTAGTAATGGACCCCTTCGAGACCTGCTTCCATGCCCTCGGGCAGGTTGGTGTAGGCGGCGAAGGCAATGTCCTGAATCGTCTTGGAGCGGTCGGGCGAGCCCTTCACGAAAAACTTTCCGCGCTCCCACTCGAGGTCTTCCTCGGCCGCTTCCAGGAGGTGGGCGGCCAGCTTTCGTGCCTTCTCGCGAAGCTTGCGGCTGACCATGGCCGTGGCCGCGCCGGCCACAGGCGTGCTGCGCGACGCGTACGTGCCCAGCCCGTACGGCGCCGTATCGGTGTCGCCCTCCTCCACGGCGACGTCGGAGGCCGGGATGCCCAGCTCTTCGGCGACGATCTGGGCGAACGTCGTCTCGTGGCCCTGGCCCTGCGATTTCACGCCCATGCGCAGCATTGCCTTCCCGGTCGGGTGCACGCGGAGCTCGGCGCTGTCGAACATCCTCAGGCCGAGGATGTCGAACTCCGCGCCATGTCCGGCACCCACCACCTCGGTGAAGCTGGCGATGCCTATGCCCGTCACCTCGCCTTTCTTCCGCCGGGCTTCGACGTCCTTGCGCAGGTCGTCGTAGCCCAGCTTCTCGAGGGCCACGTTCATCGCCTTCGGATAATCACCGCTGTCGTAGACCCACCCGGTCGCCGACGTGTACGGGAACTGCTCGGGCTGGATGAAGTTGTTCATGCGGAACTCGGCCTGGTCGAGGCCGAGCTCGATGGCCGCGTTCGTAACCAGCCGTTCGATGAGGTAGCTCGCCTCGGTGACTCGGAATGAGCACCGGTACGCGACCCCGCCGGGGGCCTTGTTCGTGTAGTACCCGTCCGCGGTGACGTGGGCGGTGGGGATGTCGTAGGAGCCGGTGACGATGTGGAAAAGCCCGGCCTTGAACTTGGTCGGCTGCGCATCCGAGAAAAAGGCGCCGTTGTCGCTGTCGAGATGAACCCGGAGGGCTGTCATCTTGCCCTTCTCGTCGAGGGCGAGGTCGCCCGTCATGTGAAAGTCACGGGCGAACCCCGTCGAGATCAGATTCTCAGACCGGTCCTCGATCCACTTCACGGGCCGGCCGATCAGCAAGCTCGCCGCGGTCGCGACCACGTAGCCCGGGTACACGGGGACCTTGTTGCCGAAGCCGCCGCCGATGTCGGGCGAGATGATCCGGATGTTCTGCTCCGGCAGCCCCGTGACCAGCGCGAACACGGTGCGGATCGCGTGCGGCGCCTGGCTGGTCATGTAGATCGTGGCCTTCCCGGTGGCCGGGTTGACGTCCGCGATGCAGCCACACGTCTCGAGCGGGGCGGGGTGGCAGCGCGGGTAGAACGTGTGCAGCCTCACCACCTTGGCCGCCTTGGCGAAGGCCGCCTGCGTCTTGGCCTTGTCCCCCGACTCCCAGTGGTAGATGTGGTTGTCCTTCTGGCCTTCCTTCTCGTCGCGGATCAACGGAGCGCCGTCGGCTTTGGCCCCGTCGGGGCTGGTCACTGCGGGCAGCACGTCGTAATCGACGACGATCGCGTCACGAGCATCCTCCGCCTGGACCTTCGTCTCGGCGATGACCGCGGCCACCTCCTGGCCCTGGAATCGAACCTTGTCGGTGGCGAGCACGGCCTGGGTGTCGCCGCTGAGCGTCGGCATCCAGGCCAGCTTGTGCTGCGCCATGAGCTCGCCCGTGACCACGGCGATCACGCCCGGCTTGGCGCCGGCGGCGCTGGTGTCGATCGACTTGATGCGCGCGTGTGCGTGTGGGCTGCGCAGGATCGACATGTGGAGCATGCCGGGAAGTACGAAGTCGTCGACATAGTTGCCCTTCCCTCGCAGGAAGCGGCCGTCCTCCTTGCGCTTGATCGATTCGCCGATTCCGCCGTGCATGTGCATGGTGCTGCTCATTCGCCACCTCCGGCCGGGACGGCAGCTGCATGCGATCCCGCCTTGGCGGTCGCGTGCTGGAGCTGGGCCGCGTGCTTGATCGCCTTCACGATGTTCATGTAACCGGTGCAGCGGCAGATGTTGCCGCTGATCGCCCACCGGATCTCCTCCTCGGTTGGATCGGGATTGTTCGCGAGCAATGCGGTGCCGACGAGCATCATCCCGGGAGTGCAGAAGCCGCACTGCAGGCCATGCTCTTCGTGAAAGCCGACCTGGACCGGAGAGAGCGCGCCGCCCTGAATCAAGCCTTCTACGGTCGTGATGTCGTGGCCGTCGACCTGCACGGCCAGCTGCGTACACGACTTGACGGGTTGTCCGTCGAGCAGCACGGTGCAGGCGCCGCAGCTGGTGGTGTCACAGCCGACATGGGTGCCGGTGAGCGCGAGATTGACCCTCAGGAAGTCGACCAGGAGGACGCGCGGCTCCACGTCGCCCGTTTTTTCGGCGCCGTTGACTCGCATGGTCACCTTCATGACTTCACCCCCTGAGCGCGAGCGAGTGCCGTATGCAGGCCGCGCTGCACGAAGACCCGAACCACGTCCTTCTTATATGCAGCGGACCCGCGGATGTCATCTTTGGCTTCGGCCGCGTCCGCCGCGAGCCGCGCGGCTTCTTTTATGACCTCGTCCGTGAGCTCATGTCCAACCAGCGCTTTCTCGGCCGCGGCAGCCTTGATGTTGGTCGGCCCGACCGACGTCAACCCGATCCCTGCCCTGGTCACCTTGCGGCCGTTCATCTCCACCTGGACCGCCACCGCGACCGTGGCGAAATCCCCCACCTTGCGCTCGAGCTTGTTGTAAGCGCCACCGGCAGGGCCGGAAGGAACCGGGATCCGGATCTCGGTCACGATCTCATTTGCCTTCAGGGTGGTCGTGTACGGGTCCTGGAAGAAGCCTGCGACCGGTATGACGCGCTCGCCTGAGCTCGAATGGGCCACCAGCTCGGCGCCGAGCGCGAGCATGACGGAGCCCCAGTCGCCGGCCGGATCCGCGTGGCACACAGACCCGACGACGGTGCCGCGGTTCCGCACGAGGGGGTCGGCGATCCAGTGCACTGCCTCCGTCATGATCGGGAACGTCTTCGCCAGCTCGCGGTCGTGCTCGATGTCAACGTGTCGGACAAGCGCGCCGATGGTCACGTGGCCGTCTTGCCGGGCAACCCGATTCATGGCCGGCAGGCGCCCGATGTCCAGCACCAGCCCCGGCTGGGCGAACCTGAGCTTCAAGAGCGGGATCAGGCTCTGGCCGCCAGCCATGACCTTGGCGTCGTCGCCCCGTTCCTTGAGGACGCCGAGGGCTTCGGCCAGGGTCGTTGGAGCGCGATAGTCGAAAGCGGCTGGAAGCATCTGCCTGCCCTCCCCAGTGAAACCGTGTCCGCCGACCTACTCGAAGTGGGCCTGACAGCGATATAAGCACCGGATGGTTGCGTTGTCAAACAAAGGGGGCCTGCGGCCGGCGCAGATGGGGGCTTGCGGCCGGCGCGTCCAGGTGTCAGCCGGTTTCCTGCTTGTGGTGGAACACCAGCCACGCGGCCGCAAAGAAGGCGATCGTCCAGACGGCCAGGGTGGCGATCTGGGCGGCGAACTCGTTCATGCCGGTTCCCGCGCCGGCGGGCCCGTTGCCGAAGACAGGGGCAATGGATGCCACGGGGGTCAGGACGTTGAAGAAGAGGTAGTTGAGGAAGTGAGTGTTTTCGGTGCTGCCGCTGATCAAAGTGATGATCACGGTCACGATGGTGCTCACGAGCGGCGCCCCGAAGAGCACAGCCAGCGTGATCCCGATCGCCGCCCATCGGCCAACGACCGCGGAGACAAGGAGGCTCATGGCCTGCACGCACACCACTCCGAGCATCGCCGCGCCCAAACACATGAGCACGAACGCAGGGATGTACATGACGACCAGGTTGCCCGCGCCGAGCGGCTTGCTCCCGTCGATCGCGATCGCGACCTGTCCGGTCACCGGCCCGATCGAGCCGAGGATGAACGCGACCATCGCGTAGATGATCACGAACATCGCCAGCACGACGGCCAGGCTGATCAGAAACGACGCCACCGCTTTGGCCAGCAGGAGCTGGTCGCGGCTCATCGGCCGGCTCAGCAGGATGGCGATCGTGCGGTCGGAGCGCTCGCCCGCGATCTGCTCCGAGGCCAGCCACCCGAAGATGCGGATCAGCAGGAACATGAAGATGCCGCCGAGCCCGAACAAGGCCGCGAGGGTGAGCGAAAACGACTGCAGGGGGGCGATGTTGTTGTCGAGCAGGTACTGGTCGTCGGCGATCCCCTGCTGAGCGCGCGCGATCCCGGTGTCGATGTCGAAGCCGCCGCGAAGGCCGCCCCCCGTGCCCTGCTGCTGCTTGATGGCTTGCAGCTGGGCGACGGTCTGCTGATTGGAAGCGATCTCACTGTGCAGCAACGATTGCCACGCGACAGCAGGCGGCGGGCTCCACCGGTGCTGGCTGAACACGTAGTAGGTGTACAGGCCCCCGGCGATCAGGATGAACACACCGGCCAGGACCGCGAACACGATCCAGCGGCTGCGCCAGGTCTTCTCGAGCTCGTTGCGGACGAGGCTGATGAACATCGTCAGGTCGTGACCGCCGCGCTGGGCCGAGGGGGAGGTGGCGGCGGCGGAGAGCTCAGGGTGCTGCCGGGAGTCGCCCCCGTCAGCTCCATGTAGACGTCCTCCAGGCCCTTTTGCGTGTGCACGAGCTGGTCGACGCCAACGCCTGCCGTCACCAGCGCGCGGTTGATGAGCCGCGCCTGGTCGGTCGGAGACGTGACGGTGATCGAGTCCTTGATGGTTCCAGGCTCCGCGGTGGCGCCGTCGATCGCGCGAATGACCTCCATCGCCCTGTCGACATCGGACACGTCGATGCGGTACTTGAATCCCTTCGTCGTCATGAGCTCGTCCAGCGGCCCCGCGGCTTTGACCTCGCCTCGATGCAGGACCACCACCCGGTCGCAGAGCTCTTCGACCTCGGAGAGGAGGTGGCTCGAGAAGAAGATCGTCATGCCCTGCTCGGTGGCGAGCTTGCGCAGGAGCACGCGCAGCCCGTGGATGCCGTTGGGGTCGAGGCCGTTGGTGGGTTCGTCCAGGATCAGCAGCCGCGGCTTGCCGAGCATGCCCTGGGCCAGCGCAACGCGCTGCCGCATGCCCATCGAGTAGCGCTTGACCTGGTCGTCGGCCCGCTCGGTCATCCCGACGAGGTCGAGCAGCTCGCTGATGTGGGCCTCGTCCACCCGGCCCAGGATCCGGGCGAACTGGCGAAGGTTGTCGCGGCCGGAGAGGAAGCCGTACAGGGCCGGCTGCTCCAGGGTGGACCCGAACTGCCGCGCCGCGTTCGCGTGATCCGTCCAGCAGTCGTGGCCGCCGATCTTGGCGGTGCCCCCGTCTGCATGCAGAAGGCCCAGGAGGATGCGGATGGTGGTCGTCTTGCCGGCGCCGTTGGGGCCCAGGAAGCCGAAGACCTCGCCCTCGGCGACGCTGAACGAGATGTCATCGACCGCGCGCACACGGCCGAAGTGCTTGGAGAGCCGGTCGACCTCGACGATGGGAGCCATGTGGAGCGCAAAGCATCCCACGAGCGGAGGGCTAGGCGCGGCGCCGGTAGGCTGGGTGCGTGGGATTCCGAGCGATGAGCATCTAGGCCTCATGGAGACCCGGTTTTTCGAAACCCCGGCCGAGTTTCGAGCCTGGCTGTCGGCCAACCACGAGAGCGCGACCGAGATCGGCGTCGTGTTTCACAAGAAGGCTTCTGGCAAGTCGAGCATGACGTGGTCGGACGCTGTCGACCAGGCCCTGTGCTTCGGCTGGATCGACAGCGTCGCGCGCCGGATCGACGAGACCAGCCGAGTCCAGCGGTTCACGCCACGAAAACCGAAGAGCAACTGGAGCGCGGTCAACATCAAGAAAGTGGAGGAGCTCACGGCGCGGGGGCTCATGGCGCCCGCTGGGCTGGCGGCGTTCGGGCGCCGTGAGGACGCACGCTCGAGCGTGTACTCGTACGAGAACCGCCAACTGGCGACGCTCGGCGCCGAACGCGGGTCGAAGTTCCAGGCGCGAACGAAGGCGTGGGAATTCTTCGGCAAGCAGCCGCCGTCCTACCGGCAAACCGCGATCTACTGGGTCATGAACGCCAAACGCGACGAAACCCGGTCGAAGCGGCTGGCCCGTTTGATCGAGGTCTCTGCCGACGGCCGGCGCCTCTTATGAGCTAACGCGGTTGCTCAGGCAGGTATGACTCGATGACGTCGGCGGCTCGGAGGTCGCCGGGCTGGCCGCGTTCGCGCAGCTTGGCCGCCACGCGTCGCTTCGTCTCTGCCGTGCCTGCCGGGCCCGTCTTGAACTTGATGTGGCGGCGGACGATTCGGAGCCTCATGGTGGCCAGTCGCTGCAGGCGGGGGCCATAGAACTCGCCCATCTTCATGAGCTCATACGAGGCACCTGGCTCATACCTGGCCAGCAGCCGGTTCAGTGCGCCGGCTACGTCATTCGGATCAGTCGACACTCGTTCCACGTCGCACTCGAAGGCAACCGCGCGGAAGTGGAGCGTGGCGCGGCCGGCGTCCTGATCGCTGACCCAGCTGTGGGGCGACCAAGCGAGAAAGTCGGAGACGAAAAAGGTCACACGTGGGTTGGCCCGAACCGCGTCGAAAGTCGGATCGGCCTGGACGCAGTGGAGCTCGATGAGGTCGTCAGTCTTCACGAACGGGAGGATGCTGACCTGCGGGCAGCCTTCAGCCGTGCAGGCGATCAGCGTCCCATGCCGCATCTCGGCGACAAACCGTTCGGCGGTCGCCTGGTCGGGCGGATAGTTGGAGCTGGCAAACACGACCTAAGTCTGGCGCGCTTGGCGCGTCAGGTGTTCGCAGGCGGGCTCGGGTGCGGCGGGACGCAGTCGCGATCGGTCCCTGCCTGCAACACCTGGCCCTGGGGCCCGATCGGACAGACCGGCGGCGTCGACCAGTAGAAGTGTCCGATCAGCAAACCGAGCACGGCCGCCAGCAAGAACGCGAGAACCGGGAAACGGCGCGCCCACGCCGCGACCCAGCGGCCAACAGGCTGCTGGTAGGTCCGGACGAAAAATGCGTCAGCGGCGGCCAAACCGCCCAGGATCAATCCCAGGCCTATGAGCGCCACGAGCAACACCTGCCAGTTCGGAGTGATCACGTCGTTCTAGTCCTTGAAGACCCACATCCAGCGGCCGATGAGGTACGCGAAGGCCGCGACACCGACCAGTGATATCAGCGGGCCGGCATCGGTGGCGCAGCGAACGTAATAAGTGATCGGCCACACCCCGTGACCGAGCGTCCAGGCCTCGATCACCATCAGGATGGTGATGAGGAACAGGAAGATGGCGACGCCCAGGTTGACGGCGACGACCGCACGCCGGCTCGCCCACTGCCCCTCACCGAGCTCTTTCTGCGATCGGCCCTGGCGCTTGATTCCGACTGTCGCGGTCAGCGACCCGAGGGCAAAAGCCGCGATCGCGGCGAACACGAACCACCAGCTGGGGTAGTCGCTTCGGCGCGCCGGGAAGTTCGTGTTGCAAACCGGGGCGTGCGACCTCATGAGGTACACGGCCGCGATCACCAGGAGCACACCGAGGCCGACCGCGGCCGCTACGAGCCCCCAGAACACCCACGTGGGCTCCGGCTGCTCGTCGTCTTTCGCCATCGTCTAGTGCCAGAAGTAGTGGGCGAAGATCAGCCCGAACACGAACGCCATCGGCGTCAGCCACTGGAAGTACTCTTCGAACTCCTGCAACCACGGCGGCAACCGGAGTGCGTCCTTCGGCTTGGCTCCGCGAGCCTGCACAAGCGCGGCGAACAGGGCCAGGCACCCGAGCACGAACGTCAGCAGACCGACCGCCACGAAGAAAGTCACCTCGAGGCGCCAGGCGCCGCTGATGGTGCCCACAAACAGCACCGCCCAGCCGACGAGGACGGCGATGAAGCCGATCGCGCCGACCGGCTGCCGCTCCAGTTGTTCCAACCAGGGGGGCTCTTGGCGCCGGCCGGCGCCAGACTTGGAGCCGCCCCCGCTTCGGCGTCGTGCCATCAGCCGTTCCCCTTACAAGCCATCGAACCGCGCACCCGAAATGTCGTCCGCCCGGCCGCCAATGTCAAGTGGTGCCTGCTACCGCTTGACGATGCCAACGCGCGGCGGCTGCGTTGATCCAGAATGAGCTCGGTATGGAAGACAGAAGCGAAGAGCAGATCATCAGCCGCTTGTTCGATCTGGAGAACGACGGTCAGGCGGCGCAACGAGCCGAGCTGACCGGCGAACGCTTCATCTCGCTGATCCAGGATCCCGCCAACGGACTTGGATACGTCTTCCAGCACGGTCTCGACGAAACCGAAGGCGCCGAGGTGCCGATCGCAACCGAGTTCTGGGAGTATCCGACATGGGACGAGGCCGAGACGGCATACGCGCAGCTGGTCGCTGAAGACAGACAAGCCGGCGAGGTGGTGGAGACCGATTCGGAGGAAGGCTTGGGCGACTCGGATACCGACGGAGCCGAGGTTCGCGATCGTTACTCTGCAAGCGACGAGGACGACCTCATCGGAGATGGAGATGACCGCGTGGGTGAGGAGACCGACCAGGTCTCCTGAGGTGAGCGTGCGACCGCCCTCCGAGGATGACGCCTAGGACTTCATCCCTTACGAATGACCAGAGGGCAATCGCAAATTGATTCTACCGGCCCCCTGCCCACCGTGCCCATGACAGGTTGCCGGTTGCCAGGCTACTGGCGATCGGCTGGAATCACGAATGCCCGGACCTGGTCGCCGAACGTCCTGGTGTCGATGGGCTTGGAGATGTATCCGCTGCAACCGGCGGCGAGCGCGAGCTCCCTGTCGCCGGCCATCGCATGGGCCGTCAGCGCCACGATGGGGATGGTGACTGTTGCGGGATCCGCTTTGAGCTGGCGAGTGAGAGAGAGGCCATCCTGTCCCGGCATCTGCACGTCCATCAGGATCAGGTCCGGCCGGCGAGCGCGCAAGCGCTCCAGAACCTCGCTGGACGAGCTCGCGGAATCGACTTGAAATCCGTCGAGCTGTAGCACCGCGCAGGTGAGCAACAGGCCCGCGTCGTTGTCGTCAACGACAAGGATGAGTGACGACTTGCTCATGGTTTGACGGGCCGCTTTTTCAGGACCACCTGCAGCTGGTTGAGGACGTCGGCCGCGCCGGAAGATCCACGCTTGAGGATGGTCGACACGCGGCCATCGAGCTTGCCGATATCGGCATTGGTCAGGTGCTTGGCGGTGAGGACCAAAATCGGGATCGACCGTGTCGCTTCATGCCCACTCAGAGCTTCGACCACCTCGAAGCCGTTGACCTCCGGCATCATGAGATCGAGCATCACGACATCGGGAATGCGCGACCTGGCCAGGTCGATGGCCTCTTGCCCGCCGGTTGCGAGTGTGACCTCGAACCCGGCCGGCTCGAGCACGTGCTTGAGCCAGTCGCGGTTGGCGGCTTCGTCATCGACAACCAGAACACAGGCCTGCCGTCCGCCGGCCTTCTGTTTGAAGTTGAAGTTGCTCAGTCGGTTGACGAGGTTCTTGGCGTCGACGGGCTTGACAAAGTAGTCGAGCGCGCCCAACGCCGTCCCAAGCTCGGGATTGTCGACGACGCTCACCACGAGGACCGGGATGTCGCTGGTCAACTCGTCCCGCTTGAGGCGCGTCAGGACCTCCCAGCCATCTACGTCCGGAAGCAGGATGTCCAGGGTGATGGCGGCGGGCCTGTGCTCTTTCGCCAAGGCCACCACCTCAGCACCGGTGCGAGCGACTTCCGTGCGGAACCCGGCGCGCTCGATTTGGCGCGTGAGCAACTCAGCCGCTACAGGGTCGTCCTCGACGACGATGACCAACGGTCGCGAGACATCGCCGGGCGCATTGACGACCTCACCGCTGGGAGCCTTGGACGCGCGATCGGGACTGCGCGCTTCAACGGGAAGGTCGATTGTGAATAAGCTCCCCTTGCCAGGCTCACTCTGCACGCGGACGTCGCCACCATGAAGGATGGCGAAGCTCCGGGTCAGCGCCAGCCCTAGCCCGGTACCCTGCTGCCTGCGGTTGACGCCCGAGTCGACTTGTTGGAACTCTTTGAACAGGCGCTGAAGGTCTTCCGGCGCGATCCCAACACCGTTATCGGAAACGGCGATCTCCATGCGATCGACGACTCGCACGGCCTTGATCGCCACGCTTCCACCCTCGGAAGTGAATTTGATCGCATTGGAAACCAGGTTCAGGATCATCTGTCGCAGCTTGCCCTCATCCGCAAGGATCTGACCG
>Ga0137362_10003604_pt1 | contig 10387 bp, 8 predicted proteins | sample MadtaG_2_FD_104801 | JGI IMG/M metagenome (GOLD analysis project Ga0137362, IMG submission 104801) | Vadose zone soil microbial communities from Angelo Coast Range Reserve, California, USA - Mad1_100_16 metaG | ecosystem: Environmental > Terrestrial > Soil > Vadose zone | place: USA: California... | reverse complement strand
GGCGGCGAAATTCTTCTCGCCGAAAATGGCCATTGCATCGAGTTCAACGAAGATGGCGCGTTCCGCCGCGATCCAGTGGCCGCCGGCCGGGTCATGGTCGACTCCGGTTCGCTCGAAGAAATTGAAGAAGTGGTGGTCCGCGACCGCAAGCATCTTTCCGAAGACGGTGTGGTCGTTCCGATCATCGCTATTGACAAGCACACTGGCAAACTCGAATCGCAACCGGAAATCGTTTCGCGCGGTTTTATGAGCGACAACGGCAGCGATTTGGTGGCCGGCGCTCGCGACATCGTACTGCGCACCATCAATACTTCCAACGCTGAGGAACGCGCCGACTGGTCGGTCATCAAGGAAAAAATTCGCGTGGACCTCAAGCGCTACATCAGCAAGCAAACTTCCAAGCGACCGCTGATTTTGCCGGTAATCCTCGAAGTCTGATCGCAATACAGCGCAGCAGCATAAAGCCGCTGCTAGAAAAACCATGACCATTCAAGAATGCTTTGGCAGCGAGGTATTTCTTTCCGCTTTTCTCGTGGCGTCATCATTTATAAATCTGACGTTGACAGTTTGTCGTTCACTGCAACTTTTTGCCCTATTGATTGCTCGCTGATGCCGGCATTCCGTTACATAAATTATTTACATCCATCGCATTCGCATTCTTCATTAGTTTTACTGTAGCGGTACCTTAGATTCCTTCCTATTCCTGCAACTTCTTGCGCATAATTTCGTCCAACTACATGAGTTTAGATTTTTTCGTTCATCGCAGGTCTCTAGACACTCTCAAGGAGAATCAAATGAAAACGAAACATTACGCAAAGGGTCTTCTCTTCGGCGCCGCTCTTTTTCTGGCTTCTGCCGCGTTCGCCGGCGAAAGGGCCTCTGTGAAGTTGTATGAAGATGTGAAAGTAAATGGCAAGACGCTGGCTGCAGGAAAGTATGATTTGAGCTGGGAAGGCGGCGGCGCAAAAGTTCAGGTAAGCGTTCGCCAGGGCAAGGAAACCATCGCCACGATTCCGGCGCAGATAGAGGCCACCAACTCTGCGCCTGCAAGCGCTGGTTACTCTACCAAGAAGGAAGATGACGGTTCAAAGTCGCTGACCAACGTTTTCTTCGCCGGAAAGAAATATACGCTCAATCTTGACCAGCAAGCATCCACGGCTACCGCGCCCGCCGTCTCAACTCCGGGCACCAAGTAACTTTTTCACGCATATATAACGGTTCGCGGACACACGCTCCCCCGCGAATCGCTCCGCGAACGTCCTCGCATGTCTCCGCCTGCGAGGACGTTTTCTTTTTCTAAAGTGGATTGGTCCAACCGATTGCCGCTCACCGAATGTGGGCTACGCGATCATTCGACTTTTGCTCCCTCTTCGCGCGTATAATCTCAGGCGCAACGCCCGCAAACATGCGCACCACCATTGACTTGCAGAGGAAGAGGTCCGCCATGCTGCTTTCTCGCCGAACCTTTGTTTCGTTCGCTTTAGCCACGGCTATCTCCGCCGTCGGTGCATCTGCCCAACAAAAATCCCCCGAACCCTACGCCGTCGTTCACGGCTGGCCCATTCTTCCGGACGGCATGGTCCTAGGCCAGGTCTCCGGCGTCGCCGTCGATTCCCATAATCATGTTTTTGTCTTTCACCGCGCGGAAAATTCCTGGGCCACGGACAAGACTCATCCCATCACCGTCTCCGCAATCCTCTGTTTCGATGGCGCTTCCGGGAAATTATTGTCGTCCTGGGGAGAGAACCGTTTTCTCGAACCGCACGGCCTGCGCGTGGACGCGCACGACAACGTCTGGGTGACCGACCGCGCTCTTCAACAGGTTTTCAAGTTTTCTCACGATGGAAAACTTCTTTTAACGATCGGCACAGAACGAGTTGCTGGCGTCGATGCAACACATTTCGACAAGCCTACAGACATCGCCTTCGCTTCCGACGGGTCGATCTACGTCAGCGACGGCTACGGCAACAATCGCGTGGCAAAGTTTTCTTCCGATGGCAAATTCCTGTTCGACTGGGGACACAAAGGTCAGGGTCCGGGCGAATTTGACCTGCCGCACAGCGTAGCGGTCGATGCGCAAGGAAATGTTTACGTCGCCGATCGCAGCAATGCGCGCATTCAGGTTTTTGACTCAACCGGGAAATTCCTGAAAGTTTGGCAGTCACCCGAGCTCGGCCGCCCGTGGTCTCTCGCCATCGGGCCCGACAATTTGCTCTACGTCGTCGATGGCGGTGACCTCAAGCCCGCGCCGCCCGATCGCGGCCAGCTTCTCAAACTCGATCTCTCCGGGAAAATCCTGGCCAAGTGGAGCCGCTTCGGCAATTACGACGGCCAGATTTATTGGGGCCACGACCTCGCAGTCGGAAAAGATAGCGCCGTCTATGTCGGCGACGTCTATCACGGCATGCGGGTGCAAAAATTCGTCCCGCGGTAAATCTCGCACGTCAAATTCTTACAATACGTTCACTCCGCAGCGATTTATATTGGAGATGAAGCAAGGCGCTGCGTCCCCATGCTTGCGTTGGCGCCCCTTCTGGTTCCTCGCTACAATGGCCGTTTAAACCGGGCCGTTCAACGCGGAGTCTACATTGTCATCATCCTCTCCCACATCCCCCGTTGCGCCGGCCGCATCCAAGGCCGCCTTCTACTTCATCCTCATCACCGTGGCGTTTGACTTTCTCGCCTTCGGCATCATCGCTCCCGTTCTGCCCGACCTAATCCGCCAGTTCCAGGGTGGCGACTTTGCCCGCGCCTCCGCCATCACCGGCTATTTCGGACTTGCCTGGGCCACCATGCAGTTCATTTTTTCCCCTCTGCTCGGTGGGTGGTCCGATCGTTTCGGCCGCCGCCCCGTCATTCTCATCTCCTGCTTCGGACTCGCCATTGACTACATCTTCATGGCTCTCGCTCCCTCGCTCCGCTGGCTTTTCGTTGGCCGCCTCGTTTCGGGCATCACCACTTCGAACGTCGCTACCGCCTTCGCCTACGTCACCGACGTGACTCCTCCTGAAAAGCGCGCCAAGCCTTTCGGCCTCATCAGTGCTGCATTCGGACTCGGGTTCGTCATTGGTCCCGCCATCGGCGGCTATCTGGGCGATATTAATTTGCGCTTTCCCTTTTGGGCTGCAGCAGGGCTCAGCCTCGCCAACGCCATCTACGGCTATTTTATCCTTCCCGAATCTCTCCCTCCCGAGCGCCGCGCAAAATCCGCCTGGCACATGGCCAATCCCCTCGGAGCTGTCAGCCTTCTGCGTTCTCATCCCGAGCTGGCTGGACTTTCCGTCGTCGTCACCCTCTACTACCTCGCCCACAATTCCCTTCCTTCCATGTGGGCTCTCTACACCGAATACCGTTATTCCTGGAGCCACCGCGACGTTGGCAACTCTCTGACGCTTGTGGGCGTGTGCGCCGCGCTGGTTTCCGGCGTTCTCGTCGGCCCTTTCGTGAAACGCTTTGGCGAGCGCCGCAGCGTTCTCTGCGGCCTCATATTCGGCTTTTTTGGATTTGCAGGCTTCGCCCTTGCCGCCCGCGGCTGGGTCATCCTGACCGTCATTCCCCTTATCGCACTCTGGGGAATCGCAGCTCCCGCCATGCAATCCCTGATGTCCCGCCACGTTGACCCGTCCTCTCAAGGCAAGCTTCAGGGCGCCATCAACTCGCTTCGCGCTGTCACTGGCATGGCCGGCCCTCCGCTCTTCACACAAATCTTTGCGATCGCCATCTCGCCAAGGTACGCAGTTCACCTCCCCGGCGCTCCTTACTTCGTCGCTGCCCTGCTCCTACTCGCTTCCCTGCTACTCGCGCTCTACGTCACACGCGCTCACTCCGCCGCGCCTGTCCGAGAGCCTGTTTCCTCCACAAACGACTGACACCTCCACTTCGCCTCAAGCATCTCCTCAATTGACCCCTCGCGAATTCTCTGTCTATCCTTCTGTTGCTCAGCTGAATCTAATCCTCACGGTCACCTTTCGCATCTTTATAATGAAGTCAAATTCAAGGAGATTGCTCTATGCCCAAAGATTCCAAGTCAAATTCCAAATCCGACCCGCAAGCCGGGTCCGATCGTGCGCGTCCGATTCTTCATCAGCACGCGCATGAGATTCAGCCCTTCGGTAAAATTGCCAAACTTTCGATAGCGCTCGATGAATCCGTTTGCGCGGAAAGCGCGGAAAATCTGAATCAAGTTCTCGCCGACACCATTTCTCTTCGCGACCTCTATAAGAAACATCACTGGCAGGTCGCCGGTCACACCTTCTACCAACTCCATCTGCTCTTCGATAAACACTACGAAGAACAAAATGAGCTGGTAGACACCATTGCCGAACGCATCCAGAGCCTCGGCGCGATCAGCCTGGCCATGGCCGCCGATGTCGCCGAAACCACCATCATTCCCCGTCCGCCGCGCGGCCGCGAAGAAGTGCCCGTCCAGATTTCGCGCCTGCTCGAAGCTCACGAAATGATCCTCAAGGAAGCCCGCACCATGGCCAAACAGGCCAGCGAGTCGGGCGACGACGGAACCAACGACTTACTGGTCAGCGACGTCATCCGCACCAACGAGTTGCAAGTGTGGTTCATCTCCGAACATCTGGTGGATGTCCCTCTGGTTCGTGCCGACCTGCAAGGAGCCGAAAAGGAAACGCCAAAGTCTAAAACCGCCGGCGCCCGTTAGTTATTTTCTTCTGGCTTCTGCGATCTCGGTCGGAAAGACCCACCCTCGGTGGGAGTTTCACCCGACTCGGTCGGGGAGGGTGAGTCTTTTTTATTTGCAGATACATTTATTGTGGTGACACGCTATTAATGGCGTCGACGCCGTCGCACAATGATGATTCGCGGTTTACTCTAGAAATTACTGCGGCAATCCAACTCGCTGCAACAATGACTGGAAGCGCGGATCAGATCGCAGGTTGTCGGTGCGTGGATCAGCTTTAAGGCACCAGGCAATGTCCCAGCATCGCTCCTGGTAAGCTTTTTCCAAATACTCGAATGCTTTATCTTTATTGCCAAGACCAGCGTAGATGGTTGCGATCATGTACGGCGAAACGTAGCTGATCTTGGATTTTTTCTCCAACTCGTGCAGAATTTTTTCCGCTTCAGCCCGTTTGCCGGTTACGGCATACGCGTGACCCAACGCCGCAGTGGCATCTTGATCGCCGTCCGACATCTCGACTGCCTTCTGATATTCGGGAATTGCTTCTAGTGGTTTTCCTGTGCCCTCAAGGCCGACGCCAAGAAAATAAAGTAACAGCCATTCATTCGGATCTGAAACTACGCCTTTGCGGCTAGCTTCGACCAAGCCTGCGAAGTCGCGACTCAGATAACGCATTCCTGATTCCGTCGAAGCGAAGCTGTATCCAGGATCCAGTTCGCGGCTCTTGGTAATTTCCGCTGCCGCTTCCGCGCGCCGCCCACTCCAGCTTAGATAATTGGAGCGATCGGCATGCGCGCAATCGTAGTTCGGCGCCAGTCTGATTGATTCGTCAAACTCCCGTTCCGTCCCCGCCCAATCCCATTCGTGGTGCCACCGTATCTGCGCCAGCGTGTCGTGAGCTTCGCCAACGCTGCTGTCCAGCTCCAGCGCTCTACGCAAAGCATCCTTCGCCGGTTTATAGGCTTGCTGCGGCGACAAATCCCGAAACATCGCCAGATAAACATAGCTGTCGGCCAGCCCCACATAACTCAACGCAAAGTTGGGATCTTTGCGGATCGATTCTTCGAAGTAATTCTTCGCTTTTTTCAGCTCTTTCGGCTGTGAGAATTTGGTAGACATATAAAAACGCCCCTGCAGGTAGGCATCATAAGCCTCGGGGTTCACCGCCAGCGCCGGCTTCAGCAGTGCCTGCTGTTGCGGAGTGACTTTCACGCGAACCTGCTGGGCAATCGCCTGCGCTATGTCCCTTTGCAAGCTCAGAATTCCACCCAGTTCCCGCTGATAGTCTTCGCTCCAGATATGCCGGTCATTTGGCCCATCCAGCAATTGCACCGTGACGCGCACCTGATCGCCCTCGCGGCTAACCGATCCTTCCACGATTCCATCCACGCCCAACTCTTGCGCGATTTGCGGCAAGTGCTTCTTGGTGCCCTTGTAGCCCATTACCGACGTGCGGGAAATTACTCTTACGCTCTGAATTCTGGAAAGCTCCGTGATTAGCTCTTCCGTCATGCCATCGGCGAAATATTCCTGCGAAGCATCACCCGAAAAATTTCCCATCGGCAACACTGCAATCGAGCGAATCGGCGCCAAGTTTTTCAGGTAAAAGTGCCGCCACGTCAACCAGCCGGAAAGCCCAATCGCAACGCACGCGCACAGCAGCAGAATTGCCATTCCGCGCCGCTGGTCTTGCGACACCACCGCGACCTTCGCTTCGCTTTTTTCGTCGTAGGCAGCAACACCATTCTTGGCCGCCTGCACGTCCTCTACCTTTGCAATGAATCTGTAGCCGCGCCGTGGTAACGTCTCGATATATCGCGGGTTCTCCGCCGAATCACCCAGCACTTCGCGAATTCGCCCCACTGCGTTATGCAGGCTGTGGTCAAAGTCCACAAAGGTATCCGATGGCCACAGTTGGCTTCGCAGTTCCTCGCGCGTTACCAGTTCACCTGACGCCTGCAGCAATATCGCCAGCACCTGCAACGGTTGCCCTTGCAGCCGTAGCCGTGCGCCACCTTTGCGCAATTCGCCCGCGCGAAGGTTCAGCTCAAAAGAGTCGAATCGCAGCACCTGTGCGTTCAGGGTTGTTACAGACATGCCAACCTCAGGAGAGTACACAAAATCCTATCACAATTCCGGCCCGCAGAGGCTGCATGCCCGGCGCTCCAAGCTCCCTATTCTCATTCATTTAGCAGTGGAGAAAACTTTGGGACGGGATAGGGGCGCGAAGGATTGACGCTTTCTCTCGTTCGGCGCAAAGTCGCGGCTGTTTTGCGCTCGCATTCAAAAAAATGGCTGTCCCGAGCGAATTCCATTACAAGAAAGAGAGAATCGCCATGAAAAGTATCTTCCGAAAGTTGAGTTTACTCGCCGGCTGTTTGCTGGTGGCTGGCGCCACGCAAGCGCTGGCACAAAATAATTCACCAACACCCGCTCAGGTCGTCGCGCTGGACGAATGCGACCCGGCCACGTTCAATGCCGCGCTTGGTCCTGCGTTCTGCCATAACGTCACGCTGGGAGCGTTCACTACGCTGTCAGACTTGTTTGCCAAGGCAGCCGCCGGAACTCCGGATCCCAATTGGGACTTCGAACCCGACACGTTGCACATCAAGAAAGGTACCCCGATCATCGTTGTCGATCAGGGCGGCGAGCCTCACACTTTCACCGAGGTGAAACACTTCGGTGGCGGCTTCATTCCCCCGCTCAATTCGGGAGAGGAAACGGCTTCCGAATGTTCCGGCGGTTTCGCGAACATCGCGGTAGCCAGGACTCGCATCCTGCAGGGCAGCCAGTTGCAGGTCTCCGGGCTATCCAAAGGCGAGCATCTCTTTCAGTGCTGCATCCATCCGTGGATGCGTACCAAGGTTGAAGTCAGCGACCCCCCTTCAACCGATAAATAAACTCGCCGTGTACATCGCCTGCGCGTGAGCTGGTAACACCCCGCAGAGAGGCGAGCCGGGTTTTCCGAATCGATCGGTAACTGGCTCGCCTCTGCTCTTTACTCGAGCGCGATTCGAGGAGCAAGACAGTACCCGCTGACCCCGCGCAGCTATGCTCAGACCGCGTCCGTCAACATTTCCGGCAGACTATACGCAGCTTTAGGCGTATGACAGCAGTAGACACGCCGTGCGAAAATCTCTTCTGGTTATTCGCGCCGGAATCCAACGCCAAAAGAGGGCTCGACATGCGGGCGCTGCGCTTTCACCAATTCGGCAGTTTCGATAACTTGAAAATTGAAACGCTTCCCGATCCGCAGCCGAAGCGTGACGAAGTCGTCGTCCGCATTCGCGCCGCTTCACTAAATCCCAGCGACGCAAAAAACGTTCTCGGCCGCATGGAAGGCACCACGCTACCGCGCATTCCGGGGCGCGACTTCGCCGGTGTTGTGGTGAATGGGCCGTCACAAATAATCGGCGCGGAGGTGTGGGGCACCGGCGGCGACGTCGGCTTCACTCGTGACGGCGCTTATGCGGAATTGCTGGTCGTGCCTGTAACGGGCGTCCGCTCGAAGCCTAAAAAATTGTCGTTCGAAGAAGCTGCCGCCGTCGGTACGAATTTCGTCACCGCCAGCATTGGGCTAATCCAAACCGCGCATTTTCAAGCCGGAGAGACGGTGCTCGTCACCGGAGCAGCCGGCGGCGTTGGAAGCGCCGTCACTCAGATCGCCAAATGGAAACGCGGGCGCACCATCGGCGTCGATCGCGCGCCGATGTCTCCGCAACATCAGGCTGAATACGGGATCGATCATTTTCTCCTTTCCGATCCTGGTGAAAATTACAAGAGTATGATCGACGGCGCGCTTCAATTCACTTCTGCAAAAGGCGTAAACGTCGCATTCGATTGCGTTGGCGGTCCGTTATTTGAACCCTCATTCCGCACCCTCGGTCAACTCGGCCGCCAGGTGAACATTACTTCCGTTGGCGATCACCGCGTCTGTTTCGATCTGCTCGATTTTTATCACCGCCGCCTCAGCCTTTACGGCGTGGACTCTCGCAGCTACGACACGGTAGCCTGCGCGGCTATCCTCGAACAACTCACGCCTGGCTTCGAATCAGGTGCACTCAAACCCATCCCCATCGTGAAACGCTTCACGCTGAGCGATGCCGTCCAAGCCTTCACCCAAGTGAACGATGGCTCGCTGCACGGAAAAGCGGTCCTCATTTTTCAATAAATTGCGGAGGCTGTGGATGGAAGTTGCAAAATGTAGGCGGACAACACATTGTGCCCCTCGTCGCTTTCTGCACATTCCGGCCGCGCCCGCGAGACAGGTTTAGGCGGGTGTGCTCAAGGCCGTTTCCAAATCTTTGCTTTCTTGAACTAATGGAGAGTCGCCGTAGCTGGTGCGCGGGAGAGTGAAGATGATGATGACACTGACGAGGGCCAAAACGGGCAGAACGAAGACGCTGCCTTCGGGGCCGGTGCTTCCTCCGCTCAAAAGAGGTTTGCCGAGTGGGTGCGTGGCGAGAAGATGGTGTTGGACTATGAGTCCGCTGTCAGCCACGCCATAGAGAAAGGATTGGGCCCAGTCCCATGCGGTGTGGAAACCGATGGCCCACCATAACGAGCCAGTGCGCCACAAGCTGAGGCAGAAGACCAGGCCGGCGAGGCCGGCGGAGAGTAGGCCGATAGGAGACTCGCCCGGGTTGTTGCCGTGGCCGAAACCGAAGAGCACGGAAAGGACGACCGCGGATGTCCAAAACCCAAACGCCTTACTGTGCCGGGTCTTGAAGAGCCATGAATAGGTCCCGGCCAGGCCGCGGCTGAGGGTGAAAAGCACGTAGCCGCGAGTGAGGTACTCTTCGAGGAGACCGACCAGAACGAAAATCAAGAGCCAAATCGCGCCGTAGCGCAGGACTCCAACGCCAAAAAGGAGTCGGGTATCGATGACGAGAAGGCCCGTCCTCCACAGAGTAAGGACCAACAGCGAGAGACAGGTAACACCCCAGGCCAAGCCGGCGAAGAAGTTAGGAAGTTTGCGCTTGCCACCGAGACCGTAGACCGAGTTGGGGCGTTTCTCGATCTTCGACATGATCCAGGTAACGAGCAGGGTCGCGAGAAAAGGTAGGAACTCAGCGAAGAAGCCGAAGCTGGGAGTGAGGGCCGTGTCGCTGCCGCCCCCTTTGGGAAAGAGATGCATCAGCTTGACAATGGCACCCACGCCCTTTAGTAATGCAACCAAGAGCACAATGAAGATGCTGAGACTCCAGCCGGCGCGGAACCCGTCTGCGCCGATGAAGATCTTGTGAAGGAAGGATGGCCGTCCGGGAGCGAACTGTGCTTGGTTTGGTGGGGCAGTCTGCGTGTTTTGCGGTTCCTTCCTTGAGAGGTCTGTCGAATCGTTCAAAAGATCGCTCCTTGCCCCACGAATTGTATACGCAGATTAAGAGTATATTAGTTCCAAACTTATCCGATAAACGGAAGCTTCGTGCAATTCATACTTCCCCGCAACTTCATATTCTTACAGACCCGACCGAAGGCGTCATCAAGCCTATCTGCCAGACAAAAGGCGTCCGCCCCCGCCGTAAAGCACTTCTATTGACAGGCGGGTTGTAGGAGCTTCAATACCAACTCTTGTCATGTTCGAATAGGACTCTCCTCGGCAGCACGCCGAAAAATACGTAAGCCAATATTTTCGTCTAGAACATGCAATTGTTTTCATACATTTTCGAGAAGATCCCAGGTCAACAAATGTTTTACAAGTTTCGTGTCCAGATATTCTTGCATTCCTATTACAGCAAG
>Ga0137362_10003601_pt1 | contig 10390 bp, 8 predicted proteins | sample MadtaG_2_FD_104801 | JGI IMG/M metagenome (GOLD analysis project Ga0137362, IMG submission 104801) | Vadose zone soil microbial communities from Angelo Coast Range Reserve, California, USA - Mad1_100_16 metaG | ecosystem: Environmental > Terrestrial > Soil > Vadose zone | place: USA: California... | reverse complement strand
CGCCCGATCCAGTCCTCTACGCTGCCACGTTGGCAGTCAATTGAACGCTCTTGGTTGGCTGGTCTACATGATACTGAAAAGTGAGAAGTCTAGGCTAAGCATGCACAAACGACGCAATCTGTGTTTGTCCCTCTGCTTTGAGGGGTAGCCTCTCTGTCAAGCTAATAGTCTCTTACTATCCACCCGACATGGTCATATCACATGGATGATAGTTATCAGCCAGGAAGGCCTTTCCTTAACACCGTGGTCCAACAAGAGGATCCCAATCACAGACTCTCGATATATGGGCGACCACGGTGCCTCCAGACCAGCGGCTAATGTTGCTTCAACGCGGGAGGTCCCGTTCGTTCGGATCTTCAAGTTGTGGTCACGCACTCACTCATTCACGTTATCCCTCGGTATTGCCCCCCTCCCCTCTTGGTAGTGACGTGCCGTAATACGGAAGAACACTGAAGAAGGCGAGGCCTGATACGTCTCGGTCCTCGGCTGACCGTAATTACAATAAGGAACGCGAACGCGATTAACGTGTCCAACAACACAGTGGGGCTCGATCTTCTCCCTGTTGGTGGCTGGCAAGGGGGAAGAAGCACCAAAGTCATTTTGACAGTTCGAGCCGTCCCTTGCTTTATCAGTGCGGAACGGACACTTGTTTCGTTATCATGATCGTATGAGGTCATCCGAGGGCGAGGCGTCCATCCAATGCGCGGTCGAGTCGCATAGCTCGCGCTCAAGCCGCGGCTCACCTGGGCCTAGAAGTGTCATCATGACGAAGGATCCGACTCGGATTGGAGTATTCCACCCTCATCATCGTTGACTCGAATTTGCTCTTAGCACTACAACCACTATCGACGAGCAGTCATCGCCGCGATCCCTACCCCCCTTACCCCTATGGCCGAGATATTCACTGTCGATGGAGGCCGCACATGAGACCTATGTATGTCTTGGATAGCATCGGAGTGAGACTGTGCGAAACTGCCCTTACAGTAATATCCGCCTCACCCATAGCCTTTCAAATTGTCGTTTCATGCCAGTAAAAATGATGGGAGGAAGTGGCACCCATCGCTTCCCTGTGCCATAGTGCCAAGGCTAGGATCCCCTCCGGAACCGGGTAAAGAAGCCCGGACCTGTGATCGCACTGGTAAGCGCCGACGCCAAACGTAGTGTATGTGGTGTAGTTGCTTGCTGTGCATCATGGAGTATCGTCGATCATCGTGTGAATACAGCTTGTATCATTCAAGTCTAGCACTGTATCATAGCCTTACGGCGGGTTTACCTTTATCCCACTGCCCTCACGGACGTCAGCTGTGCTGTCCCGACTCGGATTCGAATCGCGCTCGAAAACGTAGGAAGGTGGAGACGGGTGAGGCGCCGGGTTGTAAGACGAGGAACGTGGAACATTTGCAAAAATCTTCCGGGGTTCTGGGTTGTTACAACCTACGGCGTGGGATGGTGTATACTACTAGCGGCATGATCTCTGTGACCCGGATCCTGTACGGTTCAGGGTACAGGCACACACAGTGAGAAGATCCAAGTCCCCGACAATGAGGATTTTGCAAATCCTGTGGGCAATCATCGACCTGGAACGTGGTGTACTACACACACCAGCAAAGGGGATAAGATATTTGAGATCTCGTGGTCATGGCGAGCGGGACGTTTCAGCTTCAACTTTGAGCCTCGAGTCCATTCGTTTGGAACATGGCCCAGGCCGAACATTTTCTTTTCGAAATTATTGTATAGTTCGATGATGGGTGTGTTAGATATGAGAGATTGGGAAGAATTCAAGCCACTGAATTCTTTAGAGACTTCTGACCAGGGAGTGCCAATGGCGATGGGTGCCGACGATCGTGCCAGTACAGTGGCCGGTAGCTTACGACATTCCGGGGTCTCATCGAAGCCTTATCGACTTATCCCCCAGGAATGATCAGCTCGGATGGGTGTCTTGTCGATGACATACATATTGAACGCAGCCAGTCCGCTTTCCCTCCAATTCCCAGAGAATTCAGACGAACGAGTATTCAAGTTATCGACCTTCAGGGAGCGAGGAATACTATCGTAGTCTGAGTTGCCAGGATCAAAGGTGGTTCAACACACATCGTCGTCACTGCAGGCTTTGGACATCAAGCGCGTCGGAAGAGCAACAACTGTATGACATGGAAGTAAAACCCGGGAATCGTTCTGTGGCGCGAAGAGAACGGGGAATCGAAGAGGCAAAGAATACAGTGCGAGCCGGGATGCCGGCAGGAGTGGATGCAGGCATTTTTAGCTGGTTTTTCGCTCGAGCCTCGGCGAGGGAAAGCATAGCACATGCGGAAAGAAGAGGATCGGCTTGTCCATTTCTCGTGATGCCGCAACTCCCAGGATCCCGGTTGTGGAGGCGGCAACAGGATGCTTGAATGGGATAGGCAGACGCCATTTAGTAATTACGGATCCAGACCCCATGAGCCTGAGAAGAACAGTGTCCGTAGGTCGACCAATGATGCCTCGTATACATATGCGCGTTTTGGCAGTCGAAGCCAAGCTATGTCGATCAGCATAATGGTTTATCTATTTGGAAACCAGCAGGCCAGATTGTAACGTATGCATAAAATGTCTATCAGAATTCTGATCTGGAAAAGCGGGAGCATCGAAAAAAATGCATTTCTCAAGCCTCAAAGACGACGAGAAAAAATAACCACAGATAGCAAAGGATCACAGAGGAGCGAGGAAGGGGCAAACATTCTCCCTCTCCTTCACTTTGACAAGGCCAATGCGCTCGAGTTATCAATCACGAAGAGGTTCTTCCCACCCCAGTTGGTCTCCTGCGCACTCACGCCAGACGGGAGGCCCGAGGTGCCCTGCTCGCCTACAATGCGAATACTCTTCGCGAGCTTGTCGACCTAGCAAAAAAGGGAGGGAATAAAGGGAGAACGACCGTCAATAACTCTCTCTCTTTGCAAAAACAGTCGATTGCTACCCACATCAATTTGCACTTTGGTGCTGAACCGAGAGAGCAGGCCAGTGACCGCTCTGAACAATTAAACCCCATAAAGAAAAGTCAGCGACGAAGAGCTCCAGGAATTGACGACAAACAATGGGGAAAGTAGGAAGGGAAGGAGAAGGGCAGTGGAACGCACTGGACTGCGGTTTCTGCAAATTGGGCATCGGGTCGATTCGTGTTGGATAACACGGCAGGGCGGAACATGATGGCATCCTTGTAGCCAATCTCGACAAGCGCTTGCTCGGTCAAACCTTTGCTGCGCGGATAGAAAAACAGTGATTTGGGATTGGCCCCGGGGGCCTGTAGGATGCGTATGATGATAGGTGAGCTGAAGCCAACGGGTTCGAAGGGCGAGCGGCGTACAGAGATGTAGATTAGTCGTTGATCGTTGTCGACCTTTGCAGCCTTCGCGACATTGACTACGTATCTGAACACACGAAAGAGATGAGCAGGTGCCAAGAGGAAGAGTCAAAAAAAGGAGATGGGGTTGTCGAGATAACTAAGGGAAGGCTACGACGTACTCCTTGTCAATCTTGGTATAATTCTCCTGCGAGCCCGCTTTCTTTGCAGTCGTACCCATTCTACAGAGGAATATACACGCATCGGTGAGGCATTGGAGGAGGGGGAAATGCGTTAACAACTCAAACGCACGCGATGAATACGACATCCCACTGTCCCTCCTTCAGCCCTGCCTCCTCCAATCGCTCAAAGTCGATGACCTTCTGCTCGATTTTTCCATTGGCTTGGGCGGGTAACTCCTCCACGGGCGTAACGCGCCGCCCCGCCTCGCAGACACGCGTAAATGTCGGAGATGCGATGAGCTCGCGCAGAAGGTGGCGGCCCGTCTGGCCAGTGGCACCAAGGATAAGTGCGGATTTTGCGGCTTTGAATCAGTCGTCATTTGGTTTACCATGAGTTCTTATTTCAAGAGAAGGAGAACGCACCGGACATCGTTCGTCAACGTTAGTGCGAATTACAGAACTATATTCCCCTGTACATTCGTCACCCCCGGTCATTCGGCAGTCATTCGGCAGGTACTCGTCAGGTCACATCAGTCATAGTTCCTCCCAAGCCATTTTCAAAGTCCGATTTGTGATCACGACGGTTGAGGCCTGACGACTGACTGACGAAAACGCGGGTACGGTTTCAAGCTCCGCTCGGCAGGAAGTGGCAGGTGTGACATCACGCACAAAATCCCCCCTCAGAAGGGACTCCTTCAATAATCAATATCTCATCGTGAAAATGGCCGGAACACCTTTAGATATCATATATTAGATGGTGTGCACAGTACCAGGTCACTGGAAGGCCTCTGAGGTGAGATTTTTCAAAAGTGATAAATGACCGAGGGTGACGAATGTACAGGGGAATATAGTACTAACTTATATAATTACTGTGATGTAACCTGAGTTGTCGTCCGCCCCTGTATCACATGACTTTGGCGGGTCTCTTCCATTAAAATACTGTATACTGTACCAACAGGCGTAACGAATGGAAGATAGCTACGTGTGATTGTGCAATTGTTCATATACGTGGCTCCGACAGACAAAACGATTGGGAAAGGGAAAAGAGGGTATGGCAAAGTCATGGGTCCAAAGAATAGCTACTCAATACTCAATGAATGTGAACCGGTTGTAAGTAAGTACACCTACATATTCTCGCTCCGATCACGCCGTTCGTTGAGCTCATCATACGTCATGCCATATCTGTTTCTATACATTCCTAGGGTATCAAACAGTAAATAGGGTCGCCCCATAGCGTGGGGCGACGGTAGCTACCTTTTTCCCCTTTTACCGTCTTACCTCGCGTCCACCCCATCCTGTACATCATCTGCTTATATCAGCGAGTTCCTCATCTGCTCTGTGTGATCAATGGAGGTCGTCACATTGGGCGGTCTTACACCGGTTTGGAAAACTTGTGACGCCAAGCGCTTTGCAAGAGATTGGCAGGAACCGTGCTATCACGTCTAGAGGCAGTAGGATTGCTGGAAGTGTTCCTATACGGCACACATACGTCCGGGTCATGAAGCTGCGACGGGTCCTTTGTGAGGTACCCTCGCTTCAGTCCTTCAAAGTACGACCTTTGAAACAGTCACCAAGCCTCATCCTCAGTATAATGACTCAAACTGAACAGTACCATTGACGTGCGAAAGGGCTCGTATTCTCAATCTTGAAGCTCCAGAACTGCATGCAATAAGTCGATTCATTGCTTAGGTTAATTACGAGGCGGGAAGACATACCAGCCATCCAGCACTTTGACTATACGTAAGCTTCTGCGCGTCCGCCCACTTGCGTAGAAAGTCGTCCGTTGCATTGAACTGGGTGGCAAGCGAGAACTCGCCATACCAAACGGGAGTATTCCACGCCTCCATATCTCTCTGAATATCATTTCGATCTGCAACACGAAGTCCTCAGGATGCTACAAGTGAGAAAGGAGGATGAATGGGTGTCAACACACTGCAGAGATTTTGAAGGTAAGCCTCTGGATCTGCAGCGGCGACACCCTGCCAGAGACCCGTTGAGAAGATATTAAGAAACTCGCACAGCATAGTCATCAACTTACGCCAAAGCTACAGGGAGAAGAGAGGAGACATCAATCCAGTCAGACAATCCAGTTAGAAGCAACTCAGAGGAAATCAGACTAACCTGTAATACAAGTGGTGGTCGTACGCCTGAGGGCCGATGGCAGCGTCCGAAGGATTAGGAGGGCCGTTGTACTGCCAGAGGACGTCCATAAAACTAAAACCGGGATCCAGTTAGTTTCTCACAGCGACTGAGAGAAAGGAAAGACGAACTTGGTCGTGATCGGCAGGCGACCCTGACACGCAGTGAAGTCTACCGTCCATTGCAGCTCCTGTGCGATATAAAGTAACATAGGGAAAGATGTCTTCAAGGCCTCAATCACAGGAGGAGTGAACAGTCCGGGTGTGTCTATCGCAGACGCCTGTACGAGTCTTTCGTCTAGGTTTCGGATGCCTTCGAGAGCCGGATACCCTTGCACTTCTACCCCGATAAGCCATTCAACTGCGCGTACTGTCCTGACGAAATTCTTCTGGACTAGCCAGTCCAAGGCGTGAGTGAGCAGTGTAAACCAGTTGCGGATGTGAGGGGTGGCTTACAGTCTCCGAGGCCGGGTGTTTGTGTCGCATTCATAATGGGCTCATTTACGGCCTCTATGGAGAAGACGCTACCAAATTGGGGATGAAGGTGGGACATGAAGGTCATGACAGCGGTCCAAATCAAGGCGCGACCGTAGTTATAGTCCGTCTAGTTCGTAGCTGAGACAACAGAGATGGAAAATAACACGGAGTACACACATAGAACTGGGGAGTGGAGGTACAGCTCAAGATACAGCATCAGATTCCTGTACGCGTAATTGTGCACCGAAAAGAAGGACGCACTTGCCAGTAAACATCTGGTTTGCCACCTGGACGCCGGGAAGCGCGTGGTGATCCAGGATGGCCTGTATTCCCGCTTTGCGAAGCATGTCGAGGCCGTTTGCCTGGAGAACCCGTATCGGTTTAAAGTTGTGCCACGTGTGCGTACAAAAACAGACCAGGTACTTTATTCCCCCACGGGGGTAATGCTCTGACACGCGATTAACCAAGGGCTCTACGATCCAATAACCGAGCTAAGAGAACAATTGGGGTGACGCCGGGAGTAAGGGATACGAGCTTGCTTACGGGAATGCGGACGGTGTTTATTCCGGCCTCTTTAAAATTGTTTACATCGTCCTGAGTAAACCACGTTGACCTTAAGACGGTATCACCAAAAGCGATACAAGTTCACACAAAGAGCGACCGTACCAGTGGATCGCAAACCTCTCGTCTACTACGTCGTCGGGAAAAGCGGCCGCGAACGCACTGCAGAGATGAGTACTTGACGATGGGTATGAGTGGATGGATAGGCTCACAACTCCGAGGCGATGCAGCTTGAGCAATCATTATCACATCGTTCACCACCCATCTTGGCCCATTCTGTTGTTTTTAGCATTTTAATCCTTTCGTAATTAGAACAGAGAGAAGGATCGAAGAACCATTTGGGAGCATCCATGGCTCCAACACAAGCCTGGAAACAGGACATGAGACGTATACACGCCGTGATAACTGGCTGACAATCACCAAGAACCTAGATTGACACCGTATATCTTGCTGGGAGGCGCGGCATGGGCACTAGGAGTAATTCTAAGGAATGCAAGGAATGAGAATAAAAGAATGAAGAATTGCATTGAGGCTTCCCTCTTACCCGACTCTCCTTTATAAAACCATTAAATTTCTGCACGTCCATTCCCATTCACCGCGGCCGAACGAGCCTCTCTGATAGAATTGAAGTGCCGTCATTTCATTCTATACTGTATTGGGCTAGCACTCGCCATTAATATATCTTCTGCGACGTTTTGGGTGTATCCTCGCGGGCAGGCACCGGCAGGCAAACTAGCTTTCGTGATTGGCCGATCCGTGGCTAGTCGAACTACCATGCAAGGAAACGAAAATTCACTTGTCACCAGTACACCCTGAATTTGGCTTTGCAGCGCCGGATATTGAGTTGGCTCAGCTGCTACAGAGAGTCGCGAGGATAGTATATATGCAATCCGGAGAGAGTGTTGTAGAAGCAAGCTGGGGATTCCATGGGATCGCGTGACCGCGGAGCGGAGAGCGAACTTGGCAATTCACGATCTCAGCAAACTGACATTACGACAACGCCATTAATATAACTTATTGCCATGCGTCCACTCGCCCGGCACACAAAGTTGGACATTTCTTGTCATTGTGCAACTACAAGGCAAACATCTCGCAGGAGAGCACCTAACTCCGCCTTAATGCTAGGGCAGCCACCTCATGAACATAAAATTCATCACCCTGATGACAAACTTGAAGCATGTGAAAACCCTTTGCTGCTCCCCAGCGCTCGCCAGTCATCGGTGTCATGAACAACAAAGGAGGGATCCTAAATCACCGTGTTCCTCGCTGCTCGCTGGCCGTAGACGGCGGCGATAAGTAGGGTCAATTACCTCACGTGACATATACACCTCGTGGTTTTCTCTCGTTTTGCCACATGCTCGTACAGTCCCATGGGTACAAGATTCGTTCTTGAGCTTAATTTTATCCGACGGTGATCCACGGACCCTGTGTTTCCATGCTGATCTCCATGGCTGCTGAAGCATCCCTACCCCTATGCCTGCTTCAGCGTGGTCACGGTGTGCGTTTGATGTTACACAATGTCCCGTATTCCTTTGCCCCCGTGAATCCAATGTGCCTACGTTGTCGGGCTGGCGAGGTCAATATCCTGGGAGACGCCGAAATTATTGCTCTTATAACATCGCGATTTCCGCATTCTCAGGCATCATCTTAGGGGGGTTGCCATGTTTTCCTGCGTCCTTGCTTTATTCTCGATCTTCGAGCTCGCCCGGGCAGCCACGGTTACTCGGGAGCAGGCCACGACGATCCTGTCATCAGCGCAGATCGAGTCGTTTAAGCCATACTCAATCTATGCCGCGGCAGCATACTGCCCACCCTCAACGACTTTATCTTGGTCGTGTGGAGGTTCGTAATTAGGGTTCTCCATACATATACATTAGAGGCTGATTGCGAAACCCAACCTAGCGAATTGCGCGAGAAATCCCCGATTTCAACCCTACGCTTCCGGCGGTGACGGGTCAGCCACCCAGTTCTGTTCGTGAATTTGAATTACTATTTCACAATCCTATGGGCTCACAAAGAGACGGAGCAGGGTATGTTGGGTGGGATCCCACACTGAGCTCGGTCATCGTCGCTCACCAAGGCACGGACCCAATCCAATTGTGAGTGTGGGATGAACGGGTCTAGGCAAGTTCGAGTTGAACTGGTCTGACAGAATCCTTCTCTATCAGCCTCGCAGATCTGACCGACCTCGACTTTTTCCTCCAAGGCTTGGACCCGACGCTTTTCCCTGGTTTACCACCTTCAATCCAAGTGCACCAGGGATTCGCGAATGAACACGCAAAGTCAGAAGCTAACGTTTTCAAGTTCCCGCTCTACTTTCCATAGGCTGATTTATGATTTCAGGACGGCCCCGGAGATCCTCGCATCGGTGCTCACCCTACTCAAGAGACACAACGCATCTTCCGTGGCCATCACAGGGCACTCGCTTGGTGCGGCTCTCGCCCTCCTTGATTCGGTCTATCTCCCACTACACCTGCCAGCTGGCACGTACGTGAGGATGGTCGGCTACGGCATGCCACGCGTCGGCAACTCCGCTTTCGCCGACTACGTCGACGGGATGCACAGTGCCGACGGCGCTATAGCAACGGTAACGCACATCAACAACAAGAAAGACCCTATCGCGATCATTCCCGGGCGGTTCATGGGCTTCGGGCACCCCGCCGGAGAGGTGCACATTCAGGACGACCCAGGAAACTCGTGGGTCGCTTGTCCCGGCCACGATAATCCCTCCCCGCTTTGCTCCGTCGGAGACGTGCCGAATGTGATTCAGAGCAATCTTTTGGACCATATTGGCCCGTATGATGATGGTATCTTCATGGGCTTGTGTTGACTGGTTGACGGAAAGGAAGTGGGTCCTTTAAGCCCTTTTTTTTTTTTTTACCAAAACAGGTTTCCTCCACCTTCACCTCCACCTCCACCTCCAAGAATGACTCCTGTAGTGGCCATGTCTCCATATATGTATTCAACTTTTGCGCACTCGATTTACTCCACACGCCCTCTTCCTGCTGTACGCAATTGCTCTGTTGCCAATTACTACACCTCACTTAAATGATACCGTTATATGAGACATCAGTGCTTTCCTTATCTTGGATGAAGCCGCCGACTTTGTGTGAAGTCGCAGGACTGTCCGCACTGTCCGGGGGATGACTGTCTTCGCCCCTAAAGTGAACGAAGTGAATAATGGACATGCAATAGAAAAGTGTGACACTGTAGCATCATTCACAATACCCCTACTACGTGAGTCCCCTATGTGAGTTTACCCACATTATGTGTTGGCGGTCAGCACCCGAGGATAGAGATGGCAGTAGGTGGCCTAGTAGTCACGATGACCCGGCCCCGAACAGCCGCCGCACAGTTTGATACTCTCTCACAGCCCCTTGCGGCCAACACTTTGCTCCCAAGGCATCTCGCCGCCTACCACATCCATCACGGATTGTCACACTTATTTCAATAGCAATTTGATATTCCTCGTACCGGGAGTTGGGTGACTCTGCTGAGTCACACATGAGGCTGCTCTGTTGGTGATCATCGTAGCCGAGTTAAGTTTAGTCTGATCTGCATCCGTTTATATAGGGGCTACTGCTGTACGTATTTGACGGATCCTTTGCACCCATCATGCAGGTGCAGGCGGCAGGCAGCGGGCGGTGATTCTCAGAGAACGCTCTGAGAGAACAATTGTCACGTTTTGTCCGTATACAGCTAAGCGAGGCCTCATG